>Ga0194057_10001774_pt1 | contig 10688 bp, 10 predicted proteins | sample SepL4415m_MetaG_FD_155474 | JGI IMG/M metagenome (GOLD analysis project Ga0194057, IMG submission 155474) | Anoxic zone freshwater microbial communities from boreal shield lake in IISD Experimental Lakes Area, Ontario, Canada - Sep2016-L442-15m | ecosystem: Environmental > Aquatic > Freshwater...
GCTTAAGTTGTCCTACCTAAACAGGAGCCAACATGGCAGCAGGTAAGGAAATACGCGGCAAGATCAGCTCGGTGGAGAACACCAAGAAGATCACCAAGGCGATGGAAATGGTGGCGGCCAGCAAGATGCGCAAGGCGCAGGATCGCATGCGTGCGGCGCGCCCGTATGCCGAAAAGATCCGCAATATCGCAAGCAACCTGGGTCTCGCCAATCCGGAATACGTGCACGCTTTCATGAAGCCCAGCGACGCCAAGTCGGCGGGCTTGATCGTGGTGACTACCGACAAGGGCTTGTGCGGCGGCATGAACACCAACGTGCTGCGTGGCGTCACCAACAAATTGCGGGAATTGCAAACGGCTGGAATGTCGGCGCAGGCCGTCGCCATTGGTAACAAGGGCTTGGGTTTCCTGAATCGCATTGGTGCCAAAGTGGTATCTCATGCCACGCATCTTGGCGACACGCCGCACCTGGACAAGCTGATCGGGCCGGTCAAGGTACTGCTTGACGCCTATGCCAGAGGTGAGGTGAACGCGGTCTACCTGTGTTACACCAAGTTCATCAACACCATGAAGCAAGAGCCCGTGGTGCAGCAGTTGTTGCCCCTGTCGGCCAGCGCGATGCAAATCGAGACCGACGCCAGCGAAGCCAAAGCAGGCAGCAAACACGCCTGGGATTACATCTATGAACCCGACCCGCAGGCAGTGATCGACGAGTTGTTGGTGCGCTATGTAGAGGCGCTGGTGTACCAGGCGCTGGCAGAGAACATGGCGTCCGAGCAATCGTCGCGCATGGTTGCCATGAAGTCGGCCACCGACAACGCAGTGAGCGTGATTGCAGAACTCAAACTGGTCTACAACAAGACACGCCAGGCTGCGATCACGAAAGAACTTTCAGAAATCGTTGCCGGTGCGGCAGCGGTTTAAACGTATTTATTTTTGGAGCAAAAAATGGCTCAGGTCCAAGGCAAGATTGTTCAGTGTATTGGTGCGGTGGTGGACGTGGAATTTCCACGTGACCAGATGCCCAAAATCTATGACGCCCTCAAACTTGAGGGCTCGGCATTGACACTGGAAGTACAGCAGCAACTTGGCGACGGTATCGTGCGCACCATTGCGCTCGGTTCATCGGACGGGTTGCGCCGCGGTCTGATGGTGTCCAACACCGGGCATCCGATCATGATCCCGGTGGGCAAGGCCACGTTGGGGCGCATCATGGACGTGCTGGGTACGCCGATTGACGAGCGTGGACCGGTCAATGCCGACAGGCAGATGTCGATTCACCGCAAGGCTCCAACCTACGACGAGCTCAGCCCGTCGCAGGAGTTGCTCGAAACCGGCATCAAGGTGATTGACCTGGTGTGCCCGTTTGCCAAGGGCGGCAAGGTCGGTCTGTTCGGCGGCGCCGGTGTCGGCAAGACCGTCAACATGATGGAACTGATCAACAACATCGCCAAGGCGCACAGCGGCTTGTCAGTGTTTGCCGGCGTCGGTGAGCGTACCCGCGAGGGCAATGACTTCTACCACGAGATGATGGACTCGGGCGTGGTCAACAGCAAGAACCTGGGTGAATCCAAAGTGTCCATGGTTTACGGCCAGATGAACGAGCCACCGGGCAATCGTCTGCGCGTGGCGCTGACGGGCCTGACCATTGCCGAGTCCTTCCGCGATGAAGGCAAGGACGTGCTGTTCTTTGTGGACAATATTTACCGTTTCACCCTGGCCGGTACCGAAGTGTCGGCACTGCTGGGTCGCATGCCTTCGGCGGTGGGTTATCAGCCTACGCTGGCCGAGGAAATGGGTCGTCTGCAAGAGCGCATCACTTCCACAAAAATTGGCTCCATCACCTCGATCCAGGCCGTTTACGTGCCGGCCGATGACTTGACCGACCCGAGCCCCGCCACCACCTTTGCCCACCTGGATTCCACAGTGGTGCTGAGCCGTGACATTGCTTCGCTGGGTATCTACCCGGCGGTCGATCCGCTTGATTCGACCAGCCGTCAGCTCGACCCCCTGGTGGTCGGTGCCGACCACTATGAAACCGCTCGGGCCGTGCAGGGTACCTTGCAGCGTTACAAGGAACTGCGTGACATCATCGCCATTCTCGGTATGGACGAGTTGGCACCGGAAGACAAACTGGCCGTGGCACGCGCGCGCAAGATCCAGCGTTTCCTGTCGCAGCCCTTCCACGTTGCTGAAGTGTTTACCGGAACCCCTGGCAAGTACGTCAGTCTGGCCGAGACGATTCGCGGCTTCAAGATGATTGTTGCGGGTGAATGCGATCATTTGCCGGAACAGGCCTTCTACATGGTTGGCACGATCGACGAAGCCTTCGAGAAGGCGAAGAAGGTCTAACAACATGAACACCATCCACGTCGATGTGGTTAGTGCCGAAGAGTCCATCTTCTCCGGTGAGGCGCGCTTTGTTGCCTTGCCCGGCGAAGCGGGTGAGCTTGGCATTTACCCGCGCCACACGCCCTTGATCACCCGCATCAAGGCTGGCTCCGTGCGCATTGAACAGGCCGACGGCAGCGAGGAGTTCATCTTCGTCGCCGGCGGCATTCTCGAAGTGCAGCCTCATTGCGTAACCGTGTTGTCTGACACCGCCATCCGCGGCAAGGATCTGGATGACGAGAAGGCCAACCAAGCCAAGGCGGCCGCTGAAGAAGCCATGAAGAACGCCAAGAGCGACATCGATCTGGCCAAAGCCACATCCGAGCTGAGCATCATGCTGGCCCAGATCGCGGCACTGCGCAGATACCGTCAGAAGAAGTAGGCTCAGCCAAGCACCGGTGTATCGGGCAGCTCGTTGCGGTTGCTCTGTGCGCTGGCCAGCGCAAAGTGTTGCTCCAGCAGTGACGAAACTCCGGCCAGCGCTTGCGCCAGGCCCTCTTCAAACTGACCGCTCGCAAAAGCGCCGCTCATGCGCGCGACCAGGGACTGCCAGGTCTTGGCATCGACCAGGTCGTTGAGCCCCCGATCGGCCACAATTTCAATCTTTCGTTCGGCCAGCAGGAGGTAGATCAGCACACCATTGTTGCCGGCCGTGTCCCAGACCCGCAGTTCACCAAACAGGGCCAGCGCGCGCTGGCGGACAAGTTGGGAGCTTGCTGACTTGCGCAGAACATAGGCCAGAGGCAGCCCGGCCTCGACAAAAATCCGGATTTCACCCGAGTGTCGCCGCTCACTCGTGGTCACCGCGTCTCTCAGGCGCTGCAGCGCGGCCAGCCCGATGGCACGGCGGGTGTCGGCCTGGTCGAGCCAGAGATGCTTCACCAAGCGTCGAAAACGGCTGTTCATCACCAGTCTCCCGAGGCGCCGCCGCCCCCAAAATCACCACCGCCACCGGAGCTAAAGCCGCCACCAGAACCTGAGCCGAAGCCACCGCCGCCGCCACCGCCCCAACCGCCATGATGCCCGGAACCCCATGCGAGGCCTGAAAGGCCGCGCGCCGCGCTCGAAAGCAGTGCAAACAACATGGCCGCCAGCGCCGCCAGACCGGCAATGACAAGGCTGGAGGTAATCAAAAGCGCAATCACCCCGACGGCACCGCCCGTCACCAACGAGCCCAGCCGGGTTCCCATGACTCGGCGTGCAAGGCCAGCCACCACCGGAACGGCGAAGAAGATGAAGACCGCCAGATCGATCCAGTCAAATCCGAGCCGTACGCCTTTGAGCACCGAGGCCCCGGCTGGCTCTGGCAGGGCCTCGGCACGGATCAGCGCCATGATCTGCTCACTGGCCGCATCAAGTCCACCGGCAAAGTCGCCCTGCCTGAAACGTGGTGTGACCGCCTCGTCGATGACGCGCTTGGATGCCAGGTCGGGTATGGCGCCCTCCAGCGCCTTGGCCACTTCAATCCGGACTTTGCGGTCGCTCTTGGCGACGACCAGCAGCAGCCCATCGCCAATGCCCTTGCGTCCAACCTTCCAGCTGTCGGCCACGCGCTGGCTGTAACTGGCAATGTCTTCCGGCTGGGTGGTGGGCACGAGCAGCAGGACAATTTGCGCACCACGGCTTTGTTCAAACGCAGCGAGCTTGGCTTCCAGTTGCGCCAACTGCGCCGCGTCCAGCGTCGCTGAGTGGTCCATCACATGAGCTGTGAGCGCCGGTATTGCCTGCTGCGCCTGCGTCAGCGGGTGCATGAGCAGCAGGCCAGCACACAAGGCCAGCAGCATCCTGATCCACTTCGCCAGCCCAGCGGACTGGCGTTTTGGCGGCGTCATTTCTTGCTGAAATCAACCACCGGCGAAGTTGAAATGGCAGCCTCGTTCTGAACGGTGAAGCTCGGTTTGGGCTGGTAGCTGAACACCATGGCAGTCAGATTGCTGGGAAAACTGCGTGCCAGCACGTTGTAGGCTTGCACCGCCTGAATGTAGCGGTTGCGCGCTACCGTCACACGGTTTTCGGTGCCCTCAAGCTGCACCCGCAAATCCTTGAAACCCTCGTTGGCCTTCAGGCTCGGGTAACGCTCCGACACCACCATCAAACGGCTCAGCGCTGATCCCAGCTCACCCTGGGCGGCCTGGAATTTCTGGAAAGCCTGCGGGTTGTTCAGCGTTTCCGGTGTCACCTGAATCGAAGTTGCCTTGGCGCGCGCCTCCACCACCTTGGTCAGGGTCTCCTGCTCGAAGGCGGCTTCGCCCTTGACGGTGGCCACGATATTGGGAACCAGGTCAGCGCGGCGCTGGTACTGGTTGAGAACTTCGCTCCAGGCCGAGGTGGTCTGCTCGTCCAGGCGTTGAAAATCGTTGTAGCCACAACCCGTCAGGGCGGCAGCGCTGAGGAGGATCAAGAACCAGCGTGTCATAAGAAGAACTCCCGTAAGTGAGCCATAACAGTAGCACAAACCAGGCGGCAGCGGTTAGCCCCAAATCACGGCAAAATCGGGTTATGCCAAAAACAAAGAAGCACGCTGCGACCATGGGTGGGTCAGCCGATGACATTGAGGCGGCGTTTTACGAAGCGCTGCAGAACGCCGACCTGGAAAAGCTCATGGCCTGCTGGGCCGATGAAGACGATCTGGTTTGCGTGCATCCGAGCGGCCCGCGCCTGATCGGAGTGGCGGCCATACGCTCCGCTTTTGAAGCCATGTTTTCCAAGGGAAGTATTCGTGCCTGGCCGGAAGCGCTGCGCAAGGTCGAGTCGCTCGTGAGCAGTGTGCACAATCTGCGCGAACGCATCGAAGTGCTGACCGAAGAAGGCCCGCGCCAGGTCTATGTGGTAGCCACCAATGTTTATCATAAAACGGCGCAGGGCTGGCGCCTGGTGGCGCACCATGCCAGTCCCGCTACTGATCAGGAGGCGCAGGAAATCATGCCGGTGCCGCACGTTCTGCACTAGGGATGCGCTGCCTCACTCGCACTCAGGCCAGGCGGTGTCAAAGGCATGGATGAAATCGTCAAGCAGGCGCTCGCCAAATGGCCCAAGGTTCCTGCCTGTTACGGCTGGCTCGGCCTCGATGCACGAGGCAACTGGTACCTGCGCGATGACAGTGCGCAGGCGCGGGGGCCGTTCTCTGCCGGATTGGCGCAGAGCAAGGGCGACCGCCTTGAACACAGCCGGCTGATCGAATTCATCGGTCGCAACTACGAGCATGATGCCTGCGGTCAGTGGTTTTTCCAGAATGGTCCGCAACGGGTCTATGTGGAACTCGAAATCAGCCCCTTCATCTGGCACCTTGACGCTGACTTGACGCTGCACAGTCACACCGGCGAGGCCGCTCGGGCGCAGGGTGCGGTGCTGGACGAACAGGGCCGCCTGTACCTGCAAACCGACATCGGCTTCGGACTCGTCCATAGCATGGACATGGGTCACGCGGCGAATGCCGTCGAACGCGGCCTGTGGCTACCCGAGCAAGCGCTGTGCGCCGATTTGCCGGCGCGCTTTGGCTACGTGCTCAGCCCGCAGGCCCGGCAACTGAAAGCTACTTGACGGCCGATGCCGCTGGCGCCGCTGCCGCAGCAGCGGGCGCTTGGGGCTCTTCGAACTTGGCACCAGCCGCGTTGGCCATGTACGCAACAGCGCGGCCAATCTCCAGCGCGTCAAAAGCGCCGCCTGCCTGAGGAGCCATGGCATTCTTGCCCTTGAGGGCCGAGTTCAGCAAGGCCTCAAAGCCGGTCTTGATGCGCGGTGCCCAGGCGGCGACGTCGCCAAACTTGGGCGCACCGACCAGACCGGCGGTGTGGCAGGTCGTGCACTGGGCCTTGAAGACCTCTTCGCCGCTCTTGAGTGTGCGGCTGCCGCCGCCCAACTCGATGCGCCCTACCTTTTGAATGCGGGCCATGACGGCTGTTTCCGAGTACAGCGGGCTGTTGGCGGATGTGTCACCCGAAGTCACATACTGCACTATGCCGACAATGACGAATATCGGAATCACAAAAGCGCAGAAAACGGCAAGCATCAACTGCCTGGGGTTCTTGATGGGGCCGGTGTGGCCCTCATCGTCAACAGGTGCATGGTGGTTGTCGCTCATGGAGTTCTCTGGTTTCTGGGCGTCGAAATGAGCCGCGATTATAGCGGTCACCCCTGTGAAAACCCCTGCGCGTCGTCCTCATAGAACCGAACCGAGTTGCGCCCGGCCCCTTTGGCCTCGTACATCGCAACGTCAGCGCGCTTCAGGACCTCGTCCGCCGAGTCCTCCATGCCAAGGAATAGCGTAATGCCAATGCTTGCGGTGCAGCGGTGCTCAATGGTTTGTTCCGGGCGTGTCGCATCAGAGTTCAGGGTTATGACATAGGGATCCGCCAGCAAGCTGCGAATCTTCTGCGCCAGCGAACTGGCTTGACCTTGGGCTTGCAATTTCTCAGGAGACAGGTCATCCAGCAGGACCACAAACTCGTCCCCGCCAAATCTTGCCACCGTGTCAATTTCCCGCACACAGCTCTTGAGTCGCTTCGCCGCTTCAACCAACAGCAGATCACCCGCTCCATGCCCGTACTTGTCGTTAACCGGCTTGAAGTTGTCCAGGTCCATGAACAGCACAGCACTGTATCTACCCTTGCGCTTGCCAGTCAACATAGCCTGGACCAGGCGGTCTTTTAGCAGCAACCGGTTGGCCAGACCGGTAAGCGCATCGTAGTAGGCCAATTGGCGCACGATTTCCTCGTCCTTTCTGCGTTGCGTGATGTCGACAAAGGTAACGACAGCGCCCACCACGGTCCCGTTGTGGAATTGTGGATACGACCAGTACTCAGCCGGAAATGAGGTGCCGTCGCTGCGCCAAACCTCTTCATCGTCAACGTGCGTTCCCTGTCCATGCTTGATGGCCTCAAAGATACGGTAGTCTTCAATCGGCAAGCGTGTCCCATCCGATTGCTTTGCGTGAATTTGCCAATGCACATTCTTGCCAAGGAGTTCATCCGCATTCTTGTATCCAAGCAGACTGAGGCAGGCTTTGTTGCTGAAGGTGCATTTGCCGTCCATGTCGATACCGTAGATGGCCTCGCCTGTGGAGTTCAGTATCAGATTGATTTTTTCCTGACTCTCCTGAAGCGCGTCCTCAAACTGCTTGCGCACAGTAATGTCGCGCAACGCAACCTGAATAGCCGCCGCACCATCGTAGGCAATGGACGTGCTGCGCAGCTCGACGATGATGGTTGTTCCATCCAGTTTGAGAAATTTCCCCTCAATCATCGGCAAGGCAGTTCCTTGCTCAACGCTGGCGCTGACGCGGGCCCGGGAAATCTCCCTGAAATCCGGGTGGACCAGGTCAAATAAGGGTTGCGCCATCAGTTCCTCGGCTGACTTTGCCCCAAACATATTGATTGCGGCCGGATTGACGTAAAGGAGTTTCTTGCCATCGTGAACAACCAGCGACTCCGGTGTCCATTCAGTCAGCGTGCGGTAGCGTTCCTCGCTCTGCTTCAACCCTTCCTGGCGTTGCGCGAGTTCCTCGACGAGACTATTGAAGCCCCCGATCAATAGACCGACTTCGTCTTGTCTGGCGATGGGCAAGGGCTGCCATGCCTGATCCTGTTCCGCTGCGGCAGTCAAGCTTTTCGATGCCGCAACCATGGGCGCGAGCAGGCGTTTAACCAGCCACCAGGTCAGGCCACCAGCGAACAGGGTCAGCAACAAGGCGGCCAACAGGACGCGGCGCTGGATCGAGCGGATCGGAGCGAAGGCCTCCTCAGTGGGCAGTGAGACCACCAAGAGCCAGCCAGCCGCCCCGATTCGTGCGGCCGAAGTCAATACCTCGACGCCCTGGGGGTTGGTGCCAACGACTGTCCTGGTGTCGCCCCCAAGAAAATGATCCATCATCGGGTCGACTCCAGGGGCCGGCATGGACTCCATGGCGCGACTTTTGTCGGTGGCGGCGACGATCACCCGGTGTTGCGGCGCGAACAGCGTATAGCCGCCGGTCTTTCCGTAACCGATTTCCATCAATTCTTCCAGAAAATTTGCCTGTCCCAGGTTGGTAATTCCCGCGATGGTCCCGATGACCTGGCCCTGCGTATCCCGAACGGGTGCTGCCATTCCAATAATGGGGGCTTGCAGTTTCTTGCCGATGACCGGTCGGCCGATTGTGGGTTTGCCCCGACGGATCGCTTCAACAATGTAGTCCCTGTCGATGTAGCTGACACGGGCTCGCCCGACAGAAGGCGGGACCGAAGCAATTGCCACACCATCAAGCCCGGTGACAAATGTGCCGCCATTGAATGCGACTTGAAATACCGGGTGACCTTCCAGAATTTTCTGCAAGGCAAGCGGATTCTGGATGGCTGCCGGATCGATTGCGGCCGCGATCATCTCAAGCGCCTCAAGGCGGTCACCTAATTCGTGATGGAATTCTGTGGCTACCAGGGTGGCGGTAGAAGTCTGTTGCTCGCCCAGCAGATCTTGCATCTCCTCACGCAGGATCTTGCGGCCGTAGAGCGCCAGCGACCAGATGCTGATCACAAAGATGACGAGCGTGAGAAGCGTCACCCTGGTCTTGAGTGAATGCCGCTGCTGAAACTTGCTCGAGCTGATGTCAATTCCTTCGGTAAAACAATCCGACTGCTCGTGTTTTTGGCACGATAAGTCGAAATTATGACTTGCCGCTAGGCGGTTTGAAAGTTCACTACGGGAGCGCCGTGTCCTTATCGCGCTGCGCAGCCTGGCGCTTCATGAAATCGCCGATGGCCGTGTCGTCCTTGACGATGTGCTCGACCAGCCAATCCTTGAGAAAGCGCAGCGTTTCGGAATCCACCGTGGCGCTGCGTCGATCTGGGCAATGCCAACCAGGTATTCGTCGCGCCAACTCAAAAAAATCATCGCATGGATTCCTTTCTTACGGGTGAGACACCTGCCCGGCAGCCGCTGTTGGGACTAATACCAATATTGTTCACTTAATGTCATTGCGTCCCCGGATCAGAGCTTGCCCCGGGCTCGATCCGGGGTCCGGGGTTTCAGCACCCGCAATCCAGTGGTGGCGCGGCAATGGATCCCGGATCGGGTCCGGGATGACAGCTGCTGAGTCCGGGTTGACAGCTGCTAAGTCCGGGTTGACAGCTGCCAAGTCCGGGATGACAGCTGTCATTGGGCGCACCAGCTGTCATTGCCACCCTTGGCTGTCATTGCGGACTCGATCCGCAATCCAGAATGACAAAGTGAACCGTATTGGGGCTGATACTCATATGTTGCCGCCTGCAGCGCCGCCAAGCTTGAACACCGCCACTGCTTGAACCAGTTCCTTCGATTGAGACTCCAGGCCGGCCGCGGCAGCGGCCATCTTTTCAACCAGGGCTGCATTTTCCTGGGTACCCTGGTCCAACTGAGTAAGGGCTTCGACTACCTGTGAAACGCCGGCACTTTGCTCACCACTGGCAACACTGATTTCACCCATCAGGTCGGTCACGCGCCGAATGCTGGTGACCACCTCCTGCATGGTGCTGCCAGCCTGGCTCACCAGCGCATTGCCCTGATCAACGCGCTCCACGCTGGCACTGATGTGCGACCTGATTTCCTTGGCGGCGCTCGCTGAGCGGCCGGCCAGGGAGCGGACTTCTGTGGCAACCACCGCAAAGCCGCGCCCCTGCTCGCCGGCGCGCGCTGCTTCGACTGCGGCGTTCAGCGCCAGGATGTTGGTTTGAAAGGCGATGCCGTCGATGACGCTGATGATCTCCGATATGGTGTGCGAGGACTCATTGATTCCCTTCATGGTTTGCACCACCTGGGCCACCACTTCCCCGCCTCGTACCGCTACGCCAGAGGCACTCAGTGCAAGCTGGTTGGCCTGGCGCGCACTTTCGGCGTTTTGTTTGACGGTCGCTTCCAACTCCTCCATGGAGGCTGCGATCTGCTCCAGTGCACTGGCTTGCTGCTGCGTGCGTCCCGACAGATCGCTGTTGCCCTGGGCGATTTGCATGCTGGCGGCGGCCACGCCTTCTGCGCTCAGGCGGACGTTGCCCACCACTTTGGCCAAACTCAGCTGCATGTCCCTGAGTTGCGCCATCATGCTGTGGGTGTCGCCATTCTTGAGCGCAATGGCTTGGCAAAGATCACCCTCAGCCACGCTTCTTGCCAAATTGGCAGCTTCAAGAGGTTCGGCCCCCAATTGATTGAGCGAGCGGCGCACGATCAGGCCAATGATGAAAAACAGCACCACCTGCATGACGCCCTGTCCGATCCATATCCAGCTAGTAATTCTTTGAATGTTAGCCAGGTCTTTCGTGATATCCATGGTCACGCTGACCACACCCAGTACCG
>Ga0194057_10001775_pt1 | contig 10684 bp, 10 predicted proteins | sample SepL4415m_MetaG_FD_155474 | JGI IMG/M metagenome (GOLD analysis project Ga0194057, IMG submission 155474) | Anoxic zone freshwater microbial communities from boreal shield lake in IISD Experimental Lakes Area, Ontario, Canada - Sep2016-L442-15m | ecosystem: Environmental > Aquatic > Freshwater...
CTTTCGCGACTAGTGTTTTTGATACCAATTACGATTTTGAACCCGTTCTCCCATTCGACCACAAATTTATGAATCATATCAATTGGATCCTGGAAATCGGCACACATTATAATCGTACAATCGCCTGTTGTCTGTAGCATGCCATAATATGGTGATTTTAATTGACCAAAGTTTTTGGCATTGAATATAGCTTTAACTTTTTTATCTTTTTTGCATAATTCAGCTAATTTATCACGAGTTTTGTCTTTGGAATAATTATCAATGAAAACAATCTCATAATCATAGCCTTTTAGATTTTTGTTAAACTCATCAATTATAGCCGCATACAACAGTCCGACATTTTCTTCTTCATTGTAAGTTGGCACCATTATGCTAATTGTTTTCATATTATCTACCTCTTTTCTATAAGTTTAGCTATCATCTTATTTATACCTGTTACGAAGTCTATCTTTGGCATCCAACCAGTTTCTCTCTTTAATCTGCTATTATTTGGTTTTATGCCGACTGGGCCTGATTCTGGGTAGGGAACTGCCCCAAAATTTAAAATACTTTTTGATTTTGTTTCCCGATACATCGACTCGACAAAATCTCTCAATATCTTAGTCTCGTCCCCACTAAGATTATAGGCTCCCTCCGGACACTTGCCTGTGATTAATTTTACCATACCATCAACTGCATCATCGATATATAAAAAGTTCCAATCATGCGTACCGACCGTTAGATCGATCTCTTTGTTGTCTAACATTTTATTTAGAACTGAGCAAACCAAAGTATTCTCATTATCCCCTGGTCCATATAAACTAAAAATCCTGGCCTCTTTAAAAGATATGCCTAATTTTTTTGCCAAGTTCATACCATCTTGAAAAAATTGATATTTCTGAAGTCCGTATTCTGTGTTCGGTTTACATTGAATCGCCTCATGAATCTCCCTATTGCAAACACCATATTCAGCCTGAGACCCCGTCGTCATATATAGTTGACAGCCCAAATCATGAGCAGCCTTAATGGTTTTTAATGAATTTAAATAATTATTAACTTGCAATTCGTGGTTATCACGATCTTCACCTCTAACCCCCTCCCAGGCTAAATGACAGAAGATGTCACATTTACCAACAATCAGCGTTGGTAACCTGTCAATGTCAGACATGTCCAGTTCAATAACTTCTATATTTTTCGCAACATCTAGTTTATCTCTATTCGCTGAATTTGGTCTAACAATTGCACAAATATTAAATCCTAAATCAGCTAACTTTCTAACTAAATTCCTGCCAATAAACCCGGTCGCGCCAGTAACTATGACCTTATTCATAGGATAGCCGTGATTTTATCTGACAAGGTTTTTTCTAACAATGGTTCCTGTTCTCTAGCAGACCGACCAAAAACTAATTTGGGATATACATAGGTCATATTTGGCAAATCTATTTCTACCAATATTGGATCACTATTGGATATAGAACTGTATAATTTATCCATTCCCCTTAGGCTACTAACTCTTATGCCATCTAGCCCGTAAGCCTTGGCTATTTTAACAAAGTCTGGCGATTTATAGCCTTGTTTTGCATCAGTCATAGCAAAATTAGATTCAAAGAACATCTCCTGGAATTGCTTTATCATCCCTAATGACTTATTGTTCATTACAAAGATTTTGATTGGCATTTTATAATCAACGATCGCCTGGAGTTCTTGTATATTCATCTGAAAACCGCCGTCACCGGCAAAACAATAAACTGGCTTTTTGGTCGCAATGAAAACTCCGATAGCGGCTGGTAATGAATAGCCCATGGCGCCATGTCCACCCGAGAATAATATCCTCTGGCCCGCTTTAATATCGAAAGACTGAGCCACCCATACCTGATTTTGCCCAACATCAGTTGTAACATTTACACCTACGGGTAGCATTTTACTGATATCTTTAACGTATTCATTAGGCAATAGATTGTCTACACCAACCAACAAATCCTTAATTTTATGACATTTATCAATCCAGTCTGTATTACCAGATACATTAAACGAGTAGTTATTAAAATACCTCAGGAGTTGAGAAAGGTTGGCCTGTATTTTAGTCTCACCTTTCTTAATCGTGTTAGATAGCTCATGATCATCTATATCAATACGAATTAGCTGTGCATTTGGGGCAAATGCCGATACGTCCGTGCCAGTCTGTCTCTTGTCTAAACGTGAGCCGATGCTAATTATTAAATCGCTCGCACTAGTAATAATGTTAGCGCAGCGATTACCATAGGCACCAATAAATCCGAAATTTAACTTATTATTAGTTTCTAGCAAGTCAATACTAATCATACTAGTTACAACTGGTACCTGTAATTTTTGCACTAGTTCCAAAAAATCTTTTCTACAATTAGCAATATTAATACCATTACCTGCAACAATAACTGGTCTTTTGGCTATTTTTAGCTGATTAATCATCAACTCGCAATATCTATCATATTTTAAATGATTAACGTCAGATTCCATGACAACATTTTTAATAGGTTGAATATCTATTTCACTACGCAATACATCAATAGGTATATCCATCAATGTCGGGCCTGGACGACCACTAATTGCATACATATATATCTTTTCCAATTCTTGGGGGATTTTTTTAGCGTCTGTTATATGCACACTGTACTTTGTAATCGGACGGACTACACTAACGATATCGGTTTCCTGAAAGCCTTGCTGTCTGATCCCCGCTACAACTTTGGCCTCATTAGTATTCACCTGCCCAGTTATACAAATCAAAGGTATGGAATCAAAATATGCATTGCCTATGCCTGTTATTAAATTTGTAGCACCTGGTCCGCTTGTAGCGTAGACGACCCCAGGTAGGCCACTGGCCTGAGCATACCCACAGGCCGAGAAAGCAGCACCCTGTTCGTGATATAACAAATACTGATTCATATCAGCATCTTTATCAATTGATTCCATCAGGTAAGTAATCATCCCGCCAGGATAACCAAACACATCCCGAACACCTCTGGATTTCAAAAACTGTACTATGTAATCAGAAACTCGCATTTTCATATATCAATACCTGTAGGTTATTTATTTAAAATATTCCTTGATCTGTTTATCAGTAATCTCGACAACATCTTTGTCGGCACTAAATACTTTAGACCATTCAATGATTCTGGCCATAGCGTCGTCTATACTCCATTTTGGCCTCCAACCCAATTCTGCCTTGGCTTTGGAGCAGTCCAGTTTCAAGAAGTTTGCCTCGTGTGGACCGCCATCATACTTATCAACCCAATTTACACCACCCCATGTTTTACAAAACAAATCTACTAATTTACCAGTAGTAATACAAGAACCATCATCAGGCCCAAAATTATAATTACTAGCATATCTTTTATCTTCATATTGTTTTTGGATTATCAACAAATAGCCACCTAGGCATTCCAACACATGCTGGTAAGGCCTAGTAGAATGTGGGTTACGGACTGTGATTTCATCCCCAGCAATAGCAGACCTGATACAATCAGGGATAATCCGATCATTCGCAAAATCACCGCCACCAACCACATTTCCACTACGAGCCGATGATATAGCAATATTAGAATCTTGGAAAAAGGAGTTTAGGTAACTATATGTAACTAATTCACTACAAGATTTGGAATTAGAATACGGGTCATACCCGCATAATCGCTCATCTTCACGGTAACCCCATACCCACTCGTTATTTTGATAAACTTTATCAGTTGTAACATTCAAGAATGACTTGACACTATCACACCCCCTGACAGCCTCTAATATATTAACTGTGCCCATAACATTTGTCTCATAAGTATAAACCGGGTCTTTGTATGAATCTCTGACTATTGGCTGTGCGGCCATATGTATCACAATTTCAGGCTGAAATTTATCAACCGTAGTTTTTAACTTATTCAAATCACGGATATCGCCTATCACTGATTCCATCTTTTTTTCTAGACCCAGTAATGAGAATAGATTTGGCTTTGTCGGCGGATCTAACGAATAACCCATGACATCAGCACCAGCTAATAATAAAGTCTCACACAGCCAACTGCCCTTAAAACCAGTATGACCGGTTACAAAAACCTTCTTGCCCTTGTAAAAACTCAGCACTTTCTACCAAACTTTCCAAGGTGCTTTGTTTGATTCTAATAATTCGTCTAGATATAATTTGTCACGTAATGTATCCATACATTGCCAAAAACCATCATATTTATAGGCAACCAGTTGGCCCTCAGTCGCTACAGATTCTAGCGGACCTTTTTCAAACACTGTCATATCACCTTCAATATAATCAAATATCTTTGGCTCTAGCACCATATAGCCACCGTTTATCCAGCCGCCATCTTCTTTTCTCTTTTCCACAAACTCACGGATGGTGCTATCTTTATCATCAATATCTAGTGCACCGAAACGACCGCCCGGCTGAATAGCGGTTATGGTAGCTAATTTTCCGCTATCTTTATGGAACTTGACTAGTTTTTTAATGTCTATATCACAGACACCATCGCCATAGGTCAACATGAATGGCTTATCACCAATAAAATCCTGGACTCGCTTCACGCGGCCACCAGTCATGGTATTTAACCCAGTATCAACCAGTGTAACCTTCCAAGGCTCAGCAACGTTACTGTGAATAACCATCTCATTATGACCAGTAAAATCAAAAGTAATGTCTGAACGATGTAGATAATAGTTGGCAAAAAATTCTTTGATTATATGTTGTTTATATCCCAGACAAATAACAAATTCGTGAAATCCCTGAGCGGAATATGATTTCATAATATGCCACAGTATTGGCATACCACCTATTTCAATCATTGGTTTTGGCTTCAAATGTGATTCCTCGCTAATTCTAGTACCATATCCACCAGCTAGTATTACTACCTTCATATCATTTATTCTCCTTTGCTCTAAAGCTAAAATTTTTGTGCCCAAACCAGCTGATTGCAGTCGTCATCATAATATTCAAAATGCCCGCTAGATATTGGTTAATCCCTGACCACCCGACAATCACCTTCAAAAATAATAACCCGACACAGAAGCTGACCAGATATACCAACGCGAACCGGCTAATCTCGCTGAGCGCCTTGCTACTACTGCGGAAAGTGAAAAAACGATTCCACAAATAGCTATTTATCACGCCGACAATCGTTGCGATCGTAAAAGCTACCAAGTAATCAAAACCTAAAAACACGAACAGGGCATATGTGCCATAACCGACTGCCGTATTGATACCGCCAACCATTAAAAATCGGAATTCTTGGCGGCCCAATAATCGATTTATCATAGATTTGATCATTACTTACCCTTTAGATTGACCTTGATCAATCCCAATTTCCACAACAGCAGGACAAACACGACCACAGTCGCACCGAATACGAACGGAATGACTGCTGGATCTAAATTCATAGATATTATTGATATGACGCCTAGCACTAGACTAATTACATAAAGGATACAGGTCGTTTGTCTATGACTGACTCCCCGTTCCATGATCCTATGATGTAAGTGCATTCTGTCGGCCTCAAACGGGCTTTTGCCCGATATCAATCGACGAATGATTGCAAAGCCAGTATCAAATATCGGCACTGCTAGAATCAAAATTGGAATCAACATTGAAAAAGCCGCTGCAATCTTGACCATACCCAGTATAGATAGTACGGCTAGGCTATAGCCCAGGAAATTAGATCCAGCATCACCCATAAATATCTTTTTGCGTGGGCTGTTGGAAAAATTATATGGCAGAAAGGCGAATGCCGCAGCGCCCAACGTAAAGCTCAACACAGCCGCATCATATCGACCGCTTAGTAATGATACGACACCCAACGTCCAGGCCGCGATGCCCGTGACACCACCTGCTAGGCCATCTAGGCCGTCTATGAAATTAATCGCGTTCGTAATGCCAACTATCCAGAAAAAAGTGAATGGTAGTGACAAAAATCCCAGATAATACAACCCGTCATTGCCAGCCCCCAGGTTGCCAATGAATTCAATCCGCACACCAGCCGAAATAACGATCAATGCGGCTAACACTTGCCCAAATATCTTTGTAATTGGAGGCAAGTCAAATATGTCGTCCAGCAATCCGACTGCCGTGATAACTGTTCCACCGATCAAAAACCCGATAATTTCTGGCGATGGATTATTGAAAAACAATGATGCAATCAAAAAACCTAGGAATATTGCTACACCACCGCTAGACGGAATAATACTTTTATGAATTTTGCGCTCACTAGGAACCGCAACTGCGCCGACTTTCTGAGACAATTTTCGAACCAAAGGCATAGCCATAAAGGTAATAATTGCGGCCATCAACGGTAATATTATAATCTTTGGCGTAAACATCGTTACGACTATTTTAGCATGTTTTGATTATTTTTTGACCAGGTTGCGATAAAGCTCGTTAGTCTGGCCCCACATAGTTGCAACCGAGTATTCGGATTCGTATTTGGCTATATTTTCATCCCTGTATGATTCTGATTTGGCCAACAATTCTAATGCCGATTTGCCCATTTGCGCATAGTCAGGATATTCAACCAAGGTACCATTATCCGTGCCAACCAAACCCTGTAATGAGTCTAGCTTGAAGGCGACAACCGGCAGGCCACATGAATATGCCTCTAATATGACCAGTGGCAGAACTTCCGTTTCGGATGGCAGTACCAGCACTGATATCGATTCGTAAAATTTTGCTTTGTCCGATACTCGGCCTAATAATTCAACATTTAGCTTGCCTGCATCCACTAATTCTGTAATTGACGTCATATCTGGGCCATCACCGGCTACCACTAATTTATTCTTGCGTAGCAGTTCAGTATTCGCCTGGATAAATTTCAATATTCCTTTTTCACCGGTCAAACGACCGATAAAACCAATTGCCTGGGCATGTTTCTTTGTATCAACTCGGGCGACGCCGTTTTTGATCAATACAACCTTGTTCGTCAGACCATTAGCCTGCAGATATTTAACCATGCCATCAGATATCGCAATAACTGCGTCCGTAAACCTGCCATAAATTGACATTAATGGTCGCATTTTACGATTAAATTGGTCAAAACGATGGAATGTACGTACCAGTGTAAATTTGCCACCTAATATCTTGGCTATTACTGCCAAACTTTGTTCACGCAACATATGAGCATGCACAATATCAATATGTTTTGATTTGATGATAGATTTTAACTTCATCGCAGCCGATATTACTGATACTGGATTGAATGAACTCTCCATAGACAGGCTGATAACCTCAAAACCAGTGCCCTGTAACCTATCCATGGCCGTTTTTGAGTGACTACTGACTATAAACGACACCTCGTTGCCGGATTCTCTGGCGCTCTGTGCCAATAATAATGCGTGGTCTTCTGCCCCACCATCTCCAAAGTAAGCGAATATGTAGGCTATCTTCATCGCGATGCATCCTCGTATGCCTGAGCAGTAGAATCAGCCCATTTTTTAATCGTAAAACCATCTGCCACAGACTTGCTAGCGTCATCGCCTAGTCTTTTAGCTAATTTGGGATTATCAATCAACCTATCAATTGCGGCTGCTAACGATTCTGGTTTAAAATCCGCACTAACCAGCCCCGTTTTGCCGCTGACAACAATTTCCGACAAACTACCCGCAGGAGTTACGACGACCGGCAATTGTTGGGACATAGCCTCAGCGACTAATAACCCAAAACCTTCTGACCTGGATGATTGAACATAGATATCTATATCGCCCAGAAAACCATAAATATCGTCCTGAAAACCAATGAAATCGACCCTGTCGCCAACGCACAGGCTGTTCGCCAGATTTTGCAATCGATCTAATTCTTCGCCAGCACCGGCAATTTTTAATATCACTGTCTGATTGGATAATTTCGCGAATGCTTGGATCAATATATCGTAACCTTTGACCGGGTGTAATCGCCCAGCGCTACCGATGATAACTCCTGTATGTTTCCTGGGGGCAGGTTTCGGAAAATCTATGCCGTTATATACGGTTGTGATCTTGTCAGCCGACACGCCATTTTTGATCATGACGTCGCGCAGATAATTTGAAACTACAATATAACGACGGGTTGGGAACCGCGTTAATGTCTCGATCAGGCCATACGCGACGCGCGCTAGTGGGTTAGAATAATCACCAGCCGGATTGGAATGAACCGTGACTAGATTAGGGACCCCATGCAACAAAGATATAGCTCGCGCATAAGCATTGGCGACGGTCGCCTGAGAAACCAATAGATCAATCTTATTAGCCTTTAGGTAGCTACCGATTCGCAGTATCGTCATTGGATTTATGCGACTGCCGCTAAAAATCGTGACTTTATGCCCAGATTGCTCCAACCTGTCCGTCAATTCCCAATGCCCCAATGACAATAATTCTAATTCAATATCGCTATTTTTTAGATTATCAAATAGATCTAACAGGTATTTTTCTATACCTCCAAAGTATTTGCTACCACTGTAGATAATTGCTATTTTTTTATTAAACCTATTTTTCATAACTATTCCCTAGCCCTAGATACGCACCTGCCAATATCGATATCGCACCAAATTCCCATATATTGGCGAACATACCGTTAACAAATACCGCAACTGTTGCCGCTATTATACCCAAGCTAAAATACTGATGGGACTGTCTATATTGTCTCAAATTGTTAACAAAATGACTAATAAAGAACCCCGCAACCGCCAACGCCCCGATAATCCCCGTCTGCACGAATACCTGCAACCATTGGTTGTCTGTGTATGGTAGCGCAACATAGCCATTTTGCATTCCGTGTAGATAAATTGGGCTGTTATAGTCAATGGCAGTCTGGCCACCATAGGTTCCAGGGCCAGTACCCAATACTGGTGAAGTTTTGAATATCTCAATCGCATTATTGAATGACCAAACTCGCCCATCAATTGCGGAATCTAACATATATTCAGGGCTAAAGGTGACAAGAACGCGCTGACGGATGCTGGGCGCAACCAGGCCAATTGCCGCCAAGGGCAAGAACAGAACTAACCTCCAATTTTTTATAAATAAAGCCACAACAACCCCAACCAACAACCCCAACCAAGCACTCCTAGAAAACGTCATCACCAGAACAGCCATAGATAATATAATATAGGCCATATAATACCATTTCTTTTTACCCAGAAACGCGAATAAAGCTACAATCGCCGTTATCATCGACAAACCGCCTAACACATTGGGGCTACCAAAGAAAGCAAAGGCCCTAGATCGAACCAGATCTTCTGCCCCAGAAACCCATAACTTAGAAGTTTCTGGTCCAAAAATGACTTGGAATAATCCGACCAACAGCAAAGGCACGGATACTGCCAACACTAAATTTATAATAACCATTTTTGACTTGATTGTTGATGCTACCATAAAGGCCAAGATAAATTGGCTGAATAACAATATACCTGTCAGAACCATCCCTAATTCAATGCCTGCTAATGAAGCTACCAAACCAGAAGCTAGGACAATCACGATGAACAATAACAGATACATCATAGCCCTGGTCGATTGAAGCCGTGATTTGTCACATGATAAAAATGCCAAGGCTAAAAATACCATGCCTAATTTTAATCCCTCAACCCAGCCAAGACCAATTTCAGCGAAAAAAGACCCGTACCAAAAACAGCCCAATGACAAGACGAGCGACCCGATAGCTAATTTTTCGCTATTAATTTTATTCAACAGACCTAATATTTTTGACCCTCTCAACAAATCAGCATTGCTATTAACAAACAACCAGCTTAAAGCCTTATATAGTTTTGAATCTTTGAACCTAGTCTGCATAGTGAAAATCTGATACATAGCCCTTTACTCGATAGTCGGCATGAATCTCGGCTTTTTGATTAACATAGATACGTTGACCATTAAAAATTGAGTTGCCACCTGCAATCTCACCAGGACCTTCCAATGTTATGTACAAATATTTAATCGCGCCAGTTGGGTCATTTTCTACACGGTAGCCTGTCTGTCGGATTGGGTATTTAGTACCATTATAATAAACACCCTCCTCAGTCATCTGTAGGCTAGGCAAAATATTATCAATTGCCGGTTTATCAGATACCTTGACCTCAACCTGAACTGTCATAGCCCCAAGTGATGGCTTATTACTATTTGCAAATATGACCATCAATCCAATGGCAACAACTGCGACTATCGCTAACACATCAAATAAATTGATCTTAAATTTTCGCTTGGCCATATCGTATCTTCCATTTTATCATCTGACATATGAATACTGGCACTGCATTCCATAACCGACGGAACCGATTTTTCTTGCTGTGGTTAAACAATGTGCGCCATAGCCATTCTAAGCCAATCTTATTAATAAACGCTGGAGATTTCTGCGATGGATTGGCGATGCGATCCAATGTGCCCCCTTCGCCGACTGCGACCCGGATATTCTTCAAATTATCCATATTTTCACCAATCCAAATTTCTTGCCGTGGCGAACCTAGGGCTACTATCAATAACCTAGCGTCAGTTTTATTAATCTCATCTACCGGGTTTAGGTTTTTATCTGTCTGAAAATCATAGCCATTTAGCGACCCAGATACCCTTAGGGCCGGGAATTCAGTTTTAATATTCGTAACCGCTGATTTTAAAGTCGCCTCATCCCCACCAAATATAAATACTCCAGCACCTACGTCTGAAGCCGATTTCATCATGATGTTAAATGCGTCTATGCCAGGAATTGCCTCGGCTATAGGAT
>Ga0194057_10001777_pt1 | contig 10681 bp, 11 predicted proteins | sample SepL4415m_MetaG_FD_155474 | JGI IMG/M metagenome (GOLD analysis project Ga0194057, IMG submission 155474) | Anoxic zone freshwater microbial communities from boreal shield lake in IISD Experimental Lakes Area, Ontario, Canada - Sep2016-L442-15m | ecosystem: Environmental > Aquatic > Freshwater...
CCTATTTGCTCAGGCAGTCTTTCATGAAGGCCTTGCGCTCGTCACCCTTGAGCTTCTTGTCGCCGGCGTCCTTGTTGCAGTTTTTCATCTTGTCCTGCTGGCTGCCCTTCTTGGCAGACGCTGCCGCAGCGGGGGCTGGTGCCGGGGCCGGTGCTGCAGCCGGAGCCGAGGCCGAGGCCGCTGGTTTGGCGCTCAGGCAGTCTTTCATGAAGGCCTTGCGCTCGTCGCCCTTGAGCTTCTTGTCGCCGGCGTCCTTGTTGCAGGAGGCCATCTTGTTTTGTTGTGATGACTTTGCCGGTGCGTCAGCAGCGAAAGCGCTGCCCAGAGAAAGGGACAGGCCGACAGTCAGGAGGGTGAGTAGCTTTTTCATCGTGCGTCTTTCAAGAAAGGGGTTTGGGTGGGAATCCTGCATTGGACTCCCGACCATAACGGCTGGCGCTGCAAACGCGATGACAAAGCGCTTTCCTGGCCACACCCTTAAAATCAAGCGATGCTCTCCGTAAAAATTGAATTGCTCGAAGCCTTGGCCCAGGTGCTGGAAAAAATGTCGCCTGGCGCTGCCGCCAAAGCCGCTTTTGAGTCACCCAAGCAGGCGGCGCTGGGCGATCTGGCCAGCACTGCGGCCATGCAACTGGCCAAGCCCCTCAAGCTAAACCCGCGACAGTTGGCGGAGAATTTGCGTACCGAATTGTTGCTGATGCCCGCCTACGAGCGTTGGGTCGACGCGATCGATATCGCTGGCCCGGGCTTCATCAATATCCGGCTCAAGCCGGCAGCCAAACAACAGATCGTGCGCGAAGTGTTGTCGCAGGCGCAGCGGTTTGGCAGCCAGGCCACCACGGACAAGCGCTTGCTGGTGGAATTTGTCTCGGCGAATCCGACCGGCCCGCTGCATGTGGGACATGGCCGGCAGGCAGCGTTGGGCGACGCCATCTGCAATCTGTACCAGACCCAGGGCTGGCAGGTTTACCGTGAGTTCTATTACAACGATGCGGGTGTGCAGATCAGAACCCTGGCCAACAGCACTCAGCTGCGCGCACAGGGCTTCAAGCCGGGTGACCCACAGTGGCCCAGCGGGGAGAATGCCGCCGCCTACAACGGTGACTACATCGCCGAGATTGCCGCCGACTTTCTGGCGCGCAAGACCGTCAAGTCTGACGATCGGGAGTTCACGGCGGGCGGCGATGTCAACGATCTCGATGGCATGGGCGAGTTTGCCGTGGCCTATCTGCGCCACGAGCAGGATCTGGATCTGCAGGCCTTTGCCGTCAAGTTCGACAACTACTATCTGGAGAGCAGCCTGTACACCAGCGGCCGGGTTGACGACACCGTCGGGCGCCTGCAAGCGGCGGGCAAGACCTATGAGAAAGATGGTGCGCTGTGGCTCAAGTCAACCGATTACGGTGACGATAAGGACCGCGTCATGCGCAAGGGCGATGGCAGCTACACCTACTTTGTGCCCGACGTCGCGTACCACATCAGCAAGTGGGAGCGCGGCTTTGGCAAGGTTGTCAATATTCAGGGGACCGACCACCACGGCACGATCGCCCGCGTCCGGGCCGGCCTGCAGGCGGCCAATGTCGGGATTCCGGAGGGCTATCCTGACTACGTGTTGCACACCATGGTGCGCGTTGTGCGTGGTGGGCAGGAGGTCAAAATTTCCAAGCGTGCCGGCAGTTACGTGACCTTGCGTGATCTGATCGAGTGGACATCGAAGGACGCAGTACGCTTCTTCCTGCTCAGCCGCAAGCCCGACACCGAGTACACCTTTGACGTTGATCTGGCAGTGGCGAAGAACAACGACAACCCGGTCTACTACGTGCAGTACGCGCACGCCCGTATCTGCTCGGTGCTAGCGGCCTGGCGCGAAAAGGACGGTGGCGATGTGGCGAGCCTGCTGCAGGCCGACCTTTCACCGCTGCAAAGTCCGCAGGCACAGGCACTGATGCTGCAGTTGGCCCGATACCCAGAGATGCTGACGGCGGCGGCGCAGGATTTTGCACCGCACGATGTCACTTTTTACCTGCGTGAGCTGGCTGCCAGTTACCACAGCTATTACGATGCAGAGCGGATCCTCGTCGATGACCCGGTCGTCAAACAAGCCCGGCTGGCCCTGGTCGCGGCGACGGCGCAGGTGCTGCACAATGGGCTGGCTGTGCTGGGTGTCAGCGCGCCGGAGAAAATGTAATGACTTTGCGGGACAGATCTTGAGCGCTGTCCGGTACGATAATTTTGCGGGACAGATCCTTAACTCTGTCCCCAACTGTTTATAGAGGGATGGGCATGAAACAGCAAAGCGGTGGAACCATTCTGGGCTTTATCCTGGGGGTCGTCGTTGGCCTGGCGGTGGCGCTGGCAGTGGCTATCTACGTCATGAAAGTCCCTGTCCAATTCATGAGCAAGGGCCAGAGTCGGACACCGGAACAGGAAGCGGCCGAGGCCAGGAAGAACAAGGACTGGGATCCCAATGCCCCCTTGTACGGCAAGAATCCGGCCAAGCCGCTGGTGCCGGCGGAGGCTGCAGCATCGGCTGCCGCCGTGGCGCCGAGCACAGTTGTCGCTTCACCCACGGTGCCCAAAAAAGAATCGAAGCCGGCCGTGACTGCCGATCCACTGGGCGACCTGGCCAGCGCGCGAAGTGCCAGCAGCGACCCGTTTATCTATTTTGTCCAGGTCGGGGCATTTCGCACGCCTGAGGATGCAGAGAGCCAGCGCGCCAAACTCTCACTCACTGGCGTTGAAACCAAGGTCTCGGAGCGCGAACAGTCCGGTCGGACCGTATTCCGGGTTCGCTCGGGTCCGTTTGACAAGCGCGAAGACGCCGACAAGGTCAAGGAAAAGCTCGATGCCACCGGCTTGGAGACCGCCTTGGTGCGGGTGCAGCGTTAGGCTATGGATGAAACCCTTTTAACTGGAGTGATTGAAGATGAAGCGTCGTGATTTTTCCCTGGCCTGCGGTGCTGCTATTACCGGCGCGGGTTTTGTTCCGTCCATCGCTTTTGCACAGGCCAAAGCGCCCGAAGCCGGCGTTGATTACCTGACGCTGGACAAGCGGGTCATGGTCGAAGCGCCCGCTGGCAAGATCGAAGTGGTCGAGTTCTTCTGGTACAACTGTCCGCATTGTCACGCCTTTGAAGCGGCTTTTGACGCCTGGAGCAAGAAGGTCCCAAAAGATGTCGCGGTGCGGCGCGTTCCCGTTGCTTTTCGCGATGACTTTGCGCCGCAACAGCGCCTGTACTACGCGCTGGAAGCCATGGGCCTGGTCGACAAGCTTCATGCCAAGGTCTTTGCCGCGATTCACGTCGAAAAGAAGGAACTGGTCAAAGGTGAGGCGATTGCCGACTGGGTTGCCAAACAGGGTGTCGACAAGGCCAAGTTCCTGGAGCAGTACAACTCTTTCTCGGTGGCCACCAAGGCCAGCCGTGCCACCCAGCTGCAGAACACCTACCAGATCACTGGCGTACCGGCTTTGGGTGTGGCGGGCCGCTATTGGACCGACGGCGTGATGGCCAAGAGCTTGGAGCGCGCCTTGCTGGTAGTGGACCATCTGGTGGCAGGGGTCCGCAACGGCAAATAAGCGCCGCGCGCTCGCTACAATCCAAAGGCAAGGTCTTCTTGCAAGATTCGTGCCTTTATGAAATCCTTCCTTTTCCGTTTCTTCCTGCTGCTTGCCCTGGCGCTTGGCGCCGGTCTTGCATGCGCTGAAAAAGCGGACCGCGACAAGCCCTTGAACGTCGAGGCGGACGCCCTGCGCTACGACGATCAAAAGCAGACCAGCGTTTTCAGTGGCCGGGTGGTATTGACCAAGGGCACCATTCTCATCCGGGCGGCCAGGATCGACGTGCGCCAGGACGCGCAAGGGTATCAGTTCGGTCTGATCAGCGCGGAGCCAAGCAAACTGGCCTACTTTCGACAAAAGCGCGAAGGTCTGGATGAGTATTTTGAAGGCGAAGGCGAGTTGATCGAGTACGACGGCCGCGCCGATACCGTCAGGATCAGCGGCAAGGCGCAGTTGCGGCGCTACCGTGGCGCAACCCTGGCCGATGAATTTACCGGAGACGTCATTGTCTACAACAACAGCAGTGACATGTTCAGCATCGACGGCGTCCAGCCAAGAACAGGCGCCAGCCCGGCGCCGGGTGGGCGTATCCGTGCCATGTTGATACCCAAGCCGCAGGCGGCCAGCGGGCCAGCGACCAGTGCACCTTCCGCGCCGGCACTTCGCCAAAGCATCACGCTGGGCGGGGAGAAGAAGTGACGTCAGGCAGTCCGTCCGCCGAGGCGCCACCGCGCGCTGATGGCGGTCTTTGTGAGAGCCGCCTGGAAGTCAGCCACTTGCAGAAGTTCTACGGTAGCCGCAAGGCCGTCAAAGACGTTTCGCTGACGGTGTGCAAGGGTGAAGTGGTTGGCCTGCTGGGCCCCAATGGCGCCGGCAAGACCACCTCTTTTTATATGATTGTCGGTCTGGTGCAAGCCAGTGCCGGTGACATCACGATCGACGGCCAATCAATCGCCCACATGCCAATCCACCGCCGCGCGCGCCTGGGGCTGAGTTACCTGCCGCAGGAGGCCTCGATTTTTCGCAAACTCAATGTGGAAGAGAATGTGCGTGCCGTGCTGGAGTTGCAGCGCGACGAGACTGGCAAGCCCTTGGTCAAGGCCGAGATCGAGAAGCGCCTGACGGGATTGCTGCAAGACCTGCGTGTCGAGCACCTGCGTCAGACACCGGCGCTGGCCCTCTCCGGCGGTGAACGACGAAGGGTCGAGATCGCCCGCGCTCTGGCGACGCAACCCCGCTTCATCCTGCTTGACGAACCCTTTGCCGGGATTGATCCGATCGCGGTGATCGAGATACAGCGCATCATCAGTTTCCTCAAGCAGCGCGGCATCGGCGTTCTGATCACCGACCACAATGTGCGCGAGACACTGGGCATTTGCGACCACGCCTACATCATCAGCGATGGCAGCGTGCTGGCGCAAGGCACCCCCTCCGAGATCGTGAACGACGCCGAAGTGCGGCGCGTCTATCTCGGCGAACACTTCAAAATGTAAGCCCGTCTAGATGAAACAAGGGTTATCCCTTCGGGTTTCGCAGCATCTGGCGTTGACGCCGCAGTTGCAGCAGTCGATCCGCCTATTGCAGCTTTCGACACTCGAGCTGAGCCAGGAAGTTGGCCAGATGCTCGACGAGAATCCGTTTCTGGAACTGGGCGCGGACGAGGCGCCGCGCGAAGACTTTGGTCTGGCTCAGGCCGACACACCGGTTCGTAAGGATGATATCGAGGCCGAGTTTGTCAGCAGCGCCGGCGCTGACTACGCCACTGCCACCGTTGCCGTGGCCGACAGTGACGCCGAAGCCAGCCCGCTCTCCGCAGACGATGGCCAGAACTGGGAGGGCGACGGCTGTGCGCAGATCTCGCCTGACGACAGCGAATGGGGTGGCGATGCGCGAGCGCACGGCAACAACCTGAGCGACAACGAGGACGCCGAGATCACCGAGTTGGCGCGGACGCAGGAATCTCTGCAAAGTTATCTGCACGCCCAGGCGCTGGCCTCACGCTTGAGCGAGGAGGACCGCGCCGCGCTGAGCTTCCTGATTGAATCGCTGAATGACGACGGCTATCTGGAAGACTCTCTGGAAGCACTGACCAATGGTTTGGATCCCGGTGACGATGCGCAGCGGGATCAACTGGTGCACCACTTTACGGTCGCCTTGGGCCTGTTGCAAAGTCTGGAACCGATTGGCGTGGGTGCCCGTGATCTGGCTGAATGTCTGACCTTGCAGCTCAAAGCCTTGCTGGCGCAGGCGCTGCGCGAGCCTGGCAAGACCGGCGCTACGCTGAACGTGGCCCTGCGCATCTGCAAGCAGCCGATGGACTTGCTGGCGCGGCGCGACATCAAGCGTCTGGTGCAACAGTGCCATGCGACCGACGCTGCGATACGCGAGGCGATCGCCCTGATTGCTCACCTGGAGCCCAAACCGGGTCGGCGTTTTGTCAACGTGGAACGCAATATCGTGGTCCCCGATGTGCTGGTGGTCCGGGTCGGTAAGGGAGCGCAGGCCCGGTTCCAGGCCCGGCTCAACCCGGATGTCATGCCGCGTCTGCGCGTGCATGACATCTACGCCAACGCCCTGAAACAGCACAAGGGCGGCGGCAGCGATGCATCGAGCTACGCCGCGCTGCAGCAGCGTCTGCAGGAGGCGCGCTGGTTCATCAAGAACATCCAGCAGCGTTTTGACACGATACTGCGCGTCAGCTCGGCTATCGTCGAGCGGCAGAAGAGCTTCTTCACGCACGGTGAACTGGCCATGCGCCCGCTGGTGCTTCGCGAGATCGCCGATGAGCTCGGCCTGCACGAGTCCACCATCAGCCGCGTCACCACCGCCAAGTACATAGCGACACCGTTCGGTACCTTCGAACTGAAGTACTTCTTCGGCTCCGGCCTGGGAACCGACTCGGGCGGCAACGCGTCGAGCACAGCCGTGCGAGCCCTGATCAAGCAGTTCATCGGTGCTGAAAATCTGAAGAAGCCGCTGAGTGACAACCAGTTGTCCGAAATGCTCAAGGAGCAGGGCATTGACTGCGCCCGCCGCACGGTTGCCAAATACCGGGAAGGACTGCGGATTGCGCCTGCAAGTCTTAGAAAGGCTCTTTGATTGTCATCCGGAACCCCGGCGCTGTCATCCCGGACTAGATCCGGGATCCATGGATTGCGGGTCGAGCCCGCAGTGACAACAGGAAGAATTTATGAATCAGATCCAACTTTTTCTCCCCTGCGCCGCCGGTGTCGAGGATTACCTGGCGCCCGAAGTGCAGCGCATCACCGGGCTGCCGGTGGCAGAGGTCCTGAAGCAGCGCGGCGGCGTTGCGCTGCGCAGTTCCTGGCGCGACGTTCTGTTGCTCAACCTGCACAGTCGCCTGTCGCAGCGCGTGCTCGTGTTGCTGTCGTACACCGAGTACCGCAACGAACAGGATTTGTACCGCGCCGCCAGCGAAGTGGCGTGGGAGGCCTGGTTCACACCGTGCCAGAGCATCAAGGTCGAAGTAACAGCGCAGCACAGCCCGCTTACCTCGCTGAACTTTGCCGCCCTCAAGATCAAGGACGCGCTGTGCGACCGCTTCCGCGTCAAGGCCGGCGGTGTGCGCCCCGACGTCAACACGCAGTGGCCCGATGTGCGCATCTACGCGCACCTCACGACCGACAGTTGCTCGCTCTACATCGACACCTCCGGTGAGCCGCTCTTCAAGCGTGGCTGGCGTCAGGACAAGGGCGAGGCGCCGCTGAAGGAAACACTGGCCGCTGCCATGCTCGCTGCCAGCGGCTGGATGGGCGGCGAGGGCGATTTGCTGCCGCTTTACGATCCCTGCTGCGGCAGTGGCACGATTGCCATCGAGGCGGCGCAGATGGCCTGCAACATCGCGCCGGGCAGCTTGCGGGCGTTTGCGTTTGAGAAATACCTGCCCTATCAGGCGCACGTCTGGGATGCCATCAAGAGCGAAGCGCGCGCCGCCGAGGTGAAGCGCGAACCGGGTCAGCAGCCCGTCATTTTCGGCAGCGATGTGGCGCACCGGATGGTTGATTTTGCCCAGCGTAATGCCGAACGCGCCGGCGTCGCTGACGTGATCGAATTTCGTGGCGGCGACGCCCTGCAGCGCATGCCACCGTGCCCGACACCGGGTGTCCTGCTGCTCAATCCGCCCTATGGCGAACGCATTGAAGTGGCCGGTGTGGCCGGCGTCAGTCACCGTGGTGGTCGCGAGCAGGCGCAACTGCCTGATGGAGGCGAGTTCTTCAATCAACTCAGTTCCCACTGGAAGAAGAACTACGCCGGCTGGAGCGCCTGGGTGCTCTCACCCGACCTCAAACTGCCTGGCAAGATGCGCCTGAAGGAATCACGCCGTGTGCCGCTGTGGAACGGCCCGATCGAGTGCCGCCTGTTCCGCTTCGACCTGGTGGCAGGAACCATGCGCCCCGAAAAGTTGGGGTCAGATCCCAATTCAGGACTACGATGCAGGCAATACATATGACGGTGAACGAAATTGGGCTCTGACCCCAACGGCCAGGTTCGACCGATCGTGATCGACACCAACATCGTCCTCGACCTCTTCGTCTTCAACGACACGGCTACCCTAGCCCTCAAGCAAGCACTGGCCTCAAACAGGATCGAGTGGCTGACAACCCAGCCCATGCGCGACGAACTGCAGCGCGTCCTGAGCTATCCGAAGATCATGGCCCGCCTGGCAGTCGCTGAACTGGACGCCGAAAGCATGCTTCGGCAGTTCGATGCCCGAGCCCGCCTGGTCGAAGTGGCGCCCAAGGCCAGCGTTACCTGCCGCGACCCGGATGACCAGAAGTTCATCGATCTGGCGGTCCTGCACAAGGCCACCTTGCTGAGCAAGGACCGCGCCGTTCTTTGCATGAAGAAACGCCTGCTCGCGCTGTTGGTGCGCGCACAAACCGCAACGGATTTTGAACCATGAACCAGACCTTGCCTGCCCTGAACGACATCGAAGCCGTGCCGCTCGGCGCTGACGAGTTTGACGAGATCGACACCATCCTGGACGAGCTGCGCAGCCGTTACGACGAAACACCGCAATGGGAATTCTGTGAGGGCTTTATGGCGGCGCTGATCTGCTGCCGCCGCCCGATCGCGCCCTCGGAGTACTTGCCGGTGCTGCTGGCCATCAGCATCGAAGGCGATGCGGACGACGGCTCTTTTGCCAGCGCGGTGCAGCAGCAGCGCTTTATTGAACTCTGGTCGCGACGCTGGAGTGAAGTGGCGCGAGCCCTCGACACAGAAGTCGAATCGCTGGACGACGAGGCCGCCTACCAGCCCGAGGTGATGGACGTGCGGGGCGCCATGGCCGCCTTGCCTGAAGCAGAGCGGCTTGCCATGCAAGCTGATACCCTGCCTGCGTTCGGCCAGATCTGGGCGCTCGGTTTCATGTATGCGGTCGAGGCCTGGCCCGTGGAATGGGCGCCGCCGCGCGACAAGGAGGCGCTCAAGTGGCTCAACGGCGCGCTGGACGCCATCGTCGCTTTGACCGAGGACGACACGGACACGCCGACGCTCTCCTTCTTTGATGAAAACGGTCCACCCAGCCTCAGTGTGAAGCGCCTGAACGCCTTTGCCGACGCCCTCTGGGCGGTCTATGACCTGCGTGAACTGTGGCGCAACTTCGGTCCGCGTGTGCCGACGCTGCACGCCGACATCACACCGGGGCGCAACGATCCCTGCTCCTGCGGCAGCGGCAAGAAATACAAGAAGTGCTGCGCTGCGGCGAGATGAAGTCGACTCTGGCCGATCAATGTGCTATGTTTCAATCCCGATCGTCCTCAGCCACTGAAGAAGGGGTTTTGCCATGACAACAGCGGGAAGCGCCAATCAGACTCAGGCAACGCCGGCTCCGGCTTGGGCAGTAGGGATGCGCAAGTTCACCGACTACCTGTCCAAAGACTTTCTGGGTGGGCCGCGCCCCTGGAAGTTTTCCTGGATCATCAATTTCCAGAAGGGCGGAAGCTTCTTCTTTTTTGGCTTTTTGATCTGGTACTACCAGAACACGTCCACTGCGGCCTGGGTTTATCTGGCGCTGCACGGCGGCTACGGTCTGGTCTGGCTGATCAAGGACCTGACCTTTCCCGATCCGAACTGGCAGATCAAAATCACCCTAGGCGCCGGCATCAATGCTTTCCTGGCGGTGCTCGGGTTGTACTGGGTCTTTGGTTGGTTGCTGATTTCGCGTACGTCGCAGCCGGTCTACCCCCTGCCTGAAGCGGTCTGGTTTGCGCTGTGTATCACTCTGTGCCTGCTTGGCTCGGTGATCATGATCGCCGCCGACGCGCAGAAGTTCTATACGCTGCGCTTGCAGCGTGGCCTCATCACCGACGGCATGCACCGCTGGGTGCGCCATCCCAATTACCTGGGCGAGATGATGATTTACGGCAGCTTCGCCATGCTCGCTTGGCACTGGTTCCCGGTGCTGGTGCTGGCCTGGGTCTGGCTCGGCCTTTTTGCCGTCAACATGGTCATGAAAGAAGCCAGCATGTCGCGCTACCCGGACTGGGCCGCCTACAAGAAAAGAAGCTGGTGGCTGATTCCGTTTCTGCTCTGAGCAGAGCAGATGACTTCAGCCGGCCAGCACGCCGGCTGGCGATGGCCGCATGGTGATGGCGACGCCGCCAAGCACCGCGTTGCCGGAGAGCGGATCGCGCAACTGATCGTCGAGCAGGGCATTCAGGTTGGCGCCGGGTCGCTGCGCCGCCAGTGCGAGACGGGTGCCGGGCAGGTCGTGACCCCAGCCGTGCGGCAGGCTCACCACGCCGGGCATCATCTGCTCGCTGATCTGCACCTGGGCCTGCACCGAGCGCGCACCGTTTTCAAGGGTCGCCAGCGCGCCATCCGTCAAGTGCAGGCGCGCTGCGTCGATCGGGTGAACCAGCGCGGTGCAGCGCATGGGCCCCTTGGCCAACAGCGGCAGGTTGTGCATCCAGCTGTTGTTGCTGCGCAGGTCGCGCCGCCCGATGACGGTCAGATCGGGCGGCGGGCGCTGCAGGTCAGCCAGCGCGCGTTGCAGGTCGGCAATAAAAGACTCCGGTGCCAACTCGATCTTGCCGCTGGGCGTGCGCAGCAGCTCGGGGATGCGCGGTTGCAAGGGCCCCAGGTCAATGCCGCCGGGGT
>Ga0194057_10001783_pt1 | contig 10661 bp, 10 predicted proteins | sample SepL4415m_MetaG_FD_155474 | JGI IMG/M metagenome (GOLD analysis project Ga0194057, IMG submission 155474) | Anoxic zone freshwater microbial communities from boreal shield lake in IISD Experimental Lakes Area, Ontario, Canada - Sep2016-L442-15m | ecosystem: Environmental > Aquatic > Freshwater...
GTCCTGCTCCTTGCCACTAAGACCAGCAATGGCCGCTTCGGCCTCCTGATCCGTGCCCATCTCGACGAACGCAAAACCCTTGCTGCGGCCGGTGTCGCGGTCTTCGATCACCTGAGCACTTCGCACGGTGCCGAACGGAGCGAACATCGTCTCCAGATCCGCATTGCTCACCGAATAACTAAGATTACCTACATACAACTTCTTACCCACAACTCGATCTCCTTCATGAGGAACACCGGCCCACTGGTAAGCGGGAGCCGAACTAACAAAAACAAATACTTGTGAAGCGGTTCGTGGGAGGCACCTTGCGAAGTGTCGCCGGAGAACCTTGTAGGGAAAAAATTATTTTCCACACAAGGAAGGCTCCCGATCGAAGTAGTCCGCCCGGAAAAACCCGCTGCGAAGGGACACTGCCGAGTCAGACTGATCTAAGTCAGGCGGATGAGGGTAGAAAGCCCTTCGTCAAACGAATTATACCACATAGTCAATAGGAATGAAAGGGGAGTCCTGGGAATTTTGGCTCTTCCGGTTTTAGGTGCAGAAGTAGGGCGGGGAGAGTGAAACGAGCCCACAAAAAGCGGACCGCAACAGAATTGGTGGGGCTCGCTGCGCTCTCCTCACCCTACAATTATTCGCGTTCCGCACCTAAAACCGGAAGTGCCGAAATTTTTCATTACCACTTGACACACCTCAGTGGGGTGCTATACTGGATGGCATGACGTGCGAGAGACGCTAGCTTTTGCTTGGCGTCGCGTTGATATGCGTCTTCTGTAGCGGTCGCTTTGCCTTGAGCTTCTTTGGAGTGCGCTATCAGAGTCATAAGTCATTCGGAGTTAAAGACTTCGGTGATAAAAGACTCTGCTAGGAATTCTGATGCTCGGCTTGGTTTGCTGACTACGACCGCGATTGATCTCTCTTGCACCCTCGGCCATGCAGTGTTTGCACTGGCCGATCTGTGCGTTCACAGAAATCGCCCGAAAGCAGTTTTCGTTTCCGTAGGACGGTCGCCCTAGTAGGCCGCCGAAAAACAGGCCAGGAAGCCTGCCTAGCCTACGCACTTTACCTGACTTTTGACGCGAGCGTTAAGAATGTCTGGCCTCGACACGAAATCTTCTGCGTTGTGCGCAGTTGTTAATCGGTCGATTCGTCAGTCTGTCTCTGATAGTATCTACTGAAGGAACCGTAATGAAGTTTGAAGAACTCGGCCTTGCCGAGACGTTACTCCGCGCTGTGCGTGAGGAAGGCTATTCCACTCCCACCAAGATCCAGATCGCCGCAATTCCGGTTATCCTGGAAGGCCGCGACGTGCTGGGCTGTGCCCAGACCGGAACCGGCAAGACGGCCGCTTTTGCCCTCCCGACGTTGCATCGCCTCAGCCAAAGCCAAAGTACAGGCAAAAACGGCGGGCGGAGGAAAATTCGCACCTTGGTATTGGCCCCGACGCGCGAACTGGTAATCCAGATCGGCGATAGCTTTCATGCCTATGGCCGCTTTACCGGGTTGCGGCGAACCGTGGTCTACGGCGGCGTTGGCCAGAATCCGCAGGTCCGCGCTTTGCAGGCAGGCGTCGATGTACTCGTCGCCACACCCGGCCGCTTGTTGGATCTCATGCAGCAGGGCTTTATCGATCTGTCGCATGTGGAAATCCTCATTCTTGACGAGGGTGACCGCATGCTCGACATGGGCTTTATCCACGACCTGCGGCGGATCGTGGCCAAGGTGCCCGCACAGCGGCAGACGCTGCTGTTTTCCGCCACCATTCCGCCTACCATTCGCCAACTGGCCGACCAGTGGCTGACAAAGCCGATCGACATCCAAGTCAATTCGGTGACTCCAACCGTCGACAAGATCCGGCAGTCGGTGGTCTTCGTCGATCAGGTGAACAAGATCCGCATGCTCACGCACTGGCTGCAAAACACGGACTGGACACGAACACTGGTCTTCACCCGTACCAAGCATCGGGCCGATAAAGTGGCCAGTCTCTTGAAGAAGGCGGGCATCGAGGCCGATGCCTTCCATGCCGATAAGAGCCAATCCGCCCGGCAGCGGACCCTTGCCCGATTCAAGTCGCCCGCCCCGGCGGTCCTTGTGGCCACCGACATTGCCGCTCGAGGGCTTGATATCGACCTAGTCTCGCATGTGATCAACTTCGACCTGCCGGTTGACGCGGAGAACTATGTGCATCGCATCGGACGAACCGGTCGAGCAGGGGCGGATGGCGTGGCCTTGTCGTTCTGCGACGTGTCGGAGCGAGAGGTACTGCAAGCTATTCAGCGATTGACGAAGCGGGCACTGGCCGTGGAGGCTCCGCCGAAGGGATTGCCCGCGGCAACGGTGCCAGCCCCGCAACCCGCAGCGAAGTCGAAGACCGGGTCCGCCCCAAGGTCGTTTTCCCACGCGGGAAAGCCGAAATGGCAGGGCAAGCATCGCCGCGCAACGTATGCAGGAAAGTAGGTCTTGCTTACTCAGATCGAGTATCTATGTCGCATGGCGACGGCATGATGGTAGCGGCGGGTTTCGTAACCCACCGTTACCGTTGCGTAGCCATGCAATTAAGGGATTGATAAAATAGGTAGAATACAGCAAATATCGCGGAGACAAAATCTTCACGGATTTGCGCGGTAGACTGCTTGCTTGCGGGGGCGTTGGTCGATACAGGAGAGTATGCTCCCTGATACTCTTACGACATTCGTGACGACAACCTTCGCTGAGCTTGGTGCAGGCGATCCGCAACCTCTCATCCGCACGATCCTTCTTCGGGAAGGCTACTTTGTGGGGTATCAGTTTCGCTGCGGCACAATACGCGCCGTGTGGTTTGCGGAGAGCGGAGTGGTTAAATTTCACAGCGCAGGCGGGACATTGCTGCGCAAGGTACACCTTGCTGAGCAAGGGAAGAAGGTGGCGTGACGCCTTGATTCCGAAATTTCCCCGAGGGATTTCGGGATTGGCGAACTGATGAGGACCGGCGCACCAACAACTGTCATGTTTTGTGCGTTCGCCGAGCGGGGGAGACGGCACACGGAGTGTGCCTGCTACTTTTCTTGCGACACTTATTGATGCGCCGGTCCTAAGTGTCGTTGTTTCACATGCATTCCGAGCGGGGGCAGACGGCACACGGAGTGTGCCGCTACGTTTCTTACGGCAGTTATTGATTCGCCAATCCTTAGTGGATCATAAGCGAGCCAGAGTGTTCAGGCAGCGGCAAGATGTGGCACTTGGCCACACACAACCCCCCTGAACGAGCAGGTTACCCTCTCTCCACTCGCCGAGGTTTCGGTTGGCGGAAAATCAAAGGTTCCTTTTACGCGTTCGCCGTGCGGAACGGCTGACGCCAAGAGGGAAGCAATCTCGTTGGTCTGCGCCTGGGCAATCTGCAACTGGTCTTTTGCGTGGAGATCAACCGTGTAATGCCAAGAACCTCGAATCAGGAACTCGGTCTCCGCCACCTGGATGGCTTGCACGTTTGGCCCGATGTCAACCCACGGGATATCCGCCAGAAAGCGACAACGGCTCCGATAGTAGCTGGTGTGAGTCTCCTCGCACTTTTCTATCGCTTGCTTGACCGCACGCCGAAATGTATCACGCAGCAATGCAACGGATGGAATTCCAAATGACATGGTAGTCTCTTTTCGCAAGGGGCCATTTCTGCCCGACGTGGGAGTAAGTCACTACTTTGTTCCTATCGACGAGATCGGATGCCAAGCCGCTGATATTCTGGTAAGCCGATGCGTTTCGTCAACTGGGGCGTCGTCACATTCGGCCATGCCGCACCAGCTTACCATTTTTTGTCCTGCGAGGCCAAAGGCCAGGTATTTTGCAGCATGATCTGGTACTCAACCATCAGAAGATTCCTTGCAAACCCTCGGGAATATCGCCGCTGGCGCGCCATTGCCGGATCGCCTCATAGGCCACCAGGGCGGCTGCCACGGAGAGATTCAGGCTGCGAACTTTGCTGTGCATGGGGATGCGAAGGCACTGATCGAGATGCTCCTGCCGCATCGGTTCCGGCAACCCCTTCGATTCGCTACCGAAAACCAGTACGTCGCCGGGATGAATCTGGGCCTCGGTGTAATGTTGCCGGGCCGTTTTGGTCAGAAACCAGTAGGTTCGGTCGGGCAGTCGGGTAAGGAGGCTCGGCCAATCTTCGACCACTTCCCAATCGAGGTGTTCCCAATAGTCCAGACCGGCGCGGCGAACGTGGCGATCGTCGACCTGGAAGCCTAACGGACGGACGAGCCACAACTTGGCGCCAATGGCCACGCATGTGCGGCCGACATTGCCGGCGTTGAAGGGGATTTCCGGCTGATAAAGGACGATCTGAAGAACGGGTTCTGACATAATGGTCTCAGCGCAACCCCTTCTCTCGCAGAATGGAGTTGATCCAGCTGGCATCAGACTCGCCGAGTCGCGGCACGGGATCGAGGCGGTAATCCAGGCGGGCATAACGGCCGTCGCGATAGCTATCGTCGATAAGTTCTTGGAGTCGCAGGACAACGTCGTCATCCGTTGGCCGTAGCGGTACGCGAATGTTCAGTAGCGGCTGCCGGAGCGGCATGGGATAGACTTCCGCGGCATTGCGTTGCGCTGCCCGCCGAACGCAAACCAAGTACGACGAGCGACATGCCGCCGGCAAGCGGTCTTCCGGCAGGGCGAGTACGTAATTGCCGGCGCGAATGAGGTCGATTTCGACTAGGTTGATACGGGCGTTCAAAAACTCACGTTGCTTCTGGATATAGTTCAATTGAGCTTGCGAGCCAACCTTGTTGCCCGGGCTGAGGAATTCGATCGCTGTGATCACGCGCCCGCCGCTATCAACGATCTCGATGTGCCGCCAGGTTTGCGGTTCGTCTTGCACGATTACCCGGTACGGTTCGGCCACGGTCACGGCAACCGTTGCTACAGCGGTGCCCCCTGCTGTTTCCGGCTGTTCCGAAACGCGCACGTCGGGGTATCGGGTTCGACTAGGCTCATTTTCCTCGATCACGGCCACGGCTTCTTCGACACTCGCTTGCAGGTCGCCGGGAAGCTGCGAATTGAGTTGGTTCGACGCATAAACCATCAAATGCGTATGGACATCACCCCAATGGGACTCGAGGTAGGGATCCATGCCGGGGAAAGGGCTTTTCATCTTCAAATCCTCTCGTAACTTCGCAATTTCACGCCAGTTGACAAGGAATCACACCCTTATTTTAGTTTGTCGCCGGGTGACTGGAAAGACTTATTGCGCCTCAGGTGGATAATTTCCTCGCCGGCCAACGGCGCGGATCAGCCTTCGGGATCCGGTAGAGACGAATCGCATTGGCGTAGAGCAGTTTCCGCTGATTTTCTTCGCTTTCGCCGGCAATGATCTCCCGCGTGGTCTCCACCCAACGACTTAAGGGAACCGTGATCCGACAGACCGGCCAGTCGCTGCCCCAAACGACGCGATTCCAGCTGAAAACGTCCAGGCAGTGCTCGATGTATGGCCGGACCGTAGCCACGGTCGCCTCGCCCGGCTTGCAATAGGCCATGATGCCGGAAATCTTGCACGCCACATTGGGCATTTCGGCCACCTGGCGGATTTTCTGCCGCCAATCGTCGAAGCTACCCCCCACAATGTCGGGAACACCGCAATGGTCCAACACGAACTGCACATCGGGGCATTGCCGTGCCAGAACTGCGGCCAACGAAAGTTGCCGCTGGAACATGCAGATATCGAAAGTCCAACCGCGGGCCGCCAGCAGGCCGACATTTCTCACAAACCGCGGCTGCTGTGAGACCTCATCGGGTTCGACGTGCAAAATTCGTCTTAGACCGACGATCGGCAAGCCGTCGAGGCTATCGAGATAAGCCTCGAAGTTGTCGTTCTCCGGCCGGCAATTGGCGATGAGGCCGGAAATCAAGCTCTCAGGTTCCCCACTCAGCTTGGCGACGTGCTTGGTCTCCTCGATCCAATGCGGATCGTCGGGCGAAGTCTCCATGAAGAGCGTCGCCGCGATGCCGGTGCCGGCGATATCCTGCCGATAATCATTAACCGTACACGATTTGCCCGCCAGTGCCGGAATACTCGCGGTCCACGAATAGGGCCAGCGATCAGCGTAAACTAGGTGCTGGTGGGTGTCGAGAATCGGAGTGAGTTGTGAGGTAGCCATTTCAAAATCTCCTGCGCTACTTGCCCAGTTTCTACGGAACCGTTATGCTGCTAACCTATTGGATGGAGCATACGCTTGTCAAGATGCCGTGGAAGGTAAATATAAATGTTTCCCGTCATTCCCATGTTTTCGGTGGGCATTCTCTTCCATTCGGTCGGTGCGATGTTGTCGGCCAACTGCTACACGCCGCAGAAATATATCCGCCGCTGGTCCTGGGAAACCTTCTGGCTCACGCAGGCCGCGTGGTGCTGGTTCTTATGGCCGATTATCGGCGCAGTTTGCACGATCCCCAAAATCGGCCAGGTCGTGGCCGAGTCGCCCAAGGGGCCAATGCTGATCGCTTTTCTCATGGGCATGGCCTATGGCATCGGCGGCACGGCGTTTAATATCTCGATTCGCTATATCGGTTTCTCGCTAACCTATGCCATCGCCGTGGGGCTGTCGAGCGTGATCAAGACGTTCGTCACTCCGCTCGTCCAGGGTAAACTTGGCGAAATCGTGGCCAAAACGGGCTCCTGTTGGGTTATGATTGGTGTGGGCCTGGGCGTCTTGGGCATCGCCGTCTGCGGCATGGCTGGGCGCTTCAAGGAAAACGATCTCCGCCGACAGTTGGGCAGTTCCGGCGAGTTCTCCATGTTCAAAGGTCTGATGCTGTCGCTCGTGGCTGGCGTGCTGTCGGCCGTCTATGGCCTAGCCATGGAGGATGTCTGCAAGCCGATCGTGGATGTCGCCGCCCTGCACGGTGCTGGCTTCTGGCGGGGCAACATCGCCTATCCGTTCGTCAATACGGGCACCTTTGTCACCGTATTGATTTACACGGGTTACCTGTTCTGGCGGAATCGCTCGCTCGGCCAGTTGACCCACCTGGCCGAAGGATCTGGTCGAGCGAGCCTGTGGCTCAACTATATCCTGGCAATGCTTACCGGCACGCTTTGGTATGGCCAATTCTTCTTCTATAATCTGGGGCATGTGCGGATGGGCGAATATGAGTTCACGAGTTGGGCCATCCACATGATCCTGCTCGTGTTGTTCAGCAACCTCGTGGCCCTCTTGTTTCGCGAATGGAAAGGCTGCCGCCCGCTTACCCGCTGGGCCATCGCCCTGGGCCTCGGCCTGCTGACGGCAGCAATCCTCCTGATGAGCTACGGCAACTACCTGGGCGACCCCCTCAACTCCTGAAAGGCAAAACCATGAAGCGTTATGGCAGTGTGATTCGGATCAGACCGGAGAAACTCGACGAATACGTGCAATTACATGCGGCCGTCTGGCCGGGCGTACTCAACAAAATCCACGAGTGCAACATCCGCAACTACTCGATTTATCTTCGCCGCCTGCCCGATGGTGTGCATTACCTGTTCAGCTACTTCGAGTACGTGGGTGATGATTTTCAGGCCGACATGGCCCACATGGCGGCCGACCCGCTGACGCAACAGTGGTGGGAAGTTTGCAAGCCCTGTCAAGATCCGCTGCCCGACCGGGCCGAAGGCGAGTGGTGGGCGACGATGGAAGAAGTGTTTCATCAGGATTGAACTCTTTGGGAGACCGTGTCATGCAAACCTTAGTCCAAAAAGAACTTGTGGTGCAGGCGTCTCGCCTGCGCATGCGGTCTGTCGATTTAGTCGAAAAACCTTGTTGTGGCCGGTCTCTGACCGAGCCACGCCGCCGACCGAAGGTCTCCAATTTACCGGGAGACCTTCGGTCGGACGTTTCGGCGGGGTCAGGAGACCCGCGCCGAACCCGGCCCAGCGTGGTCGGGGGGCATCTTTCGACTAAATCGACAAACCGCATGCAGCCGGGACGGCCGCACCACAAATACACGAAGTCTTGCGGTCTCACGATTCTGGCCCTCGTAGCTCTTGCGAGTCTGGATTTCACTTCCGCAGCTACCTTGGAAGTCGGGCCGGGCAAGCGGTTTTCGCGAATTGAAGAGGCCAATGCCAAGGCCCAGGCCGGCGACTTGATCCTGGTTTATCCACGCCCAGGCGGCAAGGCTTACGAAAAAACGGCCGTCTTCGTGCGGCAAAAGAATCTCACCTTCCGCGCTGTTCCTGGAGCCGTTAAGACATCCGTTCAAAAACCGAGTATGCAGCCTGGAAAGCTACGCGACACCCCGATTCCTGAAATGGACTCAAAGCCCTACGTCACGGTCAGCGGGCAAGGGTTCGACTACAGCGGTGCTGGCAGCACGCCGCGGGCCATCTTTCAATTCAACCCGGGAACCGACAACTGTACGCTGCAAGGTTTTGAACTATTCGGTGCTCACAACTCCAGCCATAACGGTGCCGGAGTACGGATAAACCAAGCCAATCACGTAGTCCTTCAAAAATGTTCAATCCACAACAACGATATGGGGATCATGTCCAACGGCGACGGCAGCCTGGCCACGGCCGTCGATCAACGGATCGAGGAATGTCGCATCTATCGCAACGGCGATCCAACCGAACCGGGCTACAATCACAATCTGTACCTTGGCGGCACGAGCGTCACACTTCGATTTTGCGAGATTCATCACAGCCTCACCGGGCACAACGTGAAGAGCCGGGCACATCACACGCGGGTGGAGTATTGTTTTGTGTATCATTCGGCCAACCGCGAGTTCGACCTGGTCGACGCGGCCGAGACCGTCCGACTGAAGAGCGACGCCGTGCTACTAGGTAACGTCATCGTCAAGGATCCGAAGTGTAGCGGGAATCGCACAGTAATCCATTTTGGTCAGGATGGCGGCAAGGGGCACAATGGCACACTGCACCTGGCGTTCAATACGGTCGTCACGCCCTTCATCTCGCCAGTGGTGGAATTGTCAACCGTCGGAGCGAAGTCGCGGATGCTGGGCAACATCGTCGCCAGTGGTGCCGCGCGGCAGGCTGAGCAGAAAGTGGCTGGCGTGCGCGGCGGTGCCATAATGCAGAATATCGGTGGCGAGTCGAATTGGTTTTGCGGCGATTTTTCCGATCCGGGGACCGGATTGGACGCCAAGACCAACCATTTCGAGCCGATGGCCGGCGATCCGTTTCTCGGGTCGCGCGACGACAACTATCGATTGACATCCCAGGCTGCCCAAAGGATGCGAGTTGCTTCCACGGCCGCATTGCTTGATCTGCCGTCGGTGCCCGGACTGCCCGATGCGGCTGCCTTACTGCCACTGGACTGGCAATATCATCATCCGGCCGGAAGAGAGAAACGTCCAACAGAACCAAACGCCACGGCCGGGGCGTTTGCCTCGTCTTCGGGTCGGCGGTAAGAAAAGTAGCCGCCTTGTTGTGGCCGGTCTCTGATCGAGCCACACTGTGGACCGAAGGTCTCCAATTTACCGGGAGACCTTCGGTCGAACATTTCGGCGGGGTCAGGAGACCCTCGCCGAACATGGCGATCGTAGGTGAGGAGAGTGCAGCGAGCCCCACCATTTTTTCATCGTGGAATGGTAATGGTGGGGCTCGTTTCACTCTCCCCCATACGAACGAAATTAACTAAGTGTATAATCCAGAAGTTCAGGATTTTCAAGGAGTTGGAACAAACTTGGGTGTTTATTGCGACGGTTTACGCGAGCCTTGTTCGCGATAGCCGCTCCTAATCGGCGGAGCAGATCACAGAGCCGGTCAAGGTCATCAAGGACGTCACTGAACTGAACGATCCAGTCCTGCACGATGGCGGCCGCCTTTCGTAGGCTGCGTTGAGCGTCGCCCCAGGTAGTGGTTAACAGGATCCAATGTTGCACAATCACACCAATCAACTTGGCGTAAAGAACCGCCATTTGCCGCTGCGGCGAGACTTCCAGTTCGCGCTGAGCCACGTGGTTGTGCGACTTCCACAGTTTGAACAGCAGTTCGATTTGCCAGCGGGCTCGATACAATACCACGACTTCCTTCCAGTTCAGCAATTCCGGCACGCAGTTGGTTACGAAAATCGTCCATTCCTGAAGAGCAAGGTATTCTTGCGATGGCTCACGGCCACGGTCGCGAGCTCTTTCTCGGACCTGCTGCCGCCGCCGCGCCGCGACTTCCGCCGGCACGCGTACGGCGATCAGGCGGCACGACAAGCGATCTTTCTCACCCAGCACGACAGGTACGTCTACCAGGCCATTCTCGCCGTTTTCTTGCAAGAAACTCAGCAAGGAAAGTTGTTGTCCCGCGCGATCGAAGGCTTTGGTGTTGTGCTGAAGACGCGAAATCCAATAGGCGTCGGCTTCCTCGACCCGCCGAAATCGCTCCAGGGAAAAGTAACCCAAGTCAAGAATCGACAGCGATCCGGCTGGGGGCACGGTGGCCATAATTTCGCTCATCGCGTCGCTGGCACGGCCAGGTTCGATCTGCCATTGCAACAGTTGCCCCGTCTTCAAGCTCCAGAGGACTTGAATCTTCATTGCCGCCTTCCCCGCCTTCTCCGAGCCACCGCAACCGGGAAACTGTTCCGCCACCTCATCCGGCAAGCCGATCGTCGAACTGTCGCCAATTCGCAGGTCGGTGAACTTCTGCAACAAGGTCGCAGGCAAAGGCTTTGCTGCCAGTGTTTGGGAAACCGCCTGCTTCAGCG
>Ga0194057_10001786_pt1 | contig 10660 bp, 9 predicted proteins | sample SepL4415m_MetaG_FD_155474 | JGI IMG/M metagenome (GOLD analysis project Ga0194057, IMG submission 155474) | Anoxic zone freshwater microbial communities from boreal shield lake in IISD Experimental Lakes Area, Ontario, Canada - Sep2016-L442-15m | ecosystem: Environmental > Aquatic > Freshwater >...
GGCCAGATCCCGGTCTCGAGCGGGAGCTTTCCCCTCTTGATCGTCTTCAGCCACCACTCTTCGAGACTGGTGAACTGCGGATGCCTGAGACCGCCGCGGTACATGACCAGAGAGGCGACGATCCGGCCGTCCTTCGGTTGTCGTCCGCGAAGGGGTGGATCGCCGTCATCGTCACAGGTGCGAGCGCCGCCCTGACCAGCACGGTGGGTCGGAGGAAGCCTGGGCGAGCCAGGCCGCCAGATCATCCAGGAGATGTGGCACGTCTCCGGTCGGCGGGGGCAGGTAGATCTGCGCGCCCGTGCGACCGTCCTGCAGCCGGTTCTGTCGCTCGCGCAGGAGCCCGGCTCGCGCAGCCCAGAACTGCGCGATCACCCGTCCGTGGATGCTTCGGAGGATCTCGGCGGTCCAGGTGACGTGAGGATCGTCGGCCCGGCGCAGGACCAGACGCAGCGCGTCGCGATAGCCTTCGACGAGGCTCGCGTCCGCTTCGCTCACGCGCGCCGGCCGATCACCCGCCAGGATGCGACGCACGTCGGTGACGGTGACGGGCACGCCCTCGAGCGCCACAGAGGCACCGATCGCCTCGGCCTCCAGGTCCCGTCGCACATGGCCTGACCAGGTTCTTGGCAAGATGGCGAGCACGCCGAAGCGCTTGGCGAGCTCGTCGAATCTCACCAGGTCGGCGGCGATGGTGGGCGTGAGGGCGTACCGAAACATGGGCCAATCTCATAATCGTATGGAAGAATGACAAGGACATCGGGCGCGGCCTCGTCGGCCGCGCCCGACGCAACGATCCTGCTCTGCGCTGGCCGCTGCTGGGCCGGCGCGGGCTCCGAGCCGGGCTGCTTGTTGGGAATGCGCCCCGTGAAGAACAGCGAGACGACGCCCAGGACGGCCAGGATCGAGAGTGCGGCGCGGAGGCCCTCGATCTGCGACGCTTCGTTCTGCGCGAGAACGTCGTCCTGAACGTCCGCCGGGACTCCGGCCTTCTCCATCTGCGCCGTCACGTCGGCGTTCGACATGAAGGGGGCGCCGGCGGCCAGGTTCACGTTCGCCTGGTCCTTCATCTGCTGCGGCACGTTGGGGTTCTGCTCTATCCCGGTCAGGAACGAAGCGGTCAGGGCGGCGATGAGAATGGACCCCGCGAGCGCGGTGCCGAGCGAGGCGCCGAGCTGGGTCGCCGTGTTCTGCACTCCGCCGACCTCGGAGCTCTTCTCGGTCGGCAAAGAGGAGACGGTCACGGCGCCGAGCTGCGATACCATCGCGCCGATGCCGAAGCCGACGATGAGCATGGGGACGAAGACGATGGAGGCGTCGGCGCCGACCTCGAGACTCGCGATCAGCACGACGATGCCGACGATGAGCGCGAGGATGCCGAGGCGCACGATGCGGCGCGGATTGGCGCTTGGGAGGAAGCGCGGGATGCCGGCGGCGGCGAGGAGCAGCGAGAGCGAGAGCGGCAGCAGGCGCACGCCGGTCTCGATCGGCGACATACCGAGCGCCACCGAGAGGAACAGCGGCACGATGAAGAACACTCCCGCCTGGATCAGGAACAGGAACAGGAACAGGAAGCTGACGAGTCCGCCGACGAGCTGCCGGTGCTGGAAGAGCGACGGCGCGATGAGCGGCTCCTTGCCGGTGCGCTCGAGGCGCTGCTGGTAGCGCAGGAACAGCCACAGCAGAAAGAGGCCGCCGAGCATGAACCAGATCGTCAGCGAAAGACCGAACAAGGAGCTCGCGCCCGCTTTGGGCAGGATCCACCCCCAGCTCGATGACTTGAGGACGCCCAGGACGAACAGCGCGAGCCCTGCCGATGAGAGCGCCACGCCGAGCAGGTCGAGGTGCGGGCGATGGTCCACCGGCGAGTCGGCGGCACGGCGCGCCAGGAAGAGGATGGCGATCACGATGACGACCTCGCCGGCGAACACGTAGCGCCAGGAGAAGCACGTCGTCATGAAGCCACCGATCACGGGGCCGACGGCGATGGCGATGGCCGCCGCCGAGGCGATGAGGCCATAGGCCTTCGGCCGCGCCTTGATCGGGAAGTTGCCGGCCACCAGCCCGACGATGGCCGGCATGATGAGCACGGCGCCGATGCCCTCAAGAAACGACCAACCGATGATGAGCACGGTGAGGTTGGGAGCGAGCGCGGTGGTCAGCGAGCCGCAGCCGTAGATGACGCAGCCGATGCTGAAGGCCCGTTTGCGGCCGATGATGCTGCCGATCTTGCCGCCGAGGACCATGAGGCTGGCCATGACCAGCGTGTAGAGCGTCATCGCCGTCTGCACGCCGGTGACGGTCGTGCCGATGTCCTTGGCGACGGTGGCGATCGAGACGTTCATGACCGACGTGTCCAGGGTCATCAAGAACTGACCGGCGGAGAGCGTGAAGAGGATGAGGCCGGCGCCGGCTGCCACCGCACCGGCCGCCACACGCTCCGGGAGTCTTCTGCTTGGCCATCAGATCCTCCTCGTAGGTCTGTGAGAGTTCGTCAGCGAAGTCACCGAGTGGTCACACCGATCCTTTGGCGAATCGTACCCCGCGGCCCCGTCGCCCGGGAGAGGCTGTGGCGAGGACAGTCGGAGTGCGTCCCGGAGGAGCGCGGCGGCCGTCGGCAGGCTAGCCCGTCTCGGGGAGAACGTCCTCCGTCGCTTGTTCGCCGGGAGCTGCGAGCAGGCGTGAGGCCCGGATGCGACCGACGGCCATGACCGCGGTGGCGGTGAGCGGGGCCGAAATGACGCCGCCTATTGGCCCCGCGATGATGCTGCCCGTGATCGTCGCCACGAGCACGGCGAGCGGGTGCAGGTTGAGGGCCGACCCCAGGGCGATCTGTTGGACGACCGTCTGCAGCACGCCGTTGGCGATGAAGACGACGACCAGCATGATGAGGGCGTCGGTCGTCCCGCCCCCCGCGTAGGCCATGATCACCGCGAACGCACCGCCGACGATGGCGCCGATGAAAGGGACAAAGGCGAAGAGAAAGACGACCACGGCGATCACGAACGGGATCGGCGTACCGAGGGCGAGGGCGGCGATGAAGATCACGCCGGCGTTCTGGAGCGCGACGATCGATGTGCCGACGAAGTAGCCGCGCACGGCATGCACGGCGTCGCTGAGGATCGAGGCGGCGAGTGGCGGCGGCAGTAGCAGGTGCCGGGCGGCCCAGCGCTTGAGCTTGCGCCCGTCCTTCTGCACGAGAAAGAAGATGTTGAACGAGAGGAAGATGGCGAGGAACAAGGCCGCCAGGCTGCTGACGGCCCCCCCGGCCAACGTTACCGCGCCTCGCAGGAGCGTCTGCCAGTTGTCCTTCACGCTGGTCTCCAGCTGACCGATGGCATCCGCTGTGGCGCTGTCGCTGCCGACCGCTGTCTTCAGATCCTGCACGCCGACTTCGAGATTCTTGCCGATCGTCTGGGCTTGGCCGATCAGCTGGTCGATGACGATGAAGCCCACCAACGCGGAGACCGCGACGGCCAGCACTGTGACCATGAGCGCCGCCAGAGCTCGACGATGGAGGCGGCGCTCGAACCAGTCGGTGAGCGGGAACGCGGCGATGCCGAACATGATGCCCAGGATCAGCGGTATGGTGATGGTGCGCGTCACCGCGAGCAGGAACAGGATTCCTACCCCGAGGGTGGCGGCGCCGAGCGTCAGCCAGCTCGCCGTGCCGATCTTGCGCAAGGGTTCGGGGATCTGCCAGCGCGTCAGGTCGGGAGCTTTCACATCATCCTCGTTGTCTCGGGGTCGCGCCCGAGGGGCGCATCGGACAGTCTTCGGCGTCCGCGTGCCGCTTCTTGTGGTCGTGCTCCGGCGGTCAATGCACTGCCCACCGTTCTCGCGCGTTGTGACCGTTCGTCTCGGGCAGAGGCGCGTGCCTTTTCCCCAGGGCCAGGCTTACCTCCAGGCCGCCGAGCAGTGTGAGGTCGAGGATCCACGCCCACACGAGGAAGGCGATCGCGGTGCCGAGCGCGCCGTACACGCGGTCGTAAGAGGCGAAGTTCGCGAGGTAGACGCTGAAGCCGACGGAGGCGAGCAGCCAGACGGCCACGCCGCAGCAGGAGCCGACGAGGTCGTCGCGAACGCGCCGCCGGTGGCTGTGCGGCGCGGCGCGGTAGAGGAGCAGGAAGACGGCCACGGCGAGCGCGAAGAAGAACGGCCAGTCGATGGTCGTCCAGAAGCCGAGGCCCCCCTCGCCGATGCCCAGGAGCTCGCTCAGCCACTGGGCGAACGGGGTGGCGAGGACCACGACCAGCGCGGCCACGAAGACCAGCACGGCAAGCAGAAACGCGAGCCCGAGGCGCAGCGCGAGGCCGCCGAACCAGGGCCGCGTATCGCGCTCGCCGCCGATCTCGCCGGCGGCCCACATGAAGGCCGCCACGTAGCCGGAGGCGGTCCACAGCGCCAAGAGGACGCCGGCGCTGAGCAGCAACGGCGTGCCGCTGCTCGAAAGGACGCCGTCCAGCACGCTGCGCACGAACTCGACGGCCCACTGGGAGCCGAGCTGCGCGACGGCGTCGAGCAGCGCCTGCAAGGCGGCGGGCGTGAGCCCGACGCGGCCGAGCAGCGCCGTGACCACGATGAGGATCGGGAAGACGGCGAGGACGAGGTAGTAGGTGAGGGCCGCGGCGTGCCGGGGGAGGTCGTGGGTCACGACGAGCCGCGCCCCTGCGGCGACTCTCGTCAAGGCGCGCGACCTCATCGGCTCTGCGGCCGCGGGGCGTCGTCATGTGCGGTCGGTCGCTCCCCGGCGAGACGCGCCGCGAGGATGTACACGCTGACCATAAGTACCCACGCGGGGAAAATCAGGATGACCCATTGTGACTGCGTGTAGATGAAGAGCAGGACGAGCGCCACCGCGTAGGTGAGCAGGGCCATCCACCGCGGCATCACCCCGGTGCGCACCCAGAGCGTGGCCTGCGAGATCAGGAAGATGGCGGCCATCCGCAGGGCGTAGATGCCGAAGATCTGCGCGACGATCTGGCGGGCGTAGAAGTACGCGGTGCTGCCGGCGAACCCCGTCGGGTCGTGAGCGTAGGCCGCCACGAGAGCGCCCGCCGAGGCGGCGGCCGCGAACATCATCGCCAGAAAGAGCAGGCCGCTGCCGAGGAAGATCGTCGAGAAGAACTGGTCCTCGAAGCGGCCGAGTCGCTCCCGAGCCACGGCGATGAACCAGAGGAAGAAGAGCCCGGCGAACGGCAGGAGGCCCAGGGCGAACTTGAATCGGCTCGCGCCGGTCTCGAGCCATGCGCCCGTGTCGTCGGAGAGACTGGACATCGTCGTGTTCATCAGCATGGTGCTGACGCCGAACAGCACGGCGAAGAGGATGCCGGCGATGGCGCCGGCGATCGGTGTCGCCGCCCTGCGCTCGACCTTCACGACCCCAGCGTCACCTGATGCAGGTACGTTCATCTCGTCCTCCCCGGGGGGCGGGATCGCGCAGCCCTCTCGCACCGGCTTGCCCCTCATCCAGTTCGCTCGCCCTTGCGAAACAGCTCGACGTCGGCGGCGCCGAGCTGCCGCCGACGTCGCGGCAGCGTGGCCGGCGCCGCTTCGGCCGCCGCCGGATGGACCTTCGCATGGCTCTTGTACCAACGGTGATAGGTACTCACCAGGGGCGCCGAGGTGAGGCCGTGGAGCAGAACGCTGAGGGCCACGGTGAGAACCACCGTGGTGAGCAGCGTCTGCCCCTCTGGCACGCCCCGTTCGACGACGAGGAGCGCAAACACCACAGAGGCGAGGCCCCGCGGGCCGAACCAGCCGATGAAGGCCACGGTCGGGCGCCGCATGCCTTGGCCGGCCATGGCGATCGCGACCGGGATCATGCGCACCAGCGTGAGGCTGAGGGCCGCGTAGAGCACGACCTGCCAGGTGACGTGCGGGATGGCCATGCCGAGGGCAAGGGCGCCGAAGCCGATCCAGGTGACGGCGGCGAGTAGGCCGCCGGTCTCCTCCGTGAAGAGGGTGACGGCGGAGTCCTGCTGTCCGGAGAAACGGCCGAAGGCCAGGCCCCCGACGAAGGCGGCGATGAAGCCGCTGCCGCCGAGCGTCAGGGCCAGGGCGTAAGCGAGCAGGGCGGCGGCCAGCACGACGATCTGCCGCCACTCGCCGCCGATCCAGCCACGGCGCGCGGCGAGGCGAAAGAGCAGCGCCCCGAAGAGGCCCGCGGCGAGGCCGGCGGCGAGCCCCCAGCCGATCTGCTCGACGGCGTTCGTGACGACCGCCCAGGTGACGCCCGTCGTGAGCTCGGCGTTGGCGAGGTCGAGGGCCACGAGGAAGAAGGGTACGGCGAGGCCGTCGTTGAGGCCGCTCTCAACGTCGAGCGCCTGGCGCACGCGATCGGGCACGGACGGATCGGTGACGACCTTCTGGCCGAGGGCGGCGTCGGTCGAGGACAACATGACGGATAGCAGAAAGACGGAGGCGAGCGCCATGCCGGGGAAGACGAGCAGACCGACGCCGGCCCCGGCGAGCATCGTCAGCGGCAGCCCGATGAGCAGGAGGCGACTCGGCCACCCGAGCTCGTGGCGCAGAGCGCGCAGGTCGAGGCGGGCAGCGTCGCTGAAGAGCAGCAGTACGAGTGCGACCTCGGTGACGCGCTGCGCCACTTCACTCTCGATGGAGACGTCGAGCCAGCCCAGCGCCGAGGTCCCGACGACGAAGCCGGCGCCCACGAAGACGATCGCCGAGGTGACCCCGCGCCGGTCGAGCGGCCTGGAGACCGCGCCCCACACGAGGATGATGACCATGATGGTCGCGAGACCTACCATCTTCCTACCCCTTCTCGAGTATTCCGGCCGTGAAGGGGCCGAGCAGGGCATTCTTCTCCGAACCGGCGTGGCCGGCTCTACCGTCGGCCGCCCCGAGACCGTCGAGTCGCAGCTGCAGCGGCGCGCGGCGACGTGCGGGAGCCAGCGCGATGAGGTCGCGCAGCAGGCGTTCGAGGCGCCGCCGGACCTGCGCGTGACCGGCGCCCATCTCGACGAGCTCGTCGAAAGACAGTGACACGTAGTCCTCCCAATCCGGCAGGGGCAGCAGCACGCGCGCACTGCCGTGCGGCCCCGTCACCTCGCGGACGTCGAGGTCGCGCCTGATGAGTACCCGCAGCAGGCTCTCCTCGCTGTCCAGGACCTGAACGGCCGTGGTCGGGTCGTTGATGGCCGGCGACAATGCCCGCAGCGCGATGTCGACGAGGACCCGGAGCGCGAGTGCGGGATCCTGCTCGAAGGTGCGCTCCACACCGGTCCGGATCGACTTCAGTACCGCCGCGTCCAGCGACGGGTCGGCAGACCCGTGGACGACGGCCACCGGGGCATGCTGCTGTACCGTCTCGCCGGTGGGCACCACGATCTCGACGGCGGCGTCGGCATCGCGGGCGGCACTGATGATGCGCGGGACGTCGATGGCCTGGATGATGCCGGGCCCACCGGTCCAGATCACCTCACGCGCGCCGTGGGGCAGAGTAGGGGGATCCTGGGTACCGTCGGCCTCGGGCGGTGGCATGTCCGGATACACCCCGTCAAGGACCTGGCGCCCGCGCTGCGTGACCTGGGCGAGCGTGGAGGCGAGCTGTATCGAGCCAAAGGCGCGCATCTGCAAGCTGCGAAAGAGGGCGATCGCCACCAGCAGGAGCACGATGGCGACGATCGGCACCAGGCCCGTCATGCGCTCGTCGCCGCTCGTGCTGAGGGCGGCGACGAAGGAGTAGACGAGCACACCCGTGTAGTACGAAAACGCATGCCAGACGATCGGCGCGCTGTGGAAGAGGTTCAGGCGCGGCGTGAACGTGGTGGAACCGAACTGCACGACCAGAAAGAGCAGCGAGAAGACCACACCGATGAACGTGACGAGGCCCGCCCCGATGGCGAACAGCATCTGCGCGGCCTCCGCCTGGGGTACTGTGAACCCCACGGTGATCCGCGGCAGCAGCAGTCCCAGTGCAACCCCGGCGAGGACGTAGACGAGCTGCGTGAGGCCCACACGCAGGCGTCGGCGCCTGCGCAGCGCCCTGCCCAGCTTGCGGACCGGTCGGGCTTCCGCGTACGCGGCAGGTCCCGCTTCTGCACTCAAGTCATCCCCCTCTCCCCTCGCCTTGAGGGCGTCCTCCACGCCGTCCGCGTTCGGTGCGGGCGGATTGTACTCCGCAGTCAGGCTGGGCGGACCTCGTAGTTTCGCAGCGACACGCCCCGTACTTTCCCGAGGTCACAGTGCTCCCGGCTCCGACTAGTCTCCACGTTGACGCAGACCTTGGAGTCACGAAAAGGAGGGCGCATGCCCAGGACAGTCGCAGAGATGATCGCGGAGGCCAACGCGCAGATCGAGACCGTATCGCCGAAGGACGCCGCCGCCGAGGCGGCCGCGGGCACGGCGGTGCTTGTCGACGTCCGCGAGCCGGTGGAGTGGGAGCACCACATCGTCGGCGCCGTGCAGGTGCCCAGGGGACTGCTCGAGTTCGTGGCCGACCCCGCGAGCCCCAAGCACAGGCCGGAGCTGGACCCGGCCGGTCGCGTGATCGTGTATTGCCGTTCCGGCGCCCGCGCCTCTCTGGCTTGCGTCACCCTCAAAGACATGGGCTTCGAGAACGTCGCCAACCTCGAGGGCGGCTTCGGCGCCTGGCAGGAAGCCGGCTTGCCGGCCGCCGAGCACCACGACGGGATCTGAGCGTTCGACTCCTACGAAAGGACTCCCCGATGGCAGCAGAAGAGAAGAAGGTCGAACTCAGTACCGTGCCGCTCAAGTGGGACGAGGTCTACTACACCAACTGCCCGCTTGTCTCCGCCAGCAACGTCGATCAGGAGCTCGGCTGGACCCGTGAGGAGTACAAGAAGATCGGCGTGAAGTACGCCTTCCTGCGCTCCGTCCGCGAGAACGACTGGTACCCGCACTACATCCACAACCTGGACAACCTGTTCCGTTTCGGCGGCCTGTTCCCGCCGGTCGCGGTGCACGCGGACCGCCGCAGGACCAGACTCCTCGGAGCGACGCATGCGCCGCACGAGGGCGGTTGCCTGCTGGTGCGCGCCAGGGACGACATCTACCGGGTCTCCGAGCTCAAGGGCAAGAAGATCGGCCTCACCAAGAGCCTGAACACCATCAAGAACGACTGGTGGCGCATCCAGGAGCACCAGGGCATCGAACTGATGCTCAGGATGAACGGCATGACGATGGATGACGTCGAGATCGTTGAGTTCCCGTATCCGGACGACTGGTACAACAACCCCGCGATGCTCGAGCCCATGGAGAACCCGTCCGAACTGTGGCTGAAGCGTGACCACAAGCACGACCTGGCCTTCCGTCCGCTGGAGACCGGGCTGGACAAGGGTGTCGTCGATGCCATCTACACCCAAAGCAAGCCCTTCCAGCACCTCCAAGAGGCGACGGGCAAGTTCAAGGCGATCGAGGATCTCTCCCGGTACCCGGACTGGACTCTGCAGGTCGCCAACATCCCCGCGGTGATCACCTGCACCGACGTGATGGCCGAGGAGCACCCCGAGCTCGTCGTCACATTCATGAAGGGCATGATCAAGGTGGGCCGCTGGGCCAACGAGCACAAGCACGCCGCCGCGGCGATCCTCGACAAGCAGACGTTCTACCTGGACGTCGAGGACACTTACGAGGGCATCAAGCACATCGACATGGTGCCCAACCTGTCGCCGCAGAACATGGCGTCCATCGAGATCGGCAAGGACTTCATGCTGAGCCACGGCTACATCAAGAACGACTTCGACGTGCACGAGTGGGCAGCGCCGGAGTTCTTCGAGAAGGCCGCGGAAGAGCTTCTGAAGGAAGAGTGGGCGAAGCGGAGCTCGGCCAAGCTCCCCGAGGCGACCGAGCTGGAAGTGTCGACGCATCGGCTCGGATAGTCGCTTCCCGCTCCACCAGCCTCCGACCATGGACAAGGGCGGTGGGGCCAGCAGGCTGGCCCCACCGCCCAGCTCAGACGAGCGCCGAATCCGCGAAACCGAGTGAGAGGGAGAGCAGATGACGACCCAGGAGTTCTTCTCCGCCATCGCCACGCTGTCCGGCCTCACGTTCGTGGTGGCCGGCATGCTTGGGACGGGGGCGAGCCTGACGGTGGCCCAGGTCATCGGACCGCTCAAGAACCGCCGCCTGGTGATACTCGCCCTGCTCGCCAACTTCGTGCTCGTGCCGCTGCTCGCCTACCTGATCACGCGGGTGATCCCCCTCGACGAGCCGCTCAAGATCGGGCTGCTCGTGCTGGCCTGCGTGGCGGGCGCGCCGTTCCTGGTCAAGGAGGTCCAGGCCGCGAGGGGCGACCTCCCGACAGGCGTCGGCCTGATGTTCCTGCTGATGGTCGTGACCATCATCTACGTGCCCCTCGTCCTGCCGCTGCTCCTGCCGGGCGTCGACGTGAACGCCTGGGACATCGCCAAGTCGCTGATCGTGACCATGCTCATCCCCATGTCCCTTGGCCTCCTCTACCGAGCGCACTCCCCCGAGGGCGCGGCGCACTGGGGGCCGCTGCTGAACAAGGTCTCCGGCCTCGCCCTGCTCGTCTTGCTCGTGACCGGGGTGGGCATCAACGCCGACAACATCATCGGGCTCGTCGGCTCCTGGGGCTTCCTGGCGCTGGTCCTGTTCGTCGTCGGGTCGCTCGCCATCGGACTGCTCATGGGGGGCCGCGCTCCCGGCGTCCGCAGCG
>Ga0194057_10001789_pt1 | contig 10654 bp, 4 predicted proteins | sample SepL4415m_MetaG_FD_155474 | JGI IMG/M metagenome (GOLD analysis project Ga0194057, IMG submission 155474) | Anoxic zone freshwater microbial communities from boreal shield lake in IISD Experimental Lakes Area, Ontario, Canada - Sep2016-L442-15m | ecosystem: Environmental > Aquatic > Freshwater >...
CGCGCATCCTGTCCGCGAACGCGGTGGCCCAGATGGCCGCGGACGAGACGCTCGGCAGCTTCAACCCCGTGCCCTGTACCGCCCTGCGCTACGGTCTCGGCTGGGACACGGTGACGCAGCCCGGCCTCAAGGCCGTCGGGGTCACGGGCTGGCAGAAGGGCGGCGACTCCGCGGACTACCACGCGAGCTTCATCGTCGCGCCGGGTCCGAAGCTGGCCGTGACCGTGACCGGCGTCGCTCCCCTGGGCTCCGCGAGCCTCGGAACCCTGGGCGAGGGCATCCTTCTGCACGCCCTGGTCGACCAGGGCAGGATCCACCGCCGGCCGACGCCGATCTCGCCGAAGCTGCCGGCGGTCAAGCCGGCGACCGCCGCGCAGCTCGCCGAGATGAAGGGCTACTGGGCCCTGAGCAGCCAGATGTTCCGCGTGGCTGCAGAGCCGAGCGCCCCCCAATCCTTGACCCTCTCGATGCTGACCGGAGGCGGCTGGACGACGGTGGCCGAGGGCCTGCGGTTGCGCACCGACGGCCGCTTCCACGCGGGCGGCTCGGCCTCGGGCTACAGCACCATCACCGCCGGAGGCCGACGCTACCTCGTCAACGACTGGGTCGGCGGCTACGGTCACTATCGCGATGCGGGACTGATGAGCCAGAAGCTCCAGCCCGGGGATCCGCTGCCTTCGGCATGGGCGAGCCGCAGCGGCGAGGTCTGGCTCGCGGTCAACGAGCAGCCCGACTCCTTTACCTACACCAGCAACGCCGGGCCGCTCCTCATCGTGAGTGCAGTGCCGGGCCTGGAGGGGTGGGTCACGGTCACGACGCCCGCGTACGGCACTCAGGTCGTGGACCCGATCGGCGACCACCTGGGCGCCATGTTTCTGCAGATTCCCGGCGGCTGCTCACGCGATCTCGAGGACGCCGTGGTCACGCAGCACGGCGCCGAGGAGTGGATCCAGTGGGGCAGCACGGCGTACCGGCCAATGGGCTCGGCGCCGGCGCTGGCCGCCGGGCCGAACACCGTGACCTTCGGCGCCGAGGGCTACGCCGAGTGGCGCTCGCTGGCGGCGGCGGGCATGCTGACGATCGCCGCCGGGGGCGCCAGCACGTGGCGCCTCTACGGGCCGGACCTGGCGGTGCTCGACGCCGGGACGACCTTCCCCGCCACGGTGACCGCGCCCACGCCACGCTGCTACCTGCTGCTCTTCGGACCGGCCGGCTCGAGCACCACGGTGACGGTCACGCCGCCCCCCGGCGCCCCGAGCCGGGCGGCCGAGAAGAGCGCGGCCGGGCGCGAGCGGAGGGCCGCGCTGTGGCCGGAGTACGTGCCCAGACTGCGGTAGGCCAGACGGCCGCGCGGGCCGCCTCGGCTCAAGAATAGGCAGCGCGCGGTCGAACAGAACATCAAGAGAGCGCGCGGAGGGCCGCAGTGTGCCGCGGCCTTCCGCGCGCCCCGGGACACCAACGACGCGGGGGAGGCACCACAATGAGATGTCGCAGCGCCGCACGGGCGGGAAGGGCGCTCGTCGCACTCGCGGTCGTCATCATGCTGCTCGCCGTCGTGGCAGGGATCGCCGCGGCGCGAACCACCGACTATGCCGCCACCATCAAAGACGGCCGCGCCGCCGCGCAGGCGCTGCTCGCGCAGTCCGGCGCGGCCTCCCTCTCCCTCGCGCTCGTCAGCGGCGAGCGCGTCGTCTGGCAGGAGACCTTCGGCTACGCCGACAAGGCCACCTCCACGGCGCCGCAGGCCGACACCATGTACGGCATAGCCTCGGTGAGCAAGATGTTCGCCACGGTCGCGGCGATGAAGCTCGTCGATCAGGGCAAGCTCGAGCTCGACGCCCCACTGATCCGCTTCCTTCCCTCGTTCACCATGCTCTCGCCCGCCTACCAGCAGATCACCGTGCACATGCTGCTCAACCACTCCTCCGGCTTCCCCGGTTCCACCTACGGCGGCTGCAGCACCGCCGAGTACGACCCGACCTATCTGCCGCGGGTGCTGAACACACTCGCGTCGTCGTACCTCAAGGCCACACCGGGCTTCATGAACGTCTACACCAACGACGGCTTCACCGTGATCGAGAGCCTCGTGGCGGCGGTCAGCGGCAAGCCCTACGCACAGTTCGTCAAGGACGAGGTCTTCACCCCGCTCGGCATGGAGCACTCCGCCTACCCGCTGCAGCCGTTCGCGGCCGGCAGCTACGCGAAGTCCTACGTGGGCGACGACGCCCGGCCGCAGAGGGTCCAGAACTCGCTGGGCTCCGCCGGCGCCTACTCCACGCCCACCGACCTGGACAAGCTGGGGACCATGCTGATGAACGGCGGGGTGTACGGCGGCACCCGCATCCTCTCGGCCGCCGCGGTCGCCGAGATGGGCACAAACCAGACGCTGCGCAGCTTCAACCCCAAGCCCGACGGCGCCCTGGCCTTCGGGCTCGGCTGGGACAGCGTGACCGACCCCGCGCTGCACGCCGCCGGCGCGCTCGGCTGGTGCAAGAACGGCGAATCCTACCTGTACTGCGCGAGCTTCATCGTGGCGCCCAGAGCGAAGCTTGCGATCACGGTCCTCGCCGTCGCGCCGTTCGGCACCGCGAACTGCGACGATCTCGCCCGGCGCGTGCTCCTGCACGCGCTGCGCGACCAGGGCAGCATCCGTCGGCTGCCGCGTCCGGTCCCGGCCACCGCGCCGCCGGTCAAGCGCGCGACCGAGGAGCAGCTCGCCGCGATGACGGGCATCTGGGCGAACGACAATCAGGTCGCCCGCCTCGCGCCGTCGGCCGCCGACCCGCAGGCGCTCGTCTTCTCCAAACTGGCGGGCGGGGAGTGGCAGGACACGGGCTTGTTCCGCCTGTGCACCGACGATCGCTTTCACCCAGAGGGCAGCGCGGCCGGCTTCGCTCCGCTGCGCGCGGGGGGGCGGCAGTACCTCATGATGACCAGCCCGGGCAGCTTCCTGTACTACGAGAGCACCTTGCCGTTCGCGCAGAAGCTCGCCGCCGGCGACGCGCTGCGCGCCGCCTGGCAGCGGCGCACCGGGCACGCCTGGCTGGCCGCGAACCTGCCGCCCCTCTCGAATACCTACGACCTGAGCGGCGGCCCGTACCTCGGCATCGACGCGATCCCGGGCCTGCCCGGCTACGTCGCCGTCACGACCTGCGAGTACGGCGTGCAGGCGGTCGATGTGTCCGGCAGCGACACCCTCGGCGCGATGGCCGTGGCGATCCCGGTCTTCTTCTCGCACGAGCTGGAGGACGCGGTGGTGGTGCAGCACGGCAGCGAAGAGTGGATCCGCTGGGGCGACACGCTCTACCGCCCGGCCGACGCGGTGCCGACGCTGGATGCAGGGCAGAACACGGTGACCTTCGACGCCGAGGGCCACACCGAGTGGCGCTCCGTTGCCGCCGCGGCGACCGTGCACATCGGCGGCGGCACGGCCTGGTACGTGTACGACGGCGACTTCACCGTCCTCAGCAGCGGCACGAGCCTGCCGGCCGACGTGCAGGCGCCGGCCGGCTCGTCCCTGGCCCTGTTCGGACCGGCGGGCTCGAGCATCACGCTGACGGCGGCCGCCAACTGACGGGCGCCGGCGGCGGGGCGCGCTGCGCCCCGCCGCCGGCGCCCTACTTCACCCAGTGCAGCACGTCCCGCACGACGCTCCAGCGCGGCTTCTTCTCCACCGCCGTCTTGCCGGTGATCCAGTAGTCGTATTCAGCCTGCTGGCTGCCCGACTCCTTCTCCATGGTCAGCCAGTTGTCGAGGAGAAGGATCCACTGCACCTCGCCCTTCGGCGCCGGGTAGGCGAGGTACAGCGGCGGCTGCGGGAACTCGGGCACGACCACCTCGTAGTGCGGGTGCATCAGGGTGTAGGCCGAGCCCTCCTCCGCCGAAGTGAAGAGGGCGTCGGCGACGCCGCCCTCGAAGAAGTCGAGCGAGTCGTCGATCTCGACGACGGTGAAGTTCGGGTTGGCCGCCCGCAGCAGGCGTGCGTAGTAGCTGCCCTTCTCCACGGCGATACGCCTGCCGTGGAGGCGGGCGAAGCTCTGTTCCGTCCGGTAGTCGTCGGCCTGCGCGTCGGGGGCCACGACGGCGATGCGCAGCGTCATGTACACCGACGTGAAGTCGACGAGGGCGTACTGCGACGGCGTGACCTCGATCGCCCCGACGACGAGATCGACGAAGCCCGACTCAAGCTGAGGCGCGAAGTCCTGCCGGTCCACCGGGATGAAGTCGATACGCCTGCTCTCCAGGAGTTGCGCCAGCGAGTAGACGCGCTCTACGTCGAAGCCCACCAGATCGCCGTCGCCGTTGGTGTACGAGAACGGGAACGCAGTGGGCGCGTACCCGACGCGGAGCACGCCGCGCTCCTGCACACGTGTGAGCAGGTCGACGCCGGCCGGCCCCTTGGGCGGGGCCGGCGCCTCCCCGAGCGACGTGTACACCCGCGCCGGCATAGAGAACGGCAGGCGCATCTTCTGGAGCGTCTCGTAGCCGGCCTCGCCGCTCGTGCCGAGCGGCCGCAGCGCGACCTGGAGCGCGGCGGCGCCGCCGGCGACCGCGACGGCGGCGACAAGAGCGGCCACCAGAGTCCGGCGCAGGCGCAGACGCCCGGCGCCGAGCACGGCGGCCCCGGCGGTGAACACGAAGATCCCCATGCTCAGCGCTCCGACGAGCACCGTGAGGTTGCGCAGGAGCTGCTCCGTGGCGATGTAGAGGTTCGTGGCCTCCGCCGGGAGGCCCATCTGGTCGAGGAGCATCTGGATCGCGAGCCGCGGCTCCCCGAACAGGGAGAGCAGGCCGCTCGCGGTCATCGAGACGTACCCGGCCGCCGTCAGGACGGAGCCGTCGAACCAGGCTGCGAAGATGAGGAAGAGCAGGGCGCCCAGCGTGCCCGCCAGGGGCAGAGCGAAGGCCAGCGGCGTCAGGGTGTCGGCGATCTCCCACGCCCGTTCTTTGGGGGCGCCCCGCTTCCTGAGCAGGTCGCGAGCCCCGGCGGCGATCATGGGCAGCGCGATGAAGGCGTTGCCGGTGGTGAAGGCGAGGAGCGCCGGAGCCTTGAAGGCCGCCACGAGCTGCCGGTAGGTGACGCCGGTGAACGCGATGGCCGCCAGCGGGAGCACGACCAGCACGATCAGAAGCGTCGCGACGGTGTAGCTCGCGAGGTACACGCCCACTCCCCGGACCTGCTCGAGGTCCATGGTCCCGACAGTGCTCGAGACGATCGCGAAGACGCCCAGCGGCGAGCCGTAGAGGATGATCGCGTGGTTGATCCTGCCGAGCAGGCCGTTGACGAAGGCGATGCCGTTGAGAAAGCCCTCCTTGCGCGCGGCGCCGATGAGGGCGATGCCGACGCAGAGGCTGAAGATGACGATCGCCGGCACCATGCCGCCGGCGAGCGACTGGAACGGGTTTGCCGGGATGTAGGTGACCCAGTCGATCGCGGCGTCGCCGCCCGCCCCGGGGAAGCGGTTGGGGTCGTAGAAGGAGGCGATGGTGCGCTCCGGAAAGGCGAGCGGGACGATGTAGAACACGGCGATCGAGAGTGCCCAGAAGAGGGCCAGCACGGGCACGCCGCGCGTCGCCAGGCGCTTCGCCACCGACGCGTCGAGGCTGCCGACCCCGTGGATCAGCCCCAGCACGATGTACGGGAAGACGGTGATCTGCGTGAGCGCGATAAAGATCCGGCCGGCCACCGAAAGGCTTCCCATGAGGTCGCCGAAGACGACGCCGGCGGCGACCCCGAGCACAAGCCCGGCGAGGATCAGGGTGGTGACGCCCGGGCGCCGGCGGCGGCGCGGCCCGCTCCCCGGGGCGCCGTCCTTGTCACGTTCGACCATGCGCCCATCGTCTCCAAGCCGTGCCCGCGCCGTCAAGCGGGAGTTATGCCCCGCGCGGGCACTCGCGCGCCGGCGCGGACGCCGCCAAGCTCAAGAATCGGGGCGCTGCTGTCGATGATAGGTATGATGAAGCGCGAGGCGCCGCGGCCTGCCGCGGCGCTCCTGTGCATCGCGAGGCACCAGCTACTCAGGGGAGGCGCCACCATGAGACACCACATCGCCACTCGAGCGCGACGCGCCCTCGTCGCCCTCGCGCTCGTCATCGTGCTGCTTGCCGTCATGGCGGGGACCGCCGCGGCGCGGGCCACCGACTACGCCGCCACCATCAAAGACGGCCGCGCCGCCGCGCAGGCGCTGCTCGCGCAGTCCGGCGCCGCGTCGTTCTCCCTCGCGTTCGTCAGCGGCGAGCGCCTCGTCTGGCAGGAGACCTTCGGCGAGGCCGACAAGGCCACGTCCACGCCGCCCGAGGCAGACACCATGTACGGCATCGGCTCGGTGAGCAAGATGCTCGCCACGGTCGCAACGATGAAGCTCGTCGACCAGGGCGAGGTCGAGCTCGACGCCCCGTTCACGCGCTACGTGCCGGCGTTCAGCATGCTCTCGCCGGCGTACCGCCAGATCACGGTGCGCATGCTGCTCGACCACTCCTCGGGCTTCCCCGGGTCCACCTACGGCGACCTCGTCACCGACACGTACTTTCCCGGCTACTTGCAGCAGGTTCTGGACACCCTCGCCATGGAACGACTCAAGACCACGCCGGGCTACATGAGCGTGTACTGCAACGACGGCTTCACGATGATCGAGGCACTCGTCCTCGCCGTGACCGGCAAGAGCTACGCCGCGTTCGTGCAGGACGAGGTCTTCACGCCGCTCGGCATGGAGCACTCCGCCTATCCGCTCACGCCCTTCCCCGACGGTACCTACGCCAAAGCGTACCGCGGCGACGTGGCGCGCCCGCGCGAGGTCCTCAACATGCTCGCCTCCGGCGGCCTCTACTCAACGCCGAGTGACATGAGCCGCCTGGCGCGGATGCTGATGAACGGCGGCGCCTACGGCGGCACGCGCCTCCTCTCCGCCGCCTCGGTGGCCGAGATGGGCGCCGACCAGACGTTTCTCAGCTTCAACCCGCTACCGAGCAACATGCTGCGGTACGGGCTCGGCTGGGACAGCGTCACCGAGCCCGGCCTCGCGGCCGTCGGCGTCGGCGGCTGGGTCAAGGGCGGCGACTCCGTCGACTACCACGCGAGCTTCACGGTGGCGCCGCAGGCCAGGCTGGCCTTCGTCGCGACCGGCGTCGCCCCGCTCAGCTCCACCTCGCTGCAGACGCTTGGTCAGCGCGTCCTTCTGCACGCGCTCGTCGACCAGGGGGCCCTGCGGCGCGTGCCCAGGCCGCTGCCTGTGGCGGCGCCGCCCGTGAAGCGCGCCTCCGCCGCCCAGCTTGCCGCCATGGAGGGCTACTGGGGCTCGTTCAACACTGTGCTCCGCGTCTCGGCCTCCGCCGACGACCCTCAGGCTCTGGACTTCTTCCAACTGACCGCGAACGGCTGGGTGCCCACAGCGAGCGGCCTGCGGCTGCGCACCGACGGCCGCTTCCACGCCGACGGCTCCGCATCCGGCTACAGCACCATGACGGCCGGCGGACGGCGCTACCTCGCCGCCGGCTTCATCGGGGGCTACGGTCACTATAGAGACGCGCTGCTGTGGGTGCAGAAGCTCGCGCCCGAGACGCCGCTCTCCGCGGCCTGGCAGAGCCGGCTGGGCAAGGCGTGGCTGGCCGTCAACGAGCAGCCGGACTCCGCGGTGTACGCCGAGGGAGGTCCGGTGCTGCTCACGCTGGGCGACGTTCCCGGCCTGCCGGGCTACGTCGTGTCGGGCCCCTACGAGACGCAGCCCCTGATCCCCGTGGACGACACCCTGGGCGCCATGTTCCTGCAGATCCCGGGGGTGGGCTCGCGCGACCTCGAGGAAGACCTCGTCGAGCAGCACGGCTCCGAGGAGTGGATCTGGCGGGGCAGCACGCTGTACCGGCCGCAGGCCACCATGCCGGCGCTGGCCGCGGGGGCGAACACGGTGACCTTCGGCGCCGAGGGCTACGCCGAGTGGCGCTCGCTTCCGGCGGCGGGCACGCTGACGATCGCCGCCGGGGGCGCCACGACGTGGCGCCTGTACGACCCCGACATGGCCGTGCTCGGCGCCGGCGCCACCTTCCCGGCCACGGTGACCGCGCCCCAGGCGGGCTGCTACCTGCTGCTCTTCGGGCCGGCCGGCGCGAGCACGACGGTGACCGTCGCGCCGGCCGCCGGCGCGCAGCCCGGCAGGGACGCGGCGACCGCCGAGAAGCGCGCGGCCACGCCGCGGCCGACGTATGTCGTGCCGCTGAGGTAGCGGCCGACACACCGGCGGCCGCGGGCGCCGCAGGCGCTCCCGCGGCCGCCGGACAAGAGGCCTCAGCGTGCCGAGCGCCGAGGGGTGCCGGGCCACCCTGCCGGGTACTGCCGGGAGGAGCGGTGGCGCTCATGCGCCCCCTGCCGATGGTACAGTGCGGACACTGCGGCCGAGGAGGTCGCCGCCGGAGGACGACACATGCCTGAGCCGCAACCCAGAGCGCTGCCGCACGCCGCCCACGAGCTCATCGCCCGGCGGTACTCGTGCCGCACCTACCTGCCCGAGCCCATCGCCGCCGCCGACCGGGAGCGTCTCACGGCGTTCACAGCCGGCAGGACCGCCGGCCCTCTGGGCTCGCAGGTGCGTTTCGCGCTCATCGCCGCCTCGCCGGGCGACCGCGAGGCGCTCAGGCGGCTGGGCACCTACGGGTTCATCAAGGGCGCGACGGGGTTCATCGTCGGCGCCGTGCGCCGCGCCCCCCACGACCTCGAGGACTACGGCTACCTGCTGGAGCAGGTCATCCTCTACGCCACCGGTCTCGGCCTCGGCACGTGCTGGCTCGGCGGCGCCTTCACGCGGAGCACCTTCGTGCGCCGCTTCGGCGGCCTGCGCCGTGACGAAGCCATGCCGGCGGTCGTGTCGATCGGCCGCCGCGGCGACGACGGCCGCGAGCGCATCCGCGAGCGCGAGGAGGGCAGCCGCAGGCTGCCCTCCTCGGAGCTCTTCTTCGCCGGGCGCTTCGGCGAGCCGCTCGACCTCGCCGCCGCCGGAGACTACGCCGGTCCCCTCGAGGCGGTGCGCATGGCGCCGTCCGCCACTGACAAACAGCCGTGGCGCATCGTCCGCGACGGTCTGCACTGGCACTTCTTCATGCGCCGCACCAAGGGCTACGGCAAGGGCAGCGCGCTCTTCACGGTGCTGCGCATCGCCGACCTGCAGCGCGTGGACCTGGGCATCGCCATGAGCCATTTCGAGCTGGTCGCGCGCGAGCTCGGGCGCGACGGCACGTGGGTCGTGCGCGACCCGGGCATTGCGCTCCCGGGCAAGGAAACGGAGTACGTCGCCACGTGGGTCGCGACCCCGCGCCGGTAGCGTGCGTCGGGCGCGCATGGCGCCGCAGCGGCGGCCGCGGGCGCGCTCCGTAGCGCCGCTGCGGCGGCCGCCGTCTCGAGCTCCCCACGGTCGCCGCCCTCAGTCTGCGGCGCGGCCCAGCGCGGTCTCGAAGCGCCCCGTCGAATCGAGCTCGTAGGTCTTGGGGAAGTCCGCGGCGGAAAGCTGCCGCACCAGGTTGGCCGACGTGTGGCCGCCGTCGACCGAAGGCACGCCCTGGCCGCCGATGAGCAGCGAGAGCCAGCGCCCGCCGTAGATGCGGCCGCGGGCGTCGAGCTTCACCGTCAGCAGCCCCGACAGGCTCAGATTGCCGCCGGTGCCGAAGTTGCCCCAGCCCGCGAAGTTGCCCAGCGAGTAGGCGATGAGCCGGTCCTTGTAGCGCTCGATGCCGCGGATCACGTGCGGTCCGGAGCCGAGCACCAGGTCGGCGCCGGCGTCGACGCAGGCGTGGGCGAAGGCGCGCGAGTCGCCGCGGGCCTCGCCGAAGGCCGATTCCGGGCCGCTCGGGGTGTGGATCCTGTCGGCCCCCTCGGCGCCCGCGTGCATGAGCACGACCACGACGTCGGCCTGCTTGGCGGCCTTGGCGACCAGCGTCTCGGCCCCCGGAATGTCGTTGACGCTCGGGTTCCACGAGTACGGGGAGAAGGCGACGACCGCCACGCGCACGCCGTCCACCTCGGTCACGGTCACCTCGTGAGGCCGGCCGGCGTACTCGACGTCGGCGCCCTTGAGCGCCGCGATGGTCTGATCGAAGCCGCGCACCAGGTAGTCGTAGCTGTGGTTGTTGGCGATGTTCACCAGGTCGATGCCCGCCCACGGCAGCGCCGTGACATACGAGGGCGGCGCCTGGAACGCGTAGCAGAGCGACGAGTCCTGGCCGTCGCACTTCGAGGGCCCGGCCGTGGAGTAGGTGCCCTCGAGGTTGGCGATCATGAGGTCCGGACGGCGGAGCTGGGCCTTCGTGTACGCGAACAGGGCGCGCCCGTTGTCGGGCGGCAGGCCGTACTTGGAGCCCGGCGTGGTGTCGCCGACCCAGCCGATCTCGATGACTGCCGGCGCGGCCGGCGCGGTGGCCTCGGGGGTCGGCGACGGCGACCGCACGGGCGCGGCTGCGCCGCCGGCGCCACCGGAGGCCGCGGAGCTGGACCGACCGGCGGCGGCTCCCCCGCCGCCGCTCGCCCCCCCGCCGCCCGCGCCGCCCGCGTCGCCGCCGTTCCCGCCGAGCGCCGCCCAGGCCGTCCCCGCGACGGCGCCGACGAGCACGAGAAGCACGCTCACCGCGAGCAGCCGGCGCACCAGCAGGCGGCGCCGGCGCGCGGCGCGCGAGC
>Ga0194057_10001792_pt1 | contig 10640 bp, 6 predicted proteins | sample SepL4415m_MetaG_FD_155474 | JGI IMG/M metagenome (GOLD analysis project Ga0194057, IMG submission 155474) | Anoxic zone freshwater microbial communities from boreal shield lake in IISD Experimental Lakes Area, Ontario, Canada - Sep2016-L442-15m | ecosystem: Environmental > Aquatic > Freshwater >...
TGTGATGGGTCAATATTATCCATGAAGGGGTCAAAATTCGCCATTCAGTTCGGCACCGGATGTGTATAGAGTATATCCGTTCAAAAAACAACCGAATCGATGCAGGATTACCTACGCCGGGGGGGGACTCCCGCAGGCTCCCCGCCTACGGAGCCTGTGGGATACCCGTGTCTTCCCCGCCGTCAAAGCCCATCAGGACTATGCGCAGTGGCTGTGGATGTTTGATGTTGAACACGCCACGGCTCAACAAAAGCTGGCCTTTCAGAAAGCTGATCGCTACAGTGCAGCGGAGGTTGCCCTTATGACTGACCAAGATGCATTCTATGCACGTTGTGAGGCCAAACCGTAAAACTGAACGGAGAATAGACTCATGCGTTATGCTTTAATTATGGCTGGCGGATCCGGGACCCGCCTTTGGCCGATGAGCCGCGAAAGTACCCCGAAACAACTACTCCCTTTTATCGGCGGGAAAAACCTCGTTCAAATCTCGGCACATCGTTTAGAGGGCTTGGTTCCAGCCGCCAACCGCACGATCTGTGCTTCCCACCAACACGAGGGACTGATACGGCAGTCCCTGCCGGAACTGGGGGCGAATCAATTTCTCGGCGAACCGTGCGGCCGCGACACCTTAAACGCCGTCGGCTTTAGTGCGGCCATCATTGCCAAGCAGGACCCTGACGCCGTGATTGCCGTATTCACGGCCGATCACATCATCGAGCCCATTGATAAATTCCTGAAGATCGTTGATTCAGGATTCCGCGTTGCCGAAGAACACCCGGCCACCCTTGTGACGTTCGGCATCGCCCCCACCCATGCGGCCACCGGCTATGGGTATCTGGCATTGGGACAGCCTCTCGACGCCCATTCCCGGGTGGTGGAACAATTCAAAGAAAAACCTGATAAAGCCACCGCCCAGATATATTTTTCCGCCGGCCCCGGCAAATACCTCTGGAACAGCGGCATGTTTGTGTGGCGCGCGAAAACCCTGCTCGACTGCATCGAACGGTTCTGCCCGGTGAACAGCGCTGGTATCGCGAAGATTGCCGCCGTCTGGGGCACACCCCGGCAAGCCGCCGTACTGGCTGAAGTGTACCCGACCCTGCCGAAAATCAGTGTGGATTTTGCCGTCATGGAACCCGCCTCGCGCGACACCGTCGTCAAGGTTGCCGCCATTCCCATGCCGCTGAGCTGGCTGGATGTGGGCTCATGGCCTTCCTTTGCGGAAACCTGCGTGCATGACGACTCCGGCAATGCGGTGGCCGCCAAGGTTCTCCAGTTAAAAACGACCAACACACTGGTCGCCTCAAGTGATCCTTCTCATCTGATTGTAACCGTCGGCTGCAAGGACTTGATCGTCATTCATACCCCCGAAGCCACACTCATCTGTTCCGCTGATCAGGCGGAGATGGTTAAAGAGGTTCAAAAGCAAGTAACCGAAAAATTCGGAAAGCCGTACGTGTAAGACTGCTCACTGATCTATGAATCCCTGGAAAACACTTTCACGAGAGACGGTTTATGCACCCAACAAGTTCCTGAGTGTCGAACTGCATTCCGTTGAACTGCCAGATGGCAGGGTGATTGATGACTGGACATGGGTCAAGCTACCCGAATCGGATTGACAACATGAACGAAACCTCATACGTAATTGTCACAACCACCGTCGGAACGGAAGACCTGGCTGTAACGCTGGCCGAAATGATCACATCCGCCAAACTGGCGGCTTGTGTCCAGTTCTGGCCAATTCGGAGCGTCTATCGGTGGCAGGGGAAAATCGAGACTGGCGCGGAACTTATGCTCCAATGCAAAACTCAGGCCAGTCTTGTTAAGGCGCTCGAGGAGTTGATCCACACCCACCACCCTTACGAGATCCCTGAAATCATCGTGACCCCAATCATCGGAGGCCACCCTCCCTACCTCGAATGGATTCGCCGGGAAACCTTGCACCACGATTGACTTTTATGGTTCTGACCGCTAGATAAGAGGGTTTCCGGGAGGGATTTGTAGCGCGTTATCGGGTTATCAGGTCATGGATAAATTGAATCTTGAACAATCAGTCGGGCTGGTGGAGACGAAACTGGCCAGTCTTTCACTCCCGCCAGGGGGTCTCAAACTCGAAGGCGGCGAGTCTTTACCCGAACTGACTGTCGCCTATGAGACCTATGGCCAACTGAGTCCAGCCAAGGACAACGTGATCTTCGTCTGCCACGCACTCACAGGCGATGCCCATGTTGCCGGCTATCATTCTGACGATCTCAAAACCCAGGGCTGGTGGGAGGCCATGATCGGGCCGGGGAAAGGGATTGATACCAACCGTTTCCATGTTATTTGTGCCAATATCCTGGGCGGCTGCAAAGGCACCACCGGTCCCGGTTCCATCAATCCGGCCACCGCCACCCCCTATGGCGCCTCCTTCCCCAACATCACCATTGGCGACATCGTCCTCGCTCACTACCTGTTGCTGAAGCATCTTGGGATTGAACGGCTCTATGCCATTATTGGCGGCTCCTTCGGCGGCATGCAGGTACTTGAATGGAGCATCCGATATCCCGACATGCCCGAACGATGCATCTGTCTCGCCAGCGCCGCCTCGCTCTCGGCCCAGGCGCTGGCCTTTGATATCGTCGGCCGCGAGATCATCACCAGTGATCCCGGTTGGGCCGAGGGTGATTATTATGGGACCGGAACCCAACCAAATAACGGGTTGGCCGCCGCCCGTATGCTGGGGCACATCACCTACCTCTCCCCGGAAATCATGACCAGTAAATTCGGGCGGAAGAAAAAAGAGCTGCCGGCAGGGGAGCGATTCAGCACCCGCTTCGAGGTCGAAAGCTATCTGCAACACCAAGGCGAGAAGTTTGTCGAGCGGTTCGATTCCAACTCCTACCTGCATATCACGCAAGCCATGGATAATTATGACCTGGCCGAAACGTACGGCGATCTTAAGTCGGCCTTTACAAAAGTGAAGGCCCGTTTCTTGATCGTAGCCCTCAGCTCCGACTGGCTGTTCCCCCCGGAACAGTCCCTGGAAATCGCCTCGGCTTTGGTGCAAATCGGGAAGCCGGTCTCTTACTGCCTGATCACAGCCCCTTATGGCCACGATGCCTTTCTGGTGGATATTGAACAAACCTCCAAACTCCTTTGCACCTTTCTGGGCGGATGCCCGCAATGCACTTCGGCCGTCACCGCCGTCAAACGCGACGATTATGACCGCATCGCCTCTCTGATTGAACCCGGTTCGCGCGTGCTGGATCTGGGCTGTGGCGATGGCGATCTTCTGTCCCTGCTTACGGTGAACCGGCAAACCACCGGCATGGGTGTGGATATTGAGCTGAGCCACCTCATTGCCGCCATGGGCAAAAATCTCGACGTTTTTCACAGCGATATTGACCAGAGGCTCGAAATGATTCCCGATCAGGCCTATGACTTTGTCGTGTTGAGCCAGACTCTTCAAGTGGTCCGGCATCCCCGTGAAGTGCTCCATGAGATGCTCCGCATCGCCCGCGAGGGAATTGTCAGCTTCCCCAACTTTGCCAACTGGCACAACCGGCTCAGGCTGGGCGTCACCGGCCGGATGCCCAAGGCGGAATCGCTACCGTACGAGTGGTACGACACGCCTAACATTCACTTGGCAACCTGGCAGGATTTCCTCAACCTTTGCAGGGAGGACAACATCCGGATCAAGCGGGTCATCCCGCTGGCCGAACGGCGCCTCAGCAAGCTTCTGATTGCGACCGGGCTTCAGAATCTCGGAGCCGAACGTATTCTGGTCAACATCACGAGGGCTTAATCATGAAGACAACACCGCTGAATGAACCCGATCTCATGCGCCTCGCGGAGCGTCTCTGCTCCTGCGAATCCTGCGGCACGACCGCACTCAGTGCCCGGGGCTTTCACCTGGCCGGACGCCAGGCCATTTATCAGGCGCTCGACGACCTGATTGCCATTCTGTTTCCGGGCTGTCACGGCCGTGAGTCCATGCCACCCCAACAACTCTGCACGTTTATCGCGGCAAAACTGCAGGCCGCCAGCGCCATCCTCTCCGAACAGATCGAACAAGCGTTCCGCTATCAGTGCGCATTTGAGAAGTGTAATGATTGCGGCGACTGCCCGGAAAAGGCGGCCGCGGCAGTCAAGCATCTGCTGGAATCCATGGGTGAACTGAATCAAACGCTCCAGCAGGACATCGTGGCCGCCTACGAAGGCGATCCCGCCGCCCGTTCCATCATGGAGGTGGTGATGAGCTATCCTGGCATCCAGGCCATCATGGTTCAGCGAATCGCCCATGTTCTTTATCAGGAAAAGGTGCCGCTGATTCCCCGCATCATGACCGAGCATGCCCATTCCCAAACCGGAATCGACATTCATCCCGGGGCGCAAATCGGGCCCGGCTTCTTTATTGACCACGGCACCGGTGTGGTGATCGGAGAAACCAGCACCATTGGCAAAAATGTTAAGCTCTATCAGGGTGTCACCCTGGGTGCACTCAGTTTCCCCAAAGACAAGGACGGCCACCCGATCAAGGGAATCAAGCGGCATCCCCATGTTGAAGACGATGTCACCATCTATGCCGGGGCTACCATTCTGGGCGGGGAAACCACCATTGGCGCCGGTTCAGAAATCGGCGGAAATGTCTGGCTCACCCATTCGGTCCCCCCGCACTCAAAAGTATACAACCAACAACCGAAACCGTTAATCACCAGCAAAGAGCTGCATAAATGACTAACGTTACCCTGATGGACAGAAAGAGAATTTTACCACCCGCTTCGCTTGAGACACGGAGACACCGAGCCTACTCTGCCAAGGCTACGAAGGCAGGAGAATCCAAATGTGGCGTTTATTTCGCTCACGCGGGTACGCGTGACCAAAATAAACGCCACGGTTCCTTGAAGGAATTCATAGAGGGGGAGGAGCTCTTTACCACTCATCTTTCTCGTGGTATTACTCCAGAGAACCGTTGCGGGATTTTTAATTCTGGTACTCCGGAATTACAAATGCCGCAACATTTTCTTTCTCCATCAACTGGAGTTCTCTGTCTCCGTGTCTCAAGCGAAGCGGGTGGTAAAGATTATTTGTTTCGAAGGAGTGTTTAGTAAATGAAAATCCCACTTACCCTGCACATTTTCAAGGGCGGGCCGGTTTTCTCGGCCTTCCGCATCCAACAACTCACCCGCGATCTGGCGGCGGAACTCCCCGCCTGCGCAATCGCCTCCGTTGAGACCGCAGCCATCACCATGGTGGAAACAGCTCCGGAATTCACCGCTGAACTCTGGCCGCGCGTCGCCGCGCTGCTGGACACCGACTGCCGGATTCCCACCTCAACCCATGACGGTTTCTTCGTGACACCCCGCAAGGGAACGTTGTCGCCCTGGGCATCAAAAGCAACCGACATTTTCCATAACTGCGGGCTTTCGGACGTCCAACGGGTTGAACGCGGGATTCTATTCCATGTCATCCTTAAAGACGGCCGTTACGCGTCTGTCGCCCAATTGCAGCCCGCCCTTCATCTGGTTCACGATCGCATGACCGAAGGGCTCTACAGCGACATCTCCGATATCTTCAGCCATATCCCCCCGGCCGCGCTGGTAACGGTCGATATTCTCGGCGGCGGGCTGGCCGCACTTCAAAAGGCAAACACCACTCTGGGGCTGGCCCTCTCAGATGATGAGGTGCAGTACCTCTACACCGTTTATTCCAAGAGCAAACGCAACCCCACGGACGTCGAACTGGTCATGTTCGGGCAGGTGAACTCCGAACATTGCCGCCACAAAATTTTCAAGGCCGACTGGATCATTGACGGACAACCGCAAACCACCAGCCTGTTTGACATGATCCGGAATACCCACCGGCACCACCCGCAGGGCACGCTCGTGGCCTATGAGGATAACTCCGCCGTCATGGAGGGTTTCCCCGGCAACTGGTATGAAGTTCATCCCAGCGGGTCAAATCACTACGGCGGACTCCCGGAGCAAATTGACATCCTGATCAAAGTCGAAACCCATAATCACCCCACGGCCATTTCCCCCTACCCCGGCGCGGCGACCGGTGTCGGCGGTGAAATCCGGGATGAAGGCGCCACAGGAATTGGCGGACGCCCGAAAGCCGGCCTCTCAGCCTTCTTCGTCTCCAATCTGCGAATCCCAGGCTTTGTCATGCCCTGGGAAAAGGATCACACCGAATTCCCCGGCCGGCTCGCCACCCCGCTTGAAATCATGACCGATGGCCCCCTGGGCGGCGCGCGGTTTGGCAACGAATTCGGACGCCCCCAGCTGACCGGTATTTTCAGAACGTACGAACACCGGCACAATGAGCGGGACCGCGGCTATCACAAACCCATCATGGTGGCCGGCGGACTGGGTAATATCAAACGGCAGCACGTTCTGAAAAAGCCCATCCACACCGGCACCCACATCATTCAACTCGGGGGTCCGGCCCTGCGGATCGGTCTGGGTGGCGGGGCCGCCTCATCCATGGGCAGTGGCAGCAATGCCGAGAATCTCGACTTCGATTCGGTGCAACGGGACAATGCTGAGATCCAGCGCCGCTGCCAGGAGGTCATCAATTCGTGTATCGCACTGAACAACGACAACCCGATTGTGAGCATCCACGATATCGGAGCGGGTGGCCTTTCAAATGGCTGCCCCGAACTCGTCTCCGAAACAGGGGGCCGGTTCGAACTGCGCAAGATACTCAATGAAGAGCTCTCCATGAGCCCGATGGAAATCTGGTGCTGCGAGGCGCAGGAACGCTATGTGCTGGCCGTGGCTCCGGAAAATCTGGATTGCTTTATGGCACTTTGCCGGCGTGAGCGCTGTCCGGCAGCCGTCATCGGGCAGGCTACAGCCGACAAACGACTGGTCCTCCACGATTCCCATTTCAAAAACAATGCCATCGATATCGACCTGCACGTCATCTTCGGGAAACCTCCCAAAATGCTGCGTGACGTTCAACACCGGCACGAAACCCACGCCGAGTTGGAACTCTCCGGGATTGACCTGAGTGAGGCGGCCGAGCGGATTCTCCGGCTGCCGGCTGTGGCCAATAAAACATTCCTCATCACCATCACCGACCGCTCTGTGACAGGAATGGTAACACGCGACCAGATGACCGGGCCATTTCAGACGCCGATCGCTGATGCGGCCGTCACCGTCTCAATGTTTGACGGCTATGTCGGCGAAGCCATGGCGATGGGAGAGAGAACCCCTATCGCCTTATTGAACGCACCGGCCTCAGGACGGATGGCTGTGGGCGAGGCACTGACCAACATCGCCGGCACCTTCACCGGCCCCATCGGCAATGTGAAGCTCTCAGCCAACTGGATGTGCGCCTGTGGCGAAGAGGGTGAGGACGCGGCGCTTTTCGATACCGTCCGGGCCGTAGGGTTGGAGCTTTGTCCGAAACTCGGCATCTCCATCCCAGTCGGCAAGGATTCGCTCTCCATGCGGACCACGTGGAAGGATTCCACGGGGAAATCCGAAAAGCAGGTTGCCCCGCTCAGTCTGGTCGTCAGCGCCTTTTCCCCCGTTCAGGATGTCCGCAAAACGGTCACCGCCGAACTCAAGCCAGTCCCGGATTCCGTTTTGATCCTGTTGGATCTGGGACGGGGCCGGAACCGGCTGGGCGCCTCGGCCCTGGCCCAGGTTTACAATCAAGTTGGCGCCACGCCCCCGGATCTGGAGTGCCCGGCAGATGTGGTCAATTTCTATGGAGCCATGCAGGAATTGATCAACGAGGGACTCCTGTTGGCCTATCATGACCGTTCGGATGGCGGCTTGTTTGCCACTCTGGCCGAAATGGCCTTTGGGGCGCAGCATGGTCTCCGGGTTCAGATTGACGAACTCGGCGATGAACCGCTTTCCATTTTGTTCTCCGAAGAACTCGGGGCGGTCATCCAGATATCCGATCAGAACATTGCCCTGGTAAATGAAATTTTCAAAAGGCATGAACTCGGGGAACTTGCCTTTATCCTCGGGAGTCCCGTGGCCGACCGAACGCTCACCATCCAAATGGGGGATGCGAACGTCTACCAGGGGAATGTCATCGATCTCAAGCACATCTGGTCGGAGTTGACCAATGAGATGCAGTCACGCCGCGACAATGCCGAGTGTGCGCAGCAGGAAATCGATCTCCTGAAAGACAAATCGGATCCCGGGCTCTCATTCAAGCTTACCTATGATCCCTGCAAACCTTTTCATATTGGCGGGACCCGCCCCAAGATGGCCATCCTGCGGGAACAGGGCATTAACGGCCACATTGAGATGGCCGCCGCCTTCGAACGGGCCGGCTTCACCAGCATCGATGTCCACATGACCGATCTGCTTGCCAGCCGGATCAATCTGGCAAACTTCTCTGGACTGGTTGCCTGCGGCGGGTTCTCTTATGGTGATGTCCTTGGCGCCGGGGCTGGTTGGGCGCGAAGCATTCTTTTCAATGAACGGCTGCGCGAAATGTTTCAGACGTTCTTCCATCGCCAGGATTCCTTTACGCTGGGCGTCTGCAATGGCTGTCAGATGGTTTCGCTGCTCAAGGATATCATTCCCGGCGCCGGAGCCTGGCCGCGTTTTACCCGCAACAAAATCGAGCAATTTGAGGCCCGTTTCGCAACTCTTGAAATCCAGTCATCTCCCTCCATCCTGTTGAAAGGGATGGAAGGCTCGCGCATTCCCATTCCAGTTGCGCATGGCGAAGGATTCACCAATTTCGAACGGACTGGCTCCGCCGCCGAGATCGCCTCCCTGAAACTTGCCGCGCTTCGTTTTGTGGATCATTACGGAAAGCCTACGGAACACTATCCCCTCAACCCGAACGGCTCACCGGGCGGACTCACCGGCGTCACCACTCTTGACGGGCGTGTCACCATCATGATGCCCCACCCTGAGCGGGCCTTCCGGGCAATTCAGTTATCATGGAAGCCGGAAGGTTTGTTCAAAGGCGAAGAAGGCCCCTGGCTGCGGTTATTCCAAAACGCGCGCGCATTTGTGGAGTAAGCCCTTCGATTGGCCATGTGACAGGGGGGAGTATAAGACCTGAAAACTTATAAAACCCCTGTAAATAGGCACGATCTGCCGAGTATTTAGTGCAATTAATTGCACTATTTTGGGGGCCGTGGGAGGGGTATTGATCAGACAAGGGAGACCCGAATAACTGCCTCAAGGTCATCCTCCGCAAAACGACGTATCGCTTAAAACGCTGGTAATGAGTGAGTTACGAAAAAGTCTCATCATGAGACTTTTGGAGCCAATGGCGTACTGAGAAGAACTCTATGTGTGGGGATCAAAGAATATGTCCTACACCCTTGGCTGATACTTGGTTCAGCGCCAGCAGCCTTTCAAGAATGGCGTCGTCTGTCAGATCGTTGGGCCAGCCGTATGCGGCGGCTACGGCCGCATCAAGTTTTGCATGGCAGGCGGCAAGCCATGCAGGGCGCTCGTTGTAGAGTTTTGTCAGCGTGCGGTCTTTGAGGCGGGTGGCACACTCGGCGTCACGGGGCACAAGGCGCGGATAACGAACGGTGCCGACCTTGAATGCGCCCATGCCTACCACTGTCGCCGGGTCGATGTAGTGATCCCACGGACCACCCACAGTGCCGGGAAACTCCATGACTTCTGGGCGCACCCATTCAGGCGGGTTTAACCAGTTTTCGCGGAGTTTGTTCAGTTCCATCGCGACGGCGGCAATGGCGGCATGAGCGGGGGTCGCAGGGCCATTGCCCAGAACGCCAGCAGGAAACGGGAACGTCTCGAAGCAGGTGGACGGGGTATAGCGGGGGCGCGTCTCCAGACGGGTACCCATGCGCAATGCCCAAACCTCGTGAAAGCGGGAATGGAGTAGGCCGAAAAATAGATCATCGGACCGGGCGAATACAATGAGGGCACTATCTGGAAGGGTGTTGCCGGGAAGCCAGACAAAGATGCGGTGTTTCGAAACGCGGGTTGTCGCGGTGTAGCGGGTCAATCCAGTGAGAGCAACGCGCATGGCGTCTCACGTCTCGCCGTGTTGCCACCAGCGTAACCGGCGGCCTTCGCGTTTGCCATTGTCCCGGAGCGGCTTCACAAACTCGGTCACGTGTGCAAATGGATGCTGGTAGAGTGAAGCGTCTTCGGCGGATCGCTTGAAGAAATCCACCGCGAAGGATACACGGGAGCGGCTTGTCATGTCCTGCCCGTTGCACAAGGGGCAGATAACGTCGGAGTTCGGTTTCCCGTGGGGATTCGGTTCGCCAAGCATCCGGGCCGCCGTCGCAAGGGTAATGTCAAACTTGCCAACCTTGACCGGGCCTTGGTAGGAGATGCCGCTGTTTGCCAGGATTCGTTGGGCGGAGACCGTGTTGGCAGTGGCGGTCAAGTTAGCGTTGATCGTAAGGACAGGTCTGCCGTCAAGGGTGAGGGTCTTGTCCGTGCCGTCGTCAAAGCCGATCATGCTTACGTGGACATTAGCCCCATTTAAGATCCAGGGGCGGTCGCTTTCGGCCCAATAGATATCGCCGCTTTCCTTGATGCGTTTAAGAACTTCACGGTTGGCTCCGCCTCGTATTCCCTGGGTAGCGAGAAGCCCGGCACGCTTGCACTTGCCGGCGGCTATATGGGCACGGGCTTTCTCAAACCAGTAGCAGCAAAGATCTGACTGGCCGGGAATGCGGCCTT
>Ga0194057_10001797_pt1 | contig 10630 bp, 9 predicted proteins | sample SepL4415m_MetaG_FD_155474 | JGI IMG/M metagenome (GOLD analysis project Ga0194057, IMG submission 155474) | Anoxic zone freshwater microbial communities from boreal shield lake in IISD Experimental Lakes Area, Ontario, Canada - Sep2016-L442-15m | ecosystem: Environmental > Aquatic > Freshwater >...
TCAAACTAAAACAATGGCTTTAATAGAAAAAATAATAGCCGATCTGCCTATCTCTGCAATTCCAACGACTCAATTGATTCGTGGATTACGGGAAAGCGGTATCAAGATGATACCTAATCAGAGCTTACAAATTGTAAGCATTGTCTATCTTGGTGATGAAGGTGGAATAGGCTGTGGAATAAAATGGTTAGAAAATCAAGAATCGGCAGTGATTACATCGCTCACACACATCTTGGTGAATCCTCTACATCCATTGGCAAAAGAAATTAAAGCTTATCAAAATAAACGCATAAAGAAGCTATCAAAAATTAGATAATCAAAAGTATGGCTACGTTCTGTATTCCTGAAGATTAACCACAAATTTTGCATTACGGTACAATACGCGTATTATCTGCATTTAAACCGCCTACCCTATCCTGCATCGAAGACTCGCAGTCGGCATTGACTCCAAGACATAAAAACCCAAACCCGATCCACTTATGACCCTCAATTTTAAAACCTTTGAGACTTTTTTCCGGATGGGTAGACATATCCCCAGTAATAGGCTTGCCCGAAAAAGAATGCTCGGCGGAGCCACGCTAGTCTTGAGCTTGCTGGTGACCATTTTTGCCAGCTTTCTGGTCAAGCAGGGCATTGAACAAACGGCTGTGGGGCAGTTCGTTTTTGCCTGCGATCAGGTCACCCTTAAAATACAGGAGCGCCTGGGTGCTTACGCGCTGATTCTTCGCGGCGGCGAAGCCCTTTTTTCAGCATCCGTTTCTGTTGAGCGCAACGAGTGGCAGGCCTACGTCGAGAAACTGCAAGCAAAGCAAAGTGTTGTAGGCGTGCAAGGAATCGGGTTTACACAATTCATCCCGGCTGATCAGCTTGCCGCCCACATTGCCAAGATTCGTAGCGAGGGTTTTCCCGACTATACCGTAAAACCACCCGGCGAGCGTACAGCTTATACGTCCATCATCTACCTGGAACCTTTTCGCGACCGAAACCTGCGTGCCTTCGGTTACGACATGTATACCGAGCCTATCAGGCGGGCCGCGATGGATCAGGCACGCGACACCGGCGAGGCGGCATTGTCAGGCAAGGTTGAACTGGTGCAGGAGACCGGCACTGACGTTCAGGCCGGCGTTCTTATGTATATCCCTGTTTATCGCAACGGCGCACCCATTAGCACGGTCGAACAGAGACGGTCGGCACTGGTCGGTTGGGTCTATAGCCCTTTCCGCATGAACGATCTCATGACCGGCATACTGGCCGACTGGGTGAACCACGAAGGCAAAACCATTGAACTGGCTATCTACGATGGACGGGAGGCAACGCCTGCCAGTCTGTTGTTCGATAGTCAACCGGCCGGCACAGCGGATGTGCCATCGCTGTTCTACCAGCAGCGGACGATCAATTTCAACGGCCATCAGTGGTTGCTGGTGCTGGACCACACCGTAAAGCTATCTGCCATTGATTTCGCACCAGCATGGGCAGTTCTGGCTGGCGGACTTGCGCTTAGTGGCCTGCTTTCCGGATTGATGCGCTCGGTAATCAATACGCGTATCAATGCCGACCGCATCGCCGAAGACTTGACCACCGAGATCAGGCAAGCGCAAGAAAAGCTCCACCTCCTGCTGAATTCAACTGCCGAAGCAATATACGGTATTGACACGGACGGTAACTGCACCTTCTGCAACAACGCCTGTCTCCGTCTGCTTGGCTACCAGCATCCCGATGATCTGCTCGGCAAGAACATGCATTGGCAAATTCACGGAAAATACGCGGATGGTACGCACTTTCCCGTTGAAGATTGCCGCATCTTTCAGGCGTTCCAGAAAGGGGAACGTATGCATGTGGACGATGAGGTGCTCTGGCGTTCTGACGGCACTTCTTTTCCTGCCGAGTATTGGTCGTATCCGGAAAGCGACAAAGGTGTGGTGGTAGGATCTGTGGTCACATTTTTCAACATCAGTGAGCGCAAACGCCTGGAGGAAGTAATCCTCAATCAATTCGCCATCATTGAAACATACCAGGGTTTGGCGGCGCTTGCTGACTTGGACGGCAAGCTCATCTATATCAATGCGGGCGGAACAAAGCTGCTCGGTGCCGCCCAAGCCGAAGAAATATTGGCCAAAAACATGACTGATTTTCTTGAGTCGACAGACTTCAAACGCGTCACAGATGAAGTGCTCCCGATTGCCGTCAAGGACAGGTTGTGGAATGGCGAACATACCCTGAAGCGCATCGACGGCACCAGCATTTCGGTTTCCCAAACAGTATTCCCGATCCATGACGCCGAGGGCAACCTCAAACATATCGGCATGATAATATCGGACATTTCACTACAGAAAACAATGCAGGAAAAATTACTGATTTCTGAAAAACTGGCGGTGATGGGTCGGCTTGTGGCAGATGTGTCCCATGAGCTCAACAATCCCCTCGCGGTCATCATCGGCAGGACTCAACTCATGCTTAGCCATAGTGACGGGCAGCAACTGTCGTTAAAAAGCCAACTTGAAACAGTATTGCAAAACGCTCTGCGTTGCAAAACCATTTTAAGCAATCTGCTCACCTATAGCAGAACCATCGGCAAGCAAGAAGCCGCCGTCAATCTGCCTGATTTAATCAGGGAGGCGGTTGATGCGGTGACCTATCAATATGACATGAGTACCATTGAAGTGACTGTAGCTTGCAATTTGCCGGCCTACACTAAAATCACCGGCAACAAGGATGCCCTGCTCTCCGTCTTTGTCAATCTTATCCGCAATGCACGGCAGGCGATGACCCAAACAGGCAAGCTGACCATCATGATCGCCAAAGAAAATGAAAGCCAACTCCGCATCGAAATTCATGACACCGGCATCGGTATCAGCAAGGAGCAGTTAGAAAAAATATTTCAGCCATTCAACTCCGGATGGCAACAAGACAAAGGCACCGGACTGGGTCTGGTCACCAGCCTGGGTATTATTGAGACGCACGGTGGTAAGCTGTGGGCTGAAAGCGCAGGCGAGAGGCAAGGCGCAAAATTTATCATTCTACTGCCGCACAGAAATAGGAAAACTCAGGCTATTAACGGATTGGAGGGCTAAAAAATGAAAAAAACGGTGACGAAGCGGAAAATACTCCTGATTGATGACGAGCCTGATCTGCTGGATCTGATTAAAGAAATGCTGGAACAAGAAGGCTATCAGATTTTTTGCGCCACCAATGGTGCCGATGGCATTCTGCTTAATGCGCGGGAGAATCCGGATTTAATTGTTCTTGACCTGCGGATGCCTGAAATGGATGGTATTGAAACTTTGCAACATATCCGTAAAACCGATGACCAAGTCATTGTTCTCATCCTGACCGGCTATGGCTGTCCCGATACCATCAGGGATGCGGTCGATCTTAATGTCAGCGAATATTTAAGCAAACCTTTTGAAAACAAACATTTGGTAAACGTTATCGGCAAGGCGCTTGATCTCTAAATAAAGGAGCTGAAAAAATGGAAGATCTCAAAAGACTTATCTATGTGCCTATCCTGCATGCACTGGAAGATGCGAAACACAAAGCGTCAAGCTTGCCAAAGAATCAAAAAATTGCTGAAGAGTTATCCGCCGTTGATGAAATGTGGGCGGGAATTTCGGCCAAAATAGAAGGGCTCAACTTACCCTGGAAGCAGACGCGCATTTATCAGGATGGTGCGCCGGTGTGCGGTAATGAACTGACCTTGGCTAGGCGACTTGCCGGGAGTGGCAGCCCCAACTTCTCGTTTATTTTGGACTTGATAAACAAGGGCGCGACACTTGAGGGCACGGAAAACATGGATTTACTAATACAAGAATACGATCTGCTTAATAAATTTCGGATGAAAAGTTCTGGTACGCATCAGCAAGCCAAGAATGCGGAATACCAGACTAAAAGCCGTGAACTACTTGCATTGAGGGATCAATTCATATTAAACCGCATTACCGGCACTCTTAAAAAAGACGAGTTGCCCATAGTTTTTATGGGCGTCATGCACCGTTTGGATAAAATGCTCGAAAAGGATTTCCTGGTTTCTTATGTTATTTATCGTCTTCCATTTCGCAGTATTGGAACCATATATAACGCCTAAAGTGGAATAATATACATCGACAATCATCGTTGTTACACGCCAACTCCATCCTGTTTTCACCCATTTACTTTAATGCGGAAAATGTTTACACGGGATCATATAAGGCGGCATTGGCCAAGCAAGGCAAGAACCAGCGCCATGCTAATAAAAGTTATATCAGCCACCCTCATAAATCCTTTTATTATCCGCTAGTTAATTGATTTAAAACCTGTTAATGACGGTGTTTAACCTATATAATAAAGGGCTAAATTATTCCGGTTAGTGAGAACACAGTGGATATTAAAGCATATATGCAAGGTCTTGGCCTGCAAGCCAGAAAGGCCGGAAGGGAAATCAGCCGGGCTGAATCAGGCAAAAAAAATCAGGCTTTGTTAAAAATTGCCGAGATTATTGAAAGTAGCCAAGAACAGCTAATCACCGAAAACCAAAAAGATTTGGCGGCCGGTAAGCAAAATGGTCTGGATGCGGCGTTACTGGACAGACTGGCCTTAACGCCTGCCAGTATTCAGGCGATGGTTGAAGGTTTAAAGCAAGTTGCCGCTTTACCTGATCCCGTGGGCGAAATCAGTGATTTAAGTTATCGACCCAGCGGCATACAAGTTGGACAAATGCGCGTGCCTTTGGGTGTCATTGGCATTATTTATGAGTCCCGCCCGAATGTCACTGTCGATGCAGCGGCTTTGTGCCTTAAATCCGGCAATGCCTGTATTTTACGCGGCGGTTCTGAAGCCATGCACTCCAATCAAGCCATTGCCGCCTGCATTGCCAAAGGCCTTGAAGCGGAAGGTTTACCGGCACAAGCGGTGCAAGTGGTCGCCACAGCCGATCGCGCGGCGGTGGGCGAACTCATTACCATGAAGCACTATGTAGATGTTATCGTGCCACGCGGTGGTAAAAGCCTGACCGAACGTATTTCCCAAGATGCAACCATTCCGGTGATTAAGCATCTGGATGGTATTTGCCATGTTTATATTGACGATAAAGCCGATATTGATAAAGCCGTCAAGATTGCTGACAATGCCAAAACCCATCGTTATGGCGTGTGCAATGCGATGGAAACATTACTGGTTGCCGAAGCTATTGCGGCAAAAGTATTGCCGTTGCTGGCAGCAATCTATCTTGAAAAAGGGGTTGAATTACGCGGCTGTCTTAAAACCTGTTCTTTGATTCCAAAATGCTCAAGAGCCACTGAAGAAGATTGGAACACAGAGTATCTGGCTCCCATTTTATCAATAAAGATTGTTCATGATATGGATGAAGCAATGGAGCATATTAACAAATACAGCTCCAGCCATACCGAATCAATTGTCACCGAAGATTACACACGGGCAAGACGTTTTCTGCGGGAAGTCGATTCCAGCTCGGTTATGGTTAATGCCTCGACCCGTTTTGCTGACGGCTTTGAATACGGATTGGGTGCCGAGATTGGTATTAGTACCGATAAACTCCATGCACGCGGCCCCGTCGGTTTAAAAGGACTGACGTCATTGAAGTACATTGTTTTGGGTGATGGCCATATCAGGCAATAAATGATAGGCATTTTTGGCGGCACTTTTGACCCGGTTCATTACGGGCATTTACGCTCGGCACTGGAAGTTAAAGAACTTTTTGGACTGACCGAAGTCAGACTGGTTCTCAGCGCACAACCGCCGCACCGGGAACAGCCTGCTGCAACCGCGTTAATGCGTTTGCAGATGCTGGAACTGGCCATAAAAAATCAGCCGGGATTAATTATTGATACCCGTGAATTAAACCGGCAGGGCGCATCTTATATGGTGGATACGCTAACGTCTTTACGGCAGGAATTTAAAAATGAGCCTTTACTGTTGTTTATCGGCAGTGATGCGTTTAACCAATTAAAAACCTGGCATCAATGGCCGCATTTATTTGATTTTGCGCACCTTGTCGTCATGACTCGCCCCGGCTTTGCGATACAGAATCTTGATGATTTTTTTAAGGCCAAACTGGCTACCGAGCTAACGGAATTGACACACGCTAGTGCGGGTAAGTTATACTTTCAGCAAGTCACGCAACTGGATATTTCGGCTACGGCCATCAGAAACATGATTGCAGAACAACAAAATCCGGGGTTTTTACTACCCGATACTGTTATTGCCTATATCAGGCAACACCAGCTTTACCAGAGACCTTAGTCTCATCACACAACCAGGAATTTTAATGCGAGTAGAAGATTTATTGAAAATTGTCCAAGATGTTTTGGATGAACGTAAAGGACAAAATATAACGACATTGGATGTTCGTGGCAAAACCAGCTTTACCGATTACATGGTCGTCGTTACCGGAACGTCAGACCGTCACATGAGATCTTTATGTGATTACATCGTTGATAAAGCCAAGGAAGAAGGTTTTAGACCCTTAGGTATTGAAGGCGACTTGGGCTCAGACTGGATTCTTTTGGATATGGGCGATGTTATTGTTCATGCGATGACAGTGCAAGCTCGCGGTTTTTATCAATTGGAAAAATTATGGTCGGTTGATCGCGAAACTGAAACTGAACAGCAAGCTGTTTAAGTTAATTACGCCTATTTAAAAAATCTCCCCTAACCCCTCTTTTTCAAAGAGGGGGACTGAATAATACCGAAGTTAGACCTGGCAGGTTTATAAAATCCGCCAGCTCTGTCCCATGTTAATTACAATGAAGTTACTATTTACTGCATCTGGACACACTGATAAATGCTGGATAAACGGCTTAAATAGTGCTTTATTTAGCAGACTCAATTTCAAATTATTTGGATGATGTCTCGGCATTAAGCCACAATAAAAACAGCTCATAACCTAACGCTAACGTTACGGCTCCAATAAAAAGACCGATAACACCTGAATTGAGAAGACCGCCAATGGCACCGATAAAAATAATGGCCATCGGTGTTTTTACGCCTCTACCCAGCAGAATCGGTTTAAGAATATTGTCTATCAAGCTAAGCGGGATACTCCAGATCAAAAATGCGACCGCAGTAAAGGTATCCGCGTTATAAAACAGATAGATGACGACGGGAATCAAGATTGGCGCAGTACCAATCTGGGCTATCGACAGAATCAGACAAAGCAGCGCCCAAAGACCCGCAGCGGGCACACCCACCACCATAAAACTGATGCCTGCCAGCAGACTCTGAATCAAGGCAACCCCTAAAATACCATTGGCGACACTCCGTACGGTCGCTTCTGCCAAGTCAGCAAAATCTTCACCTTTTTCAGCTGCAAGCCGATGAGTAATAGCGCGGGCTATACGATTGCCCCCGCTGGAATTAGCCAACAATATACCGGCAATAATGATGGCAACCACAAAACGTAAAATGGCAATACCGGCACCGGTTGCCGCTGATAACAGCCAACTACCGATAACTTTAAGTACCGGACTCAGCTGCTGCAAAGCACTATGAATATTTTCCGAGGCAAGCAACCAAAACTTGGCGAGCGGTTCGCCAATCAGCATGATGTTACCCAAACTCTCAGGCGGGGGTGGAATTGACAGGGAGCCGTCTTTTATTTTATCCACCAGCATTTTTATCCCGCCAATCAGTGTGTCCGTCAACAGCACGGTGGGAACAATCATGATAATCAGAAAAGCAAAAGTAAATAGGGTCGCAGACGTTTTATGCCGATCACCCAACGCGCTACAAAGTCGACTGTAAAGTGGATGTGCGGCAATGGCAATAATAATCCCCCAGACGATAGGCTCTATAAAAGGGCCAACAATCTTTAAACACCAGACTGTAATAATGAGCAACAGACCTATGCGGATAGTGGCCTCCAGTGATCTATGAAAAAAAATATTGTCGTCTTTTGATAGATTGGAATCATTCATAATGAGAATTTTTTTAAAATTGATTTTAGGAAAGTAAGCAACTACAAACGTATTTTAGTAACCACTCAGCGATTAACAAATAGAACACGGATAACACGGATTTGACAGATAGACACGGATAAGAAAAGTTTATCAATCTTATGATTGAGCAGTCGTATGCACTTAAGCTTTTGACTACCAATTTAAAGCGGGACAGATAAATAAAACTGGCCTATTGATTCCGGGAGCGCTGAGCCCCAGCTCGGCGTAGTCATCAATCGGTTTGACTATCCCGTGCCGAGCTGGGGCTCGGCGTTCCCAGAAAGTTATCTGTCCCGGCTTAGTTTGTAGCCGTTTTTTTTGACTAAAAATAAAATCCGTTGAAACCCGTCTAATCAGTGTCATCCGTATTCCATAATCAAATACAATAGCTACCTTTTTTATAATATAGGCCATATCGGCTTTCCATACAATGGTTAAACCGGTAGCTCACAATGCCGTTAAGTTAAGCATACAACGGGAGTAAAACCGCTTTAGCTGTTTTTACAAGCAATAGCTGAAGCGATTGCACTCCAGTTTTTTAAACAACGTGCGCTTAACTTAACGGCATTACGTCTGCACAACTTAAGCCTAAAGGGTTTCGCAAATCCGGTCACGCTTAGTGACCCATCGTAATCATGGTAAACTTTCTATCATTCAAACCAAACTATAGCCTAACTACCGATGCCCGAATTACCTGAAGTTGAAACAACCTGTCGTGGCATTGCGCCACATATTGAAGGGCAAACGCTTAAACAGATTATTATTCGTCAACCCAAATTACGCTGGCCTGTGCCGGAAACGCTGTGCGATATTTTAACAGGTCTCAGTATCCAATCCGTTTCCAGGCGGGCCAAATATCTGCTCTTTGCGACCGATGCCGGTACGATGCTGGTGCATTTGGGCATGTCGGGCAGTTTACGCATTATAACGAACAGTCAGAGTCCGGGTAAACATGATCATATTGATTTTATTTTTAACAACGATAAAGTGCTGCGTTTTAACGATCCACGCCGCTTTGGCGCGGTGTTATGGACATCAGCACCTATTACAGAACACAAGTTGCTTAAAGATTTAGGCCCCGAACCCTTATTGGCTGATTTTACTGGCAAGCTTCTTTATACCTTGTCCAGAAACCGAAAAGTACCGGTAAAATCATTTATTATGGATAGTCACATTGTGGTGGGCGTTGGTAATATTTACGCCAATGAAGCGTTGTTTATAGCAGGTATTTTGCCCTCGCGGCAGGCCGGGAAGATTTCTTTGGCGCGTTATGAAAGATTGGCGGAATGTATTCGGGTAATTTTACAAAACTCCATTCAACAAGGCGGCACTACCTTACGGGACTTTGTTAATGAAGCCGGAAAACCCGGTTATTTCAAGCAACAACTTAAGGTTTACGGTCGCAAAGGCTTGCCGTGTATTGACTGCCAACAACCCTTAAACGAGATAAGACTAGCTAACCGCTCAACGGTTTTTTGTGATGTTTGTCAGCGCTAACGGATGCACGTAGAAATAAGAGAAATAGCGGCACAACTTGCTTTATAAAGATTAGCCCCTATAATTGTCGTCTGCTTTCAGGTTCCAGAAGATAGTTAAATCTAATGGTTAAACGGGAAGTCGGTAAGGTTTACACCAAATCCGACGCTGCCCCCGCAACGGTATATAAGTAAAGAATCATCAGTACGCCACTGTGTATAACATGGGAAGGTGATGATTCAGGTTAACGCCACTTATAAGCCCGGAGACCGGCCTAAAAGTATAATTCGCAACAGCGGAGGGCTGTTTTGCGTAGTGATTACGCGCCCCCGTGTTTTTCATTTATCTTCTGTTGTCCTCCGCTGTTATTACTCAATCTTTATGCGCGGGCGGCGCAGAGGACAATTATGCAAAAAATTATAGCCAGCTCCTTATTACTCGTGGGTTTTAATACCCAGTCACACGCACAACAAAATCCTGCCGATAATTCTTTAGAACTACCTAATATGGTGGTTACGGCAACCAGAACCGAGACGCCTGAAAATGAATTATCAACTGCCACCACCGTTTATACCCGAAAAGATATTGAGCGCTTACAGGTTCAAACCTTACCTGAATTATTAAAAGGTACAAGTGGAATCGACATAACTCAGCAAGGCGGCTACGGTAAAACCACCGGTTTATTTATGCGGGGTACTAACTCTGATAATGTCTTGGTATTAATTGATGGCATTAAAGTGGGTTCTACTACGTTGGGCACTACGCCGTTTGAGTTTATTCCAATGGATTCTGTTGAGCGAGTGGAAATTATTAAAGGCCCTCAATCGAGCCTTTACGGTTCGGAAGCAATGGGCGGCGTTATCCAGATTTTTACCCGCAAAGGTGCGGCAACCGAAAAACCAACTATAACGCTGGATTCAGGGGGTGGAACTTATAACACCTATAAAGCGGCCGGCACCATCAGTGGTCAATGGAAAGACAACTGGTACACGTTAGGCTCATCAGGACTTGGTTCGCACGGATTTAATGCCCAACAAGCAACCCCCGGCCCTTATGGCGTTAATCAACCTGACAATGATGGTTATAACAATGCAGCAGTCAATGCCAAAGTAGGACGCCATTTTAAAAATAATGGGGAAATTGAAGCCTTCTTCTTGAGAACTCAAGGGACGACCAACTTTGACGGAAATTATCAAAATAAAACCAACTTTATAGAACAGGTCGTT
>Ga0194057_10001814_pt1 | contig 10563 bp, 7 predicted proteins | sample SepL4415m_MetaG_FD_155474 | JGI IMG/M metagenome (GOLD analysis project Ga0194057, IMG submission 155474) | Anoxic zone freshwater microbial communities from boreal shield lake in IISD Experimental Lakes Area, Ontario, Canada - Sep2016-L442-15m | ecosystem: Environmental > Aquatic > Freshwater >...
GGGAAACCGCTGCCGCAGACCGCAATGAGATGGAGCAACTGAAGGTGAGGAAGCTACGGGTGGAGATTGAAGCCCTCGACCTCAAGCGCCAAAACGACCTTGGTCTGCTTTTCCTCAAAACTGAGGCGTGCGAGCTGTATGACACCTGTTGGGCAGCCGTCCAAGAGGAAGCCAAGACCCTCATGGACCGCCAGCAATACCGGGATTTCATCATCGCCGTGAAACATCGCTTGGGGCTGCTCATCAGCCTTGGTGAGTCCCAACATGGACCACTGCCGCCGCCAGCCTCATCACTCTGACATGAGATCCGAACATCAAACCAAAACTAACAAAATGACCAATACACGAAGTGCAGCAGTAATCAGCGGTCTCGCATTCTTGCGCGACTGTTTCCAAACACCACCCAAGCGCGAGCCATCGAAACTAAAAGCCGTCTCCGGTGTTAGAAAAGCCGTGAGGAAATCCAAGCCCTAAACACAATTCAAAGTCATGGAAACTTCAATCAAACAACTCAGATTCACCAGCCCAGCCGAGCGGAAGCAATTCGAGATCGGCAAGCAGATCGTCGCTGCCAAAATCGGCAAGTCTCACGTCCCTACCTTTAAGGAAAAGCAGGATGCCGAGATCAAGGCTGGCAGGCTCCAAGTTCTCAAAAAGCTAGGCCGTGTCGGATTCAAAAAATGCTTTGGATGCGAACCGCCCACCGTCCGAACGCTGGCGACCTCGACACCGGCCAAGGCGACCGTCGCCAAGTCACCGGCACCGACCGCGCCAGCATCACCGCCCGCAGGCCGTCGCGAATTGATCCGGCATTTTTCGGTGGCGCGTGGACTATTCTAACCCTAACATTTTCCGGCGTAGGAACCGGCAAGCTGGCCCGTCCGACCTCGAAAGGGGCCGGGCGGGTTTTTGTTTGGAGTGACCGACCAGCACCGCCCGAGGCCGCCGCCGTGGAACTCATGGCAGGCCGTGGAACTCTCGACCGCGCCCGGCAATGCGCGTGCGACTGTCAACCTCGATGTTGACGATCACCGGGCATGACCTCGACCGCCTCGACCATCGACCGCACCGGCCCGCCGATGGCCGTAGGTAAAGCAATTCAAGGTGCCTAACATCGAAAATCCCTAGAGCGTGGCCGATTGGCGGGCCTGATACTAACAAACGGCCAAAAGTATCGTTTATTATCGCTTTTTTGCTTCGTTCCGGTGCGTTTTCGTGCGTTTCGGTGCGCTGCCCTAACGTGGCATGAATCGCCGCAATCCCTTTGTTTATATGGCTTTCCTTGTAGTTCAAGGGGTGCCCCCGGCGTGAATCGAACACGCATCTAAGGTTTAGGAAACCCTTGTTCTATCCATTGAACTACGGGGGCGTGGGAGCGGCGGACGGGGTGCCCTGCGGACGCCAGCGCCGGGCTGCCCAGCAGCGTATCCGGGTCGAGGGCGGCATGCAAGCTCAAGAACCCTGGCACTCGGGTAGCGCTGAATTCAGGTGCTGAATTCAGGCTTGCGTTTTTTCGCGGCGCGTGGACGCTGGGGCAGATGAGAGCCAAAATGCTTCTATGTTTGCCGGTGGTGGTGATGCTTGCTTCATGCGCGCAAGATGCCATGAGCGGGAATGTTTATTCGCAACGGGATGTGCGCCGGGTGCAAACGGTCAATGGCGGGCGCGTCACCAAGGTCCGTATGGTTAGAATCCAAGGTGAGAGTGGGGGCGGGGCGATGGCGGGCGGCCTGACCGGTGCCTTGCTCGGCAGCACCATCGGTAGGGGCTGCGCATCCAACACGGCAGGCGCCATCGGCGGCGCATTGTTAGGTAGCGCCATCGGTTCGCACGCAGCACAGGAGGCGGGCACCCGCAACGGCGTGCAGATCACGGTGCGCCAAGACCATGGAAGCACTGTGGCGGTGGTGCAGGAACTCAATCCTCGCGAATATTTTTATGCCGGGGATCGGGTGCAGGTCATAACCAGCGGCGGATTCGCCCGGGTGAGCCACTGATATGACAACCTGTAACCGGCGCGCAGCGCCTGAGGTTCAGAACTCCACTTCAGTGCCCAGCACACCCAGTTCCACGGTGCCGCCATGGCGTCCGGTGAGGGCAGTGCGAAGGCTTTCCGAGCGATCCAGCTCGCCATGGACCAGCCAGACTTGCTGTTTCGGGCCGGTGGTGCGGTCGAAGTAATCTATCAACTCAGAGTGGTCGGCATGGCCGGAGAAGGAATCGACGCTTTCGATTTTGGCGCGCACCTGGTAGCGTCCGCCGAGGATGGGCACTTCCTTTTCGCCATCGCAGATGCGCCGGCCCAGGGTGTTGTCCGCGCAATACCCGACAAAGAGCACCGTGGTGCGTGGGTCGCCGATGTTGTTTTTGAGATGATGGAGGATGCGCCCGGCCTCGCACATGCCGGACGCGGAGATGATGATCACCACGCCCTTGAGCTCATTGAGCGCCATGGAGCCGCGCACCGACCGCACTAATGTTAGGTTCTCGAACCCAAACGGGTTTTGTTTTTCAAACAAGGCTTCGTAAACCTCGGCATTGAACGCCTCGGGATGCAGTCGGTATATCTCGGTGGCGCTGACGGCCAGCGGGCTGTCCACATAGACCGGGATTTCGGGGATCTTGCCCCCCTCAAACAATTCGTTGAGGACAAACAGGATTTGTTGGGTGCGCTCCACGGCAAACGCCGGAATGAGGATCTTGCCGCCGCGTCGCACTGCCTGGCGGATGACCTCCGCGAAAAATTCCCCGACTCCCGGCGGTGCCTCGTGCTCGCGGCCGCCGTAGGTGCTTTCCATCAGCAAGAAATCCACATCCCTGACCGGCACCGGATCTCGCAGCACTTCATTGTGGCCGCGTCCGATGTCGCCGGAAAACAGGAACCGCTTGGTCTTGCCATCGGCGTGATCATTGACTTCCAACAAAACCTGCGCACTGCCGAGAATGTGGCCGGCATCAATGAAGGTGAGCGCCACGCCGTCCGCCACAAAGATCGGCCGGTCATAACCGACGGTGACAAACTGGCGCAAGCAGTGCTCCGCGTCCTTTTCGCTGTAGATCGGCTCGACCGGTTCGAGTCCGTCGCGCTTGCGATGCTTGTTGAGCCAGTCAATATCGCCGGTCTGGATTCGGGCGGAATCCGCGAGCATGATCTGGCAAAGGTCACGCGTCGCATCCGTCGCATAGATGTTGCCGGTGAAGCCTTTCTTGGCCAGGTTGGGCAGATTACCACTGTGGTCGATGTGGGCGTGGGATAAAATGACCGCATCCACCGCCGCCGGATCGTAGTGGGGAAAACAACAGTTGATCCCGTAGGCAAGCTTGCGGCTGCCTTGATAGAGACCGCAATCCAGCAAGATCCGCTTGCCATTGACCTCCAACAAATGTTGGGAACCGGTGGTGGTGCCGGCAGCACCGCAAAACTTCAGTTTCATGGACGGGTCATTGGGTTAGACATGGATGGCATGGCCTTCCGCGGCGAGGGCGGCTTCATGAATCACCTCCGACATTGTCGGATGGGCGTGAATGGTGGCGTGGATTTCCTCGGCGGTGAGTTCCTGGTCGAGCGCCAGACCCATCTCGGCGATCAGCTCGGTGGCGTTTTCACCGATGATGTGGGCTCCCAACAACTCACCGTGCCGCTTGCCGAACAACAACTTGGCAAAACCCTCCGCTTCACCGGCGGCTATCGCCTTGCCAATCGCCAGAAACGGGATTTTTCCGACGCTGTACTCGATGCCCGCCGCCTTGAGGTCGCGCTCGGTCTTGCCGACTGAGGCGACCTGCGGATGACAATACGTGCAGCCCGGAAAGTTTTTGACTTGGCGCGGCGTGTGGCCGTTCAGATAGAGCCCTTCCACAGCCTGGACCGCTTCATACGACGCGGTGTGTGCCAGCCACGGCGGGCCGGTGATGTCGCCGGCGGCATAAACGCCGGGCAGGGACGTTTCATAGCGCGCACCGACTTGGATATAACCGCGCTCGGTTAGGGCAGGCTGCGTGCCGCCGGGCAGGACCGGTTGGATGCCGATGGCCACCAGACAGACATCGGCACGGAGGACGCCGGTTTCCTTGGGTCCCTCGACGCTGATCTCGACGTGGCTGCCATGATCGGTGGCGGCGCTGACCTTGGTATTTGTCAGACAGCGGATGCCCTGTTTGATCAGGGATTTCTCGAGAGCCTCGCCGATCTCGTCATCCTCGACCGGCAGGATGCGCGGCAGCATCTCCACCAGCGTCACCTTGGTGCCAAAGGCGTTGTAGATGTAGGCGAACTCGACGCCGATGGCGCCGGCACCGATGATGACCATGTCCTTGGGCTGGGTGGCGAGCATCATCGCCTCCTTCGAACCAATCACCGATGCCCCGTTGAAGGGCAATATTGGCAACCCGCGGGATTTGCACCCGGTCGCGATGAGAATATGTTGGGCTTCGAGGATTTGGGTGCGGCCATCCGCCGCCGTCACGCTCACTTTGCCCGCATCCTCGATCGATCCCACACCCTTGATGTAATCGACCTTGTTCTTCTTGAAGAGAAACTCGATGCCGCCGGCCAGGCGGCCTGAGACCTTGCGGGAACGCCCCACCACCGCCGACCAATCATACGACAGCCCGTCGATCTTCAAGCCGAACTCCGCCGCCTTGTGGGTGAGTGTCTGATACAACTCGGCATTCTTCAACAGCGCCTTGGTTGGAATACAACCCCAATTCAGGCAGGTGCCGCCCGCACGGTCGGCCTCCACACAAGCGACATTTTTTCCGAGTTGGGCGGCGCGAATGGCGGCGACATAACCTGCCGGGCCGCCGCCAATGACAATGAGATCGTAGGCCATAAGATGATAAAATTCCGAGGTGCGCCATCAGCCTGCCGCAGGATGGCAGGTGTGTCAATGCGGGGAAATCCAGAATTATGGATCCAGCCCGGTCACCGTGCGATTGATGGTGGGCGCGGTCACGGGTTCCAGCAGTTCTTTGCCCTCTGCGGTCTTGGCCGTCACGAAATACTCGATGTCCCTGCCGTTGATTTCGCCGGCCGTGAGTTCCGCCGCAAAGGTGGTGCGTGCCGCATGATGGAACGCTTTACGCGCATATTCACCCTCACCCAGAGGCCGCCAGCAAAGGGTGACATCGCCCGGTGGGTCGCCGGCATTGAGCAAGATCACCTTGAGGGAAAGTCCCTCGCCACTGGCCAGCACGCTGCGCACCGTGGGCATGATGATGCGCGCGGTGCCGCCGGAGTGTTTCGGTGGCAGGGCGTCTGCGGGCAACGCCTCGCCTAACAAGCTAACCAGCCGTTTGCCCGGCACATCCATGGCCGCGATCCAGAACGGCTCATTGGCCATAAGATTGATCACTGCGGCGATGCCGCCGTGAGTTGTCGCCGACTCCATGCACAGGAGCACCAACCCGCCATACTCACGCACCAGTTCCCGATAGATGGGCAACGCCGCAGTGGCCGCCACTTGCTTGCGTGCCGCGGGAAGAGTCTCCGCTGCGGCCTGCTTGAACGCCTTATCCAAGCGGCCCAGGGTGCAGCGTACCTTGACCAGCATCCGGTGGTAGCGGAAGGTGTTGAGCCAGTAGTCAAACCGTTCCAGATTGCCGGCACCTTTGATCTGCGGCCGGAGTGCCTCCATGGTGTCCACAAATGCGAAGGGCTTTTTGACGTCGTCCCAGGTTTCCATAAGGGGGCTCAATGAGCCGGCGGGGCATCCGCCACCCACACTGACCGGCACCTTGCCATCGATGCCGGCAAAGACCCTGCCAATCTCGACCGCCGCTTCCGGCCCGAAGCTGGCCAGTGCCATGTCTTGATAGAATTGTCTAACATCCAACGCACGGCTGGCTGATGAATCGGGCTTGAAGTCATCATTGTTTGCGGGTTCCCATCCCGCGCGCGCCAGCGCCGCCACGTTCGGTCCGAGATCGCGGGTCCGCCAATGCAGCCCCATCAGGCCGGTGCAGCCATAGCGCTGCGCCTGTGCCCCATCATAAAGCGTCCGGCCCGCAAACAGTTGCAGCGCCGACAGGCCGTGGTTGCCGTCGCTTTCCAGCCAGGGAATCGCCCATTTGTCCCGGCCTTCGATGCTGGCAAACGCCGGATCCAGCGGCTCATGGCCTAACTGGCGGCTGATCGCGCTCATGGCCATGTGCTTGGGAATCGTCTTGTCGAATGCCGCGCGGTCACCAACGGGCCCCAGCACCCAGCCGCAGGTGGCAAGCTTGAATGGCGCGTTGACCTTGCCGAGGGCCGCCAGCGCGAGGTGCACATCCTCGACCGTGTCCCGCATGTCGGCCGCGCTGTTATTCTCCCATGTCCAATCCTCCGGCGTCCAGATCCAATAGTAATCCAACGGATGCGTCCGCTTGATCCGCTCGAATATTCCCTCATAGATTTGGCCAACCCCCTCCGCCGCGGTCGGATCCCCGCCCGCGGCTTTAAGCCGGGCCTTCAATGCCGCGGGCATGAATTTTTTCAAGGGTGCCTCGGTCCCGAGGCAGGTCTTCATTCCTAGCATTCTAGCAAATCCGAAAACCTCGGCGAATTGCCGGCCAACCCGGTTGTGCAGTAGGATGCAGTCGCCGGCCGTCTCCGGTGTGGGGCAGAGGCCTTGCATTGATGGCGGCCCCCATGTGTCATTTTCAAAGAGCTGGGCGGCACCGAACGCATAGTCGCCGGTCTTCTTCGGCGGGATCGGCCCCCAGATTCCCTTCCACAAGGTGTTGTAATAGCGCGACGGATAACTGGATGTCACCGTGCCGTCATTCCCCACATCCTCCTTGGGCCCCGCCCACACGGTCGGCTCGTCATACGGTTGTGTTAGATAACAATGCATGCCGATGAAGTTCATGCGCAGCTTCACCATTTGCGCGATGATCGCCTTGTAGTCATCCGCGCTCCACTGGTCGAATCCGAACGGGTGGCTGCCCCACGGGTTCAACCCGCGCAACTCAAACTGCGGCTTGGCCCGCTCGTTCAACTGCGGCATGGCCCACACGAGTTTGGCATCTGGAATGACGTCGCCGTCCAGATAGAAGCGGACGCCGAGGTGCTCGGCCAGGCGATACGCGCCATACAGCACGCCCAATGGCGACCCGCCCGTGATGTCCAGCCGCCGGCCGTTGTCAGCGGTGACCAGGCGATACTCCTGCGCGCCCAGCGCGGCATCGACGCCGAGGGTAAGGGTGTCATCCGGTCCCGGGCCACGGCGGAGTTTGGCGAGGTCGCCGGTCCTCTGATAGATATATCTGCGCAATTCGTGCGCCGCCAACCGCTCCTGCGGCGATGCCTCGGCCGCTTGGACAATCGCCACTTCCCCCGCATGGATGGACCCGCCCACGCCGCCCAGCACAAGAATCACCGTGACAAAATTCATGAGGTGAGTCCAGCAGTCGTGAGCCATCCCGGCAAGCAGTTTCCCCGCCATGCAGCGCATTGGACAGGACCGCATTGCCAACTGTATTCTGAAAAAGTGTTGGAAATAGTTTTTCGGGGCCGCCATGAGGGGCATCCTCCGACGAGGGTTTAGGGACCCATGCTCGGAAGCACCTCATGGCTTGTCCGGGAATTTGCCGGAATTTGGCAGGTTGCTGAGGAAGCGTTTTCATGCTGTAAGCCCGTGCCCCGCGTAGTGTTCCTTGAGTTTCGCGTCGGTTAGAAAAGTTGAAGGTCTTTGACAGACGCAAAACCTAACAATAAGATATTCCTCCCATCACGGCAGCGGCATGGAGTGGATGCTCAGCGCGGCGGTACCCGGCGGTGCCGCGAGGGCTCGCTTGTCATCCAATCACGCATTGCCCACGCCACCCGCTTCTGAGTGGGCAGTGACGCAGAAAGGGCGGCCCGTTCGCACGGGTCGCCCTTTCTGCATCCAACTTCCTTAGACTGTTAGAATTCCGGCCGATGGCAATGTCCGACGATCAACGCGATGTCTTGCGTCCGGGGCCGCGCTTCCTGCGGCGCGGTTTTGGCGATGGGGGCTCGACTTGCTCGGATTGCTTGCGCAACAATCCACTGATGACTTGTAGACTCATTTTCTCGCGGTGACGGATTTCATGAATCAGGGATTCCTGCTCCTGAAGGGCGTCCCGCTGCATCTCGCCGGCCTGCCGCAACTCCATAGCCGCACGATCCCGCTCGGTGATGCTCACCACTGCCGATTGGTATCCCATCACTTTGCCGTTTTCATCCCGCAAGACGGTTGCCAAACCATGAGCCAGGAAGGTTGAAGCGTCCTTTCTCTTCGCAACATATTCGCCCTCCCATTCACCCAGGGTATCGAGGGTCGTGAGAATGCCGGCGGCCTCGTGCGGATCGCAGTGAAAATGGGCCAGGGGCTTGCCGACGACATCATCCTTATGGGAATACCCCCAGATCCGGAGAAACGCCGCGTTGGCTTCAGTGATGATTCCATTAAAGTCAGCGACGCTATTGGCAACGAGTGAGGCTTCAAAAACAAGGCTCTTGATTTGCAGCGATTCCTCCACCCTTTTTGGTGCGCTGATGTCGTTGATCACGACGCGGCATGCCGGCCTGCCATCTGGATCCCGCGTGGCGGAGATATTCATCCGCGCCCAGAACATCTTGCCTGCCTGGGACACCATCCGCAGCTCGAATTCCTGGGAGACACCGGTTTCAAAGAGTTGCTTGCGATGCACGCAGAAGATGCCCTGATCCTCCTTGAAAATGAATCTGGCAAGCGGCTTTTTAACTATCACACTGCGTGCCACTCCTAACAAAGTTGCGACGGTAAGGTTGGCCTGCTGGATCAGGCTCGACTCACTGAGGGTGACATAGCCCACCAGCGCCAGATCGTAGAGGTAGATGTAGAGTAAGCGCGAAACCTCCAGTTCCGCCTGAGAGCGCCGCAGTTCCTCATGCTGCATCTCCAGTTCGATCTGATGCGCGTGCAGTTCATGGAGTATTCGCTGCGTCCCCCCGGACGAGCGGGGATTGGGGGAAGTCGGCGCCCTTACGGCGCTTTTCCGGCCCCTCCCTGCGGCTTGCTGGCCCATGCCTTGGGTGTTTTTTTTCATAAGATGTATCTGGCACACTCACGCTATCCCTCGGCGGCGTCCCCGCGCGAAAGGCCCCGAGGGCCGCTTTTTCCAGGAATTTTCATAACTCCCGATCTGGGGTTTGGGTTTTGAACTGAGGCAGTGGCAAGTTGCCGCGAATCAAATGCGAGACCTCATACCGCCAAGCAGGGTCCCACAGACCTTTGCAGATCGGAAGACTCCGTGATTTCAAGTGAATCGCGGCCTTACCAATTGCTTTGCTTCACATAGATGACATCGTATGGTCTAACATAAAACGGAACGCTACCCTTGCCATAGAGCGCATCGTTCATGTTCAACACGTAGCGCCGGACATTCCCCCCCTGATTCCTGACGATGATCACTTGCTTGGAATTGGCGAACTTGGTGAAGCCGCCCGCCTCCATCACCGCTTCCAGCGCCGTCATCGGCCGGTCGAGTGGAATCTTGCCGGCTCGCAGCACCTCTCCAGACACGTAGACACCGGCCGCCGCACCGGCCAGGCAAACCACCACCGTGGGATCCTGGAGGTGGGGTTGATAGAGGGAGGTCAGTTGCTGCTGGAGGCCGGTGATGGTCTTGCCGGCGGCGTGGACGGCACCGATGGTCGGAAGGCTGACTTGGCCGTTAGGTTGGATTTTCTGTTTGGTGTTCAACTCGGAGGCGCCGGAAAACGTGACAAGGATCTCGTCGCCGGGAGCGAGGTTGCCGCTGGGTTTGGAGACATAGGCTTCGGCAGGCACTGGCGGCGGAGACTGCATGTCGTCACAGCCCACGGATGCGCCCACAGCCATGACCACGGCAGCACACAGCATGCCGGTCGTCAAGCGCTGTCGGCAGGCAGCTGCCAGCGTTGCCAATCCCATCTTGGGTCGGCGTTCCAGCCAAGAGCCCGCGCCCTTGGGGGATCCATCAGCACGCCCGTATCCGCCTGCCATGTCATGCATCATATGGGTCATCATAATTGTGTTAGGTAAAAAGTTGTTTGCCAAAGGGGATATTAGACAATCTGCGGCGGGAGAGCCAGCACAATTTTGAGTGCCTATCAGTCTGGTGAAGCGCATCCCGGGGTCGGGCTGTGGCTCTGCTATTTTCCCGGTGCCTGCGAATTTTCGATGACCTGTTTGACGTCGGATGCGAGAGGCTCGGGAAGGCCTGCGGCCAGTGCCCGTTGGAGTGCCGCCTTGCCCTCCGACATTTCCTTTGTTGCCAGGAGAGACATGCCAGAATAATAGAGATCCATCGAATTCAGAGGCCGTTTTTTCGAGCATTCGTTAAAGAGTTGGGCGGCATAGGAGAATTCATTTCGCTGATAGGCGAGCCCGCCGAGGATATGGGCCAGATCCGGATCCTCGGTGAGGGTCGCACGCGCCTTGACTGCTAGATCATAGCCTTTTTGGAGATTTCCCGGCTCCGAGGCATACAGGGCAGCCAGCCATTTTTGCGCCGGGGCGAAATCGGGGAAGGTGGCCAGGACCTTTGCATAAATGGCAGCGGCCGGTGTTGCTTCGCCGCGCTCGACGTGAA
>Ga0194057_10001815_pt1 | contig 10558 bp, 9 predicted proteins | sample SepL4415m_MetaG_FD_155474 | JGI IMG/M metagenome (GOLD analysis project Ga0194057, IMG submission 155474) | Anoxic zone freshwater microbial communities from boreal shield lake in IISD Experimental Lakes Area, Ontario, Canada - Sep2016-L442-15m | ecosystem: Environmental > Aquatic > Freshwater >...
CGCCTATTCGGTGCGCGATCTGTACAGCCCGACCGTGAAGGTGACGGTTGCGGTGAGCGACGCGGCCGGAGGCGCCGTGGCCACCGTGGACTGCGGCTGGGTCAAGCAGGGGAAGGCGGCGACCTGCTCGTGGACGCCGCCGGCGCCGGGAACCTACACCCTCACCTTCCACGCCATCGACCGCGGGGGCAACGCCGAGAGCTCCGCGGGGGTCACGATTTTGGAGGTACGCTAAAGCACGGACCCGGGGACCGGGCCCGTGCTCGACGACTCGTGCTCAGGATGCGTGCGAAGCCGGCTCGTACGCCCGCACGCCGCGCACGATGGCGACGACGAGGACGACGATCCCGACGACGAGCGCGACACGGAGCACCGTCACAAGTGCGATGACGAGCCACGCCATGATTTCCCATCCGCCCATGATGCCCCCCTTTCTCCGCTGACCTGGGGCCGCTTCACACGGCTCCTGTAGTACTTATCTCCTTTCTTGGGCAGGAAGCGCATCGGGCGTGCGCGGTAGACAGGGGTGGGGCATGTACCTGAGTTTACCTGTGGAGCCGCCGCCCGAGCCTGACGGAGCCTCGCGGCGAAGCTCGTTGCGCACGCGGACCGCCGGCCGGGTTGATCTTCCCGGCCGGCGGTCCGCGCGTTGCGCGCCTGGATCAGGCGTCGGCGTGTTCGCGCCGCCGGCGGCAGTGGGGGATGGGGCAGGCGGCCATGCGCGCCGCGTCGCAGATCTCGCAGCGCTGCCCGGCCATGCTGATGGGCAGGTCGAAGACGCCGTTCTGCGCCTCGCCGAGGCGCAGCACGGCGTGCAGGGCGCGCGACACCGCCTTCATGTCGGCGAAGGTGTCGGCCTTCTCGGGCAGGTCGATGAGCCCCATACGCACGGCGCGCTTGCGCACGCGGCCATCGGGGACGCAGGCGAAGCGGTCGAGCGCCTCGTCGTCCCACAGGCCGTAGCGGCGCATCTCGCGCACCGCCCAGAAGGCCCGCGACTTGAGGGCGCCGCCCGAGGCCGCGTGCAGCACATCGACGGCGACGTCTGGATCGGCCGGCTGAGGCAGGAGCCGGCTCCACGTGTCGCGGGCTTCGGCGAGCCGCGTGAAGTCGATCACCTTGCCCTTGCTGTCGTTGCGGGACACGGGAGGGTCGAGGGCGTAGCGCTTGAGGTCGAACTCGTCGGCGAACAGGGCATCGACGACGCCGGCGGTCTCGAGACGGCGCCAGTCGGCGTCGACGACCGCTTCGGGCGCCGGCTGCGCCGCCAGGGCGCCGTAGCAGAGCAGCTTATAGAAGAGCCCGGGCTGAGCGGCCGGCTCGGCGGCGAAGCGCTCGCGCTCGTCGGCGTCGAGGACCTCGGCCGGCTGCCGTTGAGCGGCGGCGAAGGCTTGCCCGAGAAAGGCGACGTTCTCGCGGCGTTCGCGATTGGTGAGCGTGGTCGAGTCGTTCACGGATGCTCCCACTGGTGTGGTTGATGAAGAGCGGCCGGCCGGCGCGCCGTGACACCATGCTAGCGGCGCGCCGGCCGTCTGCACAGGCTCACAATGCCCTCCCGGGGATGACGTTAGCGGCGCCGCGAGGTATACGAATCGCGGCCGGCCCGTGTTGACTGAGATTCGAGACTGAAGTAGTCTTGATAGCGCGGCTTGCGAGCGCCTGCCGCGACCGGTAGGCTCTGCAGTCGGAGAGGCGGGCTTCGCCCGCGGGAGGTACACCTCACCCACCCATGACTTCACTCGGCATCGACATCGGCTGCATCAGCCTCAAAGCCGCGCTCGCCGGCGAGGCCGACGACCACGCTCTTTACACCGATCTGCTCACCCGGCGCCCCGACCTCTTCCAGACCCCTCACGAGGGCCTCACGGTGGCCGAGGGCAGGCCGGTGCTGGTGGCCCGCTACACGCGCATCATGGGCAGCCCGGCCGAGGCCACGCAGGCCCTTCTCGACGCGCTGCTGGCGGTGCTGCCCGAGGGCAGGCTCGCCGGCGTGCGCGTCACCGGCTCCGGCGGCAGGCTCATCGGGCGGGCGCTCGAGGCGAGCTTCGAGAACGAGTTCAAGGCCATCACGCGCGGCGTCACGGCGCTGTACCCCAAGACGCAGACCATCTTCGAGATGGGCGGCGAGACGTCCAAGTTCATCCGTCTGGAGACCGGCGACGGGGCGCGCTGCGCCGGCATCGCCGACTACCAGACCAACGGCGACTGCGCCGCCGGCACCGGCTCCTTCATGGACCAGCAGGCGAGCCGCCTGCTCTACGACATCGAGGACGTCGGCGACATCGTGCTCGACGCCGGCAAGGCGGCGAGCATCGCCGGCCGCTGCAGCGTGTTCGCCAAGTCGGACATGATTCACGCCCAGCAGAAGGGCTACGAGCCGCCCGAAGTATTGCGCGGCCTCTGCGACGCCGTGATGCGCAATTTCAAGGGCACCATCGCCAAGGGCAAGATCGTGCGGCCGCCCATCGCTTTCATCGGCGGGGTCGCGGCCAACAGGGGCGCCGTGCAGGCGCTGCGCGAGGCCTTCGACCTGGACCAGGACGATCTCTTCGTGCCGGAATTCCACGCCTCGCTGGGCGCCGTCGGCGCCGCGCTCATGGAGGCCGACTACGAGGACGCGCGCGCCGGCCTGGGGGCGCTCGACGCCGGCCGTCTGCCGGCCGCCGATTTTCCGGTCACCGAGCCGCTCCGCATGGACAAGGTCGTTCTGCTCCGCGACATGGCGCAGCCCTTCGACTTCGGCGCCAACGGCGGCGTCATCGACGCCTACCTGGGCATCGACATCGGCTCGGTCTCCACCAACCTCGTGGTGGTCGACGACCAGGGCCGCGTCATCAAGGAGGTCTACACCAAGACAGACGCGCGGCCGGTCGAAGTGGTGACCAAGGGCCTCACCGACATCCACGCCGAGATCGGCGCGCGTATCAACCTTCTGGGCGTCGGCACCACCGGCTCCGGCCGCGAGCTCATCGGCGAGCTCTGCGGCGCCGACATCATCACCGACGAGATCACCGCCCACAAGACGGGCGCCGACTTCATCAGCCGCCAGATCGGCCGTCAGGTCGACACCATCTTCGAGATCGGCGGCCAGGACAGCAAGTTCATCAGCCTGCAGGACGGCATCGTCGTCGACTTCGCCATGAACGAGGCCTGCGCCGCCGGTACCGGCTCGTTCCTCGAAGAGCAGGCCGAAAAGCTCGGCATCGACATCATCGACGAGTTCGCGGAGATGGCTTTGAGCTCCGCCGCGCCCATCAGGCTGGGGGAGCGCTGCACCGTGTTCATGGAGCGCGACGTGATGGCGTATCAGCAGCGCGGCGCGCGCCGCGAGGATCTCGTGGGGGGGCTCGCCTTCTCGATCGCCACCAACTACCTCAACCGTCTCGTGCGCGAGCGCACCGTCGGCGACTGCATCTTCTTCCAGGGCGGCACCGCCTACAACGACTCGGTAGCCGCGGCCTTCAGCCAGATCCTCGGCAAGGAGATCATCGTGCCGCCCTACAACGGCGTGATCGGCGCGCTCGGCATGGCGCTGCTCGCCCGCGAGCGTACGCAGCGCACGGGCGCGGCCAGCTCCTTCCGCGGCTGGGACCTGGGCGCCGTCGACTACACCGTCGTCGACTTCGTCTGCAAGGCGTGCTCCAACGAGTGCGATGTGCGCCAGTTCACCATCGAGGGGCAGAAGACGTACTGGGGCGACAAGTGCTCGGATCGCTACCGCAAGCCGGCCAAGGTCGACAAGCAGCCGGTGATCGCCGACCTCGTCGCCTTCCGCGAGGAGCGCCTGCTGGCGCCCTACGAGGCCGCCCGGGAGAGCGTCCCCGAGTCGGCGCCCACGGTCGGCCTGCCGCGCGGCATGTACACCTACGACCGGCTGCCCTTCTGGGCGACGTTCTTCGCCGCGCTCGGCCTGCGGCCGGTTCTGTCGCCGGAGAGCGACAAGCAGATCCGCCAGGCCGGGGTCGACCTCACGGTCGCCGAGCCCTGTTTTCCCATCCGCGTCGCCCACGGCCACGTGCAGTGGCTGCTGCGCGAGGGCGTCGACTGGGTGTTTGTGCCCAACCAGGTCAACGAGGAGACCGAGTTCACGGCCTACAACTCGCACGCCTGCCCCTGGGGCCAGACCCTGCCGTTCGTGGTACGCACCGCTCCGGGCCTCGAGGAGCACCGCGACAGGATCCTCATGCCGCGGGTGATGTTCCGCGACGGCCGCGAGGGCCTGGCGCGCGACATGGCCGGCATGGCCAAGCGGCTCGGCGTGAGCAAGGCGCGGCTGCGCGCCGCGCTGGGCCGCGCCTACGCCGCCCAGGAGGAGTTTCGCGAGGCGCTGCTCGGCGCCGGCCTGGAGGCGCTGCAGACGCTGCGGGAGGCCGGCGAGCTCGGCATCGTCCTCGTCGGCCGCCCGTACAACATGTACGACAAGGGCATCAACATGGACATCCCGCGCAAGCTGCGCCGGTTCTACGGGGTCAATGTGATCCCCCTCGACTTTCTGCCCATCAAGGGCATCGATGTCGATCCGGTGGTGCCCAACATGTTCTGGAACTACGGGCGCAAGATCCTGCAGACGGCGAGCTACGTGCGCGACCAGGACCACCTGCACATCATCTACATGACCAACTTCAAGTGCGGGCCCGACTCGTACATCAAGCACTACGTGCGTGAGGCCTCGGGCAAGCCGTTTCTCACGCTGCAGTTCGACGAGCACCAGAACGACGCCGGGGCCATGACGCGCTGCGAGGCCTACCTCGACAGCAAGGGCTTCCTGCGCTGGTGGTCGCAGGCCGGTGAAGCGCGCGAGCACGCCTGCGCGCCCGCCGAGGAGGTGGCGGGTGTCGTCGACTGACGTGGTCCAGAAGGAACAGCTCAAGCGCGCCATAGAGGACTTCGGCCTCGAGGGCCGCCGCCTGTACCTGCCGCAGATGCCCTACGGCGGCAGCTACGTGCTGGCGGCGGCCATCCGCTCCATCGGCTTCGACGCCTGGGTCACCAGCGACTCCGACGAGCGCACGCTCGAGCTCGGCAGCCGCGTCACGTCCGGCGACGAGTGCTACCCGCAGAAGATCACCATCGGCGACTTTCTGCGCATCATCGAGGAGGAGGGCCGCGACAAGGTGGCCTTTCTCATGCCGTCGTCCAACGGCCCCTGCCGCTTCGGCCAGTACCTGCACCTCATCCGCAGCAAGTTCGACGAGCTCGGCTACGGCGACGTGCCGGTCATCAGCATCACGTCCGGCGATGGCTACTCGTCGATCGGCAGCTACTCGAGCGACCTCATCCGCACCGCCTGGCGCGGCGTCCTCGCCCACGACATCCTCATGAAGCTCCTGCTCAAGACGCGGCCTTACGAGCGCGAGAAGGGGAGCGCCGACGCCGCCTATCGTCTGAGCCTGGAAGAGGTGGGCGCGGCCGTCAGCCTGAACGGCGTGTCGCACAAGGAGCGCATGGCGGCCCTCGTCCCGGCGATGCTGCGCGCCCGCGAGCGTTTTCGCGCGCTGCCCGCGGCGTACGACCGCCCGCGGCCGCTCATCGGCGTGGTCGGCGAGATCTTCTGCCGCCAGAACACCTTTTCCAACTTCGACCTCATCCGCGTGGTCGAGGAGCAGGGCGGGGAGTGCTGGCTGGCCGACATCGGCGAGTGGGTGTGGTACACCGACGACGAGCAGCGCCGCCGTCTTAGAGACGAGGGGCGGCGCCTCTCCAGAGACAACGCCTACCGCGTCATCAAGGGCAAGGTGATGCGCCGCGACGAGCACGCCCTGTACGGCCCGTTCGCCGACGACTTCATCGGCTACGAGGAGCCCGCCGACGTGCGCGAGATCCTCGAGATGAGCTTTCCCTACCTGCCGTACACCGGCGCGCTCGGCGAGATGGTGCTGAGCAGCGGCAAGGCGATCTACCTCTACGGCAAGGGCGCCGACGGCATCATCGACATCAGCCCGTTCACGTGCATGAACGGCATCGTCACCGAGGCTGTGTACCCGAGCCTGCAGAAGGACCTCGACAACATGCCGATCCGCACCTTCTACTTCGATGGTACCCAGGGCGACCTGGAGCGCGACGTCGGCATCTTCATCGAGCTGACCCACACCTACCGGCGGCGCAAGAAGCAGCAGCGCCGCTTGCCCGCGTACTTCTCACTGTAGCCGGCGGCGGGCTCGCGCCCGCCGCCTGAGCGCTGAGACCGGGTGCGTCTCCCGACCGCGCGTGGCCGGCCGGCCGCGCGTCTCCCGACCGCGCGCGTCTCGCGACAGGGCGCGGCGCGGCGCCCCAACACAGAAAAGGCCTCCCGCTTGATCCCTGGCGTCGTGGGGCCGGGCCAGGGGCGGGAGGCCTTCAGTCGAACCGTGGCGGCCGGGGGAAGCCGCGTGCGGGTCGGATGGGGGTACGTGGTGCTAGAAGTTGCGGCCTCGCGTCACGGTCTTCTGCGCATACACGCGGATGTGACCACGGGCGTCCCCTGAGGGAGTGCCGACGACGTCGCCGGTACCGGCGAAAAAGCGGCCGATGGAACGGAGTACTCGATTCTGCATGGCGCTACCGCCTTTCTGCTCAGCGTGCGTAGAAACGGGCGCTGCCGGTGAGATCCTGATTCATGAAGTCCTTGGTGCTCCGGTGATCACGCGAAGCGCCTGAGGGAGCGAACACCACGTTGGCGGTACCTTCAAAGAAGCGCTTGATAGTGGGAAGAACTCGAACCGTCATGGCGACCCTCCTTCGATTGAAAAACAATCATGTTGTGTAACTCTGCACAAACTATATGCCCAGCCGAGCGTTTTGTCAAACCGGAGGCCTGACCAAGGTCAAGGTGGCGCGCGGCGCTCCCCGGGTACTGTGAGGGCGGAGACCACACCCAGCGCATCCCGGAGGCACTCATGGAACCAGCACAGCCGATCGTCGCCGATCTCGAGGCGATGGCCGAGGTCGCCGATCAGGGCATCGTCAGCAAGTCGATCGTCGAGAACGAGCACCACAAGATCATCCATTTCACCTTCGCGCCCGGGCAGGAGCTCAGCGAGCACACGGCCAGCGTGCCGGCCGTGATCCACATCCTGCGCGGGCGCGGCGCCGTGGTGCTCGATGGCGTGGAGCACGAGGCCGGGCCCGGCAAGCTCTACTACATGCCGGCCGATCTCAAGCACGCCGTGCAGGCTCACGAGGAGCTGGTGTTCCTGCTCACCATGTTCCGCACCTGACGAAGCGCCTCAGCGGGCGCAGGGCAGGCGCGCCTCGGTGACCTGTCCGACTCTCCTCACGCCACCCGCACCCAGTCGCCGTCGCGGCGCACGAGGCCGTCGCCGGCGAGCAGGTCGGCGAGCTCCGCCGCTACCGCGGGAGTCACGTCGAGCGTCACGGCGAGCTCGTCGAGGCGCCGCGGCCCGCCGTCGAGAAGCGCCTGCAGCAGGCGCGAGCGATACCAGCGCCGCGAGCCCTCGAAGGCGCTCTGGCGGGTGCGCGGCGCGATGCCCGTGGCGCGCGCCGTGAGCACCAGAGCGCCGTAGTCCATGAGCGCGTTGTGCCAGTCGCGGCTGCGGCCGCGCGGGAGCGCGGCCTCGGCGACCTTCTGCAACTCCCGGTCGCCGAGGTCGGCGGGGAGGCCGAGCTCGTGGGTGAGCACGCGGCGCACGTTGGCGTCCACAGCCGCGAGATCGTCGTTGTGGGCGAAGATGAGCACCGCGCGCGCCGTGTACGGGCCGATGCCCGGCAGCTTGCGCAGACCCTCGAAGGAGCGCGGCAGCGCGGCGGGACCGCCGGCGGCCGCGCCGGCGGACACGACGGCGGCGGCGCAGTCGCGCAGGCGGCGCGCCCGGGTGTTGTAGCCGAGGCCCTTCCAGAGGCGCAGCACGTCGTCCAGAGGCGCCTCCGCCAGATTTTCGAGGCGCGGGTAGGCCGCGAGAAACGCCGCGAACCTGGGGATCACGCGGGGCGCCTGCGTCTGCTGCAGCATGACCTCGCTGACGAGGACCGCGTACGGGTCCGTCGTGCGCCGCCAGGGCAGGTCGCGGCCGTTGACGGCGTACCAGCCGAGGAGGCGCTCGTGCAGCTCGGCGACGGTCGCGGCGGCGATGTGAAGCGGATCGTGGGGAGCGGGGCGACGGGCCATCGTCGCCAGCGTAGCACGGGGGGCCTCGCGCCGGGCGGCGGGAAGGTCGGGCGGCGGGAAGGTCGGGCGTCCGTCGCTCAGCCCGCTTCGTCGACCAGCTTCTCCCACTGCTTGTACTCGCGCTGCAGCTGACCTTCGACGACGCCGCGCTCGTCGAGCAGACGATTGAGCACGTCGCGATCGGCGTAGGTGTGCGGCTCGGCGAGCTCGGCGTCGATCTCTCCGAGCCGCTTCTCGGCGCGCAGGACGGCGGCCTCGACGCCGCGCAGGCGGGCGCGCCTGCGGCGCGCCTCCTCCGCGGTCTCCTTCGTCTGTCGCGACTTTGCGGCGGCGGCGGGCGCGGCCGGGGTGCGGCCGGCGGGCCGGCCGCCGGAGGCGGCGGCCCCGCCGCCGGCCGCGACCACCTCGTCGGCGTCACCGGGGAGGCGTGCGCCGCGCGCCTCCCAGTAGCGGCCCGACGACATATGGTTCAGCAGCTCGTCGTCGTGGATTTCCAGGACGCGCGAGGCGACGCGGTCGATCAGATGCCGGTCGTGGGTCACGAGGAGGATGGTGCCGGTGTAGTCCTCGAGCGCGTTGGCGAGCGCCTCGACGGAGCCCATGTCGAGGTGGTTGGTGGGCTCGTCGAGCAGCAGGAAGTTGGCGTCGCCGACGAGCAGGGTCAGCAGGCGGAGGCGGCTGCGCTCGCCGCCCGAGAGCATCTCGACGCGCTTCGCCACCTCGTCGGGGCCAAACTGGAAGCGGCCGAGCAACCTGCGCGCCTGCTCCTCGTCGTGGCCGACCAGGGGGAGCACGGTCTCGAGGCACGTTTCCGTCTCCGTGAGCTCGCGGCCCTGCTGGGAGTAGTAGGCGACGCGCGCGTTGTGGCCGAGGTGCGCGGCGCCGTCGCTGAGATTGCGCAGCCCGGCCACGGTCTCGACCAGCGTGGTCTTGCCGGAGCCGTTGGCGCCCAGCAGGGCGACCTTTTCGCCGCGCTCCAGCACGATGTCCACGTCGCGCACGAGGGTGCGCACGCCGGCGGGTTCGTCGGCGGAGCCGACGCAGAGGGCCGGCGTCTTCATCTCGAGCACCACGCGCGCCGAAGGCTGGGGCTGCGGCAGGCCCAGCTTGAAGCTCCTGGTCTGCCTGGGCGGCTCCCGCAGCCCGCGCTTGATGCGCTCCATCTGCGTGAGCTTGGCCTTGGCCTGCGTCGCCTTGTTCTTCTTGGCGTGAAAGCGGTCGTAGAAGCGCTGCAGCTGAGCGATCTTCTCGAGGTCCTGCTCGTACTCGCGACGCATGAGGTCGAGGCGCGCCTCGCTCTCGCGCAGATAGGTGGCGAAATCGCCCCCTTGGGCCTCGACATGCTCGTGCTCGACGGCCAGCACGCGCTGACCCACCTTTTCGAGCAGCCTGCGGTCGTGGGTGACCAGGATGAAGGCGCGCGGGTACTCGGCGAGAAAGCCTTCGAGCCACTCCACCGAGTCGATGTCGAGGTGGTTGGTGGGCTCGTCGAGCAGCAGCAGGTCGGCGTCTGCGAGCAGCGCGCGCGCCAGCGTGACGCGCGTCAGCTCGCCGCCCGAGAGAGACAGCAGGCCGCGCTCAAGCATTTCTTCGGGCAGGCCGAGGCCCTCGACGACGCCGCTCAAGCGGCTGCGGTAGGCGTAGCCTCCCGCGGCCTCGAAGCGGCGCTGAAGCTGCTGGTACGACTTCATCGTGTCGCGCAGCTCGGGGCTGTGCTCGGCGAGGCCGGAGAGGCTCTCCTCGGTGACGCGCAGCGCCTCCTCGAGCTGCACGGCTTCGCCGAACGCCTCCAGGAGGTAGTCGCGTACGGGGCGCTCGCGCTCCAGCTCCGGCGTCTGTTCGTGCAGCCACACGCGCCGTCCGCGCGCCCGCGCGATGGTCCCGGAGTCGGCGTGCTCGGCGCCCGAAATGAGGCGCAGCAGCGTGGTCTTGCCGGCGCCGTTGCGGCCCACGAGCACGGCGTGGTCGTGCCCGTCGATGGCGAAGGAGACGGTGGTGAACAGGCGCTGCCCACCGAAGGATTTTTCGACGTTGTTGAAGGTGACGATGCTCATGAGGCGGTGCGCCCTCGCGCGTACGGCCGGGGACGGGAGCGGCAGGATACCACCGCCGCCGCGCCGCGGCCAGCGCGCGCCCGGCGCTGGGACGCGATCGCCAGGTCGGGGCGCTCGAGCCGTTCGAGGCGCTCGGGGCGCTCGGGGCGCTGCACCGTCTGCGTCTGGCGGTCGCCGATCGCCGCGCCGCGCCGCGGCCCGGCCCCGCGGCCCCTGACCGAGAGCGTCCCGCCGACGCTCCCGCCGCGCCGCTCGGCGGCGAGCGCGGCGCCCCGGGTGTACGGCGAGGGTAGATGAGCGATGCGGCGTTGCGGTGCGCCGACGACACCGGTGCACTGGTGCAGGCGCGCCAACGCACTACTCCAAGGTCCGCCCCGACATGCCGAGGGGGGTGGAGGAG
>Ga0194057_10001819_pt1 | contig 10552 bp, 7 predicted proteins | sample SepL4415m_MetaG_FD_155474 | JGI IMG/M metagenome (GOLD analysis project Ga0194057, IMG submission 155474) | Anoxic zone freshwater microbial communities from boreal shield lake in IISD Experimental Lakes Area, Ontario, Canada - Sep2016-L442-15m | ecosystem: Environmental > Aquatic > Freshwater >...
TCGCAGGCCGTCGCCCACAAGGTTGAACGCCAGCACCAGGATGAAGATGGCGAGTCCGGCGAAGGCCCCGATCCACCACTGGTCGAGGATGTAGTCGCGACCCTCCGAGATCATGAGGCCCCACTCCGCGACGGGCGGCTGCGCGCCCAGACCGATGAAACTAAGCCCCGCGGCGGCGAGGATGACCGTGCCGATGTCGAGCGTCATCTGCACGATGACCGGCCCCAGGGAGTTGGGCAGGATGTGACGCGCGATGATGGTGAAGTCGCCGACCCCCATCGTCTTCGCCGCCTCGACGTAGGGTCGCTCCCGCAGAGACACGGCCATGCCGCGCACGAGCCGCGTGTACCAGGGCCACCAGGAGAGGATGATGGCGATCATCGCGTTGCGGAGGCTGGGGCCGAGAAAGGCCACGAACACGATCGCGAGGATCAGTGACGGGAACGCCAGGAACACGTCGCAGATCCGCATCACCACCTCGTCGAACTTGCCCCCGAAGTAGCCGGCGATCCCCCCTATCGGCACGCCGATGATGACGATGGCGAACGTGACCACGAACGAGATCACGAGCGGGATGCGGGCGCCGTAGATGACGCGGCTGAGCACGTCGCGGCCGTAGTTGTCGGTGCCCATGAGGTGCTTCGCGCTCGGCGCCTGGAGCCGCTCGGTGAGGTTGGACTCCCCGCGGCCCTGCTCCGGATACGGCGCGATCCAGGGGCCGATCACCGCGACGACCATCGTGAAGATGATGATGGCCAGGCCGAGGACGGCCAGCTTGTCCTTGAAGAACACGCGGACGTTGTAGCGCGCCTCGTCGAACGTCGACTGGTGGCGCACCCGCCAGTCGGCCAGTCGTATCGTCTGGGCGCTCTGCATGCTCTGCTCCTACTTCAGGGCGATGCGGGGATCGACGAGGGCCTGGGCAAGGTCGACGACGAGGTTGGCGATCACGTAGACGAACGCGATCATGACCGTCACGCCCACGATGGCCGGGTAGTCGGCGCCCAGGATGGACGTGGTCGCGTAGTAGCCCAGGCCCGGCCAGGCAAAGATGAGTTCGACGAAGAACGTGCCGGTCAGGGCGTTCGCGAACGTGAGGCCGACGACGGTGAAGACAGGTCCGAGGGCGTTCTTCAGTGCCGCCTTGTACAGCAGCGTCCGCGGCGGCACTCCCATCGCCCGGGCCATGCGGATGTAGTCGAGGCCCATGGCCTCCAGCATGGAAGACCGCGTCATGCGCATGATCACGCCCATCGGATAGGCGGCCAGCGTGATCACGGGCAGGATGAAGTGCCTGCCGGCGTCCCAAAACGCCACCCAGTTGCCGGTGATCAGCGCGTCCACGACGTGCATCCCGGTGATCTCGGTGATGGGGTAGGCCTGGGCGACCGCGATGCTGGTCTGGCCGGCCACGGGCAGCAGGTGGAGCATCCGGAAGAACAGGATCTGCAGCATCAAGGCCAGCCAGAACGACGCGATCGAGACTCCGCCCGTCGAGAACAATCTCATGACGTGGTCGAGCCAGCTGCCCCTCATATGCGCCGTGGTCACCCCGAGGATGATCCCGAAGATCGTCGCCACGATCAGGGCCGCCACCACGAGCTCCAGCGTGGAGGGAAAGAAGTGGAGGATGTCGTTCAGCACGGGCCGCTTGGTCCGCAGCGAGTCGCCCCAGTCACCGGTGACGAGGCCCTTCATGTAGATCAGGTACTGCTCGTAGAGCGGCTTGTCGAGACCCAGTATCTTCGTGGCCTGGGCGATCTGCTCCGGGCGGGCGTTGGCGCCCACGTAGGTCTGGGCGACGTTCGAGGGCACGATGCGCGCCATCACGAAGGTGATCGACGCGATGCCCAGGAGCACGAAGACCGCCAGCGCCAGTCTACGGATTACGTAGGCTCTGATCGTCAAACCCGGCCCATCCTCTCAGGGTCGTCGGTTCCACCGCGAAAGCAAGACGATGGGCGGCGGCCGACACGAGAGACACCGGGCCGCCGCCCATCGAAGGTCACAGCGTCACTTGGTGATCTGCGTCCAGAACTGCACTTGCGGGTAGTTGAAGTTGATCGCCGAGTCGCTGTACTTGACCGTCGCCAGATGCGCCGCCACGGTCTGGTCGTCGAACAGGAACGCGGCGATCGCCTGGTCGACGAGCATGTTCTGTGCCTTGTCGTAGGGAACCAGCGCCGCCTCTGGATCCGTGGCGCTCAGCTTGAACCCCTCGGCCACGAGCTTGTCGAACTCCGGGTTGTACCAGTAGGACCAGTTGTAGCCCACCTCTTCCTCGGAGCCGAACATGGGTACGAGGTTGTCGACGCCGTCGGGGTAGCTCGGCCACCAGAGCTGGATGGCCAGATCCTGGCGATCCGCCGGGTTCCCCCGGGCCTTCGCGGCATCTGCGGTGTTGAGCAGAGCCTTGATGTCGACCTTCACTCCGACCTTCGCGAACGCCTCTTTGATCAGCGGCACGTAGGCGGCCTCGTTGGAGTTCTCGGACGTGTACGTGAGCTCGAGGGTGAAGCCGCCGCCCGGGTACCCGGCCTCGGACAGGAGCTGCTCGGCCTTGGCGAAGTCGGTGGTGTACTGGCCCACCGTGCCGTCCGTGTTCGGCCACAGGTCGATCGGGACGGGACCCCTGGACTGCGTGCCGTAGCCCCCGGCGCCGATGGCGATGAGGTCCTCGTACGGAACCGCGTACGAGAGCGCCTGCCGCACCTTCTCGTTGTCGAGCGGCTTGCGCTGCGTGTTGAAGAACATGAGGTACGAGTTGAGGCTGGGACCCGTGTAGACGACGAGGTCGGGGTTCGCTTTGAGGGCATCGACCTGGTCGCGAGCCACCTGGTTGATGGTGTCGACCGCGCCGGACTCCAGCAACTGGCGCTGCGTGCCGGCGTCACCCACGAACTGGACGACGACCTTCTTGAACTGGTTGTCCTCCCAACCGCCCCACCAGTCCGGATTCGCCGTGAACACGGCCTCCTGGTCGGCAGTGTACGATTCGAGCACGTAGGGCCCGGTCCCGGCCTCGTTCCCCTTATCCCACCAGGCCTGGTCCTTGCCCTCGGTAGCGGGGCTGAACATCCAGACCGCGTAGTCTCCCGACATGATGCGGTCGATCGGCGCCGGGTCTGACAGAACGAACTCCACGGTGTACTCATCGACGACCTTGACCTCCTTGATCGGGCTGAGCAGGTAGGCCGCGCCCAGATTCAGCTTCATCGTGCGGTCGATGGAGTACTTCGCGGCGTCCGCGTTGAACGGGGTCCCGTCGTGGAACGTGACGCCCTCGCGGAGCTTGAAGGTCCAGGAAAGGCCGTCAGGGGCGGCGGTCCACTCCGTGGCCAGACCCGGCGAGAACGGCTCTGCGCTGCCGGCCGGGTTCGCATACACCAGCGGCTCGTAGCAGTTGGCCATGTACATGACTTCCGTGCTGTAGCTGGCGCTCGGATCCCACGTGGTAACGCTGTAGAGCGAGGCGACGCGCAGGATGTCCGACGTCGACGCGGCCGGCGATCCCGAGGCGTCGCCGCCGGAGTCGGAGCTGCCGCAGCCTGCGACGAGCAGAGCGCCGGCGAGCGTGACGAGCAGCACCACTCCCCATAGTGTGGCGGCTCTTCGAGTGGATCGTGTTCTAGCTAGCATGCACTCCCCCTTTTCCCTGTCCCCTGGATTCGGTCGGGGCGTGGTGACGGCGGACCCCGTGAACACGCCCCCCTCGGCGGGCGCGAGCACGCAGGTCCCCGGCGCCGCCTCGGTGAGCGCATAATACGGCGACCCCACAGAGGGTACAACAGCCAAGTCGATCCGCCACCCGGCGATCGCCACACTGGAGGCAATCGCAGGCGGCAGGAGGAGAGTGTCCTGTGAAGATCACCGCTGTGCGCGTCGAGACCCTCGAGGTCCCGCTGGATGCACCCTTCGTCATCGCCTCATCGGCGCTTGCCGCCAATCCCTGCGACCTCGTGCGCGTCGAGACCGACGAAGGGCTGACGGGCTTCGGCGAGGCGCTCCCGGCCTACGAGTTCACCGGCGAGACCCTGTGGACGGTGCAGGACGTGATCGGCGAGTATCTGGGCCCCTCGGTCATGGGCCGGGATCCCTTCGACATCGAGGCCATCGTGCACTGCTGGGAGCGCGAGCTGTGGACGGTGGGCAACCAGGCGGCGCAGGCGGCCCTGGAGATGGCGCTCTGGGACCTGCAGGGCAAGGCGCTTGGGCGCCCGCTCTGCGATCTCATCGGCGGCCACGCCCGCGACGGACTGGTCGAGGAGGTCACCCTGGCCTGGGACACTCCGGAGGCCCTGGCCGAGAAGACGCGGCGCATGCGCGCCGAGGGCGTTACCGCGTACAAGGTCAAGGCCGGCGACGCACCCGAGCGCGACGAGCAGCGCGTCGCCGCCGTCCGCGAAGCGGCAGGTTCGGACGCGCGCATCACCGTCGACGTCAACCAAGGCTGGTGGGACGCCAGGACGGCCGTGCGCGGGATCAAGCTGCTCGAGCCCTACGACATCGCGTTCGTCGAGCAGCCGGTGCGTATGGACGACCTGGAGGCGGCACGGTTCGTGCGCGAGCGCGTGGACGTGCCCATCGCCCTCGACGAGAGCGTGCGCGGCCCGCGCGAGGCCCTCGCCTGCCTCAAGGCCGGCGCCTGCGACATCTTCGTGGTCAAGCTCATGAAGACGGGCGGCATACTGAACGCCCTCAAGGTCAACGCCATCGCCGAGGCCGCCGGTATCCCGGTCACGATGGGCAACATGGGCGAGAGTTCGCTCGGACTCGCGGCTCACCTCCACGTCAGCATCGCGCTCGCGAACATCGACCACTGGGATGCCGACCTGCCGTGGCGCCCGGGAGGACTCAAGCGCGACATCGGGGACGGACTCAAAGGCGAGGTGCGTGACGGCGTCTCGATGATGCTGGCGCCCGAGGGTCCGGGCCTCGGCATCGTGCTTGACGAGGAGGCTATCGCGGCGCAGCGCGTGACGCGGAGATGGTGACTGGCCCCGGCGGGCGTTCGCTTGCGATGCACCCCGGCGCTCAGCAACGTTGTCGCGGGCGTGTGCCGCAGGTCGCGAAGGCGGGGCTCGGAACGAGTCCGGCTCATCGGCAAACGCCCGGTAAACGAACGCAGCGCGACTTGGCAACCCGTGACGTCACTTGCTGGCACTCCTGCCCCGCGCGCTACGCCCCGGATGGCACTCCGCGGCACTTGCTGGCTGCCACGGGCAGAATAGGTGACGCCTTTGCACGGCGGAGGTCAGCGGTTCGAACCCGCTGCGGTCCACCAGCTCCTCCACGCTCGTCCCAAGCGCGCACCGCCTCGCAAGGGTCGGTCGTGATCGCCCGGCAACGTATCTACGACAGCCGCTCCTTCAGCAACCGGATGTACTCCGGCCCGATGGCGCAGCAGCCGCCGACGATCCGCGCGCCCATCTCGACCCACTGCTGAGCCGCGCCCAGATAGTCCTCGGGGGAGATCTGGTGGTCGAACCGCCACTCTGGATCGACCCACGTACCGGAATGAGCGTACGCGCCGAGCGGGCCCGGCCAATGCCGCAGGAGGATCTCCAGGGCGGGGGCGGTGTCTTCGGTCAGGGTGTGCATCACGATTGCTGCCACCTCTCCCGGGGGAAGGCCCGCCAGCAAGGCAAGTTCTTCTGCGAGTCCGTCCGTGAAGGGACCGCCGTCGAAGAACCGGACCACGCCGTCGTCGTCGAGGAGGCAACTGAAGCCGACCCAGATGGGCAGGCCGGTGGCCACGGCGGCACGGATCGCCGGAGCCGCCCGCTCGGGGCTCCCCATCATCTCGAGGGCGATGAGGTCCACGCCGGCCTCGGCCAGCACCTCGGCCTGCTCCCGATAGCTCGCCTCGAGCTGCTCGACCGGGGTGACGCTGACCCGGAAGCTCGAGATCGAGCCGGCGATGGCGACCCCCCGGCTGGCGGCGGCGATCTCGCGCGCCTCCTGGGCCAGGGCGACGGCGCGCTCGTTCAGCGCCCGCGCGCGGTCGCCCAGTCCGGCCGGCTCGAGCACGTGCCGCGCCGTAGAGTAGGTGTTGGTGATGATCGCATCGGCGCCGGCGCGGATGTAGTCCTCGTGCACCGCGCGGACCGTCTCGGGGTGGGTGTCGAGCGCCGCTGCGCTCCAGGCGAAGCCGTGCATGGGCACGCCTCGGCGCTGGAGCTCGGTGCCGGTCGCGCCGTCCAGGATGATGACCTCGCCGCGGCCGAGCTTGGCCTGCAGATCCTGGTACGTCGTCATTCGCTACCTTCTCCTGACATGTGGCGTGATTCCAGCGTCGTCACGTGAAGCGGGCACCCGGCCGGACGGCCGTCCCGGCGCACCTGGCGTTCAGTCCGAGCTCTGCTCCCCTTCGACGACGATGACGATGTTGCCCAGCTTCTGCTCCGTCTCGGCGTACCGGTGCGCCTCGGCCATCTGCTCGAGGGGGTACCGGCGGTCGACGACAGGTCGGAGCGCGCCGGTCTCGACAAGCTCCGTGACTTCGCGCAGATGCTCGCCCGTGGCGGCGCCCGAGCCGAAGATCATCTTCTTGTCGCCGGTCAGGGAGGCCCAGAGCCCGCGGATGAGCTGGGCCGTGCGTGGGTTGGCCACCACGTACCGGCCGCCGGGACGCAGCAGGCGGGCGACGCGGGCGTAGGGCGCCCGGCCGACGACGTCGAAGACGATGTCGAAGTCCCCTGCGCCGTCCGTGAAGTCCCGCTCGGTGTAGTCGATGACCTCGTCGGCGCCGATCTCGCGGAGCATCGCGAGCTTGCCGGCGCTGTCGACGGCGACCACCTCGGCGCCGGCATGCTTGGCCAGCTGGACCGCGTAGGTGCCAAAGCTCCCGCCGGCGCCGATGATGAGGACCCTCTGCCCGGCGCCGATGCCGGCCTTGCGGAGGAAGCGGAGCGCCTCCATCGCGCCGTAGGGGACGGCGGCGGCCTCGGCGTAGCTCATGGCCGCCGGCATGGGGGCCACGACGCTGCCGGCGCGGCGCCCGCCCACGCAGACGTACTCGGCGTAGGCTCCGAGCCCGATCCCGGTCGTGCCGTAGACGCGGTCGCCGGGCGCGAAGGAGGTCGCCCCGTCGCCGAGGGCCTCCACCTCGCCGGCGAGCTCCTGGCCGAGGATGCGCACCCGCGGCCTCACGACGCCGAACGCCAGGCGGATGGGGAGCCAGATCCACGCGGGGAACTCGAAGCGGCGGATCTCGCAATCCGCCCTGGATGCAGTCGTCGCGTGGACGCGGACGAGCACCTCGCCGGCCTTGGGGCGCGGCTTCTCGACCTCCTCGAGCCTGAGGACGTCCGGGCCGCCGTAGGCTGTGCAGACGATCGCCTTCATGGACACCTCGCAGTTCCTCGCAGTCCCTCGTAGTCGCGTGCGCCGGCGTCGGCCTGCGCGGCGCTCGTGAAGGAACCAGAAGCCCACGCCCCCGTCAGTTCGAGGGCGAGTCGCTGCATGGTCACCCAGGCGTCTGGGCCCTGCTCCTCCTCTGTCAGGCGCACGCCGACCTGCTGGAAGTCGCTGCGCAGGTGGTGGAGGACGTCCGACGCTTCGACGGTCCGCGCCCTCGCGGTCAGCGCTTCGGCTCTGCGTGCGCCCGCGATGAGGCCCTCCAGGATGCGGAAGACGCTGCTCCACCTGGGAAAAGAGTCCGGCAGGCTGCCCGGCAGGGCCGTGAGCCACCCGGCGTCGGCGAGGCCGTAGAGCCGCTGGTTTCGCTGCGCGTGCACCACCAGCAGACCGGCCATCCTCAGGGCCTCCAGAGCCTCCGCGACGTTCCGCTTGGTGTAGGCCGCGTCGGCGGCCGCGTCGGCCGCCGAGAGGCGCGCCGAGGGATCGGCGAGGAAGGCGCGCACGACCTCGGCGCGCGCGCCCACGCCGAACAGGGCGCGCAGACGTAGCACGACGAGCGACGGGCCGCTGAAGTCGGCGACGGCTGAGCGTCTCGTGCGCTCGAAGGGACGGGCCTGCGTCGCGCCGGGCCAGCGCAGGCTCGAGTGGGCGTTGACCCTCGCCGCCGTCCGGCCGAAGGCAGCCTGCACCTCCGGCGTCTCGGCGGCGAGCAGGTTCCGCAGTCTCGCCGCCGACACGTAGCGGCCGTATGCGATGCACCAGTCGGTCGCCTCGTCGCGCAGGCGAGGGTCTGTGTCGTCGAGGGACGCCGTGAACAGGATGAGGCGCTCGGGATCGATGGCGTGCGAGGGGTGACTGCGCTGCCACCCCGAGACGCCCAGCTCAGTCCACAGGCTCCACGCGAGGGCGGCGGCGTGGTCTGTGATCTGCTCGCTAGACGCGGGCACTGCCGTCCTCGACCAGTGCCGGCGCGTCGAGGTCTCTCGTAGGACGGCCGATCAGCCCCAGCAGCATGAGGGCGCTGCCGCCGATGGCGACGATCTCATACGTCGGTCCACGAGCCTCGAGGACCTCGCCCAAGATCCTGAGCGCCTCGTCCAGACGCCAGCCATCGATATCCATATGTACATGTTACATGCGCGATACGAGAAAGCAACAGTACATCGCGCATGGGAATCACGCGCGGAGGAGCTGCAGCGCTGCTCGCCAAGGCTGGACCACGGTGACGCGGGCCGGCGCCAGATCGTCCAGGCGCGGCGTGGTGCGACGACCGGTGTGCAGACGCCGCGTGCGGCAGGTCGCGTCGCGCGGGGCCTGGATGGACTCCTCCCAACACGCCGTACTGTCTGCCGCGCAGTCTCCGCCCTGGAAGCTGTCGTGGCGTGGATGCCGGCCTCAGTCACGCGTCGCTCCCGGTTCGGGCGACCGCAGCGACGAAAGCGACCAATGCGACGAGGCGGCGGCCTCAGCGTCGAGGTTCGCGCTCCGCGCGCGTGGCCCGCCGGCGGGGGCATCGTCGAAGATGGCCGAATCCGTTGGCGGTACTTCCAACGATACCGTTGGAAGTACCGCCAACGGAAGACGCTCGCGCAGTGACTATGCCGGGGGCGGCGACCGCGGCCTTCCGCGGCTGCGCCTCAGGGAAGACCAGGCCGCGCGGCCGCCGGAGCCGCGCCGCCGGAGCCGCGCCGCCGGAAGCGCGCGCCGAGGCGCGCGACGAGGCGCGTGGGCAAGCGGCCCGCGGCCGCTGAAGAAGCAGGGCGCGAAGGCTGTCTTCCCTCAGGAAGCGGCCATCCCCTCTCTTCCCCCGGCAGCCGCGCCTGCGGACGGCCGGGCACGATGAGAAGGTTGAAGAGGCGGCCTTCTCCACGGCGGCAGCGTCGCCGCCGCGGAGGGCTGCCCGGCGGCAGCGTCGCCGCCGCGGAGAACTGCCCGGCGGGAGCCCCATTCGTGGCTCTGCAGCGCCTGAGTGACAGGGATGGTCATGTGCGACCAATGCGACGGGGCGGTCGCTGCGGTCGCTGCGGTCGCTTTCGCCGCAGGTGCTCCGTGACCTCCGCCGGCTCAGCAGCTATGACGCCGCGGCGGCGTCGCAGCAGATCGTGGGACTCGTGATTCTGCGCGCCGGTCTGCGCATCGCCGAGGCTACCTCGCGCTGGCGCCGCGCCCCCTCAGCCGCACGCGCTCCCACGCGCCGCGGGTCGCGGGCGGCGCCACTATCTCGCCGTCGGGCTTGCGTCGCAGGCGCGCGGCCTCAGCGGGACAGCCCGTCACGCAGAGGCCGCAGCCGATGCACGACTCGCGGCGCACGACGCGCGCGCCGTCGTCTCTCTCGGCGATTGCGTCGACCTGGCAGCGCTCTTCGCAGGCGCCGCAGGCGGTGCACGTGAGCGGGTCGATCTCGGCGACGTAGTTCGCCTGGGCCACGGAGCCCTCGAGGCCCCACTCGTTGATGCCGCGCAGCAGCCCGCAGCAGCAGCCGCAGCAGTTGCAGACGTAGCCGATCCCCGCGGCCACGTTGCTCACCGTGTGCACGAGACCGACACGTTCCGCTTCGTCGAGGACCGCGAGGGCCTCCTCGTGCGAGATCCCGCTCGCTGTGTTGCCGCTCTCGGCGTAGGAGAACCAGAGGCACGACTCGAGGGGGAAGTCGCAGCGCCTTGTGCCGAGCTCGTCCTGCTGCAGACGGCAGACGCACGTCTCCACACGGAACGAGCGCGCCTTGCCGCGGATGGCGCGCACATCGTCGTAGGGCAGCACCCACTCCATCTCGGTCGCTCCTCGCGCGGGGACCACGCGATGGATGGCCGGCTGAGCGCTCATGATCCCCACCGCGCCGCCACCGCAGAAGTACTCCTCGACTAAGCGCGCAAACTCGACGTCGTGCGTCTCAAGCATGTGAGCCTCGTAGAAGCCGACGACGAACGGCGCCAGGCGGTAGCCCGAAGCGTCATCGACTCGACCCGTCCAGATCACGCCGCGCTCCGCGAGACTCTCGAGCGTCGCCGTGACGCGGGCAGGCTCGAGGGCGGCCCGCCGGGCGACGTCGGCGGCCGCGGTGGGCCGCCCGGTCAACGCCGCCGCCACCTCGGCCTCGTCGGGCGTGAAGACGTGACGCAGGATGCGCAGCTCGACGTTCGACGCCGTGCGCGGGAAGCCGTTGGCCAGGCCGTCGAGCGCGGCCGCGAGG
>Ga0194057_10001826_pt1 | contig 10529 bp, 12 predicted proteins | sample SepL4415m_MetaG_FD_155474 | JGI IMG/M metagenome (GOLD analysis project Ga0194057, IMG submission 155474) | Anoxic zone freshwater microbial communities from boreal shield lake in IISD Experimental Lakes Area, Ontario, Canada - Sep2016-L442-15m | ecosystem: Environmental > Aquatic > Freshwater...
GTCCCAAGGGCGTGGGCGCGCTTTATGTGCGCCGCGGCATCCGGTTTTTTCCCTTTATGTTAGGAGGCTCGCAGGAAAACGGGCGGCGTGGCGGCACGGAAAACACCGCCGGCATCGTTGGCATGGGCATCGCCGCGACGGCCATGCAACGCCGTGCCCATGAGCATGGCACCTTGCAAATGATGCGGGATTCCTTTGAAAACAAACTGCTGGCCGAGGTGCCAGGAATCGCCATCAATGGCTGTCCCAAACAACGCCTACCTAACACCAGCCATCTATCCTTCGATGGCTGTGAGGCGGTGGATTTAATCCAATTGTTAGATGAGGCGGGCATCGAGTGCTCGGCCGGTTCCGCCTGTCTGGCGGGAAAAATCCGCCCGTCGCATGTGCAATTGGCGATGGGTCTGGCCGATGCCCGCGGGCGCAGCAGCCTACGCTTTAGTTTTTCCATCAACAACACCCCGGGCGAAGCCTATGTCGCCGCCGAATTGGTGAAGCGGGCGGTGGCTACGTTGCGCCAAGCCAAACTGCGCCAGACTGATTCCGGGCACGGGCGCTCGGCGTGCGGGTTGGCAATGGCCTGAAGAGTTGGCGGCGCGGTTATGGTGAAAATCGCAGGGCTGCGGGTTGGGTCTTGAATCCGCTTGACGCGGTGATTGAATACCCGCCGTGAAGCACCTCTCCAGCCTGTTAGTTGCATTGTTCCTCGGTGCCTGTGCGGGTCCGTCGGAGATGCTGGTGGTGAAGCAATACCAACTTCGCGATCAAACCCGCAACATCGACGATGAACCGATGACCCAGATGGAAAAATCCCGCCACCTCCATGGTGCGGTCAGCATGGCCGAGCGCCGCCAAAAACTCGGCCAATATTACACGCTGCTCTGGCACGATCCGGCCGGCACCGGCCAAGGCGTGGTGGAGGTGGTTTTCCAATTCCAACAGGGGGCCAGCGCCAGTCGCATCAAGCGCATGACCAAAGATTTTCCCGCCACCGCCAGCGAAGGGATCGCGGAGTTTGCGCTGATCGGCGACGATTATTTCAAGGGCGGCAAAGTGCTGGCGTGGCAAGCCAGTTTGCGGCGCGGCGGCAAATTACTGGCGACCCGCCGGTCATATCTCTGGCAATAGCGTGATTTTCAAGAAGCATGGTTGACCTCGGACCGCACCGATTTTATGCTCGTTGGTGTCGGACAGTGCAAACGACAGTCAATTTTTTGTGATAGCTGATAACCCCATTTTAGTTGGCCTTGGTGATGGATTCAGTTGGATCCGCTTTGAAGGCAAAGGTTCTTTCGCCAATAGTTCTGCGGTTAAGGCGTTTGGCGAACAGCGCATTGCAGCCGGCGAAACTTGCGTGGTCGTGGATCTGGGCGGCTGCACCGGAATGGATTCCACTTTCATGGGAACTCTCGCAGGGCTCGCCGTGCGCCTGTCCGCGCTGGCCGGTGGCGGCCTGCAAATCGCCGCCGTGGATGAACGCAACCGGCGCTCGCTCGAAGATTTGGGCTTGGATTTTCTGATGGCTATTGACCCGCCGACGGCAGCATGGCGCGGCGCGGAAGAATCTATCAGAAATGGGCTGGTGCCACCACAGGCAACGTCAAACCTGATTCCAATCCAGCGGGCACGGCAGATCCTTGAAGCCCATCAAATGCTCGCCGGAATGAGTGAAGAAAACTCCCGCCAGTTTCACGCGGTGGTCTCGTTGTTGGAAAACGAAGTGGCTGACAAAGAGAAGCTGGCGCAACCTGAGGAATCGACGTAGGGATAGGGCCAGACCCGCCCGCAATGTTGACACCCTCCGAGATATTCACCCCCACGTCCATCATCCTCAATCTCGGGGTGGTCGCTTTGGTGGTGCTGGCGTTGGCATTCCGCAATCAGCGCCGACGCAGCCATTCGATTCGCCGGCGCTTCCGCGATTTCGAAGGTGAGGAACAGCGCCTGTTCTCATTCCTGTTAGAACTGGGGCTCGCCATCGAGAACGAACCATCGCCCTCCGCCCTCTCGCGCATCATCGTGGATGGCATCAACAAAGTGGTGACGGCCCGTGGCGGAGCGATCTATTTCTTTGGCAAGGAGGGTGGTTATTTGCATCCGTCCTACATTTCCGAGGACTGCCCGCCGCTGATCGGCATCCCGGTGGAAGTGCGTAACAAAGCGGCACGGGATCCACGTTCGCTCGCCAGCCACGTCCGCTTGTCCCGAGTTGCCATGGACGAAGGCATTCTCGGGCACTGTCTAACAGTTGGAACACCGATCCATGTGTCCGACGTGAAGAGCCATGCCGCGTTTCGTGACGCCTTCATCCGCTACACTGATGATGTGGCCGCCATGCTGGCACCGTTGCGCCATGCCGGCAAAGATCTCGGGGTGCTGGTCGTGGCCAGAAAGCACCAGGACGGCGGATTTACCGCCAATGACTTTGCGGTATTTCGCTCGGCCGCCGAACAATCCTCGTTTGCCATCGGCAATGCGCGGGTTCATCGCGAAGCCCATGAAAAACGAGTGATCGAAGGCGAGTTGCAAAATGCCCGCGAGGTGCAGCGCATCCTGCTGCCGCAAAGCGATCCGGTGGTGGCCGGTTTCCGCATCAGCGGCACCAACCTGCCGGCACGCATCATCAGTGGTGATTATTACGACTACCTCGACCTCGGTGACCGGAAATTCGGCATCGTTATCGCCGATGTTTCCGGCAAGGGAGTGCCCGCCGGATTACTGATGGCCATGTGCCGCAGCGTGCTGCGCTCGGTGGCACCCGGCCGCTCGTCACCGGCTGCGGTGTTGGCGGCGGTCAACCGCCACCTCTTTCCAGATATCCGTGAAGACATGTTCATTAGCATGGCCTATGGGATCCTCGATGAATCTAACAATACTCTAACAATCGCGCGGGCCGGCCATGACGCCCCGTTGTTATTCCGCAATGAGACCGGCAGGGTTGAACTGTTGCGTCCGCCCGGGCTGGCCCTCGGCATTGATGATGGCACGGTTTTTGAACGAGTTACCAAGGACCTGGAAGTCCAACTCAGGGCCGGGGATTGCGTCTTGTTATACACCGACGGGGTGCGTGAGGCGCTCAATGAGCAGGATGAGGAATTTGGTTTGGAGCGGATGTCCGAGAGTTTTCGGTTAGCTGCCCCGCGCGGTGCCGAGATGGTACTCACTGGCATGCAGGAAGAGCTCCGACTATTCACCGGGCCCGGCCCGCAGATGGACGACATCACCCTGGTTGCAATCGGCAGGCAAGCGTAGCACCAGAGTTCTGGGAAATGGCAGTGGCAGCTTGCCAGCCAGCAGAGGATGGTTCTGAATGTGCGGGTGATGAATCTCCCAACCTTTGCGACGCTCACATATCCGGCACCCAATTATCCGGTTCTCAACATTCAACATCCTGCATGCGATCTCCAGCTTGCGCTCCACGGTGCACACGTGCTCGGCTGGACGCCTGCGGGACACGCGCCGGTGCTTTATCTCAGCCCGCTGGCGGTTTTCGAGCACGGCCAACCGATCCGCGGTGGCATCCCGGTTTGCTGGCCATGGTTCAGCCACCATCCGGATGATGCGAGCAAGCCGTTTCATGGTTTCGTGCGCATCCTGCCGTGGAAACTAATAGCCTGCGAAGACGAAGGAGCTTGCGTCGCAATCCGCCTCGCCTTGTGCGCGACGGACGCCACCAAGGCGCTGTGGCCGCACGAGTTTGAGGCGGTCATTGAAATCCGTGCGGGTGCCGAGTTAAACGTGGCGCTCGTCACCCATAATTCAGGCAGTGCCCCTCGCCTCGAAGGCGGGGCGCTTCACACTTATCTGCAAGTCGGGGATATCACCCAAGTCAGCATTAGTGGCCTTGATGGCGCGGCCTATCGCGACGCCACCACCCAAGGGTCGCGCCACGTGCAGGATGGCGTCTTGTTGATCGACCGCGAAATCGACCGCCGCTACGAACCGCACGCCGACGTGATTGTGTTAGATCCATCGTTGGGCCGCCAACTCGTGGTGCACCAGCAGGGTGCGGAGGTTGCTGTGGTGTGGAACCCGTGGATCAACAAGTCCCTCACGCTGGGTGATCTGCCCAACGAGGATTATCACCACTTTGTTTGTGTCGAGGCGGCCAATCCGAATGAGCAGGCCGTAACAGTCGCGCCACGCGGCACGCACATTCTGCGCACACGCATCGGGGTGCAGCACATCTAACATCAAGGACCGCTCCTTACGCTTGCCACCTGCTGGCACGGTTGATCAGGTGATGGCGGCGGCAAGGCGATATTTGACAACCCCCCAGCCACCAGCGACGCTTTGCGCACCACTCCAGATGCTCCTCATCATCGACAACTACGACTCGTTCACCTACAACCTAGTGCAATACTTCGGCGAACTTGGGGCGGAAATGCAGGTTTTCCGCAATGACGTTATCACCGTGGACGAAATTAAGGCGCTCAAGCCTGAACGCATTTGTATTTCGCCGGGGCCCTGCACGCCTAACGAAGCGGGGATTTCCTGCGAGCTGATCCGCGCCCTCGGTGCCACCACCCCGATCCTCGGCGTCTGCCTCGGCCATCAGGCAATCGGCCAGGTATATGGCGGCGAGGTGGTCCGCGCCGACCGCTTGATGCATGGCAAAACCTCCCCCATCCAGCATGCCGGGCAAAGCATCTTCGCCGGCATGCCAAGCCCCTTTGAGGCTACCCGCTATCACTCGCTCATCGTCAAACGTGACACGCTGCCGGACTGTCTAACAATCACCGCGTGGACCGTAGAGGGCGAAATCATGGGACTAATGCACAAGCAACACCCGGTCCATGGCGTCCAGTTCCACCCCGAATCAATCCTGACCCAGGATGGAAAAAGGCTGCTGGATAATTTCCTCAAATTGTAATCGCACCCAGCCCACGGCCCGCGGTCGGCGGGCACCGGACCTCCATTAAAAATTGGAAATGGCGGTTGCATATTACGGTTGTTTAGCCGTTAATTTGGGTGTGAATACACAATCCATTATTTCGGTGTTGTTCCGCAGGTCGGCGTTATTGGTGTTGGTGGCCGCCATTGGTTCCAGCATGAGCTGCATGACCGCCTATGATTCGATGGGCCGTCCAATCCAAGCTGTTGATCCCGGGGTCGCCGTGGCCGGGGTCGCCGCCGCAGGTTTGGTCGGTTATGCCATCGCCAACAACAACAACCATTATAATCATGGTTATTATGGCGGCGGTTATTATCGTCCCCGTCCATACTACGGCGGCGGTTATTATCGTCCCCGTCCATACTACGGCGGCGGCGGCTACTATCGCCCTTATCCATACGGCGGCCACTACTACCATCCGCGTCCATTCTAACCTGATAATCAGGAACTCACTGCTGCTGGTTGATCAGGGCTTGGCGTCCTAAATCACTTTGCCAAAGAGTGAGAAGCCGCCGGAGCTCTCAATTTGGATGTCTAACAATTGTCCGGTCATGTGCCGGGCGTCGCCATCAAAGATGACGATTTTGTTTTGCGGCGAGCGACCAGCCAGCCTTGCGGCGTTTGTTTTTGACGGGCCTTCGCACAGGACTTGTTGGCGGGTTCCAACCAATGCGGCGTTGCCCGCGATGGCGATGCGGTTGACGACATCTAACAGCATTTGATTGCGCTGTTCCTTTTCCCCTTCGGTGAGTTGGCCGTCCATCGAAGCGGCTGGCGTATTGCGGCGTTTGGAATAACGAAAGACAAAGGCGTTGGCGAATTGCAGGCGCTCGACGGTGGCGATGGTGGCTTGAAAGTCGGCGTCGGTTTCGCCCGGGAAGCCGACGATTATATCGGTAGTGATCGCCAAGCCCGGGCGGGCGGCTTGCATTTTCTCACAGATCTCAATGAACTTGGCAATTTTGTAGGGTCGGCACATAGCCCGCAGGATGCGGTCCGAACCACTCTGCATCGGGAAGTGGATGTGCGAGCAGAGCTTGGGCAAATAGGTGAAGGCGGCGATGAGATCATCGCGGTAACCGATCGGGTGGGGTGAGGTGAAGCGAATGCGTTCGATACCCGCGACGTCATGCACGGCTTCCAGCAGTTGCACAAATGGTGATTTGTTGGCGATGCGCGGCAACTCGTTGCGGCCGTATAGATTGACGATTTGTCCTAACAACGTGATCTCCTTGACCCCGTGGGCGGCGAGGTGGCGGACTTCGTGCACGATGTCGGTGATGGGACGGCTGCGTTCACTGCCGCGAGTATCTGGCACAATGCAAAATGAGCAGCGCATATTGCAGCCTTGCATGATCGAGACAAAGGCCGTGGGTGGTTTGGCGAGATGGTCACGGATGGTGTTTTGCGAGCCTTCTTCTTCGGCAATATCGCACACACTCGCGCCACGCAGCGAATGCGACGGATCGTCCATGCGGGCTTCGAGGCGCCGCTGGAGGATGCTGTCCACATAGGCAAACACCTTATGATATTTCTGAGTGCCAACAACCACGTCGAGACTGGGCACGGCTTTGAACAACTCCTTGCCGCGCGATTGAGCCATGCATCCCATGAAACCATAAACCACATGCTGGCGTTCCCTGCCCTTGTGCATCATGCGCCCCATGTTGCCCAGTGCCTTTTGCTCCGCCTGGTCGCGCACGGAACAGGTGTTGATGAGCACGGCGTCGGCCTCGTTTTCGTTAGATATCACCGTGTATCCGCCAGCGGTGAACATGCGCGCGACTTGTTCCGAGTCGCGCTCATTCATCTGGCAACCGTAGGTTTTGATGTAAACCTTGGGCATGGGAAAGTGGTGGTGGACAGGAAGGGGTGAACAGCGTGAATGAATGCGCGCGCCCACCAACGGTGGCGGTGGCGCGGATCTAACACCAATAAGCGGCGCTCATCAGGCCAGCACGAGCCGCTCGTCGGCCGTGATTTTATCTGTTAGATCAGACCAACCGCCTGGCGTTTGCAGGTTGAAGCAATGGAGATAGAGCGTGAGTAATTTGGGATCGAAGATCTCAAGCAGCCGGTCGATGGTCGTGGCGAGGCGGTCGGGATCGAGTTTTTTTGGCAAATCACCAATGACCGAGCCCTTGCCATCGTGCGGGATGCCCATGCCATCGCAGAACATGGCCAGCAGCGATTGTTGGCCAGCCATCAGATAGGCTTGCATCAAATGCTCACCGATGGTGTCACAGGCGTTGAGTTTCAGGGTTTTGTTGATCCAGGCATACTGCTCGGCCAGCGGTTTTTTCTGAATGAATACCGGGCGGAGCTTGCGGCTGCCGGCCAGGCTGGCAACTGCGGACTTATACACATTGCGATCATTGGCCCGGAACCAATCGAGCATCTGGGTGACAATGGCGGGGTCAAGGACGGTGTAGAGTTCGTGCGCTTTCACAGGTTGGGAAAATGAAGTGGCGGGAAGTCAACGCGTTTGGTGCCACGCTGGCAAGAGCAGAGACACGGGAAATGCGGTTGCCTGCAAGGTGGCGGTGCTTGCATCACCCGGCATCCGCCCGGAAGCGGAAGAAAGCATTGGCGGTGGTGCTGGTATGCAGCGCGAACTCCGCCAACGTCTCATGGCGAAGGGTGGCTAGGAACTCCGCAGTGGATCGCACGTAAGCCGGTTCATTGCGTTGTCCGCGATGTGGTTCCGGCGCGAGATATGGGGCGTCGGTCTCCACCATGAACGAACCCGCCGGGCATTTGCTAACAGTATCGAGGATTTTACGGGCGTTTTTGAAAGTCGCGACACCACCGAACGACACCAGTCCGCCGAGATCCAACACCATTTGCGCTTGGTCCCACGAGCCGCTGAAGCAATGGAACACGGCCCGCACCGAATTATGAAAATCCCGGTAAATCGCCAGCGCCTGCGTAAAGGAGGCGCGGCCGCTCTGATCACGGGTGTGGATCACCAGGTTGAGACCAGCACCGGCAGCGAGTTCAAACTGGCGGCGCAACAGCTCACACTGGCAGTCACGAAACGATTGCTCATCCCAACCGGCGGGCGCGGGGTGATAGAAATCCAGCCCTGTCTCACCGATCGCACACACCCGCGGGTCGGCGGTGAAGGCGGCGAGCTGCGCGATGACGTCGGCGGGGGCATGATGCACGTCGCAGGGATGGATGCCGATGCAGGCATGGACTTGCGGATCGCTGGCAAGCGCCAGGTTGGCCGGCAGATCCTCCAGGCTGGTCGCCAGGGTGACCAAGCGGCCGACCCCTGCGGCCCGGGCACGTTCTAACAGATCTGCCAGCTCGGCAGCCGGAAAGCGATGGGATGCCAGATGGCAGTGCGAATCTGTTAGCATGACGGTTGGGGGTGGAGGGCGGCGAGCAAGGCGGCGACTTTTTGGAAATCCTTGCGGCCGGGCGAGAGTTCGGCACCCGATGCAACATCCAGCGCGGCGGGATGCACGGTGATGGCGGCGCGGGCAGCGTTGGCAGGCACTATGCCGCCGGCCAGAATGAGCGGCATCTGCGGCAACCGCACCTTGAACTCCAGCGCGGCCTGCCAATCAAATGTCGTGCCAGTGCCACCATAGACACCCGGGGCACCAGCATCTAACAGAATGGCGCGAGCTCCGAAATCCGCCGCGTGGTCCAGGTCCGCCGCGGTCGTCACCCCGAGCGCCTTGAACACCGGCACCCCGTGATCATGATAGATAGCCACCTCCCGCGGCGTCTCGTCGCCGTGGAGTTGCACGACATCCAACATGCCATCCTCGATCAAACGCAGTGGCAGCGCGGGCGGTGCATTCACAAACACCCCGACCCGCAGGATTTGCCCGGCGAGTTCCCGCAGCCAACTGGCGTGCTCCGGCGCGACAAAGCGTTTTGATTGCGGCCAGAAGTTGACCCCTAGCGCATCCACGCCGAGCGCCACCAAGCGGCACGCATCGTCACGGGTCGTAACGCCGCAAATCTTGAGTGCGACAGAGGTGGGATCGAGAAAACGCGCGAGCAACGGCATGGCCGCAGCTTAGGGCAAATTTACCGGGAGGAAACGCTGAACTTGCCGGGTGCCGGCCCGACCTCACCACCGCCACTAAAACTTAGCGCTGGACATGACGATAAATCTCGTTATGACAAATCTCGTTATGAGCGAGGCCGTAAAATTCTTCCGGGCCGTGGCGGACGAGACACGCTGGCGAATCGTGCGTCTGGTGATGGAGCGTGCGCTGTGTGTGTGTGAGTTGGCGGATATTTTGGCAATGCCGCAGTCGTCGGTATCCAGCCACGTGCAGATCATCCGCAAGGCTGGCTTGTTAGAGAGCGAGACCTGCGGGAAGTGGACGTATTTCCGCATCGTGCGCGAGCGGCGGGCCGTGCTGCTGGCGGTCATGAAGGTTTTCCCGGATTGTCGCGCCTGCGCGGCGGACCGCGCCAAGATGGCCGACCGCTTGGCGCGGCGGGCCAGCAGTTGTTGCCCGGGCCCAATAAAACTCGCGACCCGCCGCCAGCCAGCCGGTCATAGCCGCTAATTTCAACCCGCATCACCATGTCCCACGCCGTTGCCAAAAACATGTCATTCACCGACCGCTATCTAACGGTCTGGATCTTCGCCGCGATGGGAATTGGAGTCCTGTTAGGAAATCTGGTCATTGCCGATCCGGCGGCATTGTTCGCGCCGCTGACCATTGGCACCACCAATTTGCCGCTGGCCATCGGCTTGATCATCATGATGTATCCGCCGTTGGCCAAGGTGCGTTACAGTGAATTGCCCAAGGTGTTTGCCAACCCGCGGATTCTCAGTTTGTCGCTGGTGCAGAATTGGCTCATCGGGCCGGTGTTGATGTGGGTGTTGGCGGTGGTGTTTCTGCGCGATCAACCGGAATACATGGTCGGGTTGATTCTGGTGGGACTGGCCCGCTGTATTGCGATGGTGCTGGTGTGGAATGACCTGGCCAAGGGCAGCAGTGAATACGCGGCGGGCTTGGTGGCGCTCAACAGCATTGCTCAAATTCTGTGTTACAGCGCCTATGCGTGGTTTTTCATCACCGTGTTGCCACCTTATGTGGGAATCAAAGGGATGATCGTGCCGGTTGCGATGAGTGATATTTTCCACAGTGTATTGATCTATCTGGGGATTCCCTTTGCGGCGGGTGCGGTGAGCCGGATTGTGTTAGTTAAACGGCGCGGTGTTGAGTGGTATGAGAAAATCTTCATCCCGCGGATATCACCGCTCACCTTGATCGCACTGTTGTTCACCATCGTGGTCATGTTCACTTACAAGGGCGATGCCATCGTGCGCCTGCCGCTGGATGTGTTACGCATCGCCATTCCGTTAGTTATATATTTTGCGGTGATGTTTGTGGTGAGTTTTGTGATGGCGGCCAAACTTGGGGCTGATTATCCGCGAACGGCGAGCGTGGCCTTCACCTCGGCCGGCAACAACTTTGAGTTGGCCATCGCGGTTGCGATCGCGGTGTTTGGCCTGCAATCAGCGGTTGCATTTGCGGCGGTGGTCGGCCCCTTGATCGAGGTGCCGGCCCTGCTCGGCTTGGTGCACGTGTCATTCTGGTTGCGCCGCAAATTTTTTCCCACCACCTGAATTATGCAACCACCGACCATCCTTGTG
>Ga0194057_10001828_pt1 | contig 10521 bp, 7 predicted proteins | sample SepL4415m_MetaG_FD_155474 | JGI IMG/M metagenome (GOLD analysis project Ga0194057, IMG submission 155474) | Anoxic zone freshwater microbial communities from boreal shield lake in IISD Experimental Lakes Area, Ontario, Canada - Sep2016-L442-15m | ecosystem: Environmental > Aquatic > Freshwater >...
TGCCGCCATTTCATGGCCGCCGTGCCGGCTCAAATACTCAGAGCACACATTGAGGCCACCGAGCAGGTCGAAGCCCTCAATGCTCCGGCAGGACCCACGTCCCATGCCATTCTCATCGAAACCCACCACGATCGCAGGCCGACCATACTTACTGGCCAGACGTGAGGCCACAATGCCCACCACACCGACATGCCAGCCGACCTCACCGACCACAATGCCGAAATGCGCGCCCGGATCATAAAAGGCATCGATCCGGCGAACAGCCTCCTCCATGATTTCATTCTCGACCTGTTTGCGTTCCTGATTGGCAGAATCCAAAAAAACCGCGAGTTCCCGGGCCTTTGCAGGATCTTCCGTCAGCAACAGTTCCAAGGCATCATCCGCTTTGCCCATCCGCCCTGCCGCATTCATGCGGGGCCCGAGCACAAAGCCGACGTGATAGGTTCCCAGTTCCCCTGTCGCACCCGCGACCTCGGAAAGGACACGCAGCCCCAGCCGTTCCCGCCGGTTGAGTTGAGCAAGACCATGGCGCACCAGAATTCGGTTTTCATGAAGCATCGGCACCATATCGGAAATGGTGCCCAGCGCTACGAGGTCCAAAAATTCGCGCAAATCCAGAGATAAGGCCGTCTTCTGTTTCTGATCCCGCCCCTTTTTCAACAGGGCATGACACACCTTGAATGCAACTCCCACCCCGGAAAGGCAACGCGCCTGAGGATCGGCGCCCAGCTTGGGATTGACCAGGGCCACCACCGGCGCCGGTCCGGCCACGCCTACTTCATGGTGATCCGTCACCACAATGTCCACACCGGCACTCGATGCAGCCAGGGCGGCTTCGTGTGAGCCCGAGCCACAATCTGTCGTAACGATAAGGCCGGGTTTGTAGGCGCTGATACAACGCGCCACGGTCTCCGCGTTAAGCCCATACCCCTCCTCCGTGCGACTTGGCAAAAACCGGTGCACATGCCCTCCCAAGCGGGTCAGCACATGGCTCATCAGGGCGGCGCTGGTTACGCCATCCACATCATAATCGCCATAAACCACAATCATCTCGCCAGCCTTGATCGCCTTCCAGATTCTTGCCGTCGCCGCTTCCATGGCAGGCAGGGTGAAAGGATCAAGAACATCACTGAGCCGGGGATTCAGGTAGCGCTCAACATCGCCGTTGGCAGGCACACCACGGAGGATCAGGGCCCGGGCCAGGGGGGCGGGTAACAAAGAACGACGGGCCAGTTCAAGAACTGGCCCGTCTTCAATCTTGCGAAGTCTCCAATTTTTCACGGAGCTTATTTCTGACCGAGATCGGGAGCTTTCCAGCGATACCAGGCGAGGGTGACCGGAGTGGCGATGTAGATACTTGAGTAGGTCCCTGTGATCATACCAACCAGCATGGCAACCGAAAAGTCCTTCAACGCACCACCGCCCATGATGAGCAGGAACAGCACCGACACCAGGGTGAAGGAACTGGTCAGCAGCGTCCGTGACAGGGTCTGATTGATACTATGATTACACAATTCTTTGAAGGTCTGGCCCCCTCGATACAGGCGCAGATTTTCACGGATCCTGTCAAAGATAATCACCGTATCGTTGCTGGAGTAACCGATAATGGTCAATACCCCGGCGATCAGCGTCATCGTGATCGGAAATCCGAACAGATGACAGATACCGATCGTGATCATGGCATCATGAATGGTCGCCACCACGGCCCCAAGCCCGAAGCCGAATTCGAAACGGAAGGCAATATAGATGACCATAGCCAGTGTACCCAGGATCATCGCCCAGGCGGCCCGCACCTTCAATTCCTGCCCGATTTGGGGCCCGACATCATCCTGCTGCATCAACTTAAAGCCAGCTTGAGGAATCTTAGTGGCCAACAGACTCTCAACCTGTTTTCCTTCCTCCAAAGTGGCAACCTTGACCAGGAGAATTTCACGTGTCCCGGCTGCCATGCTTTTCTGGAACTGAATGGATGGATCTTTGATCCCGCCACCAGTCAAAACATTGCGAACACTGTCAATTTCCGGTTTGGCCTCAAAACTCATCGTCAACTGAGTTCCCCCGGTAAAGTCCACACCGAACACGCTCGACTTGTCTTTCATCCCATGCCCGATCATCAATGCCCAGGAGACCACCACCACGGCGAAGGTACCGCCCAACATCCATTTCCATTTCCCGATGAAATCAAAGTTCGTCTCAGGAATAATGGAAAACATTTTCATGAGGGACACCTTGTTCGTCCGCTCGGCGATCAGCATATGGCACATATGGGTGACCGTCACAGCGGTGTAGAGATTGATCAGCAAACCGGCGATCAGGGTGATGGAATAGCCGCGAACCGGACCGGATCCGAATATGAACATGATCACGGCCGTCAGAATGGTGGCCACATGGGAGTCAAACACCGCTGCAAAGGCGCGTGCAAAGCCGGCATCGATGGACGCCTTGAGGCTTTTACCACCCTTGATTTCCTCACGGATACGCTCGAAAATCAGCACGTTCGTATCCACGGCCATACCGATACTCAGGGCGATACCCGCAATACCCGGCAACGTCAACACAGGGAGGGCTATAGCGCTTCCAGCCCTGGCATCACTGGAGAACATCCCTAAAATTCCAGCCGCCACAATCATGCCCAGTGGCAACAGCACTACATTCAAGATCAGCGCCAAATCGGCCAGCAAGCCATTGACCAGGTAGTAAAGCGCCATCAGAATGATAATCACGACACAGCCATACAAGCCGGCATTCATACCGCTGGTGACCGAGTCCTTACCCAGCGTAGGATCAACCACCCGGCGTTCCACAATCTCAACGGGAGCGGGCAGCGAGCCGGCTTTGAGGATGTGGGTCAGGAAGAGTGCCTCGCTGAAGGTGAAGCTACCGCTGATGACCGCACGCCCGCCATGAATAGCCTCTTTAATCACCGGCGCGGAATAGAGCGAGCCATCCAACACAATGGCCATCTGGCGCCCCACCGGCCCTGGATTCTTCGCGCCACCGGGCGCATACTCGCCGGTTACACGCGCGAATTTACGGGATCCTTCAGGATTGAACTCAAGACTGACAACGGATTGGCCCACGCCCTGTGTATCCACAGAAGCGCGCTTCAAGGTATCGCCCGTCAATTGAGCGGTCTTTTCAACATAATAAGGACTGAACGCTTCACGCCCGCCCACCTTCTGTTTTTCGAAAAGTAACTCGCAACGCCGGGGGGCATTGAAGAGCGCCACCTTTGAACGAAACGCCGAGTCCATCTTTTCGTCCGGAACCGCCTGCCGGTCACGAACCAGATAATCCCTGGCCGCCCCGCCATCCGAGAGGGACATGATTTTGTACCCCTCCGGCGCAACGCCCTTTTCAAATAATTTGTTGATCAGCTCGTGGTTCTTTTCGTGAACCATACGGAATTCCAGAAAGGCGGCTTCCTTGAGCATGCGAGCCGCCTCATCGCGCTTCTTCTCATCCACACCGGGGAGCTGAACCACGATGCGGTTATCCTTTTCAGGGAAGATAATGGGTTCGGCAATTCCCAAACCATCGACACGGTTCCGGATCACTTCAATAGCACGCGCCTGGGCTTCCTTCAGCGAGGTGATCATCCGATCTTTCACACGGATAGAGATCTGCTCTTCAGACAGCTTGCCGTAGTCTTCGGCACCCATCTTGGTCTTGATTTCCTCACGGATCTGATCCGCCATGGCGGTTTCGTCGATCTGCACCGTGAAGCTGGTACCACCCTTGATATCCAATCCGAACCGGACCTTATCCTTGATAGGGAAAACCGTCGCAACCGACATCCCCACCAGCACAACCAGCAACATCCACTTAAAGATTGTCTTCTTATCCATATCTAACTGCTCCTCGCTACCCTCAGCCCTTGTTACTTAGTATTTTCCACGCTGGCGGGAATCTCATCCTTGCCAAGCACCCGGATCACGGCACTCCGGACAATTTCCACCTTGGTGGTTTCGGACACTTTAATGGTCAGCATCTGTTCCTTGACTGCCGCCACAACCCCGATCATTCCCCCGCAGAACATGACGCGATCTCCGACCTTGATGCTATCCACCATCGCCCGCCGCTCTTTTTCACGCTTCTGCTGGGGCCGGATCATCATGAAATAGAAAAGAGCAAAAATGATGACCATGTAGCCCATCATCAACATGCCACTGCCACCCTGCCCCTGCCCACCGGCCGGAGGAGTACCCATACCCAAAAACAACATTGTCGTCATCATGCTCATTTAATTCTCCTTATTAGTTGCGTGAAATTCCCGTCTAAACTCTTCAAAAACCCCTTGATCCAACGCCGCGCGCATTTCGCGCATAAATTCCAACGTCCGGTGCAGGTTATGGATCGATAACAGCCGCACCCCGAGGATTTCCTTCACATTCATCAAATGCCGTATATAAGCCCGCGTAAAGTTCTGGCAGCAATAACACTCGCAGCCTTCCTCAACAGGACGGGTATCCTCCTTGTACAGCCCGTTCCTAACCGGATACCGCCCCGCCCGGGTCATCGCCGTGCCATGCCGCGCATACCGCGTGGGCATCACACAATCAAACATATCCACGCCCATCGCCACCGATTCCACGAGTTGCTTCAAGACCCCCACGCCCATCAGATAACGCGGCTTTTCCTCCGGTAATTCCACCACGCCGTTCTTCACGGCCTCGAGCAACACCGGCTCCGGCTCACCCACGCTCACGCCCCCGACGGCATAGCCGTCAAAACCGATCGCGACCAGTTCGCGGGCACACCGCGCACGAAGGTCGGCATACTCACCGCCCTGTACAATTCCAAAGACCAATTGGCCGTTCCGCGGATGCAGTTCGGCACATAAAGCGGCCCATGATAGAGTTCGCATTACGGCCTGACAAGCGTATTCGTAAGTACTCGGATAGGGTGGACATTCATCAAAAGCCATCATGATATCGGACCCGAGCCGACGCTGGATATCCATCGCCTCACGGGGTCCTAAAAACAGTTTTGTCCCATCAATATGCGACGCAAATTCGACCCCGTCAGGCTTGATTTTGCGGAGTTTGGAGAGGCTGAAGACCTGAAACCCGCCACTATCAGTCAAAATAGGGCGATCCCAACCCATAAACTTGTGCAATCCCCCGCATTTTTCGATGATTTCCACACCCGGCCTCAAACTAAGGTGATAGGTATTGCCCAGGATAATTTCAGAGCCAGCCTCTTTCATCTCCACCGGCGTCATCGCCTTAACCGTCGCCTGGGTCCCCACCGGCATGAACACCGGTGTCTCGATGGCTCCATGCAGGGTCCATAGCCGACCGCGCCGCGCCTTGCTTTTGGGATCAACCGCGAGAAGCTCGTATGTGCCCGGCGCCTTCACTTGGCGGCCGCCGCCATCAATGCCGCATCTGCCAGTACCATCGCCGCCATCGCCTCAACCACTGGAACAGCCCGCGGGACCACACAGGGATCATGACGGCCACGTGCTTTCAACTCGCATGCATGGCCCGCCCAATCCACTGTGGCCTGGGCACACCCGATCGTGGCTGGTGGCTTGAAGGCAACCCGGAAGACAATCGACTCGCCATTAGAGATACCGCCCTGGATCCCGCCACTGTTATTGGTGAGCGTCCCCAGCGATTTTCCCCGCTTAACAAAGGGGTCATTATGCGCTGAACCGCGCAGGCTGGTCGCGGCAAAACCCAGACCGAACTCGAAGCCGCGAGTCGCGGGAATCGTCAGCATGGCGCCAGCCAGGAGACCCGACAGCTTACCAAACACCGGTTCCCCCCACCCTGCCGGCACATTCCGGCACACACAGGAAACCACGCCGCCCACCGAATCACCGGCCTCCTTCAGGGACCGGATCAACGTGGCCATGGCCGCCGCCTGTACCTGATCCGGGCAACGCACCGGGTTTTTATCCACCAGTTCCCGGGAAATCGTCGCCACATCCACAGGGGCGGACTCTAGCTCACCGACCGACTGGACCCAGGCCACAATTTCGATTCCATACCGCTCACGAAGTAATTTCTCGGCTACCGCTCCCGCCGCCACCCGCGCGACCGTCTCCCGGGCACTGGCCCGCCCACCGCCGCTGGACGCCAGGACGCCATACTTTGTCATGTAGGTGAAATCGGCATGCGAGGGACGCGGTGCTGCGCGCATTTCGCCATAATCCTCCGGCTTGGTATCACGATTGGGAATAACCAGGGTCACGGGCGAGCCCAGGGTGACCCCCTTCTGCAACCCCGAGATGATCTGTACGGTGTCCGTTTCCTGCCGGGGCGTCGTCAGATCGCTCTGCCCCGGACGCCGCCGGTCCAGTTGCGGCTGAATGTCTGATTCTTTTAGATGAAACTGGGCAGGCAGGCCATCAATGACAGCACCGACCATCGGCCCGTGCGACTCACCAAACGTTGTAACGCGAAAGACGGATCCAAAAGTATTTCCCATAAATCATTTCTCCAATTCAACTACCTTACGAAATCCATCTTGCCCAATGCAATGGTTTCTTGGATAATGATGAGTGTTGACATGTGTGTGTCCTCATAAGGGGGCTTTTCCGTGAAAGATAATAAGAGACACTTTACCATTAGCATTGTCTTGCTGGGCCTGCTGGCTTGCCTTCTCATTGCGGCTTACTTTTATTACCTTTCACTCACACCGTCACTCGATAATATGGCTAAACTCCACGCCATGCTGAATTCACCTGGCGGCGGACCTGTGGAGGCCTCAATAGAAGCGGACACAGTCAATACTGAAAAAACCAAGGGGAAACCTGATACTGACACCGCTAAGACTGAATTTTTAGCTGCCGTAGACATGCAGGCGGATATGCCAAAAACTTTTGAAAAAGATTACCTGCCACCGGCCCGGCTGGCACCAGACATGTTCACCTTTTCATCTATTCCCAACAATGCACCCATAGCAGAGTTTCCGATTGTTCTAGTCGGTCAGAAAAATCTTGAATGGTATAAAACCCGAACCGCTACTGAGGGAGGAGTGGATGCAGGAAGCCAGAGTTCCATTTATGGACGCCCTCCGAACCCACCCGTGAAGCCACCCGGACCTCCTGGACCTCCAGGGCCACCTGGACCGCCGGGCCCCAAACCGCCTCCGGAAGTCAGCACCTCAGGGCTCTAAGTATGCCTTTTCATCTTGTTTCGCTCTTTCTGGCCATCGGGGTAACGCCCTGGTTACTCAGTCGACTCCTGTTACGGCGCCACTCATGGAAAATCATTCTCGCCGGCTGGGGACCAGCCCTGATTTCCGTCAACATGGCCGTTCCCCTCACCCTTCACCTGCTGGCGATTCCCTTAACCCCGGATTCACTTGCCCTCGCCCATGGCATCCTCGCAGCAGTCATCACTCTTATTTCTGCAAAGGCCGGGCTCCATCCAGGCGAAACCCACCCCTACCCCTCCAAGGCGGGGAGCTCGTGCAAGCTGTTTCAACCAGGACAACTCCACTCCTTGGACATATCCGCCTTCCTTCTATTCGCCATCCTCATACTGCCCCTGACCCACATCGCCGGTATCGACACATACAAGTGGCAGGATCTGGCAGGCAACATCGCCGTTGAACAGCGCATTTCCTGGCTGATCCACCCGCTTTCCCTCCTCGGGTTCACTCCCCGTTCCTATTCAAGCGCACAGCCGCTGGTTCTCGCCAGCATCCAAATGCTGGGGCATACCGGAGTGGATTGGGGCTTCTATCTATTGTCACTCATCTGCGGACTCACTGGATTTTCCGGTGCCTGGATTCTCGGTCGACACTTATTGAAGTCCGATACTTCAGCAACCTGGCTGGCTATCCTCTACATGTTCTCACCTGTCTTCATGCGCTACAACTACTGGGCCACAGGCCGGGGCCTGTTACTGGCCTTGCTTCCTGTCTATCTTCTGATCCTGCTCAAGCTGGGAGACTCGCTCACGGGCAAGGCGGGCCTCTCGCGGTGCTCACTGCTATGGCTTTTTCCTGCCTGGCTGCTCACGACAATGCTACTCATGACGTCGCATAAGGCTGGCGTGGTTGGGGCATGCCTGATCCCTATCCTTTTCGCGGTGTCCCCGACACTCGCGCTTCTGCGAGGACGGTGGGGACTCTGGATCGCGGGACTCCTCGCCATCGCAGCCGGCCTGCTTCTGGCCAACGGACAGCCCGTCACATTGGCGATCCGCCTGCTGACCCGCTTTGGCTGGCTGCTCCCCCTGGCCATTCTGGCCATCATTATGGCATCAGACCGGTTACTCTCGCCCCCCTTCCGAGCAATATTAACCGCCGGATTTGCAGCATTTGTGCTTTCCTGTACTCCCGACATGTACGGTGCCTTGCTGGCCTTGCCTTTTTTCGCCTGTTTGGCAACCCTCGGACTTGAGAAAATCAATTTAAACAGAAGCTCACGAAGACCACGAAGGGAGAATGATTTTTCCGCCGAAGGCGAGAAAGAAAATTCTTCTTTGCGAGCTTCGCGTGCTTCGGTTCAAACTCGTCTTCTCGATTCTGAATATGTCTGGTTAGGAGTCATCCTCATCCCTGCGATCGTGATTGTCCTCAACCAGATGCAGGATTCACCCTCTGAATCTGTTTATCGTGCAGCCCAGTTCATTGAGCAATATGATCCCCGCGGCCCCTTCCGCATTGAGGCGCCCGGCAAAGCACGCTACCAAATTCAAGCCTATGTCTCAGGCTGTCCCCGCTTTTCGGTTCAGTCAGGCTCCATGCCACAAGTGAATATTCATTCGCCACCAGTCTGGACCGGCAAGCCTGCTCATGACGCCCGTCAATGGATTGACTATCTGCGGGTCATTCTGGAACTACGGGATTCCCACACCGACTGGTATGGCAGTGGCACCAAGGTCTATTACATCACCGTTGATGGCAAGGGAACCACCCCACAAGGAGCCAAACTCCTGTTTAAAAGCGGCAACGTATCGGTATTTGAGTAATGGAATTATAGTCCGACACCTAAACGCCCTCTTCCCACCAAAAAAAACGGCGGCCATCGCCGCCGTCTCTCTCATCGCCTCATTACGATAAACTGTTCGTCCTGCCCATTCAGTTAAATGGTTCTCCCGGTGGAGGCAAGGTTTGGAGCGAAATCATCCACTGCCGCACCACCGCCCCCCTGCCTTTAGCAATTAAACGGATCTGGTCAACCCGGCCCGCATCTATTCTCCCCGTGATCACGATCTCATCTGCACTTGTGGACTCCATGATGGAAGCAAGCTGTTCCAGCCCACCCAAAACACGGTACCCGTGTACCCAGCGCCCCCGCAGGGTGGGATCATTATCCACCAGTCCCACAATGGAAATCCGTGCCGCACGGTCATAGAGAAAGCTGGCCTCCTTCAGGAACAAAAGGACTTCCACCCCTGCTCCAACCAGAAGCATCCGTCGGAACCCGAGCGTGCCCGCCCCCCGCTTCGACATCCACGACATCAAATCCTGAACAATCCGGACAAAGGCCCGTGAGCCGACAACCAGAGTGAGCGCCATACCGAGATAAAGAAGCGCCACCACAACTTGCCGGCGCAACGTGTGGTCATTCACTACCATCCCCCCGCCCAGCCACAAGAGAATACCCACCATGACAGCCCCACCCGTAAAGGCGTATTCAGAAACACGTGCCATACTCCACACCCGGCTGTAGGAGCGGCTCAGCACCAGCAGTAGGAAGGGCAACCCGATTGCATACGGAGCAGCCCGCGTCCAAGCATGTTTAACGGGGCCAGGTTCTGCCAACCCCAGGGCAATCGCAAGGGCAATGGCCATCGCCACAACATCCACCACGGGATAAACAAACACGGCCCGGCATTTCAGGTTGGGTCGATTAAACCCCTTCAACACCGCCGAACCGCTATCCCACAACTCGATCCAGGCCAGATGCCGCACAACCACATAGGTCCCAACCAGAAAAGCCACCAGCATGGTGCCCACCGCATATTCCCGGTAGACGGCACTCAAAACCCCCACGGCACTCAAAATCAAACCGAATACATAGAGAGCCAGGGCAACCTGCCTCTGCGACAGACCCAGTCGAATCAAGCGGTGATGCAAATGGTCGGCATCTCCCTTAGCGATACCCAATAAGGGTTCCGAAGCCTTCCCATCATTTTGAAGCAAGGAGCGTACGGATCGACGCCATACAGCAAGCCCGGCATCCAGCATGGGGACCCCGACCGCAAGGATCGGAACGCCAATGCTGGCCATGGTGGTTCCCTTGGAACTGGTGCCCAAGGCCAGGGACGCAATGGTGCAGCCAATGAACATGCTGCCGGTATCGCCCATGAAAACAGTGGCCGGATGAAAGTTATGCCGGAGGAATCCCAGGCAGGCTCCGGCCAGAGCCAGACACATCAGCACATCGCCGGGTTGATGGCGGAATAACAGTGACACCCCAACCCCGGCGGCCGCCACAATCCCCAACCCAGCCGCCAGCCCGTCCATGCCGTCAATCAGGTTGAAGGCATTCATAAGAATCCTTCAACCTGATTGACGGCATGGACGGGCTGGCGGCTGGGTTGGGGATTGTGG
>Ga0194057_10001833_pt1 | contig 10498 bp, 9 predicted proteins | sample SepL4415m_MetaG_FD_155474 | JGI IMG/M metagenome (GOLD analysis project Ga0194057, IMG submission 155474) | Anoxic zone freshwater microbial communities from boreal shield lake in IISD Experimental Lakes Area, Ontario, Canada - Sep2016-L442-15m | ecosystem: Environmental > Aquatic > Freshwater >...
GCCCAGGTGAGCCCCGACGTAGTGGTCGGATCCCACACCGATCTGGACGCGCTACGGCGGGTCGCGGTCGGCGCGGATGCGCTGACCTTCGACCATGAGCACGTTCCGACCGAACTGTTGGATGCCCTCGTCGCCGACGGCGTCGCGGTGCTGCCATCGCCGGAGGCGCTGGTTTTCGCTCAGGACAAGCTGGCGATGCGCCGGCGGCTCACGGAATTGGACGTGCCGGTGCCGCGGTTCGTGGAGGTTCGGACGCTCGATGACGTCGACGCGTTCGCCGCCCGGATCGACGCACCCGTGGTGGTCAAGACCGTGCGCGGTGGCTACGACGGCCGCGGGGTGGTGTTGACCACCGATCTGGCCCATGCCCGCGAGGTGGTGTCGGGCTATCTCGAGGCCGGTGTGCAGGTTCTGCTCGAGGAGCGGGTCTCGATGCGGCGGGAGCTTTCGGCGTTGGTGGCACGCTCGCCGCTGGGGCAGGGTGCCGCCTGGCCGGTGGTGGAAACCGTTCAGCATCAAGGGATTTGCGTGACCGTGTTGGCGCCGGCACCAGATTTGCCCGATCGGCTGGCCGTCGACGCCGAGGCGCTGGGGCTACGCATCGCCGCAGAGCTGGGTGTGGTCGGAGTGCTCGCCGTCGAGCTTTTCGAGACGACCGACGGCACGTTGATGGTCAACGAGTTGGCCATGCGTCCGCACAACTCCGGTCACTGGACCATGAACGGCTCGGTCACCAGTCAGTTCGAGCAGCACGTGCGGGCGGTTCTGGACTACCCGCTCGGAGACACCCGGGCGATCGCCCCGGTGACCGTGATGGCCAATGTGCTCGGCGCCGCGGACCCTCCGTCGATGATCATGGACGAACGACTGCACCATCTGTTCGGCCGAATTCCGGACGCCCAGGTACACCTCTACGGAAAACAGGAGCGGCCGGGCCGCAAGATCGGTCATGTGAACGTTCTGGGCTCTGATCTCGGGTCGGTGCGTGAGCGCGCCGAACGGGCGGCACACTGGTTATCGCACGCAGAATGGTTAGACGGGTGGGACGGCGGAGATGGGAGCGGCGGAGGTGACTAAGCCCCGAGTCGGCGTGATCATGGGCAGCGACAGCGACTGGCCGGTGATGGAAGCCGCCGCGACAGCACTGGCCGAGTTCGACGTGCCCTTCGAGGTCGGTGTGGTGTCCGCGCACCGAACCCCCGGTCGAATGCTGGACTATGCCCGCGGTGCGGCCGGCCGGGGCATCGAGGTGATCATCGCCGGTGCCGGCGGCGCGGCGCACCTGCCCGGCATGGTCGCCTCGGCCACGCCACTGCCGGTGATCGGTGTTCCGGTGCCGCTGGCCACACTCGACGGCCTGGATTCCCTGCTGTCGATCGTCCAGATGCCGGCCGGCGTACCGGTGGCATGCGTGTCGATCGGCGGTGCGCGCAACGCGGGGTTACTGGCGGTGCGGATCCTGGCGTCGGCCGACCCGGGTCTGCGCGCACGGATGGAGGATTTCCAGGCGAACACCGAAGCCGAGGTCATGGAGAAGGATCGGGCGCTGAGGGCGCAGTTGCTGGGCGAGTGAGCACACAGGTAAATTCTTTTCCATAAAACTTTGAGGAGGCTGGCATGTCAGGTAACCCGTCGTTCGATGTATTCCGGTTGCCGGAGGAACACGAGGAGTTGCGGGCCGCCATTCGCGCGCTGGCTGAAAAGGAGATCGAGCCTTACGCCGCCGCGGTCGACGAAGATGCCCGCTTCCCGCAGGAGGCCCTCGACGCCCTGAACGCGTCGGGCTTCAACGCTATTCACGTGCCCGACGAGTTCGGCGGTCAGGGCGCGGACTCGGTGGCCGCCTGCATCGTCATCGAGGAGGTCGCCCGGGTCGACGCGTCGGCGTCGCTGATCCCAGCGGTCAACAAACTCGGCACCATGGGTCTGATCCTGAGCGGGTCGGATGAGCTGAAGAAGCAGGTGCTGCCGGAGATCGCCGACGGCAAGATGGCCTCGTATGCGCTCTCCGAGCGCGAGGCCGGCAGCGACGCGGCCGCCATGCGGACCCGCGCCAAGGCCGACGGCGACGGCTGGATCCTCAACGGGTCGAAGTGCTGGATCACCAACGGCGGCAAGTCCGCCTGGTACACCGTGATGGCGGTGACCGATCCTGACAAGGGCGCTAACGGTATCTCGGCATTTATGGTTCACGAGAATGACGAGGGTTTCACCGTCGGGCCCAAGGAACGCAAGCTCGGCATCAAGGGTTCACCCACCACCGAGTTGTACTTCGAGAACTGCCGCGTCCCAGGCGACCGCATCATCGGTGATCCCGGTACGGGGTTCAAGACCGCACTGGCCACCCTCGACCACACCCGGCCCACCATCGGCGCCCAGGCGGTCGGCATCGCCCAGGGCGCACTCGACGCGGCGATCGCCTACACCAAGGACCGTAAGCAGTTCGGCCGCGCTGTCGCCGACAACCAGGGTGTGCAGTTCATGCTCGCCGACATGGCGATGAAGACCGAGGCCGCCCGGCTGATGGTGTATTCCGCGGCAGCCCGCGCCGAACGCGGTGAGGCCGATCTCGGATTCATTTCAGCGGCCTCGAAGTGTTTCGCCTCTGACGTCGCGATGGAGGTCACCACCGACGCCGTGCAACTGTTCGGCGGGGCCGGCTACACCGTTGACTACCCGGTGGAGCGAATGATGCGCGACGCCAAGATCACCCAGATTTACGAGGGCACGAACCAGATTCAGCGGGTTGTGATGTCCCGCGCGCTGCTGCGCTAACGCTACGCCGGTGCAGCCGCCCGCAGGTGGGTGATATCGCCTGCGGACACTGCCACGGTCTGGGCGCCGGTGTCGATGGACAGCTGACCGCTTTCATCGAGATCGGTTGCGATACCGACGATTTCGCGATCACCGGGCAGGGTCGCGCGGACCCGGGTACCCAGCGTTGAACTCAGGCATCGATAGTCCTCGACTAGGAGGGCGTCGGGCCCGCCGGCTGAGCGCCAGCGGTCTATCCGGGCGCTGAGTTCGGCTAGCACGGCACCGAGCAGTGCACTGCGGTCCAGCATCGTCGAGCCCAACATGAGAAGCGATGTCGCGCGCTGATCGGGTGCTTCATCTTCCGTCAGCGTGACGTTGAGGCCTAGGCCCACTACGATCACCGGATCGGGCGCGGCGACCTCGGCCAGGATGCCGGCAAGTTTTCCCTCGCCGACCACAATGTCGTTGGGCCACTTGAGTTTTGCGTCCACTCCGGTAGTGGCACGGACAGCATCGACCACCGCGATGCCGGTGAGTAGCGGCACCCAACCCCAGGCCTTCGCCGGAACTCCGGCCGCGGCTATGCCCACCGACAGTGCGATCTGCGATCGGGGTGGGGTCGACCAGGCACGTCCGTTGCGGCCGCGGCCGGCACTCTGATGTTCGGCGATCAGCACCGCGCCGTCGATGTCCTCCCCGGCGGCGTGCCGGGCCAGCAGATCGGCATTGGTGGACCCGGTGGTCTCCACCACGTCCAGGCGATGCCACGGGCGGTCCGGGCCGACCAGGTCGTGGCACACCGCAGTGACATCCAGCCGGGCACGGTTGCTGCTCATGGCGGAAAGCCTATGACCACCACCCGCAGAAGCCACCGCAGGACCTGAGCTAACTGGAGTCCAGCGTCCGGGTGACCTTCTCTGTCGCCCGGCGCCGGTCGAGTACTGCCGGGTCTGGGTTGGCCAGCAGCACCAGCGAGGCGCCTGCGGCGAACACCGCCAGCAGGTTGTCGACGATCTCGGTATCGGTTGACCATGTCTGGGCCGACATGACGCGGTCGGCCGAAGTGAGGCCGAGGGTTGCAGCGCGACGCTGTGCCGCGTCAAGCACCTCGTCGGCAGACCGGCCGTCCAGTGCCGGGCCCGGATGTCGTTCGGGCACAACCTGATCGCCGTGCACCCGGACGGCGGTGGCGTAATCGGTGACGCCGATCGGCAGGTTCGGGGCGGCCTTGCCGAACGGGTCAAGTGACAGCACCGCCACCTCACCGCCGGCCACGATCTCGTCGGCCTCGGCAAGCCGGTCGGCGGTGCACAGTGCGATGTCGGCGTCGCCGGAGCACACCACCTCCGCGCCAATCCACCACGCGCCGAGCAGCACGGCCGCGGTCTGCCAGTGTGCGGGCAGCAGCATCGCCGCCCGGGTGCCCGGGCCCGCACTGAGTTCGTCGCGCAGCAGGTTGGCGGTCTTGGCCGCCCAATTCGCCAGCGTCACGGCAGACAGCTCGATGCGTTCACCGACCGCATCGTCGTAATACGTGATGCGGGGGCCTTTGGGGTCGGCCGAGAGTATCGGGGTCAACAGCGCGTCGGTCAGATTGGTCATCAGTTGACGCGCGCCATTAATTGACACACTTCGGGTCATTGGACCCCGCGGTGATCACCGGCGACGCCAGTGCCGCGTCAACGGCCGTAGCCGCATCGTCGGCGGACTGCTGGTCGACCATCGCCGAGGTCGGCAGCGTGCCATCGAGTCCGGAACCCGGACCGGCGTAGTCGTCAGCAAGCACCACTCGCACTGTTCCGGGAGGGATCGATGAATCGGCGACGATCGGCAGTCCGCCGAGGTCCTTCGCCACCGCCTGGGCGCCCAGGTCGTCTGCGGTGGCGGCCTGCACCTGGCTTTCGACCACCTTCGTCTTGTCGTTGTTTCCGGTGGTGCCTGCAGTGAATCCGACGGCGCTGAGTCGTTCCGAGACCGCGCCCGCCAAACCGTTGATGTCGGTGTCGTTGATGACGTCTGCGGTGGTCTGTTCAGGAGAGTAGGCAACCTTCTCGATCTTGCCCGCCGCCTGGTCCTGCAGCAGTCCGGCTACCCAGTCCTTCACACCAGCGGGGTCGACCCGCACCACCGACTGCATGCCGTCGTCGCTCCAGCCGTCCTCGGCTAGGACCGGGATGGTGGCGAAGGCCACGTTTCCGGCGGCCAACTTCTGCAGTTGTTTGACGAAATCCATCACATCCCAGCCCGTTGAGATCACCACCGAGCGTTGGATGGCATCCTGCAGCCGACTCAGAGTTGCCGGGCTGCTCAGTGTGCGACCCGAAATCACCTGGTGGGCAAGCGAAGCCATCACTACCTGCTGACGTACCACCCGGTCGAGATCGCCGCGCGGCAGGTCGTGACGCTGCCGGACGAAGCTGAGCGCCTGTGGGCCGTCGAGCCGCTGCCAGCCAGCCGGGAAGTCGGCACCCGAAAGTGGTTCGTAGACAGGGTCTTTCAGGCATACCTCGACGCCGCCGAGGGCGTCGGTGATCAGCGAGAAGCCCAGTAGTCCGATCTCGGCATAACGGTCGACGGTGACACCGGTGAGGTCGGCGACGGTCTTGATCAGGGCGTTACGGCCCGCCTCGACCGCCCGGGGTTCGGCCTCGGTCGGATCCATACCCTGGTTTTCGACGAGTTCCTTCATCCGGTCCAGCTTGACTTCTCCGTACACCCCGTTGATCTTCGTTTTGCCCAGGCCCGGCGCCTCCACGTAGGAGTCGCGCGGAATCGAGATCGCCGTCGCGGAGCGACCGTTGTCCGGTATCCGGACCAGGATGATGGTGTCGGTATTGGTCGCGACGTCATCGCCGGCGTGCAGCTGGGCGAGTTCGTCGGCTGAGAGTGGATTGCCGTGGGCGTCGGTGCGGCTGTCCATGCCGACCAACATGATGTCGAGTGCGCCGTCCCTACTGCCGCCACCGCCCAGGATTCCGGTGGCGAAGTGGAAGATGCCGCTTTCGAACGATCGGACCGAACCCCAGGCGACACCGGTGCTAACCATGATCAGCACGGCCAGCAGTGCGGCCACAGTGCGCCCCATCGGGCGCCCACGTGTCACTACCGTCACTTCCGTCTCAGCTGGCACCTGCCTAGGCTACTGGCGATAGGGCCGCTTACCCGGTAGCCGAAACCGGCGTGCCAGACTCCTAGGCGTGGCAACGAGGATGGTGATTACCGGCGCGGGTGGCCAGGTCGGCGGTTTCCTTGCTGGTGAGGCGGCCTCCCGTGGTTACGACGTGGCGGCCCTGACCCGCCGGGATTTCGATATCACCGATGAATCGGCCGCCGGACGTGTGGTCCGCACCGGCGATGTGGTGGTCAATTGTGCGGCCATGACCAATGTCGACGCGGCCGAGGCCGATCCGGACGGCGCTCACCTGATCAACGCCGTCGGTCCGGGTAATCTCGCCCGGGCTTGCGCCCGGGTCGGCGCCCGCCTGGTGCACGTGTCGACGGATTATGTCTTCAGAGGCGACCATGATCGCCCCTATGAGATCGCCGACGGCACCGGACCGCTGAGCGTGTACGGGCGGACCAAACTCGACGGCGAGCACGCGGTACTGAGCGCACTGCCCGAGGCTCACGTCGTCCGAACCTCCTGGGTGTACACCGGTGGCGACGGAACCGATTTCGTGGCGGTGATGCGCAGGTTGGCGGCTACCGACCGCGTTATCGAGGTGGTCGATGACCAGACCGGCGCGCCCACCTACGCCAGGGACCTGGTGGCCGCTCTGCTCGAGGTCGCGGCCGGCGATACCACCGCGCCGATCCTGCACGTTGTCAACGCCGGCGCGGCGAGCAGATTCGAGCAGGCGCGCGCGGTGTTCAACGAACTCGGTGCGGATCCGGATCGGGTGCGTCCGGTGAGCACCGCCGCGGTTCCGCGCCCGGCCCACCGCCCGGTGTACTCGGTGTTGTCGATGGTGGACTCGACCCGGGCCGGTCTGACCGCACTGCGGCCGTGGCGTGAGGCGTTGGCAGAGGCGCTTGCCGTACCACTGGCGGGCCAGCCGATAACCTCGACGCCGTGAGTGATGAGCCGGCCCTGACGGTGGTCACGGTGACGTATTCGCCGGGCTCGCATCTCGACCGGTTCCTGTCATCGCTGACGGTGGCCACCGACCGACCGCTGTCGGTGGTGATCGCCGATAACGGTTCGAGCGACGGCACGCCGGAGGAGGCGGTCGAACGCTACCCGGGCACCCGACTGCTGCGCACCGGGGCAAATCTCGGCTACGGAACCGCCGTCAACCGGGCGGTGGCCACAGTGCCGCCCGATCAGGAATTCATCCTGATCGCCAATCCCGACGTCACGTGGGGGCCGGGCAGTATCGATGCGCTGACGGACGCCATCGGCCGGTGGCCCCGCGCCGCCACCCTGGGCCCGTTGATTCGCGATCCCGACGGCTCGGTCTACCCGTCTGCTCGTCACCTGCCCAGCCTCATCCGTGGTGGGATGCACGCCGTGGTCGGCTTCGCCTGGAAAGCCAATCCGTGGTCGAAGGCCTATCGCCAGGAACGTCTGGAGCCCAGCGAACGACCGGTGGGCTGGCTGTCGGGATCGTGTCTTCTGGTGCGCCGCAAGGCATTCGACGCGGTCGGTGGTTTCGATGAGCGCTACTTCATGTACATGGAGGACGTCGACCTCGGTGACCGGTTGGGTAGGGCGGGCTGGCTCAATGTCTATGTGCCGGCGTCGGAGATCCTGCACGACAAAGGGCACTCGACCGGCCGGGAACCGGCGCGCAACCTGCGTGCCCACCACGACAGCACCTATATCTATCTGGCTGATCGTCATGGCCGACGGTGGCAAGCGCCACTGCGCTGGACCATGCGGGCCGCACTGGAGGTACGGGCCCGCGCGGCGGTCCGCAAGTCGCGACGGCTGCTGACCAGGGGGACACGATGAGTGCAGTGGACGCGGTAGTCCTGGTGGGCGGCAGGGGCACCCGGTTGCGGCCGCTGACGCTGGCGGTACCCAAGCCCTTGCTGCCGACCGCCGGGTTACCGTTCCTCACCCATCTGCTGTCCCGGATCGCCGAGGCCGGTATCGAGCACGTGATTCTCGGAACCGCTTACAAGGCAGAGACTTTCGAGGCCGAGTTCGGTGACGGCGCGACGCTCGGCCTACAGATGGAGTACGTCACCGAGGAGCGGCCGCTGGGCACCGGCGGCGGAATCGCCAACGTCGCATCGACGTTGCGCGGCGACACCGTCATGGTGTTCAACGGTGACGTGCTGTCCGGTGTGGACCTGACCGCGATGCTCACCGCCCATTATGAGCGTGACGCCGACGTCACGCTGTATCTGGTCCGGGTCGCCGACCCGCGTGCGTTCGGTTCGGTGCCCACCGACGCCGACGGGAATGTGTTGGCATTCCTGGAGAAGACCGATGATCCGCCGACCGATCAGATTAATGCCGGCTGCTACATCTTCAAACGAGAGATCCTCGACCGCATCCCGCGCGGCCGGGCGGTATCGGTGGAACGTGAGGTCTTTCCGGCACTGCTGGCCGACGGGGCGAAGGTGTGTGGATTCGTCGACTCCGGCTACTGGCGCGATATGGGCACACCCGAGGACTTCGTTCGGGGTTCGGCGGACCTGGTGCGCGGCCTGGCCCCGTCACCGGCACTGGGCGACCGCCGCGGTGAAAGTCTGGTGCACGACGACGCGACGGTGGCGCCCGGTGCGGTACTCGTCGGCGGCACCGTGGTGGGCAGGGGCGCCCAGATCGGACCCGGGGTGCGTCTTGACGGCGCGGTGATCTTCGATGGCGCCACCGTGGAGGCGGGTGCGGTGGTGGAACGCTCCATCATTGGGTTCGGCGCGCGGATCGGACCGGGCTCGCTGATCCGGGACGGCGTGATCGGCGACGGCGCCGACATCGGAGCGCGATGCGAGTTGCTGCGCGGCGCCCGGGTGTGGCCCGGGGTGCTCATCCCGGATTGCGGGATCCGCTACTCCAGCGACGGTTAGCCGCATCCACGAGACGGATCAGTCCAGCGTCGGTCCCATCGGGCAGTTGGTCGATCGGCCACCACCGCAGATCCAGTGACTCATCGCTGATGGCGATCTCGGCTCCGGGCGCGGCGGTGGCGATGAATTGCAGATCGAGGTGTCGGGTCGGGACACCTAGTGAACAGGTCACCGAATGCACATGGACCGCAGCAAGATTCGGGTGCAGGTGCAGATCGGTGATCCCGGATTCCTCGGTGGCCTCCCGCAGTGCTGCACCGAAGATGTCGATGTCGGTGTCCTCGCAGTGCCCGCCCAACTGCAGCCATCGTCCGAAGCGGGGATGCAGGGTCAGCAGCACCTTCTGCGCGCTGTCATCGACGACGAGGGTGGACGCGGTGATGTGGCCGGCCACGCACGACCGCATGCAGCTGTCCGGTCGGGCGTGCAGGAAGGCCAGCACCGCGTGGCGTAGCGCATCCTGGTCGCAGTCGGTCGTTTCCCAGTTGGTCAGCAGTGCGATCGCTGATTCGCGCACGCTCATCGGCGGACCAGTTGGTCGCCGACCGGCGCAGGGTCGCGAGGATGCGGCGGCTCGTCGGGATAGCCGATCGCCACCGCGCCCAACGGATGCCAGTCCGGCGGTAGGTTCAGAACGTCGCGCACCACGTCCGGAGCGAAGATGGTCGATCCGATCCAGCAACTGCCGACTCCCCGGACGGCAAACGCGACCAGCAGGGCCTGCACCGCGGCACCCACGGCCACAGTGAACATGGTGCGTTCGGCCGCGGTCCGAACCGGGTCCGGATAGTGGTGGGCGCCCTCGGGTACCAGGAACGGGATCACGACTTCGGGTGCGTCGTAGAGAATCCGGCCGCGATCCACCCGGCGATCGATCGCCTCGGCCGGTTTACCGTCTGCGGCGAGGTCGGCGCGCCACGCCTGTGCCATCCGATCCAGAAGTGCGATGCGCCGCGCGCGGTCGGCAAGCCAGACGAAGCGCACCGGGCGGGTGTGATGTGGGGCGGGCGCGGTGAGCGCCTCGGCGACGGCGGCTTCGATCAGACCGGCCTCGATCGGCTGCGTCGTGAAAGTGCGTACCGACCGGCGCAGCAATTGGGCTTGCTGTCGGCCGAGTTCGATCGCCTCGGCGGTACCGAGCCAGAACAGGTCGTCCTCGCCGCTGCGCAGGAGACGCGCGGCATCCGATCCGTCATCGCGCATCGTCAGGCCGCGCACCACCGCCACCGGCACCGCGGTCAGTTTGCCCTTCACCAGGTCGGCCGCGGCGGCGATCTCGTCGGCGACGGCGACCTCGGTGACCACGAGTTCATTACCGTGGCCGTCGAGCGCGCCGGCGTAGCCGTGCAGCACCGGCACCCCGGCCGACCCGATCGCGGCATCGGTCTGCCCGTTGCGCCAGGCGCGGCCCATGGTGTCGGTGATGATCACCCCGACCTCGACACCGAGGATTTCACGCAACGCGGTGCGCAACCTCGACGCGCTGGCATCCGGGTCAATCGGCAGCAGGGCCAATTCCGTTGTGGCGACATTGGATCCGTCGACTCCGGCGGCGGCCTGGATCAGACCCTGACGGTTCTCGGTGATCAGGGTCTTCCCCTTGCGGGCCAGTACCCGGATCGCCTCAGAGTCGATCAGCCTGCGGCGCAATGCATCCCGCTCATCCGGATCGGCGGGGGCAGTGACAATGCGGCCCTCACACTTGGACACCGCCTTGCTG
>Ga0194057_10001836_pt1 | contig 10490 bp, 8 predicted proteins | sample SepL4415m_MetaG_FD_155474 | JGI IMG/M metagenome (GOLD analysis project Ga0194057, IMG submission 155474) | Anoxic zone freshwater microbial communities from boreal shield lake in IISD Experimental Lakes Area, Ontario, Canada - Sep2016-L442-15m | ecosystem: Environmental > Aquatic > Freshwater >...
GCGCAAGGGGACGCCGCCGTTGTATTCGGAGAGAAGGAGATTGCGGAACAGCGTGCCCGGCCGACGAGCGAACCACTTGTGCACGCCGATCACCGGCCGGTAGCTTTGCTGGATCTGCTTCTCCTGCAAGGCGAGGGCGGCTGCGAAGGCAGCGTCGAAGTCACGCTCAAGAGGCATTCTGGATGCCCCTCGTCGTTGCGGCCAGAAGGCGGCAACTCGGACTCGGCATTGGCAACATAGACGCGACCTCGCGAGGATCGGGGGCGCCGCCCGTCGGCGGCTCAGATCTCGATTGTACGCGACAGGCCGGACAGAGTGGGCGACCATGGCGCCGAGGGCGGTTCGCACTGCGGATTTCGGGCACGGCGCGGACGGCGAAGCACGGGAAGCGCGAAGCGCTCGCTCAGTTCTTCGCCGCCACCCAGTCGGCGCCCACGCCCACCTCCACTTCGAGCGCGGGGTCCATCTCGTAGGCGCCGCACATGGCGTCGCGCAGCAGGGGCACGCACTCCTCGACCTCGGCCGCGGGGCACTCGAGGACGAGCTCGTCGTGCACCTGGAGGACAAGCCGCGCGCCCAGCTTGCGCCGCGCGAGCTCGCGGCTCACCGTCACCATGGCCACCTTGATGATGTCGGCGGCCGTGCCCTGCAGCACCGTGTTGACCGCCAGGCGTTCGCCCAGCGAGCGCCGGCGGAACTCGCGGGAGCGCAGCTCCGGCACGGCCCTGCGCCGCCCGAACAGCGTGGTGACGTAGCCGTCCCGCGTGGCCTGGGCGATCACGCCTTCGCGAAACTCGCGGACCTTGGGGTACTTGGCGAAGTAGGCGTCGATGAAGGCCTTGGCCTCCTCCACAGGGATGTCGACCTGCTCCGAGAGGCCGAAGGCGGAGAGGCCGTACATGATGCCGAAGTTGGTGGCCTTGGCGTGCTCGCGCTGGCGCTTGGTGACCGCTTCCAGCGGGATCCCCGCGACGGCCGCGGCGGTGACGCGATGGACGTCCTCGCCGCGGTGATAGGCGCCCAGCAGCGCCGGCTCCTGCGAGAGCAGCGCCATGAGGCGCAGCTCGATCTGCGAGTAGTCGGCGACCACCAGCCGGCACCCCTCTTCAGCCACGAAACAGGCGCGGATCTCGGTGCCCAGGTCGGTACGCACCGGGATGTTCTGCAGGTTGGGATTGACGCTGGACAGACGCCCGGTGGCGGCGACCGTCTGTTTGAAGGTGCTGTGCACGCGCCCCGTGCGCGCGTCGATGTGCTGCGGCAGCGGCTCGAGATACGTGTTGATCAGCTTGGTGAGCTCGCGCCACTCCTCGACGGCCGGGATGATGGGGTGCTCACCGCGCAGGCCGCGCAGCACGCGCGCGTCGGTCGAATAGCCGGTCTTGCCCTTCTTGCCGCGTTGCAGGCCGAGCCGCACGAAGAGGATCTCGGCGAGCTGCTGCGGCGAGGCCACGGTGAAGTCCTCGCCGGCCAGACGGATGATCTCGTCGTGCAGCTCGTCGACGCGGTCGCGCAGACGGGCGGTGATCTCGCCGAGCCGATACGGGTCCATCTTGACGCCGGCGGCCTCCATCTGGGCGAGCACGTACACGAGCGGCAGCTCGATCTCGCGAAAGAGCCGTTCGAGGCCCAGCTCGACGAGGCGCGGACGCTGGGCCGCGGCCACGCGCCATGTGAGCACGGCGCGCGTGGCCGCGGCCGCCTCCGCGCGCGGGCCCTCGACCAGCAGGGCGCCGTCGTCGGCGCCGGCCAAAGTGAACAGATCGCGCTCCTTCTCGGGCAGCTCCGGGGCCAGCAGGTACGCAGCCACGGCCGTGTCGAAGGCGGGCCCGCAGGGCGCCGCCGTGTAGCCCGGCTGCGCCTTGGCGTCGTGCACCACCACGTGCGCGGCGAGCAGCCAGAGGGCGGCCAACCGCTCGGCGCCGGCGCCGGCCACCTGCACGGCCGCGGCGCCGGAATGGACGGCGACGGCGAAGCCGGTTTCGCCGTCGTCAAGCGGCTCGAAGGCCACAGCCGTCTCGGCGCGCTCGAGCGCCGCCGCCAGCGGGCCTACGTCGGGCTCGTGCACGAGGCGCACGCCGGGGCCGGCGGCCGCAGCCGCACCGGCCTGCGCGACGGTCTCGCCGGCCGTCTGCGCGCCGGCCGGCGCGCCCGCGGAGCGGGCGCCGCCGCCGGCCACCTCCCGCAGCCGGCGCCGCAGGGCGCGGAACTCGTACTTCTCGAAGACGGCATCGACGCTCTCCATGGGCAGCTCGTAGCCGCCGCGCGCCACGAGCTCGACGAGGTCCTCCTCGAGCGGCACGTCGAGCACCATCGTCGCCAGACGTTTGGAGAGGCGCGCGCTGCCTTCGTGCGCGGCCAGTAGCGCGCGCCGCTTCTCGCTCTTGACCTCGTCGAGGCGCTCGTACAGCGCCTCGATGCTGCCGAACTGCTGCAGCAGCGCCGCCGCCGTCTTCTCCCCGACCCCGGGCACGCCGGGGATGTTGTCGCTGGTGTCGCCCTTGAGCCCGATGTAGTCGGGGATCTCAGCGGGCGTGACGCCGAAGCGCTCCAGCACCACCGCCGGCGTGTAGATCTTGACGTCGGTGATGCCGCGCCCCGTGCTCATCACCCAGATGTCGTCATCGACGACCTGCATGGCGTCGCGGTCGCCGGTGACGACGATCGCGCCCACGCCCTGCCGCCTGGCCTCTTCGGCGAGCGTGCCGAGGATGTCGTCCGCCTCGTACCCGGGCTTCACCAGGTTGACGATGCCGAACGCCCCCATCAGCTCGGGAAAGCGGCTCCATTGCTGCGACAGCGGCTCCGGCATGTGCGGCCGCTGCGCCTTGTACTCCTCGAACTCCTCGTGGCGAAAGGTCTTCTCGCGGGCGTCCCAGGCGACGACGATGCTCGCCGGACGGTACTCGGTGACGATCTTGAGCAGCATCTGGCTGAGCCCGTAGATGGCGTTGGTGGGAAAGCCGTCGCGCGTGGTGATGCTCTCGGGCAGCGCGAAGAAGGCCCGGTAGGCGAGGCTGCTGCCGTCGAGCAGAAAGAGGCGGTTCTCGAGCGCTGGGTCGGCCACGGTGTCTCCTTGGTCGCGGCGATTCTAACCCGTCGGCTGCCGGAGACGCCGGGCGCGACGGGCCGCCCTCACATGTCGAAGGCGCCGCGCGCCACCAGAACGGCGGCCTCCTCCGCCGGCAGCGGGCGGCTGAAAAGAAAGCCCTGCACCTGGTCGCAGCCGTGCTCGCGCACGAACGCGAGCTCCTCAGGGGTCTCGACGCCCTCGGCCACCACGGTCAGCCCCAGCTCGTGGCCGAGGGCGATCACGGCGCGCACGATCGCCGCCTCCGAGCTGCGCCGACCGATGCCGGCGACAAAGGCGCGGTCGATCTTGAGCACGTCGAAGGGCAGCGTGCTGAGCTGGCTGAGCGACGAGTAACCGCTGCCGAAGTCGTCCAGCGCGCTGTGTACGCCCAGCCCGCGCAGGCGGCCGAGGACCTCACGCGTGAACCCCGCGTCGTCCATGGCCGTGGATTCGGTGATCTCGAGCTCCAGCATACGCGGCGGCAGGCCACTCCGCGCCAGCGCCCGCTCGACGACCTCGACGAGATCCTGTTGACGGAACTGCCGCGCCGAGAGGTTGACCGCCACGCGGCCCGGCTCGAGCCCCTCGGCGACCCAGGCCGCCATCTGGCCGCAGGCCGCGGCGAGCACCCCCTCGCCCAGCGGCACGATGAGCCCCGTCTCCTCGGCGATCGGGATGAAGGCGCCGGGCGGGACGAGACCGTGCTCCGGATCCTGCCAGCGCACGAGCGCCTCCAGACCGACCAGGCGCCCGTCCGCGCCGCCCACGAGGGGCTGGTAGTACACCACGAACTCGTGGCGCTCGAGAGCCAGGTGGAGACGCGATTCCAGGCGCAGACGCTCCACGGCGCGCCGGCTCATGGATTCGTCGTACAGGCGCCAGCCGCTGCCGCCGTGGCGCTTCTGCGCCTGCATCGCCTCGGTGGCGAACCTCATCAGCGCCTCGGCGTCGGCGGCGTCGGACGGGTACAGGGCCAGCCCCACGCTGGCGTTCACGTACAGGTCGTGCCCGGCGATGCGGCAGCGGCGGCGCAGCGCGCCGAGGACGCTCTCGGCCACGGCGGCGGCGTCCGGCTCGCCGACGGCTGGCAGCAGGACGGCGAACTCGTCGGCGGCCACCCGCGCGACGGTGGCGCCGTCGTCGAGGGCCTTGCGCAGACGGCGCCCCACGCCGCGCAGCAGACGGTCGCCGCCGGAGCGGCCGAGCGTGTCGTTGACCTGCTTGAAGCGGTCGAGGTCGACGATGGCTACCGCCAGCCCCCGCCGCTCGCCTCTCGCGAGAGTCACGGCCTGGCGCAGCCGGTCGCGGAACAGCGCCGCGTTGGGCAGCCCGGTGACGCCGTCCTCGTAGGCAAGCTTGCGGATCGTCCCGAGGAACTCCTGACGCTCCGTCAGATCCTGCACGACGGCGAAACCGCCGACGACCGCCCCCTCGCCGTCCTTCAGCGGGGCGGCGGTCAGCGCCACGAAGAGCGTCCTGCCGGTGAAAGCGGGCGTGTACGGACCCTCGAAGGCCCCGTTGTCCCCGGCGAGCGCGCGGCGTAGCGCCTCCACCATCCGCGGCGCCTTGATGGCCCCCAGATCCATGCCACGGAGCGTCTCGCGTGGCACCCCCGAGATCGCCGCGAGGCGCGCGTTGCACTCGGTGATGCGGAGGGCGTCGTCGTAGAGCAACACGCCGGCCGGAGACTGGTCGTACAGAGTGCGGTAGCGCGCTTCGCTGAGGTCGCGCGCGGCCACGGCCGCGCGCCCTTCGCGCTTGGCGGCGCACTCGCGCGCCTCGCGCTCCACCGTGGGCACGAGGCGCCGCAGGTCATCCTTCAGGATGTAGTCGGCGGCGCCCGCCCTCATGGCCCCCACGGCCACGTCCTCGCCGATGGTCCCCGACACGACGATCGCCGGCAGGTCGGGGTCGAGCTCGTGGATCACCGGCAGGGCGTGCAGGGCGCTGAAGCGCGGCAGCACGTAGTCGAGCAGCGCCACGTCCCAGCGGCGCGCGGCGAGCGCTTCGCGCAGCGCGCCTTCGGTCTCGACGCGGCGCCACTCGACCTCGAGCCCGCCTTGCCGCAGCTCGCGGAGCAGCAGCTCCGCGTCGTCGGGCGCGTCTTCGACGAACAGGACGGCGACGCTCACCGGCTCCGCCTCAGAGCCCCGTCGCGGGCGGCTTCTCGTTGAGCATCAGCCAGTACATCCCGAGGCTGTTGACCGCCTCCATGAACCGCGTGAAATCGACCGGTTTGCGGATGTAGCTGTTGGCGCCCAGAGCGTAGCATCTGGCCAGGTCGGTCTCGCCGTTGGACGACGTGAGGATCACCACAGGCAGCCACTTGGTGCGCGGCTCACGGCGGATCGCTTCGAGCACCTCCATCCCGGTGACCTTGGGCAGCTTGAGATCCAGCAGCACCACCTGCGGCAGGACTTTGGGGTCGCGGCCGGAGTAGGCGCCGCGGCAGAACAGGTAGTCCAGGGCCTCGGCGCCGTCGCGCGCCACGTCGACACGGTTGGCCACGTGATTCAGCTTCAGCGCGCGCAGCGTGAGCTGGGCGTCGTCGTCGTTGTCTTCGACCAGCAGGATGAGCCGTTCCTCGAACACCAGTCCCCCCCCCTTTCAGTGGAGCGTGAAGTAGAACGTCGCCCCACAGTCTACAGCCCCCTCGGCCCAAACGGAGCCGCCATGCCGCCGCACGATGCGCGCCACCGTGGCGAGGCCGACGCCCGTGCCGGGGAACTCCTCGGCGGCGTGGAGGCGCTGGAACGGCGTGAACAGCTTGTCGACGTAGGTCGCGTCGAAGCCGGCGCCGTCGTCGCGCACGAAGTACGCGGCGCCGGCGTCGCGGCGCACCTCACCGACCGCGATGTGCGCCTCGGGCCTCCGTGAGGTGAACTTCCAGGCGTTCATGAGAAGGTTCTGCAGCACGATGCGCAGCAGCGCCGGGTCGCCGCTCGCGACGAGATCGTCGGCCACGTCCGCCTCGACGGCGCGCTGCGGCTGCGCCTCCCGCAGGTCGGCGAGGACGGCGCGGGCCAGCGCCGACAGATCGACCTGCTCGCGCACCATCTCGCGGCGGGTGACCCGCGACAGCATCAGCATGTCGTCGATGAGCTGCCCCATGCGCTGCGCGGCGGCGCGCACGCGGGCCAGGTAGTCCTTGCCGGTGTCGTCGAGGTGCTCGCCGTAGTCCTGCAGCAGCGCCAGGCTGAACCCGTCGAGGGCGCGCAGCGGCGCGCGCAGGTCGTGCGACACGGAGTAGCTGAAGGCCTCGAGCTCCTGGTTGGCCGCCTCCAGCTCGATGGTGCGCTCGAGCACGCGCCGCTCCAGGCCCTGGTTCATCTCGGCGAGCTCGCGCTCGGCCGCTCGGCGCCCACTGATGTCGATGGCCACGAGGCCGATCGCCTCGACCGGGCCGCCCTCCCCGGCGACCGGAAAGTACGACGCCAGCCAGTGGTGTTCTACCCCGGGTTCGGCGCTCGTGCCGCCGCTCACCTCAAGGCTGTCCACGACCTCGCCTTGCAGCGCTCTTTCGAGGACCGGCACGATGCTCGCCCCGCGATCCGGCAGCACCTCTCGAAAGGCCCGCCCCAGATGGTCGGCGACCGCGACCTCGTTGATGTCGGCGAGGGTTTCGTTGACGCGCACGTAGCGCAGCTCGCGATCGAGGATCCCCAGACCGACGCTCTGGCTGTCGAAGAAAGCCTCCAGCGTCCGCTGCGCACGCACGCGCTCAGTGACGTCGAGAAACGCGGTGGCGAACTGACCGGGCCGCGGCGAGAAGACCTGGATGTCGTAGTAGCGGTCGAGCGGCTCGAAGTAGGTCTCCAGGCGCTGCGGCTCGCCGCCGAGCGCCACGCGACCGTAGAGCTCGATCAGCCCCGACGCTTCGACGCCGGGGATGACCTCCGTCACGCGGCGCCCCACGATCTCGGCGGGCGCGAGGCCCGTGTACTCGCCAAAGGCCTGATTGGCCTCGAGGAACACGTAGTCGACCGGCGCGCCCGACGCGTCGCGCACGACCTCGTGCAGGGAGAAGCCGATCAAGGCCGTCTCGAAGAGGCCGCGGAAGCGCGCCTCGCCGGCGCGGAGCGCCTCTTCGGCGGCCCTCCGCGCCGAGATGTCGGAGATCGTGGCCAGGAAGGTCGCCGGGCGGCCCTGCTCGTCGCGGACCAGGGTCACGCTGACCGTGGTCCACACGTCGGAGCCATCCTTGCGCAGATACCGCTTGTCGACCTTGAATCCGTCGATCTCGCCGGCCAGGGTCGCCTTGACCAGACGCGCCGTCTCGGCGCGGTCGTCGGGATGAGTGATCTCGGCGATCGTCATGCCCTCGAGCTCGAGCACGGTGTAGCCGAGCAGGTTCGCGAACGTCGCGTTGACGTGCCCCACCGTGCGGTCCGGCTGCATGAAGGCGATGCCCATGGGGGCGTGCTCGAAGGCGGCCTTGAAGCGCTGCTCGCCGGCGCGCAGCTCGCGCTCGGCCTCGTAGAGCCGCTGGAAACCCCTGGAGCGCCGGCGGCTCCAGAAGAAGCCGCGGCCGCGCGGCGGGTCGCGCCGGCGAGCGGCCGCGGGCGGCGAGCCCGGGACGGGCGGCGAGCCCGGGACGGGCGGCGAGCCCGGGACGGGCGGCGAGCCCGCGACCGGCGGCCGCGGACTGTCGTTCTCCTGACTCTCAGCGTCCACGCGACCTCCCCTTCGGGTCTCTGTGGCGTAGCCTGCGTGCAGGCGCTTCGGCGCTGGCGGCCCGCGCTCCTCTACGCGCGACGCTTCACCAGCAGGACATGCGTGCCCAGCGGCCCGCAGGTGAACTGCACGGCATCGCACAGCGCGTGCATGAAGTGGATGCCGCGGCCGCTGCTCTCCGAAGCATCGGGCACGCGGATGGGCGTGGCGTCCAGGCCGCCGCCGCCGTCCGCGACCTCCACGGCCACCTCGTCGTCGTAGCAGAAGAAGCGCACGCGGATATCGTCGTCGGCGCCGTGCGGTGAACCGTGCACGAGAGCGTTGGTGAGCGCCTCGGCCACCGCGACGCTGAACTCGAACAGGTCGGATCCCTGCAGCCCAGCCACCTCCGCGAAGGCCGTGACCCGGCGGCGCGCCGAGGGCAGAGCTTCAGCGCTCGCGGCGAAGGTGAACTCATGCTCCCAGCCGGCCTTTGCCGGCAGGGCGATGGGCTCGTCGCCGGCGACGACCTCGGAGACTGGGTGCGGCAGCGGCGGCCGCACGAGCCCGGCCTCAGCCAGCGCCGCCCGGGCCGTCGGCTCTTCGACGGCGACCACAAGCTCGCCGCCCTCGCGGCGGAAGGTCGCGGCAAGCTCCTGCAGCACTCTCATCTCGTCGCCGCCGAACGTGACGCTGGGGTCCACGTCGAGGACGATGTCGGTGGCTCCGGACTCCCGGCAGAAGTCGAGCTCGGCGCGCAGATCGGCGGCCAGATCGCCGTCGGAGCCGCTGCCCCAGCGCACCACGCAGACCTCGCCGCGGAACTCCGCCGAGACGTGGCTGCCGGGACGCGCCGCGCGGTGCTCTTCGTCAGGCATCCGCCGGCTTGCGCGCGTCGCTGTCGTAGGTCACCGGCGGCTCGAAGCGGCAGTCCTCCTGCCCCGGCCAGCCGCCGAACGGGTAGGTGCAGTGCATCGCATGGAGCTGCTCGCCCATATCGTCGAAGCGTGCGTGGATGCGCTCCACGGTCTCGTCGGTCATGGTGAACGAGCGCACGCCGTCGAGAAACGCCTGGCGCAGGGCGTCCATGCGCAGTTCGAGCTCGTCGAAATCCGCCCGCCACGTGTCGATGTCGCCGGGCCCGGGGCTACGCAGGTTTTTGGTCTCGCTCATGGTCCCTCCGGATCCATCGTGCAGGTCTTCACGGCTCATACCCGGCCCTTCTGCTTCACAACCGCCGATGCGAGGCTGTTCGCAGGGTAGACTGCAGGCCGACGGAGCCGCCGGAACGGCGGCGGTATCGGCACGAGGAGGCATCATGGGTTCACGGGAGCTTGCCCGCGGGCGGCGCGTCGTGGCACGGTTGCCGCACGGCGGCGACCTGCTGGCGGAGATCGCCGCGGTGGCCGACAAGCACGGCATGGCGACCGCCGAGCTGCGCGCCATCGGCGCCCTCAGCGAGGCGCGCCTGGCCTTCTACGATCAGGCTGCGAAGACCTACGGTGAGTTCGAGGTGGACGGCGCCGTCGAGCTGCTGAGCCTGCTCGGCAACGTCTCGCGGCGCGACGGCGCCACCGCCGTGCACGCCCACGCCACGCTCGCCGGCCACGACGGCGCCTGCGTCGGCGGCCACGTCGTTCCCGGCTGCCGCATCTTTGCCTGCGAGCTCTTCCTTCAGGAGCTGGTCGGCGAACCGCTCGAACGCGGCTACGACGAGGTCACGGGCCTGCCGCTCTGGCGCGGCCTCTGAGGCGGCGGCGCGCCAGGAGCACGAGCAGGGCGACCAGCCCCGCGAGCAGCGCCGCCATGACGACCGCCGCGCCCCAGTGGAAGGCCCCCTGACCGTAGAGGCCGAGCTTGATGCGCACCACCGCGATCACGGAGCGCAGGGCGTCGCCGGCGGTGAACTTCTCGGCCTCCCCGATGCCGAGCGCGTACTCGCCGGTCTGCCCCGCGGGGTCGTAGACCACGAGGTAGTACGTCACGCCCGGTCGGAGGTCGATGCGCGTGGCGCCGCCGCGGAAGTAGCTGGTGAAGCTGAACGGCTCGTAGAAGGCCGGCCGCTCAGCCGTCCCCGGGTCGGGGACGACCAGCACCCGGGGATACGCGCCGGGGACCAGCGACACGGCGGTGTACGCGGTGCGCAGGCGCTCCCTGATGAACGCCGGAGGGGCGCCGGCCGCCGGCAGACCCGTCCCCACGAGCGCGAACGCCGGGCGGAAGTCGCGGTACGCGCCCGACTTCGGCACCAGCATCTCTACAGGCGTGCTCACGGGCCGCGAGACGGAGAGGCGATAGGCGTCGAAGGCCTCTCCCGGCGCCAGCGTCCCGTAGACCGCCCGCGACACGACGACGTCTGGCAGGCGGATCGCTCCCGGGAAAGGATCGAACTGCACGGCGGGCGCGTCCGACGGCCGGTCCGGCTCGAGGAACGGCACGTGGGCGTCGGCCGGCGACGCGGCGGCGAGGGCGCCGAGCGCCAGGAGCGCCGCCGCGGCGCCGGCCGTCAGGCTTCTCCACAGGGATCTCATGCCGCGTTCATACCGCCGGCGGCGCGCGGCCAATCCCGGCCGGGCCGGCGCGAGTCGCGCCCCCGAAGCCGTCCGGGGCGCTCGTCGCCGCACAGCGCTGCGGGAGCCAAAGAAGGAAAGTGGTGTCGGAAGGGGGACTTGAACCCCCATGAGGTTATGCCCTCACTAGGCCCTCAACCTAGCGCGTCTACCAATTCCGCCATTCCGACACTGAGGGAAAGAGAGTATAGGAA
>Ga0194057_10001840_pt1 | contig 10476 bp, 10 predicted proteins | sample SepL4415m_MetaG_FD_155474 | JGI IMG/M metagenome (GOLD analysis project Ga0194057, IMG submission 155474) | Anoxic zone freshwater microbial communities from boreal shield lake in IISD Experimental Lakes Area, Ontario, Canada - Sep2016-L442-15m | ecosystem: Environmental > Aquatic > Freshwater...
TCCTTCAACGGTGACACTGCGAACGTCGTTCATGCGCTGTCGCCCTTGCGGCCGATGAGTGAGGTGAGTGAAGTGAGTGAATCGCTGACCCGTGAAGCAACACCGGTGGCAACCGAGAGTGCCTGCGATGGCACCGAGGTGCGGCGCACGACTTCCGCGTACGGAACGGTGCTGAACGAGACGAGTTCGTATCGCGAAACGTAGTGCTCCGGCAGCATGCGTTCGAGGGTGTGCTCGACATCCTTTTGAGCTTGGAAGACCTTGCTCGCCGAGCGGGTGCTCATCTCAACGAAGTTTTCGAGCGCCATGTCGGCGATGGCATTGGCGTTGGCGCCCCGGCGCTGTTCATAGAGCGGGAATGCGCGTGCCCAATCGCCATCCGTCTCGTCGAGGCAGCGATCGAGTTCGACTACATCCTCAAAACCGCAGTTGGCGCCTTGGCCGAAGAAGGGTGTGATGGCGTGTGCTGCGTCGCCAATGAGACCGACGACGCCGTTGACTGACCAACGAGCACAACGCACGGTCACCAAGTTGCCCACTGGATTCTCGTCGAATTCGTCGATGAGGTGTGGCATCAGTGGCACGGCATCGGGGTAGTTGGCCGTGAAGTACGCCAGTGCCTTTTCGCCCGAGTCGATTTCGTCGAACGACCCGGGGCCCGTGTGTGGCCAGAAGAGCGTGCACGTGAACGAGTGGTCGGGATTGGGTAGCGCGATCATCATCGAGCCCCCGCGCGGCCAGATGTGCAGTGCCTCCGGATCGATGGCGAAATCGTCATCGCGGGCAGGGATGGTGAGTTCTTTGTACTGAGCGCCGAGGTAGTCCTGGCGGTAGTCGAATCCGGGCGTTGCGAGGAGGCGGGCGCGTACGGCGCTGTAGGCGCCGTCAGCGCCAATGACAACGCCGGCATTGATGGTGCTGATGCCGTCGGGGGTTTCGAATTCAAGGGTGCCGTCTTCAAGGCCAACTCGCAGCAGTCGATGCTCGAACACCGCCGTGACGAGGGGCGACTCAAGTGCGGCCGAGAGCAATGTTTCATTGAGCGCCGAGCGCGAGATCGATTCGATTGCGCGCGTTCCGTCGTGGCTGTAGGGAGTGAACACGGTCTGCCCTGCGATGTCGTGAATTCGTCGTCCACGCATCGGCAGCGCCTCGGCCATGACTTGGTCGCGCAATCCGATCCGATCGAGTGCATCGATTCCGCGCGCTGAGATGGCGAGGTTGATTGACCGACCACGCTCGGCATCGGCCGCCCGCGGATCGCTACGTCGTTCGTAGAGGGTGACCGACAATCCTCTACGTGAAAGAAAGCACGCAAGAAGGCATCCGACGAGCCCGGCTCCCACGATGGCGACATCGGTGGTCGTGGACTGAGTGCGTGGTGGCGTCATGTGCGTGTCCTCTACATCGTGGCCAGCGCGTCGGCCACGCGCCAGCAATCGTCGTACGTGCAATACAAGGGAACGGGGGCGAGGCGAATGACATGCTCACCGCGAGCATCGGCGATGACCGCGTGATCGTGGCGCAACGCGCGAGTGACACTGCGAGCGTCGCGTTCACCAACGTCGAGTGAAAGTTGTGCGCCGCGCGCCGCGGGGTCGCTCGGGGTGACCACTGTGAATCCGCGGTCGATGACGTGGGCGTCGAGGAGTTGGTTGAGATAGCCGGTGAGGCGCAGGCTGCGCTCGCGCAAGGTGGCAATTCCGACTGAGTCGAAGATTGCGAGCGACGTCAGTACGGGGGCGAGGCCCAGGATGGGCGGGTTTGACAATTGCCACGCGTCGGCCGAGAACACCGGTGTCAGTGTTGGCAGCATCTCGAAGCGGTTCGACGGATCGTTGCTCCACCAACCCGACAGCCGGGGTATCGACTGATCAGCGAGGTGGCGTTCGTGAACGAAGACTCCTGCGACTGCACCCGGTCCGCTGTTGAGGTACTTGTAACTGCACCACGCGGCGAAGTCGACGTTCCAGTCGTGCAACTGCAACGGCACGTTGCCGGCGGCATGTGCGAGGTCCCACCCCACCACCACTCCCGCTGACTGCGCCGCGGCGGTGATCGTGGCAATGTCCATCAATTGCCCGGTGAGGTAGTTGACTCCTCCCAACATGATCAGAGCGATCGACTCACCCTCGCGAGTCACCAGATCGACGATGTCGTCAGTGCGCAAAGTCGTCTCGCCTTCGCGCGGTCGCAATCGCACGATCGCTTCGTCAGCGTTGTAGCCGCGGAATTCGGCGTGACTGCGCACTGCGTAACTGTCGGACGGGAACGACGAGTCTTCAATGACAATGCGATGGCGACTCGCACTGGGTTGGTAGAACGACGCCATCAACAGATGCAGGTTGACGGTGAGCGAGTTCATCGCCACGACTTCCGTTTCGCGTGCGCCGACCAAGCGCGACAGGGGCGCGCGTAAGAACTCGTGAAAGTCGACCCACGGATGCGTTCCTTCCACGTGTGCCTCAACGGCGAGCGTGGCCCAGTCGTTCAACTCGATCGCGAGGTCATCGGCCACGGCGCGCGGCTGCAACCCCAGTGAGTTGCCGGCCATGTAGGCAACCTCGCCGCCGGCATGCGGGGGTATCAGGAAGTCACCGCGCCGGGTCGGCACGGCGTCGGAGTTCTCGCGAGTGGTGGCGTCGTCGCGTCCCGGAATGCTCATGAGTTCACCGTGTCACGGCCCGGACCGTTGAGAAAGGTGAGCGCGTTCGCGCGCAGGATTGCCTGCTGCTCGTCGGCCGAAAGAAGTGGGTTGTCGCGAACCACCGCGCCAGCGGGCCGCTCGCCGAGTGCGTACGGGTAGTCGCTTCCCATCATCACTCGCTCAGAGCCCATCACATCGACGAGGTAGCGCAGAGTGCGATGGTCGAACACCACGCTGTCGACGCTGAATCGGTCGACGTAGTACGACGGCGGGTGCTCAGTGGTACCCACGATGTCGTGCCGGTTGCGCCATGCGTTGTCCATGCGGCCGAGCCACATGGCGATCGAGCCGCCGCCGTGAGCGAAGCAGATGCGCAGATCGCGAGGCAGTCGATCGAAGGCGCCACCAAGAATCATTGCCGTGATCGACAGATGCGTCTCCTGTGGCATTCCGACCAACCATTGCGCCATCCATCGATCGAGGCGAGGAGATTCGGGCATGTCCCACGGGTGTACGAACACTGGTGCGCCGACCGAGGCGCAGTGTTGAAGGAACGTGACGATGCCTTCATCATCGAGGTCGCGGTCGCCGATGTGGTTTCCGATCTCGACACCGCGGAAGCCGGCCTCGATGCAGCGATCGAGTTCGCGGCACGCCGCATCGGTGTCTTGGAGGGGTACCTGGCAGAAGGGGATAAGCCGGTCGGGGGCTTCACTGCACAATTCGAGCGCGAGGTCATTGAAGATGCGTGCGACCGGGACGGCTTGTGCGGCGGGACGAGTGAAGGAGAAGAACATCGGTGTGGGAGAGATGACCTGAATGGCCACCCCGTCGGCGTCCATGTCGGCGAGGCGGGTGTCGGCGCTCCACGCCGAATCAGTGATGGGGCGGAATTCCTGGCTGCCCATCATGATCATCGCGTCGCGTTCAGAATCGATGCGCAAGGAGGGCCAGTTGTCACCGCCGCCCGCTGCGACAGCCAGATCGGGCCAGCCGCGGGGCACGTTGTGGTTGTGCATGTCGATGGCGTCAGCAGTCAAGATTCAGGCTCCTCGGACAGTGGTGGCACCTGCGAGTCTGTCGGTCCTGAGGTATGTACTGCCAATGCCGATTCCGTGCACAAGTATGTCTAAACAGGCATAGTTAGACCATGGCTGCCCCGCACCTGCTTGATGGTCGACTCAAGATTCGCCACTTGGTGTTGATGATCGCCGTGGCTGACCAGGGAACAGTGCTGCGCGCCTCCGAACAGTTGCGGGTGACGCAGCCCGTGGTTTCACGCGGACTGCAGGAGTTGGAGGCGCTGCTCGAGGTTCGGCTCTTCGAACGAGGCAAGCGTGGCATGACCATCACGGCTGTGGGTGAGGTGTTTCTTGAGCATGCTCGGGCGGTGGTCGCCCAGCTAAACTCCGCGGCCGAGCACGTGCAGGAAGTCGCGAGCGGTGAGATCGGCACGGTCACCATCGGAACTCACCTCGCCGGCTCCAACCGACTGCTGCCCGATGCCGTCGGCGCCTTCAAGAGGGCGTATCCGCGGGCCGGTGTGGTGATTCAGGAAGCAACTCCCGATCTGTTGCAGGTGAGTTTGCTCGCCGGTGCCGTCGATCTGGTGGTCGGTCGGCTCGCTGCGGGGGCATCGGATGTACGACTTGAGCAGGTGGCGCTGTATCGCGAGCCGATCCGGGTTGTCGTATCGGCGGATCACCCCGCAGCCTCGATGCGCGATCCGCAATTACGTGACCTCATTGACGACCCATGGATTCTGCCGGTCGCGCAAACACAATTGCGGGGTGAGTTGGAAGCCGCGTTCGCGCGTGAAGGTGTCGAACTTCCGCAAAACCGGGTCGAGACCACGTCTATTCTCACCCTGCGTTCGCTGATCGTGTCATCGAAATATATTGGGGTGCTACCGGAACTCATTGCGCGCGATGATCGGCAATTGCGACTCCTTCCAACACCACTTGAAGGCGTGAGTCGAACCGTGGGCGTGAGTAGCCGACGCGATGTGCCAGCATCTCCCGTCTGCCAAGCTTTCCTCGCCTGCCTCGTCGATGAGGGTCGCCGCATTCGTGGCAGCCTGCAGTAAGTTGTCGTGCATCGACGACATTCGGGAGATCGCACCATGACACTCATCTCATTGCTGCAGTTGCGCATTGATGACAGCGAGCCCGTGAACGAGCGTGTTCCCCGGGCGCTGCAATGGGCTCGTTCGGAAGCGGCAACGGCAGACGTCGTGGTACTTCCAGAGCTGTGGCATGTGGGTGCCTTCGACATCGAGTTGGCGCGATCGAACGCGGAGCCACTGGACGGCCCGCTCGTCACAGCAATCGCCGAGGTCGCGCGCGATGCGGCCACGTGGGTGCACGGCGGATCGTTCTGCGAAGTCACTGCAGACGGTCAACACTTCAATACGTCGATTCTGTTCGATCCGCAAGGAAACCTCGCCGCGGTCTATCGCAAGATTCACCTCTTCGGTTTCTCGGGCGGAGAGACGACGCTGATGAGCGCGGGCGAACAGCTGGTGACCGTGGATACTCCGCTCGGACGCACCGGATTGGCCACCTGTTACGACCTGAGATTCCCTGAGTTGTACCGGGGCCTGGTCGACACGGGCGCAACGTCGGTGCTCATGGCATCGGGTTGGCCGACCCCACGCATTGCGCACTGGTCGACTCTGGTGCGGGCGCGCGCTATCGAGAACCAGATGCTCATCGCGGCCTGCAACGAAGTCGGAACTCACGCCGGCACAGTTCTGGGTGGTCGATCGGTGATTGTCGACGCACGCGGTGAGGTGCTGGCCGAAGGTGGAGATGGGGAAGAAGCGGTGCGTGCCGACGTTGATTGCGATGTGACAGGTCAGTGGCGCGCGCAGTTTCCCGTGCTGAACGACCGCGTTCTCTAACGCGTGGGGGCGCGCAGTGTGGGGCAGGTACTCAGAATGCGCACGATAGCGGCGTGCTCAGCCGACGTGACCCACAGGTGGTACTTGGCTTTGACGGCCACCTGGCGTGCGACGTAGTTACAGCGGTACGACTTCAGCGGCGGTAGCCAGGTAGCCGCATCGCCGTCACCTTTTTGTTCGTTGAGTCGAGTCGAGGTGGGCTGCAGATTGAGTGGATCGTTGGCCAAGGCAACCCGCGATGCGTACGTGAGTTTCTGCGCACCCTTTTGCCACGCATCGCTGAGCGCCACCATGTGGTCGATGTCGATTCCTCGTGTGCCGCGCACGAAGTGAATCACTGCCACTGAGTACGGATCGACCAGCGTGCCGCTGTAGACGACACACCGACTTGTTCCGCGCATCACCACGTGGGTGAGATAGCGACGCAGTGCATCGTTGCGGGCGTCACAGCCGTTGTGGTCAGGATCCTTCCAGCCGGTGCCGAATTGCGAGCGGGTGTATCCGGTTTTGGGTGCCCGGCCCTTGATCGCAAGTGTGCGAGCGAGAGCGAGCGCGGTGAGGCTTGATGTGGTGCTCGAGGCGGCTGGCTCGCTGTCAGCGCTGACCACGTCACCGACGCTGGCATCGGCTCCGGGAAAGACGGACACCGCCTGTTGAACGAGGGATCTACTGGCCGTGAGGACCGTGCCGTAGGCACCACCGACGCCAAGCGCCAAGGCAGCGGCAAGGCATAAGGCCACAATTCCGACTCGTCGCCGACTCATCTCTCACCCCGTCGATTCACTTATTCACACGTACTAATGCACAGGCGCTGTTTCGCGTACTACTTCGACTATCTCACTGCGGTGCGACAACGGGGGATTGCGAAGCCGAATCGAGTGCGGCGATCTCGTCTGTAGACAGCCGCAGGCCAGCCATGGGCAGCAATTCGCTGAGTTGAAGGGGGGTGCGGGCGCTGGCGATCGGGGCCACGACGGTGGGGCGTGAAGTCAGCCAAGCAAGAGCGGCAGCTGCCAGTGAAACCTCATGAGCGGCGGCGACGCGCTCGAGCGTCATCAGCACGTTTTCGCCCTGCTCACTGATATACGTCGATGCGCCTGCGGCGCGCACGCTCGAGATATCGGGGCCACCTACTCGGTACTTACCGGTGAGGTAGCCGCGGGCGAGGGCGTAGTAGGGAAGGACGCCGAGGTTGCGCTCGGCGCACACCTGCTGCAGTCCGTGTTCGAACTCGCGATTCATGAGGTGGTACTCGGGTTGAAGCGCGATGAAGGGAGCCCAGCCATTGTCAGCTGCCAAATCGAGGGCGAGGGTGAGTCGTTCGGGGGAGTAGTTGGACGCGGCGAGATACCGGGCCTTGCCGCCGCGCACGAGCGAATCCAAAGTCTCGAGTGCGTCAGGCATGGAGTCGTCGTGATCCATGTGGGCGTAGTACAGATCAACGCGATCGGTACGCAGTAGACGCAGCGAGCGATCCATCTGCGTGCGAATGGTCTCGGGTCGCAGATTGTTCATTCCCGGTAACTTGCCAACCTTCGTGGCAATAATCAGGCTGTCGCGGTTGCCACGTGCTGCCATCCAGTCACCGATGATGGTTTCGCTCTCGCCACCGTCGGTGCCCTGCCATGACGAATAGGTGTCGGCAGTGTCGATGAGATTGCCGCCAGCCTCGACGTACGCATCGAGCACCGCAAACGACTCGTCACGGTTGGCGCCCCAGCCAAAGACATTGCCACCCAGACACAGCGGATGCACGCGGATGTCGGTGTTCGGCAACTGTCGCAGCATGCACCGAGCCTACCGAGGGAAGAGCGTCCCACGGTGTTCTAGTCGGGGCGAACGTCCAGACCCATCGCGGTGGCCAAGTCGATCGACAGCTGCCAGGTGATGACGGCGCCGCGCAAGGAGCATTCGCTCGGGTCGAGGGTGCTGAGGTTGCTCCCTCGCAAATCGCACTCCATGAGGTTGGTGCCGAAAAGAAGCGCACCGCTGAGATCGCAGTCGCGCACGGCGGCACCTTCAAGTCGCGCATTGGTGAGATCAATTTCCCGAAGCCGCACATCGGTGAACTCCGCGCCCCGAAGATCGGCGCCAATCATGCTGCTCAGCGACCAGTCCCCGCCGGTGGCCTTGAGTGCGGTGAAGGTGCAGCGATCGAAGGTGGATCCAAAGACGCGGCAGTCGTCGAACGAGGTGTCGAAAAACGAGCATCGGGTGAACGTGCAGTTCGTGAATGCCGACGATCGTAGGGTTGCTGTGTTGAAGGCAACGTTGCCGAACCGGCACCTGTCGAATGTGCTCGTCGAGAGTTGCGCGCCGATCAGCGTGCCATCGGTGAACCGAGTGTGATCGTAAGAAAGGTCAGAGAGTTCTTGATCTTCCCAGTCGAAGTCGGGCAACTGCGTGTGCATCTGATCGCGCTGCGATGGGGTCACCCGTTCATTCTGGCAGCGCGTTCGTCACCGGTCGTCACCCCATGAATTGGGGAAACTGAACGACGGTTCCTCCTGCATAGACGTTGCTCGTCTCAACTATCAGGAAGAGCAGCAGTCCGGTGATGGCCGCCATGAGGCCCATGAGTGTCAAGTTCAGGGTGAAACGTGTGGGTAGCAGTGCGGCGGTAAGAGCGAGGTTGGCAATTCCGAGTAGCGCAATGAGTGCGACAGCTCCCGGAGCGGCAGGACCAGGCACCTGTGCAATGCGAGTGGTTCCTTGGTCGGTCATGTCTGCTAGTGCGCTGGTGAGGGTGTCCCACTCCAGGCTCTTGGATGCGCCCGCCTGGGAGGCGCTCATGGCTGCCCGACCAATTGCTGTTGCTGCATCGATATGCGCCTTCTGTGCCGTCTGTCTATCAGCGGCCTGCATCGCCGGCCATTCGGTTTCGCGCACACTCGCCCCGTACGCCTTCACCGCATCGGCGATTGTCTTGCCACCTTGGTCGGTGGGAATTGAGTCCGCTGTGGTGAGCGCCTTCTGGTACGCCGATTGCTCCATCAAACTCGCCGTGCTCGCGTCTTGCCCGTTGCTCCAGAAATTGCCGAACGTGAATGCAAACAGAAAGACAAAGCCTGTGCCGGTAAGTGCGAGCACGCGGCTTGCAAGATCCCAACTCGGGGGCGGGGTCTTGCCGAACGACTCGTCGTTTCGCTCAGAGATACTCAAACTGCGCGAATGCATGAGCTTGACGGCGATCAAGGTGATTCCAACGGTGACTACGAGGGCGAGAAGTAGCCGAACTGTGGATGGAACGTTGTTCATGAACTGCGTCAGAACCATGTCGTGAAGACCCTCCCTGAACGACCGTGAGACGCCTTTGGTCTCATGCTAAGGACGCGCAATGCTGACTACCGTAGTAGCACGGTAGGTGTGCGCTTGAGTGATGCCTAGTATCTAGTCGTGACTGAGACCACTGCAAACTGGCGCCGCGTCGTTGCATGGGCAGGAATTCCGCTCATGATTGGTGCACTCAACGAATATGCGCTGGCTGTGGCGCTTCCGAGCATTCGCGACGAGTTCGGTCTGGCGGTGCCGGACGTGCGGTGGGTGATGCTCTGCTTCCTCATCGCCGATGCAGTGCTCCTCATCGCCGCGGGTCGCTACGGCGATGCCGTCGGCCGTCGGCGCGTGATGGTGATTGGCTTCGGCATCGTCGCGGTGGGTTCACTCGGTGCGGCGATAGCACCGACGTTTGCGCTATTTTTGGTGGCGCGCGTCATCGAAGGAATCGGTGCCGGATTCCTCTTCTCTGGATTGCTCGGCATCGTTCGTGACGCAGCTCCTGCTGACAAGATCGGTCGAGCGTTCGGCCTCTGGGCCTTTGTGGGGGGCGTGGCGGTATTTCTCAGCCCCCTTGTTGGCGGACTGCTGACGCACAGTGCATCGTGGCGTTGGATTTTGGTGTTCAACGCGTTGCTGGCAGTCGTGGCGCTTGTGCTGACACCGAAGTTCATGCCAGCGACTCCGCAATCCGACCGCCGCGAGCGGGTTCGAACCGGTCGCCTGATAGCGCGTGAGCCCTTTGAGAGTGAGGGGTTTGTTACGGGAACCAGCATCATTGTGTTGCTCTACGCGGCGATGACGTTGATCTGGTTCATGTTGACCTTCTTCTTGCAGGCGACCTTTGATCTTTCATCACTGCAGGTCGGTTTGGTGTTTTGCTCGTACGCACTCTGGTGGCTCGTTTTGACACCATTCACGGGTCGATTGATCGACCGAGTGGGTGCGCGCACCCCGCTGTTAGTCGGTCTGGCACTGGGGATACTGGGCATGTTGCTGCTGGCGCTGAGTGCCAGCAGCGAACGTCTTGGCATGGTGGTGGGAGGCTTGACTCTGTGCGCTTTCGGCATGGCCTTCGCGATTCCGGCGACCAATGCCATCGCTTTTGCCAACGTCGCCGCCCAATGGCGCGGTGAGGCGTCGGGCATCAATATGACCCTGCGGCTCGTGGGATCGATCGTCGGCTTGGCCATGACCGGACGTGTGATTGCGTCGAACGTAGGCTCGTCGGCAGGCGCCGGCCTCGCGCATTCGGCCGTGACGCTGTGGGTGCTGGGGGCCGTGCTGCTCGCGGTGGCTTTCGTTGTTGCCGTGGTCCGCGCGAAGAGCCACGTTGTTGAGGTCACTGCTGAGCAGTAACTAACGGACGGTGCAGCGGTGTGGTCTTTAGGCGCCTTCGTCGTTCACGGTGGTTGTCACCATCAGGCTGGCGCGTTCGAAGATTCGGTCGCCAGCAAGCAACAGTCTCTCCTGCTCAGCCCAGTCATCCCAGTGCTCGGCGAATGACGTTCCGTCCTCTGGGCGCGACAGGGCACGGGTTTGACGCACTCCTTCGCCACAGTCAAGCCAGACCAGATACGACAGGTACTCAGTACTGGACTTGGCGCCACAGCCGACTCCTTCGACGATCAGCAAAGGCGGGGGCTCAAGC
>Ga0194057_10001844_pt1 | contig 10448 bp, 9 predicted proteins | sample SepL4415m_MetaG_FD_155474 | JGI IMG/M metagenome (GOLD analysis project Ga0194057, IMG submission 155474) | Anoxic zone freshwater microbial communities from boreal shield lake in IISD Experimental Lakes Area, Ontario, Canada - Sep2016-L442-15m | ecosystem: Environmental > Aquatic > Freshwater >...
CACTTATTATGATTATAATGGGCTGTAACACCATTTACATGGGCATGTCATTTTATGTGGCAGACAGTTTTCAGCAACATAATTTTATTTACGACATTAAGCATGAAATTGATGCCATTATTTTGTTTCTTGGGCAAATGGTTGATTACTATGCCGGCATGATAAAAAACATTCAGGGCCAATAAATGCAACAAGCTGATTTCCCTCGAACCTAATAATTAAAAACCTTGAATATCAAATAGCAAGGCTTAGGCAGCACGCAGAAAATATACCCCGGAATACGCCTGGTTCCCACGCCGGAGCGTGAGAACGATGGGGTGGGGGTTATTTATCAGGCAAGGAGTTACGCGGCCGTGTTGATGAATCAAGGCTTACCCACCCTATCAGCAATGGGGACTAGCGATGCCAATCCGCTTTTTCGCGTAGTCCCGTTGCCCAAGCCGGATTTATTTTGAAGCGTCTTGATTGCCTGCATCATCTTGAGATTCTGCAAGCAGCTCTTTAAGATTTTCTTTTTGACGCAACACAAAGTCCCTGCTTTGTTCGGTGGTTTTGCTGGTGATTGAAATAATTTCTTTACGATATTTATGGGTAAAATAACCCGCAGTAATACCCAGGCCGAACATAACAAAAGGGTGCCTGGCCAGCGTCGATATAATGCCTTTCCCGGATTGTATAATGGCTGATGCCGCCACCGCTGTAGCAACGCCCTTAACGACCAACTCACCTTTAGACGTTTGGCTGGCGTTTAGGGGCTTATGTTCAGTAGCCTGATTTACCTTGTTAGAGTCGGATTCTGTCGCGTTATGATTCATTGAATGCTCCCGTGTTAAGTGAAATTTATGGGTAACTAATCAGCCGTTAAAAAATAGAACACGGATAACACGGATAAGCGAGCTTTCTTGATGTTATCAGAAAGTTACCTATAAACACTTAATGGCTTTTTCCGACTAAAATGAAACTCGTTGAAACCCGTGTAATCAGTGTTCTATGATCTAAGCCAACCTCTACTGAATCGTTACCTGTTTATTTAAGATCATTTTTATTGAATGTTATACAGATTTAATCAATATTTTTCCATAGCAATATAAAAGGAACACCAGGAGCGTATTCATTGAAAATGATAGTCAGACAGTTTCTTGCGGGAGTCATCGTATTCTTAACTTTTGTTTTAAGTGCAGCGGCTTTTACAGAGAGTACTGTTTTATTGCCGGATAAAAGCAGTGTGCCAGCGGTATCAGCAAATGATATTGAAATCTTCGTTCGTAATGGCTGTCCGCACTGCGCCAAAGCGGAGCTGTTTTTACAGAGACTTAAACGTGAGCAACCGGCTCTAAAGATAGTCAGTCACGATGTCGTTGAGGAACCGGCTGCATTGGCGCAATTACATCAACTGGTTAAAAATAATGGCTTAGGCGCGGTGAGAGTACCCGCTTTTTGGGTGGGTGACCAATTGATTGTCGGTTATTCTGATGAGATAACCACAGGGCAACTTGTTCGTAACGCGTTGGCGCAAACGAAAATCCGAAAAAATCAGGCCGCTTCAGGTAGTTGTGAAGCCGAGCAACCCTTGCCCTGCGAAGCAGATGCCGGATTATCAACCCACGTTACGCCACCTTTTTTTCTGGATTTTTTAGGTCACAGGCTGTCGCTGGATGAAGTGGGTTTGCCGCTGTTTACCTTGGCCATGGGTTTGCTGGACGGCTTTAATCCTTGTTCGATGTGGGTGCTGATATTTGTGATCTCGCTGCTTGCGCCGATGAACAACCGGTTACGGATGTTCGCCATCGCGGGTACTTTTGTTGCGGTTGAAGGTCTGGCTTATTTTATATTCATGGCGGCCTGGCTTAATTTGTTCTTGTTCATTGGTTTGTCCCGACTTTCGGAAATAGTCATAGCTGTCATTGCTCTTTTGGCAGGATTGATTAATCTCAAGGATTTTCGGTTTTACGGCAAGGGTTTTTCACTGTCGATTCCCGATGCCGCAAAGCCGGATATTTATGCCGGAATGCGGCGTATTTTACAGGCGAAAAATCTTGCCGGAGCACTGATTGGCGCGGTGGTGCTGGCTATTTTAGTGCAGATAGTTGAGTTCATGTGTACCTCAGGCTTTCCTGCGCTGTACACCCGAATACTGACATTGAAACAACTGGACCGCATAAGTTATTACAGTTATTTGCTGCTTTATAATGTGGCTTATATGTTCGATGACGTTATTATTTTAACGATAGGCATCATCACCTTAAGTCAGCGGCGGCTTCAGGAAAAGGAGGGTCGTTGGCTTAAATTAATCAGCGGACTGGTGATGGTAGGGCTGGGTATCTATTTAATCGTAGCGCCGACTTGAGGCATTTATTGTCGTGGTCATTGTTTGCTGTATAGATGCCGGTTTGTTTTAGGTATCCAAGCCAAGAATCGATGCCTGATTTTTTGAGTGCAGAGGTTAAGTCTGCGCTTTTAATGTTTAACGGTACGCACAGCGACACTACACGGCTATGACATGACTGGAAAACAACAGCAAAATAATGCCAATGACTACAATCCAAAAAATAATATGTTTTACTTTTTTCATGGCGCAGACCTTCTGGCGTTAAGGATAATGATAAAACAGGCCATTCAGATGGCGACTGACCGCCTCGATGTCATTTTTACTCCATTCAAGTCCGGAAATATGCTGCCAGCGATCCACTTCGGTTATCAGGCTTTTCCAGTCAGTCACACTTTTCTTTTCTCGCCAGTGTATCTGCCGGGTATGACATTGCAGGCAATGATTTTCGTAAAGCATCGCACCCCGATAAGCATCATTCGGGAGGCCGTTTCCGGCAAAAGCAGCGGTTATACCGAGGATAAAAATGCACACACACTTAAACCCATATCCAGTCATTTTAATCTCCAGTGCGGTATTAATGATTAAGGTGAAATGAAGCTATAGACTTTCAGATCAATAATTTCCATGTCGACAGATACCATCCTTTAAGGAATAGGTATCTACGCAGATCGTCATCCCGGCAGGGATTGCCGGGATCCAGAAGCCATGGATGGCAATCTTGAATTACGCAAATCATTTTTTAGCTATATCAAGCTACTTTTTATCTGATTTTTCACATCCCTGTGTCCTGGATTCCGGCAATCCCTGCCGGAATGACGGCTATATGACTTGTGTAGATACCATTCCTTTAAGGGATGTTATCTGTATAAACTTACAGCGACACGAATTTAAAATTTCTGAAAGTCTATATTCTAAAAAACGTTATCCGCTCCGGCTTGGATTGATAGCCAAAAATCGATAGCCCTGTCTTTAAGAATTCTTGGGTAGCAGTGCGTCGGCATTACGTTTAGCCAGTGAATCAATAACGGCGCTTAATGAACCTTTCGTTTGAATTTCCTCGTTAAAGCTGGCACGGTAGTTAGTTACCAGGCTGACGCCATCAATCATAATATCGTAAACTTTCCACTCGCCCCTGCTCAGTAACATCCGGTAATTGACATCAACAGCTTGTTGCCCGGGTTGTATAACCTTGGTTTTTACGATGGCTTTTGTAGGTTCATTTGATATTTCAAGAGGCAATAAATCCATTGACCAGTCGTTATATTCCACAAAGGCTCTGGAGTAGGTTCTTACCAGCAATGTTTGAAATTCATGTTTAAAACGCTCTTGTTCTACTGTCGTAGCTGCTTTCCAATGCTTTCCTAAAACCAGCGGCGCAATTTTGTCGAAATCCGTATGGGGATCAATAACGCCACTAACAAATTGCGTCACTTGAGCAAAATTGCTGGCAAAGGCTTTATCCTTTAGTTTTTGCTTTATTTGGTCAGAAACATTTTGTATAACTTGTTGCGGGGGTTGTAACTCCTCCGAGAACCCTTTAGTGATGGGCATTAAACCGAGAAATATTATAAATAAACCCGATAGTGCGTAATGTTTAGTTTGATTTTTCATAATTAATGCCCTGGTGAAGCAAGTTACGAGCAAAGTCCGGATTATTTAATCTCGATATTTTTGCGTTTGCTTTTTTCCGTTTTGGGAATCGTAATCGTCAATATACCGTCTTTAAAAGCGGCTTTGGCGTTACTATCATCGACATTATCGGGCAAGGATACCGTGCGCTGAAATTCTCCTCGCGATATTTCACGGCGAAAATATTTGCCTTTTTCCTCTGCCTTTTTTTCTTCTTTTGTAGACGTTCTTATGGTGAGGGTTTGATTGTTGATTGTTACATCCAGATCTTCTTTTTTAATGCCGGGTAAGGCCGCCTGAACCTCTATTTCATTATCGTGATCGAGAATATCAATTTTGGGAAGCCCCCTTTCAAACCCGGGAGGAAAATTGAAATCCAACAGACGCGGCCATCTGCGGGAAAGAAAATCATCAAAAAAATTATCAAATTCATCAAATGAAAGCAAGCTTCCGCCAGGTGTGCGGGGCATTACTTCAGTTTTTTTTGTGGTGTCTTTTTCTTTAGTGCTCATAACATTCTCCAATATCTATTCAGATTATTATTGAACAGCTACGTCAGTCTATTGACGGGATTTATGGGTAAGGCCATTCGTAGAAATAACCACCCATTCTATCGTTTTCACGCTCCAGTCTCAGGCAACGCGGGAGAGGGTTGCCTGATGGATTTTCATGCCGGACTGTTGGAACTATGCGAACAGGGGGAGTGTTTTTTTGCGAATTGCCTAATAGCCGTCTTTTCTTGCTACAGAATAAATTCTTGTTCTGCCTCAAGCCAGTCATCAAGTTCGTGATTTGGCTCGAAACCTCTACTTTCTGCCTTGTAATAAGCAAGCTCGGCAATTCTGGCATCACGATCCGGAAGACATATAGTATCGTCTGATGTTTCAGAATCTGAATTGACTTTGTTTTTAGTTTTTAACGACATCGTACACCTCTATTTTAGATTAATTAGTGGTCAGTCTTTAATGACCCAGGTAAAACAACATGAACCGTAAGCACAGGAATAAATAGGAAAAAATGAGTATTTTATTTTCAAACGCCAAGTCAGCAAGGTTGGGTTTACACTTTAATGGATTTATTGACAGTCGTTTGATTGCCAGGCTATGAAAGTGTCCGCTCCGCCATTCAAACTTAAGCTGAATAGTCAAAATACTCTAACATTCGATCCACGGGGATAAAAATATATGATTTCAGGTAAAAAAACAATACGTAGAAATACTTATATGAGCCAACCAAAAAAACAAGTTGTTTCGTGCCTTCATGGTATTTCTTATGGCTTGCATAACATGACTTAGGTATGATGGTTTTTTTGAATTCGTCTACGGCTCATGTCTTTTATTAATACGCTCCAACCCGAACTTGATAAACTCCCTGATGAGTTACGTATTTCTGTAACCGCTACGCTAAAGCAATGGCATGAACAGTTGGCTGAACTTAATCCCGATTTCTATCCGGCACCCGAGATTACAGGCTCCATGCCCAAGGTTTGGTGTTCCAGTTTGTTTATTTCTGAAAGCTGTCTGCGGCGACCGGAGATACTGGTTGATTTGGTCAATTCCGGGGATTTATTAACGAATTATAATAGCCACCGTTATCAAGACAAACTGGCGGCCATGCAGATTGAGAACGAAGCCGGGTTAATGCAAAAATTGCGGCATTTTCGGCGGCGGGAAATGATCAGGATTGCGTGGCGTGATTTGGCTGGCTGGGCACAGTTATCGGAAACGCTGGCCGAGGTGTCCTGGTTGGCAGATGCCTGCATTCAATACGCGCTGGCTTTTCTTTACAGCCAAGCTTGTGAAAAACGCGGCACACCGCTACTTGCTGATGGCAGTCCCCAGCAGATTATCGTATTGGGTATGGGTAAGCTGGGTGCCTATGAATTAAATTATTCTTCCGATATAGACCTGATTTTTGCTTACGCAGAAAACGGCGTATTACCGGATAGAAAAGAAACCAGCTACAGCGAGTTTTTTACGCGACTGTGTCAAAGTCTGGTCAAAGTGCTGGATGAAATAACGGTGGACGGTTTTGTGTTTCGTACCGATATTCGCTTAAGGCCTTTTGGCGATAGCGGCCCCATTATCATGACGTTTGATGGTATGGAAAACTATTATCAGACCCAGGCACGGGAATGGGAGCGCTATGCGATGGTCAAGGCGCGTCAGGTCGCAGGAGACTTTAATACCGGCGCACAACTGATGGCAATGCTAAAATCTTTTGTTTATCGGCGTTATCTGGATTACGGCGCTTTTGAAGAACTGCGCTCTTTAAAGCTACAGATTACCCAGGAATTAAGACGTAAAGACCGCATGGATAACGTTAAATTGGGGCCGGGTGGCATACGCGAAGTTGAATTTATTGGTCAAGCTTTTCAGTTGATTCGCGGTGGTAATGAAAAGGCGCTGCAAACGCGCGGTATTCTGGATGTCTTGAAAACTCTTGGCGAGCTGGAATTATTGATGCCAAACGATGCCGCACAGTTAATCCAATCGTATGGTTTTCTGCGTAGGGTGGAAAACCACATCCAACAATATCAAGACCGACAAACGCATGACTTGCCGACCGCGCCATTAGTGCAGGCACTACTGGCTTATTCGCTGGATTATCCAGACTGGAACGGTTTTAAAAACGAATTGGATACGGTAAGAGAGCAGGTGCATGCGGTATTTGATGAGGTTTTTTCTCTCTCCCGGCAGGCAGTAAAAGATCAGCATAGCCAACTAATTTGGACAGGCACTGCGGATGATGCCGAATTACTGGACTGCTTGAGTTGGTATGGTTTTCAACAGGCCGCTGAAACGCTGGCGGCTATCAAACACTTTAAAAACGCGCCGTCAATTCGGCGCTTAACCGCTAAAGGTGCCAAGGTTCTTGACCGGTTAATGCCGCAATTAATTGAGGCGATGCGGCAAGTTGATAACCTTGATGAAACCTTAAAACGCATTTTGGGATTATTTGAAGCGGTTGCCGGCAGAAATGTTTATTGGTCATTACTGGCTGAAAACCCCGATGCGCTGGCTCAAATGATTCGCTTGTCATCCGCCAGTCCGTGGATTTGTGATTACTTATCATTATATCCGGTGTTATTTGATGAATTACTGGATACGCGCACCTTGTATGAGCCGCTTAAAAAAGGCGATCTTGATGAGCAGTTGGCTGGTTTATTAGCTGCTATTGAGGTACAAGATCTTGAGCAACTGATGATAGTTCTGCGGCAATTTAAACAGTTAAATATGTTAAGAGTGGCCGCCGCTGATATTATGGGTGCAATCCCTCTCATGGTGGTCAGTGATTATTTAACCTTCATAGCCGAAAGCATCGTGACTCATGTCGTTGATCGGGCGTGGCTTATGCTGACCGAAAAACATGGTAAGCCGCCGGGCAGCGATAATAATTCCAACGATTTTGCCGTTATCGGCTTTGGCAAGTTGGGCGGTATCGAGCTGGGTTACGGGTCTGATCTGGATATGGTTTTTTTGTATGATTGCCCGGATGGCAATGCCCTGACCGATGGCGAAAAGCCGATTTCCTGCGCTCAATTTTATGGCCGCTTGGGGTTAAAGGTTCGGCATATTCTGGATACAAAACTGTTGTCGGGTATACTCTATGAAGTTGATATGCGTTTACGTCCCAGCGGCGATTCCGGTTTATTGGTTACGCACATTAATGCCTATGAAGATTATTTAAAAAATCAGGCTTGGACATGGGAGCATCAGGCTTTGGTCAGAGGCCGGTTTATTGCCGGTGATGCCCGCTTAAAAACGCACTATGAGGCCATTCGACGCAGAATATTAAGCTTGCCCAGAGACGTGGCATTATTAAAAACCGAAGTACGTGAAATGCGCGAAAAGATGCGTGGTGCCTTGGCAACGAAAGAATTAAACAAATTTGACTTAAAACAAAGCAAAGGCGGTATTGCTGATATCGAGTTTATAGTACAATTTGGGGTTTTAGCGCAAGCAGCAAAAAATGCAGCCTTAACCACTTATACAGATAATGTCAGGTTGCTTGAGGGCTTGCAGGAAGACGGCTTTATGTCCCAAGCTGAAGCAAAAACGCTTAAAGCGGCTTATTGTACTTATCGTGATACCGGTCACAAACTGGTTTTACAAGGCGAACGAGCCGTAATCAATGAGGCTGAAGTGCTTGAATTGAGCAAACAAGTTGAGCAAATTTGGCATAAATATATGGCATAAACGGTAAACCATGCTTGATCGGTTTCGTAGATAAAAACACACATAAACACTAATGTTGGAGAATAAATGATGACAATGGACGATAGAGACGGCTTAATTTGGCAGGATGGCACATGGGTTGATTGGCGTGAAGCGAAAATCCATGTATTAACGCATACCTTGCATTACGGCTTGGGCGTGTTTGAAGGCGTAAGAGCTTATCACGCCGAAAAAGGCACCGCGATTTTTAGAATGCAAGACCATACCGATCGGCTGTTCCGTTCCGCGCATATCATGAATATGCCGATGCCGTTTACCAAGGATGAGATCAATCAGGTGCATCGTGATGCCGTTGTCAAAAACAATCTGGACAGCGCCTATATTCGCCCTATGTGTTTTTATGGCTCTGAAGGTATGGGGCTGCGTGCGGACAATCTTAAAGTTCATGTTATGGTCGCCGCCTGGTCGTGGGGCGCTTATCTGGGCGCTGACAGCATAGAGCATGGCATTCGTATTCGCACGTCTTCTTATGTGCGTAATCATCACAACAGCACCATGTGCAAAGCTAAAGCCAACGGTAATTACATCAATTCCATTCTGGCGCTGCAAGAAGCCTTGTCGAATGGTTACGATGAAGCGTTAATGTTGGATCACGAAGGTTTTGCGGCAGAAGGCAGCGCAGAAAATTTGTTTATTGTGCGTAATGGCAAAATTTACACACCGGAAACCACCTCGGCACTGGAAGGTATTACTCGTGATACCGTCATGACCATAGCCCGCGAACAAGGTTATGAGGTGATTGAAAAGCGCATTACCCGCGATGAAATTTATGTGGCTGATGAAGCGTTCTTTACCGGTTCTGCCGCTGAAGTAACACCAATCAGAGAACTGGATAATCGTAAAATAGGCTGCGGTAGTCGCGGCGAGATAACCGAAAAGTTGCAGTCACTTTATTTTGATTATGTCCATGGCCGCCGCGACGACCATGCCGAGTGGTTGACTTACGTTAATTAAGACTTTGAAATCACCCCGCATTCTGGTCGTCGGCCCGTCTTGGGTAGGCGATATGGTGATGGCGCAAAGCCTTTTTATCACGTTAAAAAATGCCCAACCAGATTGTCAAATTGATGTTTTGGCACCGTCATGGTCATTGGCCTTGCTGGAAAGAATGCCGCAAGTTGCAAAAGCTGTTGCCATGCCTTTAGGGCATGGTCAGTTTGGTTTGTTGGACAGAATCAAGCTGGGTAGAAAATTACGGTCAGAAGGTTACGATCAGGCAATCGTCTTGCCAAATTCCTGGAAGTCGGCATTAATTCCTTATTTTGCCGATATTCCTGTTCGTACCGGTTATATCGGTGAATGTCGCTGGGGCTTGCTTAACGATGCCAGAAAACTGGATAAAAGCTTACTGACCATGACCGTCCAGCGCTTTGTCGCCTTGGGCTTGCCTGGCACCGCACAGTTACCGCCTGAGTATCCGATTCCCGCTCTCGTCATTAACCGTCATCAGCAACAGGCGGTTATTGAAAAATTCAAATTAAACAGTCATTTTGTAGGTCGGGTTAGCGATAGCGTAACCCGACAAAACCCAACGACTGATGTTGGGTTACGCGCCGCTAACCCAACCTACGAGTCATCGACAAAGATATTAGCCTTATGTCCCGGCGCAGAATATGGCGATGCAAAACGCTGGCCGGCCAGCCATTATGCACAAGTGGCGCGAGATAAAATTGCGGACGGTTGGCAGGTTTGGTTGTTTGGTTCTGATAAAGATAAAGCAACCGCTGAACAAATTAACAATCAAGTTTCCGGTCAGTGTCTTGATTTTACGGGCCGAACGTCTTTGGCTGAAGCAGTGGATTTATTGTCACTGGTTAATGCCGTAGTAACCAACGATTCAGGTTTGATGCATGTTGCCGCTGCCTTGGACAAAAAAATCATAGCCCTTTATGGCTCATCCGATCCCGGTTTTACACCGCCACTTAATGCCAAGGCTCACGTCATTTCTTTACATCTGGATTGCTCCCCCTGTTTTAAACGTGAATGTCCCTTGGGTCATACCCGCTGTTTAACGGAGATAAAACCGGAACAAGTGCTTCATGTCATTTAACAAACGTAAGGTTAATTTTTGAAAATCGCCATCGTTAAACTCTCGGCTTTGGGTGATATTGTCCATGCCATGGTTTCGCTTCAGTTTATTAAAACCGCTTTTCCGGCTATTCAAATTGACTGGATTGTTGAAGAACGTTTTGCCGACGTTTTAAAAAATAATCCGGATATTAATAATATCTTAACGGTTAATCTGAAAGTAT
>Ga0194057_10001848_pt1 | contig 10432 bp, 5 predicted proteins | sample SepL4415m_MetaG_FD_155474 | JGI IMG/M metagenome (GOLD analysis project Ga0194057, IMG submission 155474) | Anoxic zone freshwater microbial communities from boreal shield lake in IISD Experimental Lakes Area, Ontario, Canada - Sep2016-L442-15m | ecosystem: Environmental > Aquatic > Freshwater >...
TGTAGGTGGCATCGCCGGCGTAGTTGTACGACGCGGACGCGGTACCGACGTTGATGTTCGGCGAATACGTTGCTGGTGAAGGAGTGAGGTCGGAGGTACCGCTGCGAGTCACTCGCACCGTGCAGGGTTTGAGAGCGGCTCCGGTCCACGACACGCTGACCGGACACGTCACCGTCGTCGTTGAAGACAGCTTCTGCGCGGTAAATCCATCGACGAGTTCGCCGTATTGGGTGTCGGGGTTGGTGACTCTCGCCGTTACTGTGCCTGCGGTCATCGCGCCGGTGGTGCACGACAGTTCGGTGTCGTTGGTGTGCACCACGGAGGTGCACGCGATGCCGCCGATAGTCACTGTTGCTGCCGGGTCGAAGCCTGTTCCGGCGATAGTGACTGACGTGCCGCCAGCCGCTGATCCCGAATTGGGAGTGATGGACGAGACCGTGGGCGCAGCGCCCAACGGAGTGAAGGTGATGGTTCCATCGCCAGCATCTGTGAGTGAGCTGCCACCGTTGGCTGCGGCCGCAAACAACGCGCCGGGTAGTCCGTCGTGGCTCGTCGCGAAGGAGCCGGCCGCCCCTCCACCAGCGGCTGGTCCGCCGCCGCCACCGCCACCACCGTAACCGCCACCGCCACCACCAGCGCCCGCCGACAAGGGACCGGATCCGCCCGCTCCTCCGCCGGCGTAGCCGCCACCGTCACCACCGAATCCGCTCGGTGCTTGGCCGTGGCTGCCCGCGTTACCACCGAGCAGTGCTGCGACATCGCCGCCCGGGCTCAGGTAGCTGTACCCCGTGGCGGTGCCGCCAACTCCGCCAGCACTTGAATCCGTGCTACCGGCACCTCCGGGTACGGGCGTATCTGAATCAGTTCCGCCTGATCCGCCGGTGGCGAGATCGGAGGTGACGCCGGGGGATCCGACAGCTGTTCCGCCGCTGGCACCGGAGCCGCCGGCCGCGCTACCGCCGCCGCCACCACCGCCTGCAACGACATACCCACTAGCGGTTCCCGCACTGGTCACGGTGCTCGCCGAACCGCCGCCGCCGCCGATGACGGGCGCACTGCTGGTGCCGCTACGACCGCCGCCGCCAGGGATGGGCCACAACAACTGGCCAGGGGTCACGGGCATAAGCGCTGTGACGGTAGCTCCCGCTCCTCCTGCTGCAGTGCCGCCACCACCGCCTCCGCCACCGGTGGCGTCGATACGAACGGTGGTGACGCCTACGGGGACGGTGTACGTGGCGAGCGGAATGCGAGCCAGATGGCGCACTCGTTGACCGTTGAGAGTTCTAAATGAGCCACCAACAACGAGTCGAGTGTCGGGTAATTCGGTGACGGCGTACACGTAGGAGCCGAACCCGGTGCCGAGGTTGGCCGTGAAGGCCGTGTCCTGGCTGCCATCGGAGTTCAGTCTGATTAATTTGCCGTTGCTAGAGGAGGGGAACACGATTTTTCCATCCGATTGCACGATCAGCGCGTATTCACTCGCCGACACTGAGGGGTCGAAAGTGAAGTCCGGATCGGTGCTGCCGTCACTGAGCAGTCGAGTGACAGTGCCGGCTCCCAGCAGGGCGAGGATCTTCTGGTCAGATTGCACGGCGAGTTGATAGATATAGCCGAGTGCTACCGAGCCGCTCGTTCCGAAGGTGGTGTCAACGGCGCCGGTGGAGGTGAGCCGCCGAACCCCACCACTTCCGAAACTCGTCACCACAGCGCCGTCGGACTGCACGGCAACTTCATTTTGCTCAAAACTGTGTGGCGGATCAAAGGTGGTATCGAGGGTGCCGTCGGCGTTGAGGCGCGCTAGCCCTTCGCGATTGTTGACAGAGGGGTAGTTGTTGGAGATCTGTCCGGCAAGCACAATCTTTCCATCACTTTGCACGGCAATTGAACTGACGGTGCCGGTCATGGCGTCGACAGCCGGCGCTGCGGCGTTGGCGTTGAACGTGGTGTCGGCGGTGCCGTCAGGTAGTACGCGGCGCACGCCGGCGTCGCCGAATCCGAACACGATCTTGTCGTTCGCTTGAATCACGATGGCCCTGACGGATTTTGATCCGGTGAAGCCCGCATTTTCGACATTGGTGTTGAAGGCGGTATCACGTGAACCGTCCTCGTTAACGCGCGTCAACGGCGAAGTTTCATGGCTGGGGAAAAGCCATCCCACCACCACTTTGCCATCGCTTTGTGCAGCCAATGTGCTGACGTCGTCTGAATACGCTTGGTAATCGTGGTACCAGTCGTTCACGGTGCCGTTGAAGTCATCGACGTAGGTGAAGGTCTGCGGAAGAGCCGTGTCTGCATGCGCTGGCAGAGAGCCTGCCACGAGTGTGGCGGCTGCGATCGCTAGTGCGGCAGCGATCGAGGTCGTTCGGCGGGCGAGAGTCGATGCTGACGACACTGAGTGCTCCTACGTTGTGGAGCCACTGAGTGGCAGCTCAGTTTCACCATGCGTGTCGGCAGTACAAAGTGCAACTACCACCTAGGGAAACCCCTAGGTGGTAGTTGAGCCAGTTTGTCGTCGTTGCTAGGAGAGTCCGAGTTTGTTGGCCATGTGCCCCATGACCTCAAGGTGTTCCTTCTGGGGGCTGAACAAGATGACCTCGGCGTCGTGATTCACACGCACGGTGTGGCCAGCGGGCCAGTAAAAGACATCGCCGCCCGTGCAGTTGTCGGCAGATCCATCGGCGTACGAGGCGACGAGGTCACCGGAGATCACGTAGCCCCAGTGGGGTGAGTGACACAGATCGCCCAAGAGACCCTCCAGCAAGGGCGTGATGTCAAGGCCGGCACCGAGGCTGAAGTATTCGACCCCTAGCTCGCCGGAGGCCGTCCCGAAGTCGGACAGCTGGCGGGCCTTGGCGCCGGGCACATCAAGCTTTGCAGGTATTGCTTCCTTGGAAATGCGCATGGTAGTTGTCCTGTTCTCTGTGTTGTTTCACCGGGGAGAAACGCAGGAAATCGTTGGTTCGCTGACATCTGGTAGGCGTAACAATTTGTGTCACAATGCGACAAGAGCCCTGTAACCACGACCACGCAGAGAACGGGAGAAACGGTCGAGTGAGTTGGATTGATGAGTAATCCGGGTGGTCTCGACCAGGCTCGGGATGCTGTCGAACGCGGCGAATGGCAACAAGCACTCGACCTGCTGGCCGGTATCGCGTCACTCGACGTTTCATCCGACGTGCTCGAACTGCAGGCACAGGCCGCCTACGGCAATGGCGACTTCGAGGTGGCCCTGTCGACCTGGGAAGACCTCTACCGACTCAACATTGCCGATGGCGACAACCTCGAGGCCGCTCGGGCCGCCGCGATGCTCGCGATGTACCTGATGATCGATACCGGTCTCATGTCGTCGGTGCGCGGCTGGATTCGGCGAACTGAAGCGCTCCTGGTGGGCGAGCCCGAGGCAGCACCTCATGCACTGATCGCGATGGTGCGCACCTACGAGCGGTTCATGTGTGGCGACATGAAGTCAGCCCGCGAGCAGGCGGAAATCGCGGTCGATCTCGGATCGCGGCTCGGAGTGCAGCCAGCGGTCGTTGTCGGCAGCGTGGCACTTGCTCGGCTCACACTTCTCGATGGTCACTTTGACGACGGACTTCGCCAGCTCGATGAGATGGCCGCCCTGCTGATGTCTGGTGAAGTCGACCCACTCACCACGGGAATGATGTACTGCGAACTGATCTGTGCGGCTCAGGGTCTTGCCCTGCACGATCTCGCGGTCGAGTGGACCAACATGATGGAACGTTGGCGCCATGGCAACGCATTTGGCGGGCTCAATGGTCGGTGCCGGGTTCACCGAGCCGAACTACTCAGAGTTTCCGGCCCCTGCGATCAGGCCGAGGAAATGGCCCTGTTGGCCTGTGAAGAACTGCGCCCGTGGATGCGTCGCGAGTTCGGCTGGCCGCTGGTTGAACTCGGCAATATCCGCCTGCGCAAGGGAGACCTCGCGGGGGCAGAGGCGGCATTCGTTTCGGCACACGCGCGCGCGTGGTCGGCTCAGCCAGGGTTGGCGATGGTGCGGTTGGCGCAGGGTGATGTTGCCGCTGCGTCGACCATGATCGACGAAGCTGTCACGAACCCCGATACATTGCCGTGGAAGGAATGTCCGCCGTTCGGCGACCTGCGCCTCGCACCGCTCCTAGAGGCACAAGCGGAGATTGCATCTGCAGCGGGAGACGCGGCTGCAGCGCGTCGAGCAGCCACAGCGCTCGAACATATCGCGGATAACTTTCCGAGCCCATCGCTTCGGGCGGGGGCACAACTCGCCGATGCGCGGGCCAAGCTGCTGGTCGGCGATGTGCAGGGTGCCAAGGTTGGGGCAACGCACGCGGTGGTGTCGTGGATCGACCTCGGTGCTCCGTTCGATGCTGCTGTTGCCCGCACGGTATTGGCTGAAGTTCGTGAGCGTGAAGGTAATCTCGATGCAGCCACCCTGGAATGGCAAGCGGCCCGCAGCGCCTTTGAATCCTTTGGTGCCAGTGGCTGGGTTCAGCGTTGTGATGAGAAGTTGTCTGGACCATCTGCGCGCTCGGTACCTCCCCCGGTGAACGCCGCCGCAGATGCGGTGTTTCGTCGCGATGGAGACATGCGGATCGTGCGCTTGGGTGGAGTCGACACGGTCGTTCGAGATCTCAAGGGTTTTCGCTATATCGAACGGCTACTGGCGCAGCCGGGCAGAGAGTTTCATGTACTTGACCTCGTCGCCGTCGAGAATGGCGTGCTTCCCGGCCGTTCGACGGCGACGGATGACCTCGAGGACGATGGCCGGTTGGCCACGCGGGGCCTGCCGGTGTTGGATGACCAGGCCCGTGAGGCGTACCGCAGACGTCTGGCGGAGGTCGAGGAAGACATCGACGAAGCGACGGCGATGAACGACATTGTTCGCTGCGAGTTGGCCCAAAGAGACCGCGACTACCTGATCGCAGAGTTACGAAGTGCCGTCGGTCTTGGAGGTACCCAGCGTTCGACGGGCGGAAGTGCCGAACGCGCCCGCTCAGCCGTGACGCGGTCGCTTCGGTATGCGCTCACGAGCTTGGCTAAACAACACCCGCTCGCGGCGACACATCTTGATCAGCATGTGCGCACCGGAATCTACTGCAGTTACATGCCCGACGAGTTGGTGCCGATTCACTGGCAGTGAAACCTGGTTCGGCAAACGAAAAACCCCCCGCCTGCGAATGCAGGTCGAGGGGTCTTTCGCGTCGTTGGGATTTAAAAAGCAGCCTCGTCTAGTTCCATGACCGACAGGTCGGTTGCCTCGAGAATTCCGCGCTCAGCTGCCAGCAGCGGCAGACGGTTGCGGGTGAACCACGATGCCGAAGCGACCTTGCCTTCGTAGAAGGCCACATCGCGGTCGGAGGCACCAGCTTCCAGAGCTGCGATCGCCACCTCTGCCTGCCGCACGAGCAGCCAGGCGAGCGTGAGGTCGCCGACTGACATCAGCAAGCGGGTCGAGTTCAGACCCACCTTGTAGATCTGCGAAATGTCGGTCTGCGACGCCATTGCCCACTCGCCGAGTTTGCCGATCATGCCCTGCACATCTTCGAGGCCCTTGCCAAGCAGCTCGCGCTCGACGGTGAGCTGGCCGCCGCCACCATCGCCCTTGACCGTCTCGGTGATCTCGGCGGCCAGGTTGAACACGGCCTTGAATTGGTCGCGCACCATCTTGCGGAAGAAGAAGTCGAGACCCTGAATAGCAGTCGTGCCTTCATAGAGAGTGTCGATCTTGGCATCGCGGATGTACTGCTCGATGGGGTAGTCCTGCAGGTAGCCGCTACCGCCAAGCGTCTGCAGTGATTGCGCGAGTACTTCGTACGCGCGCTCTGAACCGACACCCTTGACGATGGGGAGTAGAAGATCGTTCATGCGCTCGGCCATGTCGAGATCGATCGACGTGTCTCCACCGTGCGCGAGCATCACCTTGTCTTGCCAGCTCGCGGTGTATTGCACGAGTGCACGCAAGCCTTCGGAGTACGACTTCTGCAGCATCAGTGAGCGGCGTACGTCGGGGTGGTGCGTGATGGTGACGCGCGGTGCGGTCTTGTCTAGCATCTGCGAAAGGTCGGCGCCCTGAACGCGAGTCTTGGCGTAGTCGAGTGCGTTGAGGTAGCCGGTCGACAGTGCCGAGATTGCCTTGGTACCCACCATCATGCGTGCGTACTCGATGACGAGGAACATCTGTGCGATGCCTTCGTGTACATCGCCGCAGAGCCAACCGATGGCGGGCTCGCGCTCACCGAACGTGAGTTCGCAGGTTGTGGACGCCTTGAGTCCCATCTTCTTTTCGACGTTGGTGGCGTACACGCCATTGCGCTCGCCGAGTTCACCGGTCTGGAAGTCGAAGTGGAACTTGGGCACCATGAACATCGACAGACCCTTGGTGCCGGGTCCGGCACCTTCGGGGCGAGCGAGTACCAAGTGAATGATGTTTTCGGTCATGTCGTGCTCGGCACTGGAGATGAAGCGCTTGACACCTTCGATGCGCCAGGTGCCGTCACCGTTGTCGATCGCCTTGGCGCGACCGGCACCAACATCGGAACCGGCATCGGGCTCGGTGAGCACCATGGAGGCGCCCCACTGACGCTCGATCATGATCTGCGCGATGTGCTTTTGCACGTCGTTGCCCACGTGGTCGAGCACCGCGGCGAAGCCGGCACCTGACATATACATGAAGGCTGCGGGGTTACTTCCGGTCATCATTTCGGCGCCGGCCCAGCGCAAACTGCTCGGGCAACCAACGCCACCGAGGTGCACAGGAAGGTCAAGGTTCCAGAAGCCACTGTCCATGAGCGCCTTGTACGACTTCTTGAAGTCGTCGGGCATGGTGACCGTGTAGTGAGTGGGGTCGTACACCGGAGGGTTGCGATCGGCACTGGTGAACGACTCAGCCAGCACGCCCGTCGAGAGGGTTTCGACCTCGCGCAGAATGCTGCGCGCCGTATCGATGTCCATCTCAGCGAAGGCACCCTCGCCGAACTGGTCTTGAATGCGAAAGACCTCGAAGAGATTGAATTCGATGTCGCGCAGGTTGCTCTTGTAGTGACCCATGTCCCTGATCCCTCCGATGGGGAGCGCCGTGTTACTGGTGAGTAACTTCCATTGTGCTACTCATCAGTAACTTTTGCAAGTGCTCTGGGAGTTCCATGTCGCCCGACCGGAGCAGTGGCCGTGAGTAGGCTGTCGGCGTGAGCCAGACAGCGACACACCCGCGCACTGTGTCCAGACCTGCGCCCTACGGCCGGGTGCTCATCACGGGCGTGGTATTTGGCTTTCTAGTCATGATTCCTACGGTGATTCTGTACTGGATTCTGCGGCTACTGGGTGTGCCCTTTGAGGTGTCTCGAGGGTCGGAGGAACCAACCCAGATCACCACCTGGCAGATAATTGCCGCGCCGATCGTCGCCGGTTTCCTCGCGGCGGTGCTGGCCGGCACCTTCCGCACGCTGTATCACGGGCCGCGGGTCGCCGCGATCGTTCTGGGCGCGCTCACACTCGCATCGTGCGCGGCCCCGATTTTGCAACCCGACAGCGTCCCGCCTTCAACGAAGGTCTCGCTGATCGTGCTGCACCTGCTGGTAGGTGGTGTGCTCACGTGGGCGCTCGCCCGTGCGATCACCAGCGAGGATCCCCCGCCCGGAGTCGTCGATGAACTCGACTCGCGACACCCGGGTGCCGGCGGGCGGTAGCCTTCACCTCATGGTCACCGTGCGAGCAGATTCTGACGACTCGGGTATCGCTGTTATTTCGGCCGCTGCACGTGCGGCTGTCGCGGCATCGGGTGGCAATGGCGATGCGGCTGCGATGGCACTGCAGTTGGCGGCTATGGATGCCCGCCGACGTTCCAACGCCTTGGCCGACTCGGTCGAACTTGAGCTGATCGTCACCGATGACGGCACCGAGGTGCGGCTCACATTACGTGATCACGGCGAGCCGCTGAGCGGTCCGGCCGCGGCTCTCGCCCCACTGCTCGAACTTGAACTGATGAGTTCAAGTTCGGCTCGGGTCGATGGGCAGAGCAACCTCACCGAAATGTGGTTCCCGAAGCCAAGCCACGGAGTGACTCTTGACGAGTCTGAGATTGAACTCGTGTCAGAGGATGCCGAACTCAGTTCCGAGGAAGTTGAACTGCGCGAACTGCGCCCGTCGGATGCAGCGGCGCTCACGCGCTCGATCTACCGTTCGTACGGCTGGACCTATCCGCACCCCGATCTCTACTACCCCGAGCAGGTTGCGGCGTCGATCGAGTCGGGCCGCCGCGTGGGTGAAGTAGCTGTCACCGCTGACGGTGAAGTGGTCGCGCACTGGGGTGCCATCTACCTCACGAACCGTGTGGTCGAGTCGGGTTTGGCGATCACTGACCCGCGGTTCCGTCGACGTGGAATTGCCGGCCAGCTCTTGGGCCGCCTAGAAGTTCGGCTGCAAGCCAGTCACGCTTTCGGTCGGGTCGGCGAGCCGGTGCTGACGCACACAGCAACTCAAGACATGGCACTCAAAGCGGGCGGCGCCATCGTCGGTGCGTACTTGAGTTACGGCGTGCCGGTTGCGCAGGTAGGTATCACCGAAGGAATGCTGCGTGGCCGTCGATCGCTCACGGTTGCGTACTTCAACCTTGCGCCTCTCGCTGAAGAAACCCTCTACATTCCGCGTCCGTACGAAGCGATCGCACAGGCGGTCATTGCGAACACGACCTGGCCCCGAATCATCGGAAGTCCGCAACGAGTGCAGGACACCCCCGACGAGTCGGTGATTGCCACGAAGTTCGACTCGTTTAACCGGCGCGGTGAAATCGACGTCAAGGTACTGGGCCGCGATCTCGTTGATGTCGTTGACCAAGCGATGGAATCGGTACGCCGCTCAGGTGCCGAAGTCATTCACGTGCGACTTCCCGTCAACGACCCCGCGCTGTCCGTTTTGGGTGAAGGACTCACCGAGCTTGGGCTCGCGTACGCGGCGATCTTCCCGGAATTCACCGATGAAGGCGACGCGCTCGTCTTGCAGTGGCTTGCCGACCCAGACGTCGAGACATCGGCGTGGCATTACGCCAACGACGATGTCGAGGCACTGGTGATGGCGATCCTGAGCCAGATTCGTGAGCTCAATGAGCGAGGCGCCGAGCAACGACGTCGGGCGGCCCGACGGGCCACCCTGTTCGCCGCGCTCGAACGCTAATCACCGATCTGCGCGAAGCAGATCTGCCTGACTCTCACCCGACCGGTTGTTGGACTCCGACACCATCCAGCCCAGTGAGTTGACCTCGCCCTTGGCTGCCTTGCGCGACGTGACCGGGATCGTGGCGCGGTCGCCAGGGTTGAGTTCGGCAAAGCCACCCGTCGAACGCTGCGGCAAGAACGGGTTGAACGTCGCGTTAGTGGCGTTGATGTCGGTACCGCCCTCGTTGAACAGCGGGTAGGCGTCAACTTCCACAATGCGCATTACTTGGTGGTCGCCGTCGAGCCCGAGATCACTCGCGAGCATCGGCAGGTAGAGCGAACTACCGTCGAGAGGCGCGCCGCCTTCGTAGCCGACCATTGTGGGCGCGTTGAGTCCGATCACGAACACACCGAGGTTTCCGTCGGATGCGCCCTCGGCGACCAGACCGTAGTCAAGTGCGGCAATCACGTAGTCGGCTATGCCGTCGCCGGTTGAGTCGACATAGACGTCGTACTCATTCTCAGCGGCATTCCAGAACTTGCTATAGCCGTTGAGTGCCAGCACCATGAAGCGGTCACCGGGCACCGGTGAAACTCCCGTTGCATCGAACGACTGCGCGCCGAGTGAGGCGAAGTCGTACGCGGCGCCGCGGTCACGCTTGTCGTTGATGAGCCACTCATACACATCGGCGGTGCCGAATGAGATGCCGCTGTTGCGCACCTGAATGTTCGATGGTGCGTGCTCGGTGCGGCTACTTGCTTGCACTGCGCTTCGACCGTGCTGAATCACCTGCACCGGCATCGTGACGGTTGAGGCGCCGGGGGTCGTTGCTGTGATGCGGCCAACGACAATCGGAAGTTCGCCGATGGGCTGTGCTGCCACGGCTGACTTCGTCATGCGAATGCGCACCTCGATTTCACGCGATCCGGGACGCACTCGAATGTGGCGAGGCGAGACGCTGAGCGAAACGCCGGAAGGCGCCGTCGCAGCGAGATCGACTTCTGCGTCACCGGGGCCGAGGTTGATGATGCGCACCTCCGCGCTGCGCTCGAGGCTGTTGCCTTCCTGAACCCCGAAGCTGAGTCCCACGTCGCCCGCGTTGGTCGCTTGCAGCACGACCTTGGCGTTCAGTGCGGCGATCGGCTGCACCATTCCGTTGCCGGCGAGAACCTGAGTAGATCCAGGAGCCAGAACCGAGGGGTCGGCGGACGCGGTGCCAACAACGGCATCCTTGACCTGCTGCGCTGTCCACGTGGGGTGTGCGCCGCGCACGAGCGCGACGATT
>Ga0194057_10001860_pt1 | contig 10408 bp, 10 predicted proteins | sample SepL4415m_MetaG_FD_155474 | JGI IMG/M metagenome (GOLD analysis project Ga0194057, IMG submission 155474) | Anoxic zone freshwater microbial communities from boreal shield lake in IISD Experimental Lakes Area, Ontario, Canada - Sep2016-L442-15m | ecosystem: Environmental > Aquatic > Freshwater...
GCTGCGTGTTCCGCTGCAAAGTAGTGGGCAAAGCTGTGCGGCTCGCGGTTAACAATGAAGTTGATATCGCCCTGGCGATACAGGTCTACATCTTTGGAGCGATGGTGGGCTACCAAGGTAAAACCCATTTTCTCTAGCAGCGGCTCTATAAGGCCAGCTTGAGGAGCAGCAAACTCAACAAACTCAAACCCGCATAAGCCCATTGGATTGTCAAAGGCATGCACCATTTATTGCTCCATTTTGCTATTGAACATGCGTCAATTTTGACAAGCAATGCGTGCTAGCGGTATGCATTAATTTGCTAAAAATGGACTTTTATGCATAATTAGTGCATGAAAATATCAAACAATGCGTCTTTCAATCTTGATTCATTCGATATAGGACTTCTTGGTGCGTTGCAGCAAGATGCGCTTGCCACGCATCAAACTCTAGGAATGGATATCCATTTGTCCGCATCACAGGTAAGTCGTCGAGTGCAGCGCCTGCAAGAGGCAGGACTGATCGCCCGTTACGTGGCCTTGCTCAACCCGCAAGCCTTAGGTTTAGGCGTGCGAGCCGTAAGTTATGTCACTCTGATCCGTCATGGGGGTGATGAAGGCCGAATTTTTGAGCAAGAAATCAAAAATATTCCCGAAGTGCTTGATTGCTATGCAGTGGCCGGAGAGTCTGATTACGTGTTGCAAATTGTTGCAACCGACTTACAAGCTTTGTCTGAAACCGTTCTTCGGCGGCTTACACGTATTGTTGGTGTAGGTAGTATCCGTTCGAACGTGGTGCTCAGTTGCGTCAAGGCCAGCACCCAATTACCCTTGACACATTTAGGAACTGATGCGGGCGTTAGCCGAAAAACATAGCAATATAGGTCTAACGATCATTAAGATCGCAGCCTTAGAAATCTTACTTATGCAAGCAAGCACAACCGCCAAACACAACCCCAATGGTTGATGGCGCCTTATAGCGGATTCCACATTTTTTCAAAATTTAACTAGGGGTTTTCCAAACCTGTTTTGCGACGCGCATCAGGTTGCCTCCAAGAATTGCTTGAAGATCGTGCTCAAGATAACCAAGGCGAATCAGTCCCTCGACGATTTCTTCCAACTGTTCAGGTTTAACGAAGTTCATGCCATTTGAAAAGCCTAACTCTGGAGGGAAAATGTGCTTCATTTCCGCCATCCCCGCGTCTACTTCAGCTTGATCAAAAACAAAGTCGAGTCCTAAGGCAACATGTTCAGGGCCAATGAGTTGCACAGCGTAATCGAGATGACGTACGAAGGTATCGCTGCGGACGTCGTTATCGCCAAGGAATGGACCTACACCGTTAATACCCACCACGCCGCCAGTTTTAGCACATTGACGCATTAATTCGTCTGAGATGTTGCGCGGGTGCTTGCGAACAGAATTAGGATTGGAATGAGAAAAAATAACAGGCCCTTGGGCATAGGCCATTACATCGCGCGCAGTGCGATCGCCACCATGGCTGCAGCACACCACCATACCAACACGGTTCATTTCATCAATCAAGCGACGACCAAAATCTGTGAGACCAATGTCTTCGTCTAAGCAACCACCGGCCGCCAAATTGTTGCGGTTATAGGCTAGTAACATCCAACGGACACCCAGATCAAAATAGAGCTGCACTAGGCTGGCCTGGTCACCCACCGCATTTGCACCCTCAATATCAAAGCTCACCGCTAAACGACCGGTGGCCCTGGCTTGCTCGATGTCTTGCACAGACCGCACAAGCACGTATTGATCGGCGCGCTGAGCTATCCATTGCCTAAAGGCGGCAATCATGCGTATATGCTTTTCGATGCCGTCATCACCGAACCCAATGTTTAGAGATATGTGGTCTATACCAGCGGCTCGGTACCGAGAAAGTTGGGGTAAGAAACTATCGTCCTGTGGTCGCAGCGGAAGGCAGCCATGGTTGTCCCAGACTAGGCAGGAATCGATAATTTTGCGTGCAGTTTTCACGGCAGAATAAAATTTAAAGCGGTGGGGTGTTGGCACTCACGACAACAGCCTCTTCATCGCCGACATTCCTAAAAAGGTGCGGCAGTCGACTCGGAAACAGGTAAGCGTCGCCAGCTCCTAGGATGCGCGTGATACCTCCTACGGTGACTTCAAGTTTCCCCTTGATAACAACGCCGCCTTCTTCCCCCGAATGGCCGTAGGGAGCCCGAGCCGTCTCAGCATTTGGTTCGTAGTGTTCCAAGAGAACCTGCAAAGGTCGACCTGTGAGGTTGCGCCCAACTTGGCGCAGAGACAGTCCCTTACCGCCCACTTCCAACAATTCCTCTTGACGAAAAAAAACTTGGGTGTCGCTTTCAGGGTCAAGCGAGAAAAACTCGGACAGCGTCATAGGTAAACTGTCTAGAATTTTGCGAAGCGATCCAACTGAGGGACTGATCGCATCTCGCTCAATACCTCCAACCGTGCCGTGCGTCAGGCCGGAGCGGCGTGCTAATTCGCGCTGTGATAGACCGAATAGCTCTCGCACATAGCGAAGGCGTGGGCCAATTCCCGCCGATGAATCGTCAAGTTCGCTTTCTCTGCTGCTCTCTGGGACTACTGCTGATGAAGTGGCTTTTTTTCTTTTGCCGTTTGAATTCTGCGTCTCGGCAAGGGGAATTGGGGCTTTGACAGCATTGTCAGTGCTCTTGGAAGGTTTCATGAGAAGCATTCAGAGTTTTAAGTCAATCATTGCCGATTAGAGATACGGCGTCATAAACGACGTATCAACGGGATGATAAAAACCTTAATTTTACGCTCACTAGCCCCCTCATAGCTGATCCTGAAATATCACAAGCCGGCAGCATATAAAGGCGCCGTAAAGTTCTAATGCCGTCGCAAGTGCTTATGTTATGGCCCCAAGATCCGACGAATCTATTGATCATCCGGAGCTGTTATCAGTAGCCTTGGCCGAAGCAACGGTAGCGGCGTAGGTGCGCTGGCACTGCCAAAGTATGGCTGTTGCTAGCAAGAGACTGATACACGAGGTGCCAACTGCTGCACGAATTAGTCCATCGGGTCTATCCTTAAACTGATCAGAAATTGCACCCACCAGAGCAGGGCTCAGGGATCCACCCACAGTATTGACCATAATGATTATGGCTACCAAGCGTGCACGTAAGTTGCGTGCTGTCATATCTTGAATAACATTTGGAAAAGTCATCATGCCGCACATTAGAAATGTCATTTGAATCCCTACTAGGAAGAACAGTTCTCTAACATTATTTGCAGCCAGCAATGTTGATGTGCTGAGCGCCGTGAGGAGCGCGCTGAAGATTAGAACAATGATCGCATAGCGATCACCAAGCCGCGGCCTAAGGAATTTTGCAAGTGTCTGGGTTATGAGTAGACCAAGTAAGCTGGAAACTAAGGTGGCTATTCCCATAAAGTTTCCAAGCTGAACAGGCGTCGCCCCCATTTGGCGCATTGCTACTACTGGCAGAAATGCGCCTATTGCGGAAAGTCCAAATACAAATAGCCCCATTCCAACAAAAAAACTAATGAAAGTATTCGAGTGGGATTGAATAAAAGCGAAAACCGATGTATCAGAGTTCGCCCTTGCAGTAGATTGCGCCAAATCTTCAACAGGTTTTCTAGATGACTTGGCCTGCGAAGACATACTGAGAACCAAACCTATCACGAGAAGGCCGGGCAGAGCAGCTGCAAAAAATGCCAGGCGCCATGTCTCCATGCTCTGAAATGGCAGAGGCAGAGACGGCTTTAAGGTGTCCACATAGAAGATCAAATACCCGCAGAGCGAAAGCACCATGCCTTGGCCAAGTCTGCCGCCTACGGCAAATATTGAATTAGCAAGAACACGTTGCTTGCCGTGAAAGAGTTCAGGGATGAGCGCGTAGGCGATCGGAAGCACGCCTGCTTCACCAGCTGCCACGATAGCGCTTGCAAAGAAGAGTTCAGTAAAATTTTGCGCCATCCCGCATGCGGCCACGGCCAGGCTCCAGATCAGAACACAAATCGATAGCACGATGCGGCGATCTAAACGATCAGCCAGCCAGGCTATCGGGTATCCAGCTAAAAAAGAGCGACGCTCAAGCCTTGGACAAGACCGATCTGAAAATCACTGAGACCCATTTGCTTGCGGATTGTCTCGATTTGCAAGACAAATACTTGTCTGTCAAGCACAACGTACAGGCCAATGAAAACCAGAACGCCCAAACTCCACCAAGCAATTGCTGATGCGCTATGAGATGACTCTTTTGAGCTACCAGGGTTATCCGAAATGGATGTCAGTGTCATTTGGCCTCCTTCGTATTTTTACTTAAGTGTTACACAGATAGCGGCGCTCAAAGTGGCGCCGCAAATGGTCTGGATTGAATCCTTCACCAGTAACCTGAAGCATCAGGTCTTCAGCGTTAAATCGAGCGCCTATTTCCCATATTCTTGGTTTTAACCAAGCACCAAGGCAGCTAGGATTTCCGTTTGAAATGTGGACATCTAAATCATCAATATCTTTTCTCATGGCGTTATTGCATTGTGCTGCGACCATTGCACCCAAAAGGTAAGTTGGAAAATAGCCAAACATCCCTCGAGCCCAATGCACGTCTTGCAAAGGTCCCTGGTTAAAATTACCACGCGAGTCAATACCTAGTAGATGTTTCATGCGCTCATCCCAGGCAAAAGGAATATCTTCGACTTCCAGTTCACCCTCAATTAAAGCAAGTTCTATTTCAGTGCGCAAAATGATATGAGCTGGATATGTAAGCTCATCAGCTTCAACGCGAATGAGGCCAGGTTGGACGCGTGTCAGTAGGCGAAATAAGTTTTGGGGTTCAAAGGCAGGTTGTGGGCCAAAAGTTGACTTGAGTAAGGGGGATAGTGCCTGTGAGAAAGCAAGTGACGGTGCCAGTTGTCGCTCAAAACTGAGCGCTTGTCCTTCATGCAGTGCAGCAGAGTGCGGCTCTGCCAGAGGTTGTCCTAACCATTCGCGGGGTAGATTTTGCTGATAGCAAGCGTGTCCTGTTTCATGCATAGACCCTAATAGGGCTGGCAGGAAGTTCTCTTCTCTATATCGAGTGGTTAGTCTGACATCCTCAGGCACGCCGCCAGTAAAAGGATGTAGGCTGTCGTCCAAACGTCCGCGCTCGAAATCGAAACCAAGCATCTTGATGACCATCTTGCAAAGCTGCCTCTGCGTCTCAACCGGAAATGGTCCTTGGACTTGGATGACCTGCTCTGTTGCCTGACGGTCGCGAACTTGAATAATCAGATCGGGTAGCCACATTGATATTTCACCGAATAAGTTATTTACCCGCGAGGTTCTTAGACCCGGTTCATGACGCTCAAGCAGGGCGTCATAGCGAGATAGACCGAGAAACTGCCCTAACTGTTCAGCTTCCTCTCGTACAGCAGCAACCAAATGTGAAAGAGGTTCACTGAATCCTTTCCAATTGTTGTCCTGCCGCGCCAAGTTCCATGACGCCATGGCAGCATCGCTGCATCGTTGTACGTGGGCTGCAGTTTCGTTACTAATCGCTCTTGATAGTCTTTGTTCACGCTGCATCAGCTTAAGATTGACTTCTTGCAACTCGCTTAAGGGTTCCCTTTGCGCATCTGCAAAATGTGTGTCTAAGATTGGATCAAGTTTTAGGTCGCGCAGAATTTGAGCAAGTTCAGCCTGTGCTGCGGCCCGCGCTGCAGCGCCCCCCTGAGGCATTTGGGTCATCCGATCCCAAGTCGCCAGTGCCTGCATATGCCCCAAATGGTGCAAGCGAAGATGCAGTGCTGCCAGTCTGTCGTAAGCAGGCGTTGTATTACGCATTTTTAGCGACGCATCGAGAATTTGATGCCTCTGGCAATCCCTGCAGGTGGCACCATGTTGTGGTCATCACCGGCATGGACTAGGGTTTCGACCTCAAACTGCGAGTTAGCCAACGCTGACAGCCGTACTCCAAGTTCCTCTACGTTTGGCACCATCCGGCATTCTTCAGTCATGTCGCGAAAATCTTGCTCTCCCGCGGGCAGGCCCGGCACAAACCGAAACGTGGATTCCATTTCTCCAACAGTGATCAGCGCACGTGCCTTGACTTGACCTGAGCGTACGCGACTACTGAACGCTTCTTCATGTGCGAGAACGGCTCGGTCGTTGTACCAGATCGACGGGCTAATGGCCACGAATTGCTGGAATGAGTCTGTGTACCGAAACAGTGCGTGCAACGTAGTGAGACCTCCCAAGGAGTGTCCCATCAACACTTGCTCTTGCTTATTGATTGAGACCAAGGCTTCGATACGCGGCTTAATTTCTTCTTCGATAATTCGAAAATAGTTATCCATTCCTCCCCACCCTTCTGATGGGTGGGGCATCTTTGCAATGAACCCTTTTTTTAAACGCTCTTCAGAAATTGGCGTAGTCAAGTCGATCATACGAAGCTCTAATGCTGTGCTGACGCTGTCGGTAGGGTAGCCTATGCCGACTACGACAGGGTCGATAACATCGGGCCAGCAAGCCTGAATTCGGGCAGTATCAACAGCAATCCCGAAGTGAAGGTTGCCGTCGATCAGGTAGACGACTGCATGTCCTTCTGCAGGAGTCGGTCGCCGTGTGGGAATAGAAACAAACAGTCTGTAAGCTCGACCATTGACTTTTGATTTGAAATCAAGGATCCGGGCGTTCAAGGCCATCTCGGCACTTGGGGAAGATGATTCGTTGGTCATGAGATCTTTAGTTTTTGATGAATGAATTTACCCAACACAAAATTACGGACTTAATGGATTAACCCCAAAGTTCAGGGGAGGGTGGTTGTATGAATCCGTCAAAATACTCCATTGGGAAAGGGCGATCGCCCAGTTGGAGTAATGGCCCATCGAGATCGACCCACTTTGCCCACTGTGCAACTAGAAAGGCAGGAGCCATCCCGAGTGATGTCCCGCACATATTCCCTACCATTACGTCCAAGTTGAGTTCACGAGCCATGCTTATCATTTTCAAAGCTTCTGTGAGTCCCCCACACTTGTCGAGCTTTATGTTTACTGCCTGATATTTTTCAGCCAATGATGAAAGTGTTGTTCGATCAGAACAGGATTCGTCAGCAGCGATTGGTATTGGGGATTGCAAATGAACCAATGACTCATCCTTATTGCCGGGTAGCGGTTGCTCAATCAGTTCGACCCCCACCGCTTGTAACTGGGGCAATAAAGTCTCTAAAAGACCTATGTCCCAAGCTTGGTTAGCGTCGAGTATCAGGCGTGCCTTTGGCAGTTCCTCGCGCACAATGCTCACAATATCAAGATGCCTCTGCCGATCAACCTTGACTTTAATTAGTGGCATGTTGCTGGCAAGGCGCGCTTTTTGTCGAGTCTCATTGGCTGACCCAAGCCCAATGGTGAAGGCGGTAATAACTGTATCGAGTCGTGCCAGGCCTGCTGACTTCCATGCGGGTGCGCCGCTAATCTTTGCGCGTAAATCCCATAGGGCGCAATCCACTGCATTCCTGGCTCCACCAGACGGCAAAAGACGGTTTAGTTCATCGGATGGGATATCTACCTGTAATTCGTGCAATACCGCTTCAATCTGTGCAGCCATGCTCGCCGGAGTTTCTCCATCATAGTCAACGCCGGCCGCTTCAGCATGGCCGGATACGCCATTTTCATCCGTCAATCTAATTGCTAAAAGCGGGAGTTTCGTCATCGTCTGGCGCGCGATTTCAAACGATTCCCTCATTGGCCAGTATTCTATTGTGCTGCTCAGCGTCAGCATAATCAAATTAACTTTCTTGCAATTGAGTCGACACCACCTCGCATGGGATCACAAACGGGTAGTCCTAGCTCGGCTTCTAGACCTGTGCGATATTGCTCCCAACTGCGCGGGTCTAGTGATGAAGAGTTTATCGCCAGTCCTATGCAACGTACTTGCGGGTTCGTCAGTTGTCCCGCTTCAATGTATCGGTCAATCGCGATCCTTAGACTGGGCAATTTGATGTGGGGGTAGCCCTCGATTGAGTTGCGTGAGGGATCATGACATAGCACCAATGCATCGGGCTGTGATCCGTGGAGCAACCCGAGTGTCACTCCGGCGTAGGCAGGATGGAATAGCGCGCCTTGACCTTCAATAACGTCCCAATGGTCGATATCATTAGCAGGGGATAGAAGCTCTGCGGCTCCGGGTATGAAATCCGCTACCACTGCGTCAATTGCGATGCCACTGCCTGCGATCATGATCCCGGTTTGGCCAGTTGCACGAAAGCTGGCGTTGACGCCCATGCTCTTTAGTGCCTTGGTCATCGCCAGTGCGGTGTACTTTTTGCCTAATGCGCAATCAGTGCCCACTGTCAGCAGGCGCTTTCCGCTGCGTTTGATGCCGGTTCCAGTGGGGAAGGTTAGATCGCTGTGGCGGATGTTGACCAACCGAACACCGTTGCGGGCCGCCGCCTCGCTAAGCTCTGGAAAACTCTCCAATCGTGTATGCATTCCGCTGATGACATCCATTCCAGCGTTCAGTGCTTCAACCAGCACGGGTAACCAAGTCTGCGGCAATTGACCACCCACTGCGGCAACGCCAATAACCAGTGATGCAGCACCTAGATTTGCAGCCTGTCCTGGATTTAAGTGACTCAGCCCTAGGCTAATCGTGGCGTTAGGCAATCGGCATTCGCCTATGACGTCAGGTCCACACCAGTCGCGTAACCCAAAGCCCGTTTTGGCGTCGGATTTGAGTGTGACGTCCCCAAGAAAGACTAGGTAGGGTTTTCGCAATTTGTGCATGGCATTAGATTTGAACTACTTAGACTATATCAAATGGATAGAATGTTGTCCAAAATGTGCGTTTGAACAGCGATTTCACTCTTTATTCGGATTCCAGGAAAAGTCTTTGGAGTTGAATAAAACAAGTTCAATCAGACATTTATTGATCAATTTCATGTGTTTTAGTCGATTTTTGTGGTTAAAAATAGACCATTTTTGTATTTTTAAGCTAGCGATTAATGTTCTTTAGCTTCATGGCTAATGTATTTTGGATATGATATTGTCCAAATTCTGAGAGGGCGTACTTGTGTCGCACATCGAACCGCTGCCGAAAGTTCTTGCCGAACGCCTTCGCCTGCGGGCTGATGCGTTTGGCATACCTGGCCTAGCCATCGTCTTAGTTTCGGCCGGTCGTCATTCAATTTGGGTTCATGGTGAGGATGCGCCTGGTTCTGGTCAGAACGTTACGGAGCAGACCTGGTTTTCCGTCGCATCTGTTGGAAAGCATGTGACAGCCCTGGCTGTCCTTGATCTGTCGCAACGTGGCCTTGTTGACTTAGACGCTCCAATCGGACGTTACTTGACGGAAATTCCGCCGGCTTGGGCTAACAGAAGCATACTTTCTCTGTTGCGACACACAAGCGGATTGCCTGAGTACTTGAGTTACACCGACGCAGATGATGTGCCTGATCGTCGCGATGAGTTTATGCGTGTATACGCCGCCTTGCAGCCACTATGGGATGAGGGTCAGGCTTGGATGTACAGCAATACAAACTATATCCTGCTCGGATTTTTGATCGCTCAGATGTCTGGCGTCAGCTATGGCGAAGCTCTCCATCAAATTTTTAAAAGTTTCGGTTGCACTGGAGTGGCCGTATCGAGCCCTGCATGGGCGAGAGAGGCCAATGCAAAGGGTTCGTGTGGTACCGCTATAGACGAGTCAAGTTTGTTGCGCCAAGTGATCGGTGATGGGGACATTTCATTCACTTCTGAAGGCGCTGCGGCCTGGCTAGGATTAATTCTGGGTGATAAAGCGCTGGATGAACATCATCGTAGTGTGATGTTTTCTGCCGCAACGATGAAATCGGGACGTCCTTCGCCGTATGGTTGTGCATGGTTTGTGGATCTGCTTGGCGAGACTCCAATCTGCCACCACGCAGGACACTTTGACGGGTGGACGGCAATGGCCTATGTTGTTCCGTCTATGGGGTGTGCCGCCTTGGTGATGTGCAACCTGGCTCCAGGCAATACACGAGCAGTACGATTTCTCACGCAGATGGCACTTGAGGGGTTTGTTCCAGGTTCAACGCCGCTTGCCCTAGATTTGAAGTTCGATGATGCGCCGGATCTCACTTCCGTCGCCCGATCCCAACTGTTACGCCAAGGTGCAGTGGATGCGTCATATTTTTCAGAAGAGATGACACGTATGGCAGAACGTGGCGGCGCCGTTCGCAATGTTGTCAATCTCTGGTCTGGGACGGAGCCACAGATTTTTGGACTAATCGAATCCCACCGATACCCAACACATTTGGTCCGCCGCTACAGAGTGGCGTATCCGGAGCGCGTTGAGCATCTTTCGGTTGGAACGACCTCGACCGGAAAGATCTATTGGGCTTGGCCTCTATGAAATGCCAAGTCCAACGAAGCTAACAATCCGCTAACGGATAAAAATTCATCCGAATTTTGAAAAATATCGTGA
>Ga0194057_10001862_pt1 | contig 10401 bp, 10 predicted proteins | sample SepL4415m_MetaG_FD_155474 | JGI IMG/M metagenome (GOLD analysis project Ga0194057, IMG submission 155474) | Anoxic zone freshwater microbial communities from boreal shield lake in IISD Experimental Lakes Area, Ontario, Canada - Sep2016-L442-15m | ecosystem: Environmental > Aquatic > Freshwater...
GCCGCCGTTGCCGGTCGAAGCCGAGCGTCGCGGGCATGCCTCCGGCCAAGGCCCGTTCGCGCGCTGCCGCGGCTGCGCCCGCGGGCGGCGCCGGCAGAGCCGACAGCAGCTCGCGGGCGCTGACGGCAGCGAACGCGGCGTCGATAGTGGTCGGCAGCGGCGCCCGCGCGATCTCGGACCAGGCGAGCGGCAAGAGCTCCAGGTACCCGGCGCGGCCGGCCAGTGACTCCGTGACCGTGCGCATCGTGAGCAGGTTGGCCGAGCCGGTGAGCAGGAAGCGGCCCGGCCGCTGGTCGCGGTCCACCGACAGCTTGACCGCGCGCAGGAGGTCGGGCGCTCGCTGCACCTCGTCGATGACCGTAAGGCCGTGCGTCTCGGCGACCAGCCCATCGGGGTCTGAGGACGCCATGGCGAGGGTGGCCGGCTCGTCAAGGGTGAGGTACGTGCCGCCGACTTGATCCAGCACCTGGCGCGCGAGCGTCGATTTGCCCACCTGACGCGCGCCGGTCACGACCACGACGCGGAAGAACCCCAGTCGCCACAACACGGCTGAAGTGGCATGGCGAGGAATCATACTCATACCTTGCATTTTCACCACATGCTGAGGAAATTGCAAGGTATGTCAGCCAAGCGACTGCGCCGCAGCGCGGCCGCAAGACGGTGCATTGCCCGCCTTCCCGCGGCCACGTCCTGCGGCTACTCTGGTGAAGCGGCAGGGCTCGCCGCCGACACCGTCTTCACCGCTGATCGCAACGCGTGGACTCAGCCCAACTCATGATCCCGGCTGGATGACCCCCGCGGATCAGGGAAGTGCGCCAACGCCGAGTAGCGCGGCCAGCGGCACGGCGACGATCCGGTCGTCTACCTCGCGTACCTCGCCGCCCAGATTGGCGACGATGCCGAGCTTAAAGCGCGCCCCGAGGTCGCCGCGCAAGGCGCGCAGCCCGCTGAGGTCGCTCCACCGCATGCCCGACGTGCTCTTGAATTCAAGCGCCACGACCGCATCGCCGCGCTCGATGACGAGGTCGACCTCGGCGCCGGCGCTGGTGCGCCAGAAGGAGTAGCGGGACCGCGCCGACAAGCCGTCCCAGGCGATGATGTCCGAGACGGCAAAGGTCTCCAGCAGGCTGCCGTCTCGAGCGCTCGCGGCGGCCGCCCGCCAATCCACGGCGTTCGCCGCCCAGGCGGCCGCTCCGCTGTCGACCGCATACAGGCGCGGCGACTTCACCAACCTCTTCGTGGGGTTGGCGAAGTAGGGATACAGCAATCTGATCTGGTAAGCGACCTGAAGAAGGTTGAGGTAGCGATCGACGGTAGGACGGGAGAGCTGCGCGTCCACTGCGAAGCTGCTCTTGTTGAGCAAGCCGGCGGAGCGTAGCAGGGCGAGGCTGGTGAGCCTGTTGAAGTCGGGCGCGTTGCTGATCTCGGAGAGCTGGCGCAGGTCGCGCTCGAGAAACGTGGTGCGGTAGCTCTGGTACCAGCGCCAGCGCAGGCCTACCTCGAGCCCGTAGGCCTCGGGCATGCCGCCGGCCAAGGCGCGCTCGCGGGCGCCTGCGGCGCTGTCCGCGCTGGGCAGCCTCAGCGTCGTCAGGAAGTCCTGAGCGGAGCCGGCCGCGAACGCGTCGTCGATGGTCGTGGGGCACGGAGCTCCGACGATCTCGGACCACGACAGAGGCAGCAGCTCGAGGTAGATGGCGCGGCCGGCCAGCGACTCGGTCACGTGGCGCAGGCCCAGCAGGTTGGCGGAGCCCGTGAGCAGGAAACGGCCTGGCAAAGGGTCGCGGTCCACGACGAGCTTGATCGCGCGCAGAAGATCGGGCGCCCGCTGCACCTCGTCGATGACCAGCAGACCGTCGCGAGATGCGACCAACCCGTCTGGGTCGCGGGTCGCACGCTCGAGGGTGAGGGGGTCGTCGAGTGTCAGGTACGTGCCCGGAACGCGATCGAGCACCATGCGTGCAAGGGTCGACTTGCCCACCTGACGTGCCCCCGTGAGGGCGATGACTCTAAAGACGCCGAGGTGACCGACGATCAGGTCGAGCGCGTGTCGCTTCAGCAGCATAGCTCGCATTATGCACGCAACGCGTGCACTTTACAATGATTACTATGAAGTCACGAGACAACGTCGAAGCATGCGACCGGCTCCTTGAGACGGCAAGAGCCGTTCAATGGGCTCCGAGAGGACCGCCGCCGGACTCCGGGCCGCTGCAGCCGGCCGTCAGGCGGCGGCCACGGTGCTCCTTGGCAGGCGGCCGCAAGGTTGCCCTGCCGATGACGTCTGCTACGATGCATGTGGTAGCGCCTCAGAGGAGGCGGGAGATGCACTGGGAGTCCCGGATGAACGGCGCTGGTCGAGGTATGGGGCTGAGCCCGGCCGGCGCGGAGGGCGCTCCGCGCGGCGGCACGCCCGGGATGCAGAGCACCCTCAGGGCCGCGGCCATCTCCGGGGCGGCGTGCGCGGTCTTCGCCATTGTGCTCTGGATCCTGGTCGCGCTCGAACCGAGCGTGGTCCTCATCGTCGGCGCGTCCCTGACCACCTCACGCGCCGTGACCGGTTTCCTCGTCGTGGCCGGCGTCCGTCTCTCCCGCCGCCACACACGCACCTTCCCGGAGGGCCTCTACAAGCTGGAGAACCTCCTCGCCCTGGTCATCGGCCTGCTGATCGCGGTCGGCGCCTACGAGCTCGGCCGCTACGCGTTCGCGGCCGCGCTGGAGGGGAGCTATCTCATCCCCGACCCGGGACAGTCCCTTGTCTACATCGGGATCGCCACCGTACTGTCTCTGGTGCTCGGCGTCTACAAGCTCCGCGTGGCCCGAGTGCAGGACTGCGTCGCCCTGCGCGCCGACGCCGGCCACTCCTTCGTCGACTTCGCCGCCGGCGCCTTGTTGTGCGCCGGCCTGGCCCTCGACCTCGCCGGCGTGCCGATCGCCGATTCCGTGGCCGCCGTGGTCGTGGCGGCCTGCATCCTCTGGGCCGGCGGGTCGATCGCCTATCAAGCCGTCAGGGTGCTGCTCGACGCCTCGGTGAAGCGCGGCGTGCTCGATGAGGTCCGCGAGATCGCGGCGGCAGACCCCGGGGTGAGGGAAGTGCTCGAGGTCGACGGGCGCAACTCCGGCAGCTTTCGCTTCCTCACGCTGCGCCTTGCCACGGTGACGGACGACGTCGCGCAGGCGGAGGCGGTGGCGGCGAGCGTCAAGGCTTCTGTCCGCGCCCGGATCCGCAACGTCGACGAGATCGTCGTGGAGCTCGTCGCAGCGCAGACCGGTGAGGAGCCCGCGGCAGACGCGGCGACGGCCGCGGCAGTGGAGCCCCAGGCGACTGCGGCGGCTTCGGCGGCCGCGCCAGCCGAAGCCGTCGCCGTGCCCGCGGCGGCCACAACCGCGCCCCGGCGCCTGCGCCTCGCGGCCACAGAGTGGGCGGAGGTCGTCTCGGTGATCGCGTCGGCCGGGATGGCGGCGGCGATGATCGCCGTGGCCATGAGCGCCGGCAGCGTCGCCGTGCTCGCCGAAGGCACCGACAGCGTGACCGACGTCGTCACCTCACTCATCGTGCTGGCCGGCATGCGGCTTGCGGCCCGGCATACCAAAGGCTTCCCGCAGGGCCTCTACAAGCTGGAGAACCTCATCGCCGTCGGCATCGGGGTGCTTGTCCTGGTCAGCGCCTACGAGCTCGCGCGAGAGGCCATCGCACGGATCCTTTCGGGAGAGGACAAGATCGAGGGCCCTCTGCTCGTGATCGTCGTGATGGCGGGAGTGATGGCTGCCAAGGCTGGGCTTGCCATCTACAAGTCCCGGGTGGGGAAGGCCAACGGTTCGCCGAGTCTCCAGGCCGACGCCCGCGCGACCTGGACCGACGTGTTCGCCAGCGCCGGCGTGGCCCTGGGCGTCGGCCTGCAGTGGGCCGGCATCCCATTCATGGACAGCATCGCCGCCCTCGTGGTGGCCGCGCTGTTGGCGTGGAGCGGCGTCCAGGTGCTCCGCGACGGCCTGCGCGTGCTCCTCGACGCTTCACTGGAGCAGGACGTTCTCCAGGAGGTGCGCACGTGCGCCGAGTCACAGCCGGGGGTGAAGCGCGTCGCCGCCGTCCTGGGCCGCAACTCGGGCAGCTACCGCTTTGTGACCCTGCGCGTCGTGCCGGACGGGGTCGACCTTGCCGGGGCGGAGCGCTCGGCCGCGGGAGTGGCGACGGCCGTGCGGAAACGGGTCAAGCGCATCGACCGGGTGTCCGTCGAGCTGGTCGCCGACTGAGGCAGCCGCAATGAGCGCGAGGCGGACGCTGTTTCCAGAACAAGCCTCGAATGGTAGAATCTCACCATGGGCCTCTCCATCAAGAACGCGCAGACGGAGCGCCTCGCTCGCGAGCTGGCGCGCGAGACCGGCGAGTCGCTGACCACCGCGATCCGGCGAGCGCTCGAGGAACGGCTGGCCCGCGTGGAAGGCCGGCGCAGCCCCGCCGACAAGCTCGCCCTGGCCCGTACCGTGCTGCGGCGCGTCGATACCCTGCCGGTCCTCGACCACCGGTCCGCAGATGAGATCCTCGGGTACGACGAACGCGGCCTTCCGTGAGCGGCCTCGTCGCCGACACCTCCGCACTGCTCGCCGCGCTGTTCGCGGAGCCGCGGCGCGAGGCCGTGCTCGTCGCGCTGGCCGAGGCGGACGATGTGCTGCTGTCGTCGTGCAGTCTGCTTGAAGCGGGCATCGTGGCGCAGTCGCGGCTGGGGCCCGAGGGGCAGGCCGAGCTGGAGCGACTACTTGACGCGTTCGGCGTGGAGATCGCCGCGTTCACCGCCGACCAGGCGACACTGGCAGGCGACGCCTGGCGCCGCTTCGGCAAAGGGCGTCATCCAGCCGCTCTCACCATTCTCGACTGCTGCTCGTATGCGCTGGCGCGAGCGGCGCACCGGCCTTTGCTCGCCATCGGTCACGACTTCGCACGCACGGACCTCGAGCTCGTTGAGCTGAACGGCTGACGCCGGCTCGCGGGCGCCAGTCGCTCGCCGAACAGCACGGTGACGTCGGCGCCCGACTCGGCGAGCGCCAGCGGCGGCGCCCGCGACATGGCGCCGTGAGCGCAGTCGACGGCGATCTTCATGCCGCTGAGATCGAGCGGGATGCGGCGCACGACGTCCCACACGTAGCCTTCGACGGCTCCCTCCAGGTACTCGGCGGAGCCGAACCGGTCGCCGGCCAGCGACTGCAGGTCGTGGTGCGCGATGTGCGCCTCGATCTCCACTTCTTCCCCGTCCGTGAGCTTGACGCCGGCGCCGGTGAAGAACTTGATGCCGTTGTCGGCAAAGGGGTTGTGCGAGGCGAAGTGGTCGCTCACCCACCGAACCGCTTCCTGGCCGTGATGCTTGACAAGCACGACTCGGGCGCCGCTGTGGCGGTACAGACTGGGTCAGTATGGGATTCCTACATCGACTACTCGCGCAGGCTCGTTCAAATGAGCACGGCGGCCGGTGAGTCCGTCTGCGTGTTGGCCGACTGCCAAGGCAAACCGCGCGCCAGCGGGCGGTACTACGAACACGAGATCCTGGCCCTCGCGGACGATCCCACAGCGTCCGGCACGGTTTTCAACGTTTGCATGCTCGAGTCGCATGCGTCACAAGGTCATCCTGGAGGAAGCAGCCGCCTGAAAGAGCTATGTTCCCATCGGTTTCCCTGGCGGCTTCGCCACCGGCGGCGCGTGAAAATGGGAGCGGAAGGGCTGTCTTCCCCCCAGACGGTGCCGTCAACGTTGACGTTCCGCTCAGCGGACGCGGCCCGTCGGCGGGGGCATAGTCGAAAGCGGCCGAAGCCGTTGACGGGACTTCCAACGATACCGTTGGAAGTCCCGTCGGCGGTACCGCCAACGGCATACGCTCGCACAGCATCTATGTCGTGGGCGCCGACCGACCGCGCGGTCTTCTGCAGCCGCGGCTGCCGGAAGATCAGGCCGCGGCTGCCGGAACCGCGCCGGTCGATGCGCGAGACGACGTGTGCGGGCCAGGGACTCGCGGCCGGTGAAAGCGTGGGCGGAGAGCTGTTTTCGCATCAGGGAGCCCGCGAAGGGAACCGACCCCTGCAAGGTGGCCCTCGCCGACCGGCTCCGGGAGCACCTTGGCAGGGACAGCCTCGCCCACGGCACGCATCGGCGAGAGGCATCCTGGTTCGAGGTGCGGGAAGTGAAGGGTCGAGACTGAGGTCCGGACTATCGACCCAGTCCACGCCCGCACCTCATCCAGTATACCCTCCTGGTCGAGCGACTTCTTGCCGTCTACCACGGGCTGCGCTCGAGGCAGGCGGCGCCACCGAAAGAGACCGTCTACTACGTCCATTCCATGACATGGACTCTCGCAGAACCGGCACAGGTCGAGCCACTTGAAGTCGCCAACTCGCCCTCGGCGAAGGCCGCGTAGTAGAAGTTGAAGCCGTCGATGTACACGGCCGCTCGTGGTGTGGCCTCAATCGTCAACCTGAATGCCCCCCAGAATACGCAGAAGCCGCCCGGAGGCGGCCCTGCACCTCAAGCCGTGACTCGAGGGAAGTCATCTCCATGATACCCCGGGCGTCAGGCCGATGGACGACAGTGCGGCGGTGGCACAGCGCTTCACAACGACGACGGGCCGCCGTAGGGCGGCCCGTCGGGGGAAAGCGAATCTGTGCGCGGGGTCAGCGCTTGCTGAACTGCGGCTTCTTGCGCGCCTTGTGGAAGCCGGCCTTCTTGCGCTCGACCTTGCGGTCGTCGCGGGTGAGAAAGCCGGCGCGCTTGAGCGGCGTGCGCAGGGTCTCGTCGGCCTCGCAGAGGGCGCGGGCGATGCCGTGACGCACGGCCCCGGCCTGCGCCGAGATGCCGCCGCCGTGCGCATTGACCGTGACATCGAATTTGCCGGCGGTGTGCGTGGCCTCGAAGGGCATCTGGGCGATGGTCTCGAGCACCTTGCGCCCGAAGTAGGCGTCGATGGGACGGCCGTTGATGACGACCGCGCCGACACCCGGGGTGAGGGTGACGCGGGCGACACTGGTCTTGCGTTTGCCGGTCGCCCGGTAGGTCACTGCATCAGGCACGCCTTACTCCTTGATCTCGAGCACTTCGGGAAGCTGCGCCTCGTGAGGATGCTCCGTGCCCGCGTAGATCTTGAGCTTGCGAAGCTGAGCGCGCCCGAGCTTGGTGTGGGGCAGCATGCCGCGCACGGCGTGGCGCACGATCTCCTCGGGCCGGCGGGCCTGGAGCTTGGCATACGACTCGCTCTTGATGCCACCGGGGTAGCCGGAGTGGTGGTAGTACATCTTCTGCTCGGGCTTGTGGCCCGTGACGACGATCTTCCCGGCGTTGATGATGACGACGAAATCGCCGGTGTCGATGGTGGGGGTGTACGTGACCTTGCGCTTGCCGCGCAGGCAGTCGGCGACGACAGTGGCGAGACGCCCCAGCGTGTGGCCCTTGGCGTCGACGATGTACCACTTCTTCTCGATGGTGGAGGGCTTGGCGACGTAAGTCTTCATGCGCTCACTCGTGTCGGTGACAGAACGCGCGCCCCATGCGGACGCGCGAACGAGAACTATAGCCAATCGCGCCGGGCGATGCAACACGAGGCGGCGTGGGCGGCGCGAGCCCTCTACGGCGCCCGCCCTCAGCGGTGCGGCGGCGGGCGCGGCGGCACGCCGCCGCGCCCGCCCTCAGCGGTTCAGCTGCTCCCGCAGAAGGAGCTCAGCCGCAGCCGCTGCCGCCCCACCCGAGGCTCTGCCCCTGGGCGCCGTAGGCGCCGGCCCCCTGCCCGCAGCCGCAGCTTCCCTCGGCTTTGCCGAGGCTGCCGCTCTGCGCCTGGATGAGGCCGACCGCGTCGCCGCAGCCGCCGCCGGCGACGTCGCGCAGTTTCTCGTCCTCAAGCGCCGCAATCGCCGGACCGGCGGCCTCGTGCTCCCAGTCGGCCGCGGTCACGGTGAAGCCGTGCTCGGCCGCCAGGCTGGTCAGGCCGGCGAGACGCTCCTCGCCGCTGGCGCCCTGCAGAGCCAGCGCCTGGTCCTGCAGGGCCTGGTCGCTCTCCAGCTTCGCGAAAAACGCAGTCAGATCCTCGATCGACATGTGATGTCCTTTCCTCGATTGACGATCACGGGGCGACGGCGATCCGCGCCAGCCGCCTCTTGTACGCGCTCTTGTTCACAACACAGGCCAAGGGATCTCGGCCCAGCCGGTCGCCGGTCGCCGCGTACCCGAGCGCCCAGCAGCCCGCGCCGCACGCCCCGAACTCGGGACAGGCGGCGCACTCCGGGTTCCGCTCCCGGACCTGCGCCTTGGTGGCAGTGAAGCGTGCGCGCAGATCCTGGTCCTCCCACACCGTGCTCAGGTCCACGTCGAGCAGCGACGGCATCTCCTCCTGGACTGGGGTCCCAATGAAGCGCAGGCAGGGCATGAAGGCGCCGTCCGGCAGCACGTAGGCGACGTCGTTCAGCAGGTCGCGGCAGTGCGGGTCGCCCGGCGCGAAACCCGGCTCCGCCCCATCGGCCGCTTCGCCCGGCGACGTCGTCGCCCACTCCTCGTCGTTCGGGGGCGAGCCCGAGTACAGCCGGCAGAGCGTCACCCGGAAGGGGCGGCCGAGCGCCAGCCAGCGCCGCAGGATCGTCTCGCAGACGGCGACCTGCTCGTCGAGCGCGAGCTCGGTGTCGGAGCCTGTCCAGAGGCCCATCGGCAGCGGGGCGTCCAGGTGCCACGTGTGCACGCCCGCGTCGGCCAGGACCTCGGGCGTGCGCAGGATGCCGGCGCGCGTCTCGCGGTCGAGGCTGCTCGTGACGGCGACGCGGAAACCGGCCGCCGCCGTCCTGCGGATCACGTCGAGGGCAGCCGCCTCCACGCCATCGACGCCACGCATCGAGTCGTGCGTCCCGACGCCGTCGTAGCTGAAGTGGAAGATCGGCGCGGCGCCGAGCTCGCGGAGCCGCGCCAGGCTCTGGTCGTCCAGCAGCAGGCCGTTGGTCGAGATCTGGTGGATGCCGATGCGGCGGCGCAGGAGCTCCTCGACGATCGTCCAGAAGTCGCGGCGCAGGAGCGCCTCGCCGCCGGTGAGGTGCACGCGCACGACGTTCGCGCGCTCGAACTGGTCGAGAAGCTCGAAGGCCGCCGCGGTCGGCAGCTCGCCGTACCGCGCCGCCGGCGCCTCCATGTAGCAGTGCCGGCAGCGCAGGTTGCAGCGACCTGTGACGCCCCAGTTCACCAGGCGCAGAAACCGGTTCGGGGCGGTGCGCAGGCGCTGCCGCGGATCCAGCGCCGTGCCGGTGGCGCACTCTGCCGCCATGCCTTGCTCGAGCATCTGTGCGAGCGTGGCGTGATGCCTGGGGAGGAAGAAGGGCGAGGTGAAGTCGGTCGCGCCGTCGCAGGACCGCGCGACGTACGCGCCGGTGGGAGAGAGCGGGACCGTCGCCCCCGTACGCCAGTTGACGAGCACCGCCGGGCGATCGCTGTAGCCGCGCAGCTGCCAGTCGGCCGCGAGCACCGCGTAGCGCCCACTCGCGTCTCCGGCGTCCGTGTGCGGCACTCCCCGCGTCTCGGTCGCGACGCCACCGGACATCGCCGCCGACAGCGCACCGTCGGGACGCGTCGCCTTGCGTGTATCCGGAAGCGCCCCATCGGGCCGGACGAGATCCACCTGGGCGGGAGGCGCGGCCACCCCGCCCTCAACCGCGGCGGCGGAGCCGCACCTCGTCGCCGGGCTCAAGGCCCAGCACCTCCTCGGCGGATCCGGCGTTGACGGCGATGGCCACCTGACCGTAGCTGTCGACGAGGACGACGATGTCGCTGGGGCGCACCGCGGCGAAGGTCAGCGCCACGCGGGCGAGAAAGCGTTCGCCGCCACACACGAGCTCCACGGTGTCGCCGAACTTCGCCGCCTCCAGTTGCCGGGCGCGCAGGTTGAGCGCCACGTTGCCGAAGCGGTCGACGAGCAGCGCTGTGGTCGTGAGGCCGTCGCGGTGCCGGCGCAGCTCGGGGAGCTCGAGCCGCGTGAGGCCGGCGGACGGGATCGCCGCTCCGGCGACGTCGAGCGCCAGCCCGTCGGCGAGCCGGGCCGCGACCGGAGCGAAGATGTCGCGGCCGTGGAAGGTCGCCGAGAGGGGCGCCAGCCAGAGCTCTTCGTTGGTCAGCTCGTGGGCGGCGACCACGCCCCCGTCAAGATCGGCGGCAAGCGTGAGCAGCCCGTTGTCCGGGCCCACGAAGAGGCGGTCGCCGCCGCTGCGCAAGGCGACCGCTCGCCGGCGACCGCCCACCCCGGGGTCGACCACCGCGAGATGAACGGCCCTGTCGGGCATGTACGGCAGCGTGTTGCGGAGCACGAGAGCCCCGGCCAGCACGTCGCGCTCCGGCAGCCCGTGGGTGACGTCGATGACGCGCACCTCGGGCGCGACGTGCTGGCCGGGGCTCTCGTGCTC
>Ga0194057_10001864_pt1 | contig 10395 bp, 10 predicted proteins | sample SepL4415m_MetaG_FD_155474 | JGI IMG/M metagenome (GOLD analysis project Ga0194057, IMG submission 155474) | Anoxic zone freshwater microbial communities from boreal shield lake in IISD Experimental Lakes Area, Ontario, Canada - Sep2016-L442-15m | ecosystem: Environmental > Aquatic > Freshwater...
GGCAAGCGCCGCGGGTTGTGGGGGAAGAGGAGCCATAGAAGGTACGGTAGCGATGCACCTCGCAGCGGCGCGCGGCTGACGCGGTCTAATCTTCGAAGAGATCAGTATGGAACTCCCGATTTTTTCACTCGAACTCGCCCTCGTCCCCGGCGAACCCATGCCGCTTCACATCTTTGAACAGCGCTACCAAGACATGGTCGTGTGGTGCGAGGAGCACGACGAGCCCTTTGTGATCGTCTACTCGGACGAAGACGGAATGCGAGACATTGGCTGCACAGCCGAGATCACCCAGATCCTCGAACAGTTCCCGGACGGGCGCTCGAACATCATCACACTTGGCGGCATCGTGGTCCGCATCGAGAGCATTCACGACGAGCACTCCTACCGCTCTGCACTCGTTGAGCCGGTCACCGATGCTCCCGCGGAGGCACCGCTCGACGCGCAAGAGGCCGCAATTGCCATCTACTCCCGACTCGCTGGCGAGCTCGACGGCACAGCCCCTGAGGCTCCCGAGCCCGGCCCCGGGCTGTCCTACGCCCTCTTAGCCCGGGTCGATATTGGCCACGACATCAAGCAATCACTGCTCGAAGATCGAGACGAGGTACATCGCCTCGAAGTCGTCACGGGTCTCCTCACAGAGATTCACCGCGGGATGGTGCTGACACGCGAAACACAGGAGCGGGCACGACGCAACGGACGTGTGCGGACGCCAGAAGAACTCGCGCGCGAACTCGGCCTCGACGACTAGTTACTTGAGAAAGTCGGGTACGTCGATCGCGTCGGCGTCACCAGCCGTCGCAGGCACGTTGAACTCGGGGATCATCGCTGCACCACCGGTCATCGAAGCCTCCATCGGGCGCGAGCCCGCCGGACGATCGAAGCCCGTCGCAATGACAGTCACCCAAACCTGGTCGCCCAAGCTCTCGTCAACCGTCGCACCGAAGATCACGTTGCACGACTCGTCGGCAGCCTCGCGCACGATCTCGGCGATCTCCATCGCATCGTGCAGCGACAGGTCGGGACCGCCGGAGACGCTCAAGAGAATGCCTGTCGCGCCACGAATCTGATGACCGACCAGTGGCGACTCGACTGCTCGCGTCGCCGCTTCGCGGGCACGATTCGAGCCACTCGCCATGCCGATACCCATCAGGGCAGTGCCGGCATCGCGCATCACCGTGCGGACATCGGCGAAGTCGAGGTTGATCAGACCAGGCGTCGTGATCAGGTCGCAGACACCCTGCACGCCTTGGCGCAGCACGTCGTCGGCAACCTGGAACGCGTCGACCATGGTGACGCTGCGATCGAGCACCTGCAACAGGCGATCGTTGGGGATTGCGATCAGCGTGTCGACGTTGGCCTGCAGCATGTCGATGCCCGCATCGGCCTGGGCGCGACGCTGCGCACCCTCAAAACGGAATGGCGTCGTCACGATGCCAATCGTCAGGGCACCCATCTCTCGAGCGATACGCGCCACGACCGGTGCTGCGCCCGTACCTGTGCCACCACCCTCGCCGGCGGCGATAAAGACCAGGTCGGAACCCTGCAACGCTTTGCGGATTTCCTCTTCAGACTCTTCGGCTGCTTCGCGACCAATCTCGGGTCGTGCACCAGAGCCGAGGCCCTTGGTCAGGTCCTCGCCAATATGGATACGGGTCGGTGCCTCAGACGAGCTGAGCTGCTGAGCATCCGTGTTGACGGCAATAAACTCGACGTCGCGAATGCCCGCTTCGATCATTCGATCGACGGCGTTGACACCAGCGCCACCAACACCAATCACGCGAATCACGGCGAGGTAGGCGTTGCCAGAGACATTGCGGGCCAGCGGCGAACCCTTGGCATCCCCACGCGCGAACATCGCGGCCGGACGAACAGCAGGCGTCTCGCGCACAGGCTCATCAACAGGGTCTGGGACGGGCTGAATGTGTGACGTGACGGGCGGGGCAGGCGGAGCGGCCGCGACGGGCGGGTCCATCATCTGCGTTGCCTCGATCGTCTCCTCAGGTGCAGGAGGAGTCGGCTCGGTCGTATTGCCTGCCTCTTTCGAAGCGTCGGTCGACCGAAACAGGTCCGCAAGCGGACCGTCATGCATGCTGGCTCGTTTATTCGTCACGGCTAAGCACCTCCTCCGCAAGGGCCCGATACGACATTGCGCCGGGACCGTCTGGTTGATAGGTAAGCACGGAGCCTCCGCGGACAGGGGCCTCGGCGAGCTTCACCGTCTTGCGAATACGTGTGTTAAAGACCAAATCGCCGAAGTTCGCCGTCAACAGCTGCAATGCCTCGCGGGCATGGACAGTGCGCTTATCGACCATCGTCGGCAAGATGCCTTCGATTTTGACGTTGGCGTTGAGGTTCTCGCGAATCATCTGCAGCGTCGATTCCAGCTGCACGAGTCCACGCAACGAGAGGTACTCGCACTGGACCGGGACGATCACGCCACTGCTGGCGGTAAACGCATTGATCGTCAGCAAGCCAAGCGATGGCGGCGTGTCGATCAGGATGTAGTCGTAGTCCTTCTTGATCGGCGCGAAGGCCTTCTCAAGGGCGCGCTCGCGACCAATCGCGGAGGACAGCGCGAGCTCGGCACCAGCCAGATCGATCGAAGAGACGGCGACGTCGACCTCCTGGTGATGAATAACCTCGGTAATCGGCAGGCGATGCACGAGCACGTCAAACATCGACTGCTCGAGGTTTTCAGGATCGACACCAAAACTCATCGTCAGGTTCGACTGCGGGTCGAGATCGACCACCAGCACGCGCTTGCCCTGCTCTTTGAGTGCGGCGGCGAGGTTGACGGTCGACGTCGTTTTGGCAACGCCACCCTTCTGGTTCGCCATCGAAATGATGTGGGCAGGACGCGCTGCGTTGGACGCAACACGCAAACGGCGCGGCGACGCGACAGGAGGCGTTGCCGTAGCAGTGGCAGTCGGAGTCATGTCAGGGCTATTCGGACTCTCCTGCCGTTCTCCTTCCCGGCTCTAATACAGCGTTTTGGAACTGGTACCAGACCTGCGATGCTTGTGGTCATGCTGTTTGAACCTGCGCTGAGTCGCTCTGATGAACCCCAAGACGAGGATCGTGTCCTGCTCTTCGCAGGCAATGCCCTGATTGTCACTTCAGATGCAGATGTACGACTGCCGACACGAACCGAGTTGGCTGGATTGGTACCAGCCGAGACCGTCCACGTCGGTGTGCTCGCCGGCCAAGCGGTTGAGACCGCCTCTATCGATAACGAGACGGAGTTGCCCAGCGGCTGGGCACCCGAGACGCTACGACCGCTGCACGGACGCCTGTCCGACGCCGAGTGGGCCGTGGCAGGTAGAGCCTTTCAACTCGCCGAATGGGATCGCACGCATCGTTTCTGCGGTGTCTGTGGCACACCAACCGAGCGCCTCCACGACGAGCGTGCGCGTGCCTGTCCCACGTGTGCGCACCGCGCCTATCCTCGCCACTCGCCTGCCGTCATCATGCGTATCACCCGTGGGGACGAGGTGCTGCTTGGCCGCTCGAGCCATTTTCCACCCGACATGTACTCGACGCTCGCGGGCTTCGTCGACGTCGGCGAGAGCGCTGAGGCGGCAGTGCGGCGCGAGGTCCGCGAAGAGGCAGGCATCGAGATCACCGAGCCACAGTGGTTCGGCAGCCAAAGTTGGGCCTTCCCCCACTCGCTGATGCTCGGCTTTACTGCGGAGTGGGCCTCGGGCGATGTTGTGGCCGACCTGACCGAACTCGAAGACGTGCAGTGGTTTACGCGCGAACGCCTGCCCGTGCTACCACCGCCAGCCAGCATCGCCCGGCGACTGTTGGACGCCTGGCTCTAATGCGCGTCGACCGTCTCGCCGATGGTCTGTGGCGGTGGACGTCACCGCATCCGGAGTGGTCCGGCGATCCGAACCATCTCGGTGATGGCTGGCCGCAGGACGTCTCGTGCGTGTACCACGAGTCGTCAGCCGGCATCGTCCTGATCGATCCGCTCGTCCCTAACGGCAGCGAGGGCGCGCGCTTCTGGCATCACCTCGATCAGGACGTCGCGCGCGTTGGCATGCCGCCGACGATCGTGGTCTCCACCGAGTCGCACGGTCGTAGTACCGATGCGGTGCACGAACGCTATCCAGGCTCGCGTGTGCTGGGCGTGTCGCTCGCGGCATCCTGCAACGTGGATCGGGTACTAGAGGATGGTGAACTCCTGCCGGGTGACTGCCGCGTAACTCTCACCGACGCACCCGGTGCGCCTCGCATGGCGATCGTGCAGTGCACCTGCCATGGACTGTTGTGGCTGTCGGACCTGGTGACCGGCGATGGCGATGGTGGACTACGCCGACCGCCAGCCGCCTGGTTCGACGATCCCGGTGCGGGCCAGTGGTTGGAACACGGCCTTCCCCGGCTACTTCCAAAACTTCTTGATGTACCGATCGAACATCTTGTTTCGGCTCACGGCCCCGTCATCAGCGTCGACGCGCGTGGAGCGCTTGTGCGCGCGTTCGACCTCCCGGTGGCATGACACCACCCGACCGCACCTGTGTTTCGTGCGGCCGCGATTTCTCGTGGCGTAAAGCGTGGGCGCGCGATTGGGATCAGGTCCGTTACTGCTCGAGCGCCTGTCGGAAGCGTGGCGTCACCACCACGGATGCGGCCCTCGAAGCAGCCCTCGTCGACCTTTTAGCTCGGGGCAGCGCGGGCGCCACGATCTGTCCGTCGGAGGCCGCCCGAGCCGTCGGCGGAGAGGACTGGGAGAAACTGCACGAGCCTGCGCGCCGTGCCGCCCGACGCCTCGTTGCGACCGGGACGTTCGAGATTACGCAGGGCGGTCGAGTCGTCGATCCGTCGACAGCACGCGGTCCAATGCTCCTCCGCCGCACCCGTTAGCCTCACACTACGGCCCGTAGGACGTTGTCAGCCGCTCCGGTCCACCCTCACGGACGACGTAGGAGTTCTCGATACCGACCGCGCCAACTCCGGGAAAGACCAGCTTCGGTTCGACTGCGATCACGTTGCCCGCCACGAGTGGCTCGCCGAAGCCTTGGGCGAGGAAAGGACGCTCGTTGATCTCGAGACCAATGCCATGGCCGACGAACTTCACCCGTGAGGAGCCATGCCCCATCCAGTGCTCACCAAACCCGGCGGCCGTCGCCATTTCGAGCCCACGGAGGTAGAGCTGCTCCGCGGGGATGCCCGGCACCATCAGCGTCTCGAGGTCGGCAAGGATTGCCTCGCAGACCGCCAAGGCCTCGGCGAGCAGCGGGTTGGGCGTGCCCCGAAAGAATGTCCTCGTCGCGTCGGCCAGATATCCCTCCCAGCCTCCGACAAGATCGACCGAGATCGCGTCGCCATCGCGCAACTCCCAACCACCCGGTCCCTTACCGACGGCGGGGTTGGGCCCGGGACCGCCGAGCGGCGTATCCGCCCACGGCGCCACCGCGGCGTCTGGACCAGCCAACACCGCGCCGTAGAACATCTGTCCGTTGAGCCCGCGAAAGCGCAGGGGCCCTTGGTGCCCAACGAGGCGCATCGCATGCTCAAGTGCGATCTGAACGTCTCGATCCGTCCGCTCCGTCGCGACCGTCTCGGGCGCGAGTGTGAAGGCGGCCTGGACCTGCTGCGCGGCGATGCGGCTCTGGTCGATCTCCCACTCGCTCTTGACCGCACGCACGCCGGCCAATGCGTCCGAGACGTCAACAAGTTCGAGTGCCGGCAGGAGCGCCTGGTAGCGGAGGTAACGCGCGGCGGGCAGCACATCGAGTTCGAGTCCCAGTCGCAGTGTTCCGAGCTCAGCGAACAGCGCTGGCAGTTCCTTAAACGACCCAAACGGCCGTACGTCGGCAATCCGCCCATCGTCTGTTGCCCGGTCGAGATTGCGTCGGACGAGGAAGATCGGCTCGCCCGCAGCTGGCACCACGAGGTGTGCGTCCGCCATCACCCCCGTCAGGTAGATCAGATCCGTGGCCTCGACGATCAGAGCCGCATCAATCGACGCCTCGGTCAGAGCCGCACGAAAGGCAGCCAGGCGGCGGGCGATCTCGTCGGCAGGCACGGACATAGCGGAACGCTACCGGTCAGTGCCTGCGGACGGCGCTACGCTGCCGGTTGTGATTCTCCACGGCGGCACTATCTATACCGGCGACCCCGAGGTTCCACGGGTCCGTGGCCTGCCAATTGACAACCGCGGACGCATCACCCGCGGTGTCGAGGCCTGGGAGGGTGACACCTCTGCTGTCTCGAACGAGCGCATCGACCTTGAGGGGCGCACCGTGGTGCCTGGCTTCGTCGACGCACACGTGCACTTCCTGTCCTGGGCACTCGCTGCCAACCGTGTCGACGTCCGGCTGGCGCCCACCGGCGAGGCCGCACTGGCGCTGGTTGCCGAGCGTGCAGCCACCGATCGCACCAACGGGACCGATACCGACTGGCTGATCGGTGGAGGCTGGACCGAGCAGCACCTGGCCGGGATTACTGACCCCGCCGCAGCGCTTGACCAGGCCGCACAGGGACGCCCCGCAGCTCTCTGGGCTCGTGATCACCATGCCCTTTGGCTCAGCGCCCGCGCACTCGAACTACTCGGTGGTGGCGACTCGATCCGTCGCGAGCACGATGCCTGGGCAGTGCCCTTGCCCGAGCCGACCCGCGTCGAGCGACAGCGTGCCGTCGCCGCTGGCCAGACTGCTGCGCATGCACTCGGCGTAACGGGCGTCCACGATTTTGAGTGGCGCCTCGGTCGCCGCACCTGGCAGGAACTCGACGTCGACGACCGCGTCTCGCTGCGTGTCGTCATGGCCGTCACGGCCGAGCACATCGACGCGCTCGATGCGATCGAGCTGGTTACCGGCTTCGGCTCTGACCACGTCAAGGTCGGCCCCGTCAAGGCCTTTTGTGACGGCACACTTGGGGCGCGCACCGCCAACATGCTCGCTCCGTATACCGACGGCGGAACGGGCATGGATCTGCTGCCGCCAGCCGCGCTCGTCGAGTTGATTACGACGGCTGCTGCCCACGGCATGCCGGTCGCGCTGCATGCGATTGGCGACGCCGCAGTGCGCAACGCGCTCGATGCATTGGAGGCAACGCGGCCAGCCTGGCTCGAGCTGGCCGAGGAACGACCGCCACGTATCGAACATGCCCAGCTTGTACACCCCGACGATCTCGCACGTTTTGCCGCGCTCGGCGTCGTAGCCTCGATGCAACCCGCGCACGCTGCTGAGGATCGCGTCAATGCCGAGGCTGCGTGGGGTGATCGCTGCAGCGGCGCCTACGCGTGGCGTTCGCTTCACGAGACAGGTGCGACGTTGATCTTCGGCTCCGATGCTCCCATCTCGCCACTCAACCCTCTCGCAGCCATGGCTGCCGCGACGAGCGCACCCCTGACGTCCGGGCAACAGGTGGACGCCGCAACCGCGTTGGCGGCCATCACGACACTGCCCTCACAGGTCGCCGGCCTCGCCCGCACCGTCGGCAGGCTCGCGCCCGGTCGGGCTGCCGATCTCGTCGTGCTCGATGGTGACCCGCACGAGGTCGCTCCCGAGGACATCGCGTCGATCAAGGTCGTCGCGACAATGGTTGGTGGCCGCTGGGTCTACGGCCGACCACCCTGGTGAGTCTCGCCCCCGCGTACCGAGAACTCTTAGTACCGGGACGCCGCTGGCTACTCGCCGCCGCGGGCGGAGCGTCGTTTATCGCTGCGTCCGACGTCCTGCTGATCGCGACTGCTCTCCCGAGCGCTGCCCGCGACCTGAGTGGCCTCGATCGCTACGCACTGGTCGTTGGGTGTTACGCCGCCGCTCTGGCCGTCGGCCTTCCGATCAGTGGAGCCGTAATCGATCGCTACGGCGCCTGGCACTCACTCCTCTTTGGCTGCGTGCTGTTCGCCTGCGCTGGCGTCGTGGCACCGTTTGCACCCTCGATGGACGTCCTCGCCATCCTGCGCCTCGTCCAGGGGTTTGCGGCCGGCTTCTTGCTCGCGGTGCCGCTCTCGGTCGTGATCCAGCGGATTCCCAAACACCTTCAAAAATCCGCCTACGCCCTCAGTAACTCCGTCTGGGCACTGGCCGCCCTCGCGGGACCGGTCCTTGGTGCTGTCCTGACCGACCTGTTCTCGTGGCGCGCCGCCTTCATCGTCCCCGTCCTGATGACCGTGGCCGTGGTCTATGCCGGTTATCGCGGACTTCGCGACGATTCGGTGCGACCTGCAGACCCTCACGCACGCATCTACCCACTCGGGCCACTGCTACTCGGCGCCACTGTCGCTGCGCTGCTCCTCGAGCCGCGACTCGCGATCATTCCCGCGATCGGCTTTGTGCTTTCGGAGTGGCGCTCGCCCGAACCAGTCTTTCCCCGCACGCGCGCCGGACGCGGCATTGCCATTCTCTGCGCTGCAACCGGTGTGGCCTTTACAGGCGCCGATGGTCTACTGCCACTCGGTCTACAGGTTGGTCTTGGCTGGCCCATCCTTGTCGCGGCGATTCCGCTCATCTTCACGACCGCCGCCTGGGCCTCTGGTTCGTTCGTCAGTGCACGCGTCACGCTCAGCCATCGCGGGCAACTGCTCGTCGCCAGCCTGATCGTCGCCGTCGGCGTTGGTGTGATGGGCCTTCCGATTCTCGGCGGTCTTACTCTGGCCTTTGGGATCGTAATCGCCGCCTTCGGCATGGGTATCCAGAGCCCGGTCGCACTGCTGAGCGCGGCCCTCGAGCGTCCAAGCGGTGAAGGGCGGGCGACAGCCTCTGTGCCGTTGGCACGAAGCATTGGTGGAGGCATTGGCATTGCAGTCGCCGGCGCATTGGTCGTGCGCGCAGTTGGGCTCGACACGATGAATCGCGCCGAGCAGGCAACGTCGGCTGTGCCAGCAATTGCAGCAGCCGTGCACCATTCCAACCTGCTCCTCGCGGGCGTCTGCCTGATCAGCCTGCCGGCCGTACTGCTGTTACGTCGCGATTAGGTCGTGATTAGGCGGCGCGCATACCCTGCGCAGCGGCCATGACCTGCAGCTTGCGAAGGCTCTGATTCTCGATTTGACGGATGCGCTCGCGTGTCACGTTGAACGCCCGACCAACCTCGTCGAGTGTGCGAGGGTCGTGCCCGTCGAGCCCATACCGGAGCTCGAGGACGCGGCGCTCGCGGTACGAAAGCATGCCGAGAATCCCCTGGAGTGCCTCGCGTTGGAGAACGGCCTCCGCGGCCTCATCGGGGCGGGGCCCAACGGTGTCCTGGATGAAATCACCGAAGCTCGATTCGTCGTCCTCACCAACGGGCTTCTCGAGCGAAATCGGAGCCTGCGCCGAGCGCCGGATGTACTCGATGTCCGCGACCGAAACGTCGGCTGCCTCAGACAGTTCTTCGAGCGATGGGTCGCGACCCAGTTCTGCGAGGAGGCGGCGTTCGATGCGCGCAACCTTGTTCAGTTTCTCGACAACGTGGACGGGCATCCGAATCGTGCGGCCCTTGTCGGCCAAGGCGCGTGCAACGGCCTGACGAATCCACCAGGTGGCATACGTCGAGAACTTGTAACCCTTGCGGTAATCAAATTTTTCCGCGGCGCGAACGAGGCCGATCGTGCCCTCTTGGATCAGGTCGAGGAACGGGAGCCCTTGGTTACGGTAGTTCTTCGCAATCGAGACGACGAGGCGCAGGTTGGCCTCAATCATGTGCTGCTTCGCACGCTGGTCGCCCTTCTCGATGCGCTTAGCGAGCTCAATTTCCTGCGATGCCGTTAGGAGCGGTACACGCCCGATGTCCTTCAGGAAGAGCTGCAGCGTGTCGGTCGAGACCTCACGCGTCGAGAGATCAAGCGCCGGGCGAACCTCGTCGACCGGCTCCTCGGCAACGATCTCTACGTCCGCTGCATCAAGCGCCCGGTAGACGTCCTCAACCTGCGTATCCGTGAGATCGAGCTCGTCGAGCGTGCCACGCAAATCCTCATCCGAGATCGCACCGGCCTCCTCGGCCTGCGCCAAAAGCGCACGGGCGGCTTCGCTCTCACCAATCAGATCATCCACGCTGTCGCGCTCGAGTCCCTGCTGCATTCCGCCGCTCCTCCGTAGTGAACGTGGCAAAAGCATAAGAACGGCATCGGACGAAACAATTGTCACGTTTGCCGGCGCGCGTTAAATCGTGGCTAACAACTGCTTGGCAACCTGGCTGAGCCTCGAACTCGAATCGACCGCCGCCACCTGCCGGAGTTCCGCCCGCGCCGTGTCCGTGTCGCGCAACCAGAGCAACATCAAGGCGAGGTGCAACCGTGGCGATGGGTCGGAGGGATTGTCTCGAACCAGTGGGCCCATCTGCCCAAACGAACCGGCAGGGTTGTCTTTGGCGTAACTCGCAATGATCTTGCCGACCTTGGCTTCGACAAGGCCGGGGTCGACGGCGAGTGCAGCATCAAACGCATCCACGGCAGTCGAACGC
>Ga0194057_10001866_pt1 | contig 10393 bp, 7 predicted proteins | sample SepL4415m_MetaG_FD_155474 | JGI IMG/M metagenome (GOLD analysis project Ga0194057, IMG submission 155474) | Anoxic zone freshwater microbial communities from boreal shield lake in IISD Experimental Lakes Area, Ontario, Canada - Sep2016-L442-15m | ecosystem: Environmental > Aquatic > Freshwater >...
CCCTCCAATCCCCAATCCCTAATCCCTAATCCCTTCCCCTCCCCTTCCCCTGTCGTTCTTGTTACCCGTCCTGGCGAACAGGCCCAGGAATTGCGAGATCTACTCACGGCCTTGGGTGCCGCGGTTTTGGAGCAGCCGGGCATTACCGTTTCCGATCCGCCCGATTGGCTACCGGTTGATGCGGCCTTGGAGAAGATCGAAGGCTACGACTGGCTGGTCTTCAGCAGCAGCAACGGCGTGAAGCGGTTGCTCGATCGGCTTTTGCTCCGTGGCGGCTGTCTCAAGCAGCTTGCTGGCGTGAAGCTCGCTGCCATCGGGCCGGGTACTGCGGCCGAGTTAGTTCGCTACGGCCTCGCAGCCGACATTGTGCCGCAAGAGTATCGTGCCGAATCGCTGGCCGATACCCTTGCCCCACATGCTGCCGGAAAGCGATTTCTGCTAGCTCGTGCCAGTCGTGGCCGGCAGGTGCTGCCGGAGCAGTTAATTGTAGCCGGTGGCATTGTGGAACAGGTCGTGGTCTACTCCACCAACGATGTCGAAACGGCCGATCCTCAGGTTGCCGCCGCCCTGGCGGCCGGGCAGATCGATTGGGTCACGGTCACTAGTTCGGCCATCGCCCGAGCGATCGTCGCTCTCTTTGGCGAGCAATTGCGCAAGACCCGCCTGGCCAGCATCAGTCCCATCACTTCGCAAACCTTGCGTGAGCTAGGCCATCCGCCCGCCGCCGAGGCCACCGAGTACACGATGGCCGGTCTGGTCGCCGCGATGGTACGGCATTGATCATAACCTTGCCAACTGCAAGCATTGCTAGCTCGAAGTAGGGTGGGTGAAGCAACTAATGGTGCGTTACGCGAACTAATCTGGAACAGCGGTAAGTGCTGTCGGCGTCTCGACTTTGTGCGCAACCCACCATTTCCCGGCCGGTTCGCTTCACGCACCCTACGACTGAGCACGGAGGAGTCATTCTTCAGGCAGAAGTTGTGCCGACACCCGACACCGGATCGTCGACCAGAGCAATTGCCAGCTTGCCTTGCTCGGCCCGCATCCGGATTCCCGTTATAGTGCTCAGCGCCCATCCTTCGTCATCCGGCAGCATAAGCCGATAGTCGCCTTCGTACAATCGAAAAACCTCCGGCTGCCTGGTGTCTCGGTCGATGATCCAGACTTCCAGAACCTGCAATTGGGCATAAAAAAGCAGCTTCTTGTAAGATTCGTCGCCTGGACTCCGGATCTCCACCACCACAGTCGGCCCGCCTTCTTGGTCTGCTATACCCCCCGGAGGTACAAGCCAAACTCGACGCAAATCACCAGAAGTTTGAAGAGTTCGTGAAGAAGCTTCGTAGTCGGCCAGCGCAGGGGGGAGCGATGCCGAGGATCTTGGCTGACCACAATATCGAGCGGCACTTCCAGGTGTTGGTTCGTCTTTGTTCTTCGTCGCATTGGTCCGAAATCCGAATATCGAAATCCGAAACAAATTCAAATTTCAAGGGGAAAAGTTCAAAACCGGGGGGACTCTGTGTTTTGGTCATTCCGAATTTTGAATTTCCGATTTATTTAGGATTTCGAGCTTCGGATTTCGGATTTCAACTGGGTGACACGAGGGGCAGGTGCATCGCTGCTTGCAAGAAAAGGCCACGAACATCTCATGCTGGCAGTCCGGACAGCGGACGCGGGCGAAGCCCTGGCAAATCGCCGCACTTGAGAAAGGCCGTCACGGAGCCTCAGCAGGATTTGCGGGGAACCTATGGGGGAAAGTTGACCGTTCAACGCCGAAAATGGGTAGGAATGTCTCTGGAGCCGTGGATAACCTGGATCACCTCGATCCCATGCGTAGTCGCCAGAAAGAAAACCACATAACTTCCGACGGGAAAGCAGCGCACGCCCTTGGCCAATTCAGGGCGGGGAATTCCCAAATGAGGCTGTCCCACATAGATGGACGCTACGTCGTCAATCGAATCGATCAAGCGATCGGCGACCTCCACGCTCTGAGATTTGTCGGCAACGTAGTCCCAAATCCGGTGTAAGTCTTCAATCGCGTCGGGAAGATAGGTGACTAGGCCCATTGGTACAGCTACCGCGGGTTCGCAAACCTTCGTCGAGCCTCAGCCTTGAACGCGCCGCGGTCCAAGGGCAGTGAAAGTCCGCTACCCGCCTTGGCGAGCCGCTGATGAATCTCGCTGCGAAGCTCGTCTTCGCGTTTCTGTACATCCTCAAGCGCCAGCATAGCATCGAGAAGAACTTCGTCTGCAGAAGCATAAGGGCCGACTTCCATCCAGTGCCGGATCATCTGATCAAGATTCGGGGGAAACGAATAACCCATTTTCAGTATCCTCCATATAAGGCGATCAATCGTAACTAGAATTATATCATATCCCGCTCCCTGGGCAGAGGAGGTTATTAATTCCCGAATTCCGCCGGAATTGAATTCCAGACACATGACTGGGAATTGAATTCAGGGAATTCCCCCGGAATTCCGGAATTCTAATTCTCTATCTCATGCTGGCAGTCTGGGCAGTGGACGCGGGCGAAGCCCTGGTGCAGATCGCCGCACTTGAGAAAGGCGGTCACGGAGCGATCGATAACCGGCCGCCAGAATCCGTACTTGGCCTGATAACGCTCGTCGTAAACCTGCTGGAAGGTCGGGAAATGCTGATCCATCAATCGCCACAGCGCGGATTCCCGCGGATCGCGTGGGCGGTAGAGGGCCAGCGGCTCGAAGCACGGCAGCGGCATGAAAGTTAATTTTTAAGGTATGACCCTGATCCCCTCCGTGATCCTCTCTCTGATCCTCTCTCTGATCCTCTCTCAGTTCAATCGAATATCTTCTTCTGCCCGGATTTATCCACGGCGGCACGTCTCTTCTTTGTCTTTTTCTGCGGCACCTTCTTTCGCGCGCGAATGCTCCGGTGTGTCGCCTCATCAGCGATGGGCTTCTCTTGTGAGGCCGTCTCGTCCACGCTCTGCTCAGGTGGCGCATCGACCTCCTCAATGATCTTAATCTTGGCTTCGGTTAGGCCATACATCTCATAGACCTTGTGGTCTATCTCTCGGCCAATCGCGTCGACCTGACGCAGGAGGATTGTGTGAGAATGATCCGTGTTAGCGCTTGGAAGTTGACGATGGAGGGCAAGCATGTTGCTTACTAGGGAAATGAGTTTCGCGTGCAAGGCCGATCCAAAGACAAGATTCTTACTAACCGGAAACCTGTCAACATACTGTGCGCGAAATTCGAGATAGCGATCGGTCTGGCCTTCGAGGGCTGCACATACGCTGGAAAAATAAAAATAACCAAGGCGCGAATTGAGCACGCCCAGAAGCGCCCGATCATCCGTGGGAAGGATGAATGCCTTGTCATTTATCAAGTACCCTTCCTCGTCCAGCGTGAACCGGCATTCATTGGCGATGATCGGGTAAATGATCTTAGCCCGATTCCTGAATGGCAAAAGAGCGACGGCAGGTTGCTGGAGTTCATACCACGCTTGACTTCCCGCCCTGTCCCGCAAGCGACGCTTGAATGGCTCAAGATACTTGTGCAACGCCGGAAACGCGGCGATGTCTCGATTAGGGTGCATATATATCACCTGACGACCGGCGTAAGAAGTTGAGTAGCGCCGGATGTCCTTACCGAACAGTATGGGGAGTAGGCCAGCAGCGGTCGAGCGGTCCTCGGAAACCAGTTGCCTTGCTTCTTCTGCTGCAATGACAAATGCTTCATTACAACCAGTCTTGAGGCCAAACAGGGCACGCGATCCAATGTATTCAGCCAACGTCGTCCCGCGCTCACGCAATGAGTCAAGAAGCGAGGACGCTTCACGGCAGGTCAGTTTCCAATCATTGGTGGAAAGTGCATCTGCCGGTAGCGCGAATGATTTTGATTGAGAGTAACGCGAAACGGTCAATTTGCCAGATTCAAAGGCAGCTATCTCTTTCACTGACGGAACGGGAGCGTACGTTGAGGCGGGGGCGTTCTCGTCATGGGGTGATGCAATGACGACAAGGGTGCGTACGGTCGCGCCCTTGAAGACATTGGCACCGGCCAAATCGAGGATTGATCTCACCGATGCGCGTTGGGCGAGGAATTCACGCAGGGGTTTTCCGTACTTTGCCCGAACAAACTTATTTGAGACGATCAGTCCAAGAAGCCCCGTCTGCGAAAGCAGTCCTATGCCGCGTTCAATAAAGTAGCTGTAGAGGTCCGATCTCTCTTCATGGGAAGCGTATTTCGCTCTGAGGTAGTCCTTTACCGCTGTGAACGACTCCATTCGCACATAGGGCGGATTTCCAACGATCGCGTCGAAGCCGCCGGAGCGCATAATCTCTTGAAACTCGGCCTTCCAGTCGAACGCATTGACTTGTCCACTAGTATCAGGATCAAGAAGGTCGAGTTGCCTTCCGTCGTAATAGTCAGGGCCTATGAGCGAGTTACCACATTTGATGTTGTTCGCCAGCGAAGGAAGTAGCGGCCGATGGAAGTCCAGCGTAAATTGCCGGGCGGAGGCCGTCGTCTCTTCCTCAAGCAACTTGAGGTAAAGCGAGAGTTGCGCGACCTCGACCGCCTGGGGGCTGATGTCCACGCCAAAAATGTTGTCGAGCAGTATACGGCTCTTTTCTGTTAACGAAAGCCGCAAGACACCCTCTCGCGTGACAACCGAGCCTTTCGGTGCTTTTGAAGGATACTCGTTGTACCAACTGGTCACGTATTTCAAGATGCAATCGTAGATCGCCAGCAGGAACGACCCGGAGCCACACGCGATGTCCGCGAACCGCATCTTGGCGATCTCGGCTGGGCTCTTGTCCGCAATTAGCTTTCCAACGGTGTTGGCGACGATGTAGTCGGCAATGTACTTGGGCGTGTAATAGACGCCACCCGCCTTACGGACCTCCGGCTTTGGCTCAAGCGTGGCGCGCTTGGCAGTGGCGACAATCACGTTGCCCAGGAACCGCTCGTAGATCGAACCCAGTATGTAAAGCGGAATCTCATTGAACAGGTATTTTGACTTGTGGAAGTCGAAACCGTCGAGAAGATCGACAAAGTGCTTGTCGTCGATGACAAGCGCACCAGGATCGTCCAGTATGGCGTGGCGACGGAAGACGACGCCGTTGTAGATGCCATCAAGACGGCGGCTGGTGCTGAGAAAATCTTCCCAAGCGCATCGCCCGCCCGATCGCCCCAGCGTGGGGATGATCGGATTTGGCTCTATGAGCTTGTCTTCCAGAAAGCGGATGAAGACTAGGCGGTCGAGAATCCGCTGGGTCAACTCGGTTAGCTCGCTCGATTCCAATTGAGGGTTGCGATTCTTGAGCGAGCGGGCTAGGTCGCTGCGGAGTTCGTCGAGGGTTTCCAACAGGCGGTCATCGATCGCCTTATAGGCGATGGGGAGAAATGCCTTCTGGCCCGGCCTCCCCTTGGGTTTGGGGAGGGTTTCCGCGTAGCGGGCTATCGATCCGCCGATAATCGCGGGGTGGGAGATCAGATAAAAAATCCAGCGGAACTTTTCCGGGTCGGCCAATTCGGCGTAGGTGTACTTTTGCAGGCCGTACTGCAAGGCGGTGTCGATGTTGGCCAAGAAGCGGCAGTCGATGACGTGGAGTTGGGCAAAGCTTGTCAGAATTCCAATAGCGTGCCCCTGCTGGTTCGCATATCGGATCGTCTGAAAATAATTATCCACGGTGGCAATATCGTCGTGAGGCTTCTTTGCCTCCAAGTACAGCACGGGACTTTCAAAATGCGGCATCAGCGATAGGGAGTAGTCAGCACGCCGTTGCGCCATTGCCGTTTGGACGGCGCGCTCGACGGTGACTTCCTGCTGATATGGATTCTTTTGAATATCGTGGTTTACGTCCCAGCCCAACGCAATGAGCAGCTTGTCGATAAAGTCCTTGCGGACCTGCGCTTCAGAGTAGGACGCTGAAAAATAATACTTCTCGTTTGCGCCGAAGTCCCGGATCAACTCAGCGATGATCTCGGCGGCCTCCTCCAGCGTTGGATTCAACGGGTCCCTTGGCTTATTCGGCACGGTTGCCATTTTTTTCCTCCTCGGTCAAGGATAGGAATTTTGATTCTCTGAAGCTCTGAGTCTAGCTAGTGCATATTGGCAAGTCAAGGGGGGGCCATGCGGGGAGTGCGGCAATTGCCGCACTCCCCGCATGGCCCCCCACCGCTCCACGGTTGAAGTCTCTTGAGCGAAGATTCCTGCCGGTCACACTTCATTCTGGTGGATAATGTATGGCTTTAAGGTGGGTATCTCCCTCGACATGCGCGTACCTTTCCCGGACCGACTGGTCATCGGTAAGAATTTGAAGGTCGTCTCGAAGATGTCGATATCCACGTAGGTTAGTTCCGGAGGCTCGTCGTCCGGGGTGTGGACCCAACCGATCCCGGCAGGCGGTGCACGTGGCGTCGAGGGTTGCCACAGGCCGCAGTGGCGAAGAATCTTCTCGATCACCGCGCCTTGTGGCGGTTCGATGAAGGCAATGACCTTCATCTGGCCGCCGCACTTAGAACAGCACAGCGGATCAATCTCATAAACCCGCTTGATGAGCAATGGCCCAAGTCTGGCTCGCGGTTCGTCGATTTAATCGAAAAACCTTGTTGTGGCCGGTCTCTGACCGAGCCACGCCGCCGACCAAAGGTCTCTAATTTACCGGGAGACCTTCGGTCGGACGTTTCGGCGGGGTCAGGAGACCCGCGCCGAACCAGGGCACCCCAGGCCCCTCTCCCGAGTACGGGAGAGGGGAGAAAGCCACTGTGCCCCCAAGTGCGCATGTTCTCACCGACTTCCGGCTCGATCTTGTTAGGAGACGAGCCTGGGGTTGTCGAGGTTGTTGTCGGGGTAGTGGGCGGCGAGCCTTCTTTCCGGTAGAATCGTTTCTCCGGAATTCTGAGAATGATCGCGAATGAGCCGTTTCCTTCCCTATTGTGGGGGCATGTCGTTCTAAACGGCACTAAGCAAAGAACCTGAAGCTGCACCGAGGTTGTCGATGTCGTTGGCCGATCGTTGTTTTTATGAGTTTGATAGCGGAGTCCGCAACCGCGGCTATCAGTATTTTCACGAAGGCCGAGTATCCGTGCGCGGGCACGGACTAAACGAGTTCCGAGCGTCCGTCCACGGCAGTTCCGATTACGATGTGGTCCTGGACTGGGAGTTCAGCCGCGAGCAATTGGCCGTCTACTGCACCTGCCCCTACTACGACGACCATGAGAGCTGCAAGCATATTTGGGCAACCATCCTGGCCGCCGATAAAGCAAAGATCGGCCCACGCGGCAAGGGCCGGCTCGGTGTTTTGCCGATGGACCCGGATGACTACGACCCCGACGACTACGGTTCGTGGACCGATGACGACGAAGATCCGATGCCAATCGGCAAGGCTGGCAAGTACGGTTCTACCGGGTCAAAATCAGGTGGTGGAATAGTGCCGCAAAAGCCCGTGTGGCAGCAGCAACTGACTTGGGTCGCGGCGAATGTCGAGCCGGAAGAGGCCGAGTCGGCGATCGCGCCTCTGCCGAAGACGCGCGAAGTCTGGTATGTTCTTCACGAAAACACCAACGACGGCACCAGTAAGCCGGCCTTACTACTCCTGCAGCGCGAAACCAAAACCAACGGTCAGTTTGGCAAGCTCAAGCAACTGAATCTGCGGCCGAACGAAGTGAGCCGGCACGTCGGTGCGGAAGACGCCGAGATTCTCAATCTCCTGCTCGGCTATCATGATGTGGATGGTCACCAATTTTACTACGGTTTCTCGTCGTCCCGCGTCTCGCAGGCCGCCTTGCCCAAGAACATGCAGCAGTTCCTCCTGCCGAAGCTCGCGGCTACGCAACGGCTGGCTTGGGTGGACCAGGGCGTCCATCAGCCGGTCTTTGCTGAACTTCGGCCGCTGGTATGGGATGATGGGCCGCCCTGGCGATTTCGTTTCGACATCCAGTGCGACGAAGCAAGGCAGTGCTGGATTCTGAGCGGCCAGTTGTATCGCCAGCCCAGCGACGAAACCCTCCCCGTGCAAGTGCCCTTGATGATCTTTCGGCAGGGCCTCGTACTCTGGGAAAATCGTATTGCTCTGCTTGAGGCAAGCGGGTCGGCGCGGATGATTGAAGCCTTCCGGAAGACCCCCAAGGTTGAAGTGCCGTACAAGGACCGCTGGGAATTGCTGCGGCGGCTCTGGCAATTGCCCAGCGGATCGGAATTGAACATTCCGGACAATCTCCGCGCCGAGGAGGTTCAGTTTCCACCGCAAGGACACCTGATGATCGACAAGCCGGAGCGTTACGATCCCTATCGCCTGCCCGGCCGGGTCGAGTTCCTGTACGACGGCAAGTCCGTCGCGGCTCAGGAAACAGTGCGAGGAATTATCGACGAAGAGAAGGGACGTGTCCTGGTTCGCGACCGGCAAAGAGAACGCGTACTGGCGGCCTCTCTGGCTCCCCTGGGTATTCGGCCCACGGAGGGCTGGCAGGCCGAAAAATACAGTCTATGGATTCCCAGCCAAAAGCTCCCCGAGGCGGTCGAATCGCTCGTCGCCGAAGGGTGGATCGTGGAGGCCCAAGGGTATCACGTTCGCCGCTCGGGCGAGTGGCGGATGAATGTCACCTCGGGCGTCGATTGGTTCGACCTGGCCGGCACGCTCGACTTCGACGGCATGGAGGTCCATTTGCCCGCGATTCTCGAAGCCCTCCGCCTCGGCCAGAACTACGTGCGGCTGAAGGACGGCTCGCGGGGCATGTTGCCGCAGCAATGGCTGTCGCGTTTCGCCACGATGGCCGAACTGGGCGATGCGGAAGGCGATGCGATCCGCTTTCGCTCGTCGCAGGCGATGCTCTTGGACGCCTTGTTGATGGCCCAGGAACAAGTCACCGTCGATGCTCCCTTCGCAAAGCTTCGCGAGAGATTGCGATCGTTCAGCGGCATCGGCCCAATCGACGAGCCGACGGGATTCATCGGCGAGTTGCGATCGTATCAGAAGACCGGGCTGGGCTGGCTGCGATTCCTTCAAGACTTCCGCCTCGGCGGTTGCTTGGCCGACGACATGGGCTTGGGCAAGACCATTCAGGTACTGGCCATGCTCCAGGAGCGTCGCGCGCGGCCCGCCGATGCCAACGGCCGCCGTGCGCCCTCGCTGGCCGTGGTGCCCAAGAGCCTCGTGTTCAACTGGATCGAGGAGGCCAAGCGGTTCACGCCCGATCTGAAGGTATTGGACTACACCGGCCTGCAGCGCGGTTCCTTGGCCGATAACTTCGATCAATACGACCTGGTGATCACCACCTACGGCACGATGCAACGCGACATCGTCAAGTTGAAAGATCTGCGCTTCGACTGTGCGATTCTGGATGAGTCGCAAGCGATCAAGAACGCCCACTCGCAGCGTGCCAAGGCATGTCGGTTGCTGAAGGCCGATCACCGCCTGGCCATGACCGGCACACCGGTGGAAAACCACCTGGGCGAGCTTTGGTCGCTGCTGGAGTTTCTCAATCCGGGCATGCTCGGCACGGCATCGGTATTTCAGGACATCTCGAAGAAGGTTTCCGAGGACAACGAGGGGCTTTCGCTGCTCCGCCGCGCGCTGGGGCCGTTCATTCTCCGCCGCACCAAGCAGCAGGTATTGACCGAGCTGCCACAAAAAACCGAGCAGACGCTGCACTGCGATTTGGAAGGGAAGCAGCGCAAGCGTTACGATGAGTTGCGAACCTATTACCGCGCCGCCCTGACCGAGCGGATCGCCAAGACCGGCTTGGCGAAGGCCAAAATTCACGTCCTGGAGGCCCTCCTCCGCCTGCGGCAAGCAGCCATCCACCCCGGTTTGATCGACAAAACTGCCGTGGACGAGCCGAGTGCCAAGCTCGACGTACTCATGGAGCAGCTTCGCGAGATCGTCGACGAGGGGCACAAGGCCCTGGTCTTTTCCCAGTTCACGTCGTTTCTTGCGATTGTCCGCAACCGGCTCGATCAGGAGAAGATGGTCTATGAATATCTCGACGGCCGCACGCGCCATCGGCAGCAGCACGTCGAGCGTTTTCAAAACGACGCGAACTGTCCGCTGTTCCTCATCAGCCTCAAAGCGGGCGGACATGGTTTGAACCTCACGGCGGCCGACTATGTGTTCATTCTTGACCCCTGGTGGAACCCGGCGGTCGAGGCCCAGGCGATCGATCGTGCCCATCGCATCGGGCAGGAGCGGCATGTGTTTGCCTATCGTCTGATCGCAAAGGACACGGTTGAGGAGAAGATCGTCGAGCTTCAGAGAACAAAACGAGACCTAGCCGACGCCGTCATCTCCGCCGACGGCAACGTCTTGGGCCGACTGACGAGCGAAGATCTGGAATTGTTGTTGAGCTGAGAGCCCCCAATCCCCAGCCCCCAATCCTCAATCCTCAATCCCCAATCCCCAATCCCCAATCCCC
>Ga0194057_10001868_pt1 | contig 10383 bp, 1 predicted proteins | sample SepL4415m_MetaG_FD_155474 | JGI IMG/M metagenome (GOLD analysis project Ga0194057, IMG submission 155474) | Anoxic zone freshwater microbial communities from boreal shield lake in IISD Experimental Lakes Area, Ontario, Canada - Sep2016-L442-15m | ecosystem: Environmental > Aquatic > Freshwater >...
ACGTGCTCGGCTCCGAAGGATTCGTGCGCGACATCACGGAGCGCCGGAAGGCGGAGGAGGCGCTGCGCGAGAGCGTGGCAAACTTCAGCGCCTTCTTCGAGGCCGTCGACGACATCATCGTGGTGGCCACTCCCGAGGGCCGATTTGTCCATGGCAATCCCGCCCTGTTGGCCAAGCTCGGCTACAGCGCCGCCGAGCTCGCGGGGACGCACGTGCTCGACCTGTACCCCGCCCAGATGCGCGGCGAGGCCGAAGCCATCTTTGCCGCGTTGTTGCGCGGCGAACGCGAAAGCTGCTCTCTGCCGGTGCAGAGTAAGTCGGGGGCGCTGGTCCCCGTCGAGACCCGCGTGTGGGCGGGCCGCTGGGACGGCGCCGAGTGCCTCTTCGGCGTCTCCAAGGACCTCAGCTCGGAGCAGGAGACGCTGCAGAAGTTCGAGCGGCTGTTCGGGGGTAACCCCGCCCTGATGGCGTTGAGCAGCTCTCCGGACGGTCGCTTCACCGACGTCAACGAGGCCTTCCTGGGCGCGCTCGGCTACACCCGCGAGGAGGTCCTCGGCCGTACCCCCGGGGAACTGGGCATCTTCGTCGAGGCGGAAAAGCAACGCGCGGCGGCGGAGCTGCTGCTGGCGCAGGGCCGCATCGCCGATGTCGAGCTCACGGTGCGGCGCAAGGACGGGACCTTTATCGACGGCCGCTTCTCCGGGGAGGTCATGGGCAGCCCGGGGCGGCAGTACCTGCTCACGGCCATGGTCGACCAGGCGGAGCTCAAGCAGGCCAGGGACGCTCTGGCAGAGAGCGAGAAACGCTTGCGCAGCCTCTTCGAGTCGATGACCGAGGGCGTCGTCCTCTTCGCCGCGGATGGGCAGATCGTCAGCGCCAACCCGGCCGCCGAGAGCATCCTCGGGCTCACGCGTTCCGAGATCCAGGAAAGCGCCTACGACAGCCCCCACTGGGAGCTGCGGCGGCCCGACGGCACGCCGCTGCCGATGGAGGAGATGCCTGGGGTCCGCGCCACGCGTGAGAAGCGCGCCGTGAAGAACGTGGTGACGGGCTTCACGCAGGCGGACGGCGCGACCTCCTGGATCAGTGTCAGCGCCGCCCCGCTGCTCGACGCCGCCGGCGAGGTCGAAGGCGTCGTCACCTCCTTCTCGGACATCACCGGGCGCAGGCGCGCCGAGGCGGCGCTCCAGGAGAGTGAGCAGAACTTCAGAGCCCTTTTCGAGACGGTCGACGACGTCATCGTTGTGGGCACTCCCGAGGGCCGGCTCGTGTACGCCAATCCGGCCGCCTCGACGAGGCTGGGCCTCAGCGCCGATGAGCTGATCGGCATGCAGGTGCTCGACTTGCATCCGCCGGACAGGCGCGGCGAGGCGGCGGCGATCTACGCCGCCGTACTCAAGGGCGAACCCGCGAGCTGCCCCCTGCCGCTGCTGAGCAAGTCCGGGGCGCTGGTCCCCGTCGCGACCCGCGTGTGGGCGGGCCACTGGGACGGCGCCGACTGCGTCTTCTGCGTCTCCAAGGACCTCACCACAGAGCAGGAGGCCCTGCAGAAGTTCGAGCGCCTGTTTCGCGGTAACCCGGCCCCGATGGCGGTGAGCAGCCTGCCGGATGGCCGCTTCATCGACGTCAACGAGGCCTTCCTCAGCACGCTCGGCTACTCCCGCGAGGAGGTCCTCGGTCACACGGATGGGGAGCTGAACCTCTTCGTCGAGCCGGAGAAGCAGCAGGAGATAGCCGAGCAGTTGCAGGCGCTGGGCCGCGTCAGCGGTCGCGAGCATCGCGTCAAATGCAAGGACGGCACCATTCTCGACGGCCTCTTCTCCGGGGAGATCATCGAGGACCAGGGGCGGCAGTATTTCCTCACCGTCATGATCGACCAGACGGAGCGTAAGCGGGCGGAGGACAGACTGCGCGCGCGAGGAGTCGATTGACTCTGCGAGCGAAGCCTCCGCGGCGGGCTCGTGGGCCGGCACTTCGAGAGCGCAGAGGTGGTGCTCGCCGAGCTCGCACCGCTCTCCACGGATACGTGGCCGAGCCTCCGCGATTCGGGGCAGCGGGGCATTCCCGGCGTTGATAGAATATGCACTCCCGGGCGGGGATAGCGCCCGAGCAAGTGGCGACAACGTGAGGGGACGTATGCACACCGCTTGGCACGCTCTGGCCGACTCGGTCGACACCTTGCGGACGCTGCTGCCCGCGAACCAGGCGCTCGATGACTTCGAGTGCGGCGCCTGATGGCGGGCGCTCGAGCACCGCGCAAGAAAAAGGTCGCGCCGTCGCCAGGGGACGCTTCGGCCGCCGCCCGCGAGCTGCGCGGGCACCAGATCGAGCCGCAGATGCAGAACGAGGAGCTGCGCCGCGCCCACGTCGAGCTCGACGCACAGCGCGAGAAGTACTTCGAGCTCTTCGACCGGGCGCCCGTGGGCTATCTCGCGCTGGACGACTCGGGCGTCGTCCGCGACGCCAACCTCACGGCCGCGCGTCTGCTCGGCGTCGAGCGGCAGCAGCTTGTCCATGAGCCGCTCAGCGCCTTCGTCTTCGCCGCCGACCAGGACGTGTACTACCGGCACCTGGGGCTGATCCGAAGCAGCGGATGGCCGCAGACCTGCGACCTGCGCCTTCACTCCGTCGATGCCGAGCCCTTCTGGGTCAGCCTCGAGTGGCGCACGCAGAGCGCCGCCCCCGGCGAGCCGCTGCGCTACCAGGTCACTTTCGCCGATGTCCACGAGAGGGTCCTGGCGGAAGAAGCGCTGCGCGAGAGCGAAGAGAAGCACCGCGTCCTGCTCGACGAATCGCCCGACCCCATGTTCTCTTTCACGCCGGAGGGCCGCTACAAGTATGTCAACCGCGCCTTCGCCGACGGGGTCGGCAAGACCGTCGAGGGCATCATCGGCAGGACGATATGGGACGTCTTTCCCAAGGAGGAGGCGGACCAGCGCTTTGCCGCCCTGAGCCAGGTCTTCAGCACGGGGGCGCAGAAGGTCATCGAGGCGCGCGTGCCGCGGGCAGACGGCGACCGCTGCTACGTGACCACGATCACTCCGATCAAGGACACGTCGGGCGAGGTGTCTTCGGTGATCTGCTCGTCCAAAGACATCACCGCGCGCAAGCGGGCGGAGGAGGAGCTGCGCGCGAGCGAGCAGAACTTCAGCGCCTTCTTCGACGCCGTCGAGGACCTCATCGGGGTGGCCACTCCCGACGGCCGGCTCATCTACCCGAATCCCGCCCTGTCGGCGAAGCTCGGCTACAGCGCCGCCGAGCTCACGGGGATGAAGGTGCTCGACCTGTACCCCGCCGAGAGGCGCGCCGAGGCCGAAGCGGTCTTCGCCGCCTTGGCCCGCGGCGAAGGCGACGTCTGCTCCCTGCCGCTGCAGGGCAAGACGGGGGCGCTGGTCCCCGTCGAGACCCGCGTGTGGCCCGGCAAGTGGAACGGCGCAGACTGCATCTTCGGCGTCTCCAAAGACCTCAGTGCGGAGCAGGAGACGCTGCAGAAGTTCGAGCGGCTGTTTCGCGGTAACCCGGTCCTGATGGCGCTCAGCACCCTGGCGGAGCAGAAGTTCGTGGACGTCAACGACGCCTGCTTGGGCGCACTCGGCTACACCCGCGAGGAGGTCCTCGGTCGCACCAGCGAGGATTTGGATATCTTCGTCGAGCCGGAACAGCAGCGCGCGGCGGCGGAGCTGCTGCTGGCGCAAGGCCGCATCGCCGATTTCGAGCTCAGGGTGCGGCGCAAGGACGGGACCTTTATCGACGGCCTCGTCTCTGCGGAGATCATCGGCAGCCCGGGGCGGCAGTACCTGCTTACCGCCATGGTCGACCAGGCGGAGCTCAAGCAGGCCAGGGGCGCTCTGACAGAGAGCGAGAGGCGCACGCGCGGCATCCTTGAGTCGATGACCGAGGGCGTCGTCCTCTTCGCCGAGGATGGGCAGATCGTCAGCGCCAACCCGGCCGCCGAGAGCATGCTCGGGCTCACGCGCTCCGCGCGAGAGGACCTCGCCTACGACGACCCTCACTGGGAGCTGCAGTGCCCCGACGGCTCGCCGCTGCCGCTGGAGGAGACGCCCGGCGTGCGCGCCACCAGGGAGAAGCGCGTCGTGAAGGACGTCGTGACGGGCTTCACGCAGGCGGGCGGCGCCGTCTCCTGGTTCAACGTCAGCGCCGCGCCGCTGCTCGATGCCACCGGCGAGGTCGAAGGCATCGTCACCTCCTTCTCGGACATCAGTGAGCGCAAGCGTGCCGAGGACGCGCTCCAGGAGAGCGAAGAGCGCTACCGCACTCTCTTCGAGAGGACGGCAAACCCGACGTTCGTGATCGATATCGCAGGCAACTACATCAGCGGTAACGACGCGGCCTTGCAGTTCCTCGAGTGCACCCACGAAGAGCTGCTGACGATGAATGTGGTGGACCATGTCCCGCCGGGTAGGGACCGGGTGATCGATGACCACATCCCGCTGTGGGAAACGGGCGGGACGATTGAGACGGCCTACTTCGTCAACCGCAGGATCAAGACGCTGGAGCTGACCATCACCCCGGGGTCATGGCAGGGCAAGCAGGTCGTCTTCGGTATTGGCGTTGACGTCACCGAGCGCCAGCAGGCCGAGGCGGAGCTCCAGGACAGCGAGCAGAACTTCAGCGCCTTCTTCGACGCCGTCGACGACATCATCGTGGTGGCCACTCCCGAGGGCCGGCTCATGTACGCCAATCCGGCCCTCTCGGCGAAGCTCGGCTACGGCGCCGACGAGGTGACGAGCCTCCACGTGCTCGACCTCAACCCCGCCGACAGGCGCCCAGAGGCCGAGGCCATTTTCGCGGCAATGCTCCGCGGCGAGCGCGAGAGCTGCCTCCTGCCGCTGCAGACCAAGTCTGGCGCGCTGGTCCCCGTCGAGACCCGCGTGTGGCTCGGCCGCTGGGACGGCGCCGACTGCGTCTTCGGCGTCTCCAAGGACCTCAGCTCGGAGCAGGAGGCCCTGCAGAAGTTCGAGCGGCTGTTTCGCGGCAACCCGGCCCCGATGGCACTGAGCAGCGTGCCGGATGGCCGCTTCATCGACGTCAACGAGGCCTTCCTCAGCACGCTCGGCTACTCCCGCGAGGAGGTTCTCGGCCGTGCCACCGATGAGCTGGATCTCTTCGTCGAGCGGGAGAAGCAGCAGGAGATGGCCGCGCAGTTGCAGGCGCAGGGCCGCGTCACAGATCGCCTGCTCAAGGTCAAATGCAAGGACGGCACCATCCTCGACGGCCTCTTCTCCGGGGAGATCATCGAGAGCCAAGGCCGGGAGCTGGTTCTCACCGTCATGGTCGACCAGACGGAGCGCAAATGGGCGCAGGAGGAGCTTCGTGAGAGCGAAGAGCGGCACCGAACCATTCTGAGAACCACCCTGGACGGCTTCTGGCTCACGGACTCCGTGGGTCGTCTGCTGGAAGTCAACGAGGCCTACTGCCGGATGAGTGGCTACAGTGAGCCTGAGCTGCTGGCCATGCGCGCGTCCGACCTTGAGGTCGGACGAACCGCCAGTGAAGTCGCCGCCCGCATGCAGAGGATCGTGGCGGAGGGCGAGGACCGTTTCCAGTCCCAGCACCGCCGCAAGGATGGGGGTCTCTTCGACGTCGAGATCAGCGTGCGATACCAGGCCGCCGAAGGCGGGCGGTTCGCTGGCTTCCTGCGGGACATCACCGGCAGCAAGCAGGTCGAGCAGCACCTCGCCGCCGCCGCGCGGCAGTGGCGCCAGACCTTCGATGCGATGAGCGATTCGGTCGCCCTCTTCGACGAGGAAAGCAGGGCGCTGCGCTGCAACGCCGTCACCGTGACGCTCACCGGCCGCCCCTTTGACGAGATCGTCGGGCACCGCTGCTTCGAGGTCTTCCACGGCACCGCCGCGTTCCATGCCGACTGCCCACAGCGGCGTGCCCTCAGGTCGGGGCGCACCGAGACGAGCACCATTGAGCAGGACGGCCACTGGCTCCGCTTCACCTTCCAGCCGCTGACCGACGAGGGTGGTCGCGTCTCCGGCGGCGTGCACGTGGTCACCGACGTCACCGAGCTCAAGCAGGCCGAGCAGGGACTGCTCGAGAGCCTCACCGCCCAGGAGGCCATCACCGAGGGGGTGATCACGGCCCTGTCGCGCAGCATCGAGGTCCGCGATCCCTATACCGCTGGCCACCAGCGCCGCGTCAGCGAGCTGGCCGCGGCCATGGCGCTGCACATGGGGCTTGGTGAGGCGTGCGCCGAGGGCCTGCGCGTGGGCGGCATCCTGCATGACGTCGGCAAGATCACGATCCCCGCCGAGATCCTCTCTCGGCCGGGGCTTCTCTCAACGATGGAGTACGAACTGATCAAAGGGCACGCACAGGCCGGCTACGAGATCCTCGCGGCGATCGACTTCCCCTGGCCCGTCGCCGAGATGGCCCTGCAGCACCACGAGCGCGAGGACGGCTCGGGATACCCCGCTGGGCTGGCCGGCGAGGGCATTCTGCCGGAGGCCAGGATCCTCGCGGTCGCCGACGTCGTCGAGGCGATGGCCTCGCACCGGCCCTACCGGCCGGCGCTCGGTCTCGAGGCCGCCCTCGCCGAGGTGCGCGCCGGCGCCGGCACGCGCTTCGAGGCCGCGGCGGTGGCCGCCTGCGAGCAGGTGCTCGCTGAAGGCTTCGTGTTCAGCGAGGCGTGAGCCGGGGCGCGGCGCCGTTGTCTGCCCTATACTGCCGGTGGGGGGAGGTCCATGACGACTAAAGAGCAAGCGCTCGCCGCACCGCTGACCGTTCTCGTCGTCGACGACGACCCCGACGTGCTGCGGGTCACGGAGTGGATGCTTCAAGAATCGGGCTTCCACGTCCTCACCGGCGCCACCGCCGCCGCGGCTCTCGAGCTCACCCATCGCCACCACCCCGCCCTCGTCCTGCTCGATGTGATGCTGCCCGACGGAAGCGGCGTGGGCGTGGCACGGCAGCTCAAGAGCGATCCCGCGCTGGCCGATGTCTTCGTGATCCTCTATTCGGGCACGAAGATATCCTCCGACGACCAGGCCAAGGGCCTGGCAGAGGGCTTCGCCGATGGCTACATGGTGCGGCCGCTCCGCAAGCCCGAGCTGCTCGCGCGGATCGAGGCGTTTCTGCGCATCCGCGAGACGCAGCGGGCGCTGCGCGAGAGCGAGCAGAGCTACCGCCTGCTGGCGGACCACACGACAGACGTCGTCTGGCTGTCGGACATGGACATGAGGATCACCTACCAGAGCCCCTCCTCGGAGAGGCTGCGCGGGTTTACGACCCAGGAGCTCCACGATCTGCCGCTGGACAAGAACCTCACGCCGGAGTCGCTCAAGGCGGTGCTCGACCTGTTCCACGCGGAGTTGCCCAGGATCGCGGCCGACCCGGGCTACGACCCTGTCATCACTGCGGAGCTCGAGTACTACCGCAAGGACGGCAGCGCGTTCTGGTCGGAGAGCAAGTTCAGCATCATCCGGGACGGCAGCGGCAAGCCCGTCTCCATCCTGGGTGAGGGCAGAGACATCACCGAGCGCAGGCAGGCCAGGCAGGCGCGCCGGGAGAGCGAAGAGCGGCACCAGGCCATCCTGAGAACGACCCTGGACGGCTTCTGGCTCACCGACACGGCTGGGCGTCTGCTCGAGGTCAACGAGGCCTACTGCCGGATGACCGGCTACAGCGAAGCGGAACTGCTGGCCATGCGCGTCTCCGACCTTGAGGCCGAAGAGACCGCCACCGATGTCGCCGCCCGCATGAAGAAGATCGTGGCACAGGGCGCGGATCGCTTCGAGTCCCGGCACCGCCGCAAAGACGGGAGCCTTCTCGACGTTGAGATCAGCGTCCGCTACGAGGCAGCCGGAGGCGGGCGGTTTGCCGGTTTCCTGCGCGACGTCACAGAGCAGCGCGAGGTCGAAGCGCAGGCTCGCGCAAGCGCAGCCCTGTACCGGCGCATCGTCGAGACGGCCCGCGAGGGCATCTGGGCGATGGACAGCGAGCACTGCACGACCTTCGTGAACCCGCAGATGGCGGCGATGCTCGGCTACGAGGTCGATGAGATGCTCGGGCGCGTGGTCACCGAGCTCATGTTCGAGGAGGACCTCGACGCGCGCGCCGAAGCGATGCGCGAGCAAAGCCGGCTGGAGCTGGGCAGCTCCCAGGCCCGTCTGAGGCGCAAGGACGGCGTCGAGGTCTGGGCCTTGGTGTCCTCTGCTGCCGACCTGTCACCGGAGGGTGAGTTCCTCGGCTCCTTCGGCATGTTCACCGACGTCACCGAGCGCAAGCGGGCGGAGGAACAACTGGCACACAGCCACAATCTGCTCGCCAATCTCGCCCGGCTGGTGCCCAGCGTCATCTACCAGTACCGGCTCTATCCCGACGGGAGCTCTGCATTCCCCTACTCGAGTCCCGGTATGAACGATATCTACGAATGCACGCCCGAAGAGGTACGGGAAGACGCCACCCCGGTCTTTGGACGATTGCATCCGGACGACGCCGAGCGTGTCGGCGACCTGATCCAGGAGTCGGCTCGTACTCTGGACGAGTTCTACTGCGAGTTCAGGGTCATCCTTCCGCGGCAAGGTCTACGCTGGCGCTGGTCCCAGGCGCACCCGGAGCGGACTGAGGACGGCGGCACCCTGTGGCACGGCATCATCTCGGACATCACCGAGCGCAAGCAGGCCGAGGACGCGCTGCGCGAGAGCGAAGAGAAGTATCGCATGGTGGCGGACTTCACCTACGACTGGGAAGCGTGGGCCGCGCCCGACGGCGCGTATCGGTGGGTCTCTCCTTCATGTGAACGCATCACGGGGCACGCGGCGGCCGAGTTCATGGCCGACCCGGACCTCATGGTGCAGATCGCACACCCGGACGACCGGCCGAAGATAGTCGACCACTACGAAGCCGCCGCTTGCGAAGCCACAAGGGAGGCCCTGCACCTGGACTTTCGCATTCTTACCGCGGACGGGGATATCCGCTGGATCAGCCACTGGTGCACGGCCGTGTACGGCGAGGGCGGGCAGCGGCTGGGCCGCCGCGAGAGCAATCGCGACATCACCCAGCGCATGCAGGCGGAAGAGTCGCTGCGCGAGAGCGAGAACAAGTACCGTTCGCTGGTCGAGAACATCAGTGACGTCGTCTTCACGGTGGATCCTGAGGGGCGCTTCACGTACATGAGCCCCGTGGTCGAGGGGCTCATCGGGTACGCCCCCGAAGAGATGGTAGGTGTGCCCTTCTTGAGGTTCATCCATGAGGACGACCTGCCTCTGCTGAGGGAACGCTTCCAGGCGATGCTTGCCGGAGACGTCGCTCCCGCCAACTACCGCCTTGTCGCCAAGAGCGGTGACGTGCGCTGGGTGAGAGGTTCCAGCCGGCCCGTGATCGTGGACGGCAAGGCTCTGGGCATTCAGGGCTTGGTCAGCGACATCACCGAGATCAAACAGGCCGAGGAGGCGCTGCGACAAGCCAATGACCGACTGTCGCTGGCCACGCGCGCCGGCGGAGTGGGCGTCTGGGACTACGACGTGGTCAACGACACGCTCACCTGGGACGAGCAGATGTTCCGCCTCTACGGGATCACGCGTGAGCAGTTCGGCGGCGCCTACGAAGCCTGGCGCGCGGGGTTGCACCCAGACGACATGGAGCATGGCGACGCCGAGATCCAGATGGCGCTGCGCGGCGAAAAAGAGCTCGACTCCGAGTTCCGCGTGCTCTGGCCGGACGGGACAACCCGTGACATCCGTGCCCTCGCCCTTGTGCAGCGCGACGCCGCAGGCCGACCCACGCACATGATCGGCACCAATTGGGACATCACCGAGCGCAAGCGGGTCGAGCGGGAGCTGCTCGAGAGCCTCGCCGGGCAGATGGCCGTCACCGAGGGAGTGATTGCCGCCCTGGCGCACACCGTCGAGGTGCGCGATCCGTACACCGCCGGCCACCAGCGCCGCGTCAGCGAGCTGGCCGCCGCCATGGCCCTGCAGATGGCGCTCGGTGCGGAGCGCGCCGAGGGCCTGCGCGTGGCCGGCATGCTGCACGACGTCGGCAAGATCAAGATCCCTTCTGAGATCCTCTCGAAGCCGGGGCGCCTTACGACGATAGAGCTCGAGCTCATCAAGGGGCACGCGCAGGCCGGCTACGAGATCCTCGCGGCGATCCACTTCCCCTGGCCGGTCGCCGAGATCGCCCGGCAGCACCACGAGCGCCTCGACGGCTCGGGGTATCCGGACGGGCTGACGGGCGAGGAGATCCTGCCGGAGGCGCGCATCCTCGCCGTCGCCGACGTCGTTGAGGCGGTGGCCAGCCACCGGCCCTACCGGCCGGCGCTCGGCATCGAGGCCGCCCTCGCCGAGGTGCTCGGCGGCGCCGGCACGCTCTACGACGCCGTCGCCGTGGTCGCCTGCGAGCAGGTGTTCA
>Ga0194057_10001869_pt1 | contig 10380 bp, 7 predicted proteins | sample SepL4415m_MetaG_FD_155474 | JGI IMG/M metagenome (GOLD analysis project Ga0194057, IMG submission 155474) | Anoxic zone freshwater microbial communities from boreal shield lake in IISD Experimental Lakes Area, Ontario, Canada - Sep2016-L442-15m | ecosystem: Environmental > Aquatic > Freshwater >...
GAAACGGTCGCGATTAATCTGATGCGCGGGACTGGTTGGCGTGGGTTGGCGGCAATGGATTCGCCAGATGTTATTCGCCCGCTGACGGATAAAACTAAATCAGAATTAATAAAATATGCTAAACGTCGTAAATTGAATTGGCGTGAAGACAGCACAAATGCAGACGACAAATATATGCGCAATCGCATCCGCCAAAATATTGCCAAAATCAGCGAGGATGTCAAACGCCAGTTGTTGGCATTATGGGTGACGCAAAAATCTATCAAAGAATTGATAAATACAGAGCTAAAAACATTAGTCGGTGACGGTCCGACATACAGCCGGTATTTTCTGACGAATGTTAATGAAACAGTAGCTATCGAATGTTTACGTTATATTACGAGGGCCAAATTGACTCGTCCGCAGATGCTAAAATTGTTACACAATATCAAGACAATTCAGCCAGGCAAAACTTATAGCGCGGGCAGTGGCGTAAAAGTTAATTTCACCTCTCGTAATTTTACCGTTGAACTGTTAAAGTAAGTATATAAAACAAAACGCTGATGAACGCGAAAGGGAAATGTAATTCTTCATGGCAATCAAACCACCAAATCCAATTAATCTGAACAAAAAACCGAGCAATCTAATCAGGCTAGGCCTGTTCTGGGTAATAGTAATATTTATAATAATCGCCGGACTGACTTTTTTGACGCCTGCTGATAATTTGAAAGAAGTTGCATTGTCAGATGTCGTGAATCGTGCAAATGCTGGTCAGATTACCAAATTGGAAATACAGGGAAATGATATCAAGATCACGCCCAAAGGCAGCGACAAAGCAACTGAAAAGTCCGTTAAACAGTCAGACAGCAGTATCCAAGAACAGGGTCTGAAAAACGATGCCCCGGTTGAATTAAAGATCGTAGAACCGTCAACCACCGGCAGTACAATTTGGGGGCTGGCTTCAATAATTATCCCTATTGTTCTGATCGCGGCTGTATTCTTTTTCATGATGCGTCAGGCCCAAGGCCAAAATAACCAAGCAATGGGATTTGGTAAATCAAAAGCAAAATTATACGGTGCCGACAAGAAAAAAGTTACCTTTGACGATATTGCTGGTAGCGAATCTGCCAAACAAGATTTAGAAGAAGTCGTAGATTTTCTAAAGCATCCGAAAAAATATGAAGCGTTAGGCGCAAAGATCCCCAAAGGTGTCTTGTTAGTCGGTAGCCCAGGTACCGGTAAAACATTATTGGCACGTGCAGTTGCTGGTGAAGCCAATGTGCCGTTTTTCTCAATCAGCGGTTCAGAATTCGTTGAAATGTTCGTTGGTGTTGGTGCCAGTCGCGTTCGCGATTTGTTTGCCAAAGCAAAGAAAAATGCCCCAGCAATCATATTCATAGATGAAATCGATGCAGTCGGTCGCCGCCGTGGTAGCGGTATGGGCGGCGGACATGACGAACGCGAACAAACATTAAATCAGATTTTGGTTGAAATGGACGGATTCGAAAATGATACAAATGTTATCGTACTAGCTGCAACTAACCGTGTTGATGTATTAGACCCAGCGCTGCTACGTCCAGGCCGTTTTGATCGCCGAACAAATATTATGTTGCCAGAACGCAAAGACCGAGAGGCGATTTTGCAAGTTCACTTCAAGAAAAAACCAGCTGACGAAACTGTGAACTTGGATAAACTAGCTGCAAAAACCGCCGGTTCATCGGGTGCAGACCTGGCTAATATTGCTAACGAAGCCGCAATTATTGCCGCCAGGCGAAATGCCAAAAAGATTAGTAATGACGATTTGACCGAAGCGTTTGAAAAAATTGCAATTGGTCCAGAACGCAAAACCAAGATTATGAACGAAGCAGAAAAAGAAATGACGGCATATCACGAAGCCGGTCATGCATTGGTCGGGCATTTGATGCCAGACAGTGACCCAGTCCACAAAGTTACGATTATCCCTCGCGGTGCAACTGGTGGTGTAACTTGGTTCTTGCCACCCGAAGATAAAAACTATACCAGCGTGATTGAATTCAAAGATGTATTGGCGCGTGCATTAGGTGGTCGTGTGGCTGAAAAATTGATTTATGGTGCTGATCGCGTAACGACTGGTGCAGGTTCAGATCTACGCAAAGCAACTGAAATCGCACGCGAAATGATTATCGAACAAGGTATGGGAATTGGCCTGCGTGACCAGGTGTTCCATGAAGATAACGGCGGAATGATGTTCGATCGTATGACGCACGAACGTCCATACAGCGATGACACGGCCAAGGAAATTGACAAAGAAGTTGCAGTGTTGATCAAAGAAGCGGCAACTCGTGCCGAAGCTGTAATCACAAAAAATCGTGATGGTCTAGACAAACTGGCCAAAGCGTTATTGGTAGAAGAAACTATCGATGAAGATCGAGTAAACAAAATATTAAAAGATGCAGTTTTGCCAAAGGAGGCTAAGCTTTATTAGGCCTGGCGATTTCATATGGGACGATTCAAAAGTACTATAGCCCGCGCCAATCTCAAGCTTCCGTTAAAACTAGCGGCTACATTGTTGGCCAGTTCGACGCTGGTGTCTGGAGTATTGGGGTTATTCCGCGACCGCCAATTGAATGGGCTGTATTATAGTACTTATCCGCAAGGTATTGACGCCTATACGGTTGCTTTTAGTGTCCCGGATTTCATGTTTTTTATATTAGTTTCGGGCGCACTAAGCGTTACATTCATTCCGGTATTTAATCAGCGTCTGGCTGATAACAACAAGAAATCTGCTTGGGAATTATCGACCAGCCTGTTAAATTTGATGGCCGCCGTCACATTAGTCGCTAGTATATTGATAATTATATTTGCTGAACCATTGGTCCGATATGTCGTTGGGCCTGGCCTGGACGAATCTGGTCGTGCATTGGCCGTCAGTATGATGCGAGTGATTGCAGTCAACCCATTCTTGTTTGCGATTGCGACTGTGATTTCCAGTATGCAACAAGCCGTCGGGCGGTTTACTTTCTTTGCAATGGCGCCGGCAGTTTATAATATTGGCATTATTATTGGTGCGGTATTTTTCACTAATGGCATTAATCTATTCGGTTGGCAGATATTCGAAGGCGGGATCATGGGCGTGGCACTAGGTGTTGTTCTGGGTTCGGTATTGCAATTATTAATTAGCTGTATCGGGCTGTTTGGCATGGGATTTGATTACAGGTTTAAAATTTATTGGCGCAACAAAGGTTTTCGTAAAGTCCTATCGCTATTGCCGGCTAGGTCATTGGACCAGGGTATAGATTATGTGAACAGCATTGTTGAGACTAATTTGGCGTCGCGCATGGTTGCAGGTACGATTCGTGCTTATCAACAGGCAGCTACATTGTCATTTGTCCCGATTAATTTGATCGGGGTAGCTATCAGTACGGCTGCTTTCCCGAAAATGGCTGAACGTTTGGGCCAAGGCCGTCCAGACTTATTCAAATCAGAATTACAAACAGTGCTAAGGGTTATCATTTGGTTGGCATTGCCGGTCACTGTAATAACGTTCTTTGGTCGTGGTTATCTAGTTAACTTTATTAAAAACGGTGGTGATGTATTAATGGCCAGCATATTAGGGATACTAGCTATTGGTATATTATTCCGTTCTATTTATCACATATCTGCCCGTAGTTTCTATGCACAGCAGAACACTAAAACGCCACTGTATATATCATTTGTGGCTATTGGTTTGAATATTGCTTTGGCGATTTGGTTCACCATGGGCCTGGGCTTCGGAGTTTATGGTCTGGCATGGGCATCTGCCATAGTTGCAGCCGTTGAAGTAGCTATACTATTTGTAATGATGTCCAAATCTATCAATGGATTATTTGATATAAAATTCGTTCACGCCACTATTAGAATGGTGATTGCTGCTGCACTCATGGGCGTAATCTCATATATCTGTGTTGTCATGCTGCCTTTGAATTTGACCGACCAAAGTTTCTTGTCCAGTTTTCCAAAATTCGGGTTAATAGTTGTTATTAGCGGATTATTTTACATAGTTGTTTGTAAATTGTTCAGACTGTCAGAAGTTGATCCGATTATTGATCGGGTCAAAAAATTGCTGTTTGGTAGGTTCAGAAAAGTATGACCATAGATCATATTAGAAATTTTTGTATCATTGCACATATCGATCACGGCAAATCAACGCTAGCTGATCGTATGTTGGAATTGACCGGTACTGTATCGCAACGTGATATGAAATCGCAGTTGCTAGACAGCATGGATCTAGAACGCGAAAAGGGTATTACGATTAAATTGGCCCCAGTTCGTATGGTCTACAAAGGCTATGATTTGAATTTGATTGATACGCCTGGGCACGTAGATTTTAGCTATGAAGTTAGCCGTTCGTTGCAAGCTTGTGAGGGTGCAGTATTGGTTGTTGACGCCAGTCAGGGTATTCAAGCACAGACTTTGGCCAATGTTTACCTGGCGATGAACGCAAATTTAACAATCATTCCAGTGTTGAACAAAATCGATCTACCAGCAGCTGATGTTGCACGAGTCAGCGCCGAGATTATCAATTTGCTAGGCTGCGACGAATCTGAGATTTTGAAGATTAGTGCCAAAACTGGTGCGGGTGTGATCGAAGTATTGGACGCTGTGGTTGAACGAATACAATCGCCGCAAGGTGATGAAAACGCCCCGTCTCGTGCACTGATTTTTGACAGCTATTATGATGATTATCGTGGCGTAATTTTGTATACCAGAATTGTTGATGGTTCGGTTAAAAAAGGCGACGTAATCGAGATGATGGCGACTAATGCCAATGGGATTGCGCTAGAAGTTGGCGTGTTGCAGCCTACGATGCGACCAGATACTGAATTGGCGACAGGCGAGATTGGTTATATTGTAACGAACTTGCGCACGACTCGTGATGCACGGGTAGGTGACACAGTCACAACTCGTCGTTCGCATACCGATTCGCAATTACCAGGTTACAAATTAGTAAAACCTTTCGTCTACGCAGGATTTTTCCCAGTTAGTAATGATGATTACCAGAATCTCAAAGACGCGATTGAAAAACTAAGTTTATCTGATTCGGCATTGCAATTCGAACCTGAAAATTCGCCGGTGCTAGGATTCGGCGTTCGAATCGGCTTCTTGGGATTGCTACATATGGACATTATTCGTGAGCGACTAGAGCGTGAATATAATCTGGATTTGATAGTCACTAATCCATCGACAGATTATCAGGTGTCATTAGCAAATGGGGAAGAATTAGATATTAAAAGTGCCAGTGACCTGCCTGATGTTAGCCGTGTTCGCGAAATTCGTGAGCCATGGATAAAGGGAGAGATAGTCGTACCCAAAGATTATATTGGCGGCGTCCTGCAATTAATTATTAGCAAACGTGGCATGCAAAATAACCTCAGTTATATTGATGAACGGGCGTTAATTAGTTTTCAGGCTCCACTAGCAAATTTGTTGACTGATTTTTATGATCAATTAAAATCAATCACCAGCGGATATGGATCTTTTAATTATGGACTGGATGATTATCGGGCCGAAGACCTAGTGCGACTAGATTTTTATGTGTCTGGAAATATTGTTGATTCACTCAGTATTATGGCGCACCGGTCCGAAGCACAGGGTTTAGGTCGCAAAGTCGTTGATAAATTAAAAGAAGTAATTCCACGTCAGAATTTCCAAGTTGCACTGCAGGCTGCAATTGGTGGAAAGTTCATTGCCCGCGCTGATCTATCTGCATATCGTAAAGATGTTACGACTGGTTTGTATGGTGGCGACGTATCGCGCAAGAAAAAGGTATTGGCAAAACAAGCCAAAGGTAAAAAGCGTATGAAGCGATTCGGCAAAGTCGACATCCCATCAGAAGCCTTTACCGTAATGCTCAAGCGTGATTAAATTCACATATTATAAAATAAAAAGTCCATTTGCAAGGTCCGACCCTGCAATTGAGACTCTGAGAAAAACCTTTAGGTTTGTCTTATGTACCTTTAGGCCATTGCGTGGTTAGAGCGTGGGCGAATGTCGGATATAATTCGAGATCGTTGTATCGGCGCGATTTGTTTTGGTTTGAAATATACCCATTCGGCTGGCTCAACTTTTACAGGCGCAGATTTGGCAGGAGCGATGTCCATGAAGGTCCGTTTTGGAGTTGGACTAGTAAATACTGGTTGTGCAACTTCAGCTGGTTTGACCGTTTCCATTTCAGCGACTAACGCATTGAATGACGGCATTAATTCTGGTACGAAATCAGTAGAGGTTGCAGGTTTGATGAATGCTTTTCGAGTGACGATACGTGCTTTACGGTCAACTATAGCATGGTTAACTACGACGATCAGTATGGAAAGGTTATATAGGGCAATTATTGGCACAGCGATTAATATGCTGGTCATGAAATCATAAGTGAAAGGTGCGATTAGCGCAATTATCAGGCTACCCAGAACCACCCATTTTTCGGCCTTTAGCAATTTACGTGGTTTTAATGGTTTGATGCCGTCGACGAATGTGATTAACAATGGTAATTGGAACATGATGACAAATGTGATAATGATATTGGTGACAAAATTCAGGTAACTGTCAGCTGATATCAATGCACTAATGCCGCCGATCTGGAATCCTGCAAAGAATTTCAGAGTGCCAGGTAGGATACAGGTGAATGCAAATGTTGCACCTGCCATCGCTAGCACCGAGGAAATAGCGGTGGTTATATAGACTCGTTTTTTAGGGATGGCTTTTTCAAAAGCCGGCTGGACGAACATTATCAGATTGTAAATTATAATAGGGATGGTAATTGTCAGCGCGCCCATAAAACAGATCTTCATTACAAATGCGAAACTGCCGGCCGGGTTGCTGTAATATAGTGGTGCGCCTAGTGGCGAACGTAGTAAATTCAGTAGTGGTTCATAGACTAGGTAAACCCCAACGCCAGCAACGACTAATACAATAGCCGACACTAATAACCGTTTCGTCAATTCACGAATATGATCGGTTAGTTTTGTCGCTGGTTGCGAGTTTTGAGCTGAACGCCTCACCTTACCGCCCTTTGTTATTTACTTTTTATCTGTTTTTTTGTCGTCTGACTTTTTTTCGTCTTCGTCTTTGCTGAAGCCTTTGCGCAATTCTTTGCCGGCTTGGCCGATGCCACGAGCTAGTTCGGGCAGTTTTTTACCACCGACAAAAATCAGTGTTATTACTAGTGCAATAATAATTATTATTTCGACTTTTCCAAAATTCATAACTCCCTCTTTCCTTATATATTCTCTTTAAATATAAACGAAATAAGGTAAATATACAAGGTTTGGAATTTTGTATTTTGCATATTATATAATAAAAAGTCCATTTGCAAGGTCCGACCCTGCAAAGAGATTGCGGGTATTTGATTTATTAACCCTTATAGCTTATGATTAATACAGATAGCCGTTTAGGTGCGGTTTGGAGTAGGGGATGATCAACAAAAATATTATTCAGACCATCAAAGACAAAGAAATGGATCGCAAGACTTTTCTGAAATATGGAGGGTTATTATTGTTGAGTTTGGTTGGTGTTAAAACCGTGTTTACTTTTCTGAATCAAATTGACAACAAAGTCGTCACTATTGATGCGCCCAAAAAAGCAACTCATGGCTTTGGCGCCAGTAAGTATGGGGCATAATCATGGTCCAACAGCGATTACCAGCAGTTAACGGTGATGACGGCGTATGGGGCGATATTTTAAACCAGTATATTTCCAAAGAGCATTACAATACTGGTGTTGACGATACGGCCAACGGTAATCACAAAACGGTGACACTGCGTCCTGGTACTATTAATGCTGATACTGCGCCATTGAAATTTACCAGCGGACCGTTATTAACCAACCCCGAAGCCGGTGCGGTTGAGTTTTTAAACGATGCTTATTATGCTACGACTACAACTGGTCCGACTCGCAAGACTATAGCGTTTACTGAAAACGTATTGAAAATAGATCAATCTACTCCGCAGACTACGACCGGGACATTCAATTTGGCAGCCGTGTCTATCGTCACGCCAGCATTTATATCTGGTGAAAAGTTTTCACGGTCTTTTGTTATTAGCAATCCTACCGCATCCGCCGATCTGCCGTTATGGCGTGCACCGGTTGCCTGCACAATAACTGCTGTTCATCTATTATGTAAGGGCGCTGCAATTATCGGCCAATTATGGGAATTTGATGGTAATGGGCTGAATGGATCAACTGTGGACAGTGCAGATATCACAGGCGTAGTTGATACAAATGTTGATGATGATGGTAGCTTATTAAACGGGTCTATTGCGGCCGGTAACTATGTTGGCTGGAAGACAACTAGCGCCACTGTTGGCGCGACCTATGCAATTGTTAATTTTGAAGGCTATTACAACTAATGGCAATCTACTATCTCGATCCAGACCTAGGCATAGACTCTGGTGGTATTGCGACTAACACCCCACTAGGTTGGTGGTCATTGGCTTTTACGGCTGGCACAGGTGTTGCCCCAACTGCCGACGCGGTTTGTTCAAATAATACTAAATCTGCCAAACTAACAGTTTGTGTTATTTCATCTGGAACATTCGCAGGTGGTAACGCAGCTGGGATGTTGTATTTCTATGGTAAAACCGGTGCTTTTGCGGCTGGTTCAATCACTTGGACTGGTGGTAGCGCGACTATTGCAGCCGATGCTAATTACAACCCATGGAAAACGATCTCAGCTACTGGCGCAACCGCCGCCCGCATGGCACCTGGCGACACCGTCCGCATCAAACAAAGCCCACCACCTACATCGCTGGGCGCAGGCGTGACTGGGCGATGGACTAGTCCATCTAGGGCGGGCGGTGGTTTTGATACTGCACTGACCATTACTGGCGCGGCCAATAACGGTAGTGGACTAGTTCGTCTAACTATGGCCAGCACTGCCACATTGGCTAATGGTGATGTCGTTCAAGTGTTAGGCATAGTTGGTACAGTCGAGGCCAACGGCTCATGGGTCTGTACCAAGTTTAGTGCAACACAAATAGACCTACAGGGCTCAGCCTATGCTAACGCCTATTCTAGCGGTGGTACCTGCCAAAAGATAACCTCCAAAGCCGTAGTGCTATCGAGTAGTCTAACCCAAACCGTTCACAACTGCGATGTTAACAACTGGGTCGGCGCAGGTGACGGTACGCCATCGTTAATCGCTTATACAACTGCCAAAGAAGGCCAAGGTTGTATTAAAGTTACTATGGACGCTGCTACTCAAACTAATGTCTTGCAGTCATACTCCCCAATTAACATTTCAGCCGCTACCGCCAATAACTACAACTGTATATCTTTTTGGATTAAAAACAGCGCTGCCATAACAACCGCTACAACCTATACAATTAACCTATGTTCAGACGCTAACGGTACTGTTGTCCTAGACACATTTGCTATCCCAGCTATACCATCAATTAATCAATGGGTTCCATTAACTATCGCTCGAAATGGCGGCGGTACACTAGGCAATAACGGTGCAACAGCAATTGCTTCAATTGCGGTCAGCTCTGGCGCCACCGCTCCAACCAACAGCAGTAACATCATGTTAGATAACATCATCGCTACCAAAACCGGTAGCATTAATCTGCAAAGTCTAATCTCACTCAACTCATCATTAAAAGATGGTGACGAAGGCTGGTACGGTATCCAAAGCATCAACAAAGATGGCACAGTGGTTCTATTGGATAACGGCGTTAATACCATATCTAATGCTGGCCGTGGCTATTCCAGCAATACCCCGACGACTACAGCTACTACTTATATCCGTGAGACATTTAAAACAGCAATGGCTTCATCTATAGGTGCTGTCGTCCAAAACTGCCAAGAAAGCGGCACGGCTGGTAACCTAGAATCTTATGAGGGCGGTTACGATACAGCCACTAATGCCCAGATTGGCGAGACTTTCTTTGATGGGTTGAATGGGTTTGGTTACGGGTTGTACCTTTTAACAGCTTATAACTCGATTAATTACCTGAATTTTTGCAGGTATGGGTATGGACTTACTTTCGGTGGCGCCAGCACATATAATAGCGTGAGCAATGTAAATAGTTTGAATAATAACTCAGGGGTTGGTCTGTATTCGGCAGCCAATAATACGTATAATACCATTGGTACAATTGGTAATATAAATAATAATTCGATTTATGGCTTTTGGACGCAAGCTTGCACAAATTTAAGCGTTAATACTATCGGTAATGTAAATAATAATATGAATTTTGGTGTTATTGTTGTTTGCAGCGCAAGCAATATCGGTACTATATCTAATGCTAACAATAACACCACCGGTGGGATTGAATGCACAGCCTTGAGTAATTTGACAATTACAGATATTACAAATGCCAATTATAACGGATCATACGGGATATATATTTATAATAATGTTTACAGCGTCAATATTGGCACTATCAC
>Ga0194057_10001870_pt1 | contig 10378 bp, 13 predicted proteins | sample SepL4415m_MetaG_FD_155474 | JGI IMG/M metagenome (GOLD analysis project Ga0194057, IMG submission 155474) | Anoxic zone freshwater microbial communities from boreal shield lake in IISD Experimental Lakes Area, Ontario, Canada - Sep2016-L442-15m | ecosystem: Environmental > Aquatic > Freshwater...
TGTACACGCTGCGCAGGCGGTGCGCCTCGTCGATCACGATCAGGTTCCAGGCGGTCTGCCGCAGATAGGGCTCCTTGCCGCGCGCGAACTGGTAGGAGCACACGATGATGGCGTCCTGCTGGAACGGGTTGAGGTTGCCGGCGCGCACGGCGGCGTTGAAGCTGCGGGCCTCCAGGATCACCGACGGCAGGTAGAACTTGTCGGCGAGCTCCTGCGTCCACTGCTTGCGCAGGTTGGCCGGCACGATCACCATCATCCGGCGGCGGCGCTCGGCCCACTTCTGCGCCAGCAGCAGGCCCGCCTCGATGGTCTTCCCCAGCCCGACCTCGTCGGCGAGGATGGCGCCCTTGGAGAACGGGCTGCGAAAGGCGAACAGCGCCGCCTCGATCTGATGCGGATTGAGGTCGACCTGCGCGTCGGCCAGAACCGCGGTGAGCTTCTCGACGCTGTCCGACGAGCAGCGTCGACCGAGCTCATAGGCGAAGTACTTGGCGTGGAAGTCGGTGATCACGAGCAAGGGGCGTTGCCGATGAGCTCACGGGGGAGTGACCGCGCCCGCGACCTATGCATCAGGCACCCAACCTGTGCGGCGCAACGTGCGGTGCTGTCCCCCATGGTCGTGCTCACGTACGAGTGCTGTAGAAGCCTACCATCTGAGGGTGACGGAGGAGGCGCCCGCGGCGAGCAGCGCACTCAGCGACGCCGCCGGCCTGCGGCTTCGACGCGCTTCGCCACCCGTGCACGGGTGCAACACGTCACGTTGCATGTCGGGGCGATGGGGGTATACTCCCACCAGAAGCACGGGCGTCGGCTGGGCCGATGAGCTCGTGTTTCTGCGTTCTAGGGTGAGAATTCCCACACGCTGAAGTAGTGAGGCTTCTGATTTGTGAAGCCAACGAACAGCGTCTTCTGCCCCACTCGCTCCCGAATCCGAATGCTGATCGCGTCCTTTTCCGCATCGCGAGGGACGCCGGGCTCTCTGTTGGCGAGAAACGAGTGCCGCACCCCTCCAAGGATCACGTCCACTGCCTGTATGACGAGCGACGAGCGTGAGTCCAGCATGCACGCGTTGAACACTCGGCCCGGGTTGGGTCCGGTGGCGCCGACGCAGGCGGCAAGCTCCGCCTCGAAGAATCTGCCCGACTTCTTCGGCTTCCCGAGGTAGTCGGCGACAACACATATCTCCTCGTCGCTGTCGATGTTGTGCTTGACCACCATCTTCGCGTAGCTCAGGTAGGCATCCCAGACACTGCCGAAGTACGCCTGCCAGTTGACGTCTTGGCGCTGCTTAGGGCCTATCCCGGTAGGTCTGCACGCACGGATGCGCCCGTGGACACATCGCGGATGCGGCCCCTCCCCGGATCCCCACGTAGCTGGGCTACGAGGGAACCGTCTCGTGACCGCCCCGCTCGGTCCACGAACGCCCCGCACGCACATCCCTATCGGGATAGGCCCTTATCGATGACGAAAGCGCAGAAGAAGTACTCGGGCTGGGCGAAGAACGCGTCAATGAGCTCCAAATGATGCGGGAGACTGCTTGAGGTCACGGCGTTGAACTTGAACTCGAAGTCCGGCCCTGCCCCAGGGATGCAGGAGACGGCACGATCGAGGATGCGATGCGCCGCGTCGCTGAATGGCCCGGACATCTGCGTCTTCATGAGGCCGAGCGAGAAGAAGCGCTGAGTCGACCCGCCGAGAATCCCACTCTCATCCATGAACACAAGACTGCGCGTCGTCATCTGCCCCCTCACAGCAAGGTTGCGAAGCACCGTGAGTCTGTGCCAAGTTGCCTTGCCGGCCGCCGCGCATGCCCGATCTTGCGTGACTGCAGCCGCCAGCGCATCGTGAACAGCAAGGTCTGTTCGAGCTCCGCCGCCACGGCGTCGGGCACGCGGCGCGGCGCGCCCGCCGCGGCCGGCAGGTCGAACAGGCGGCGGCACTGCGCCTGGTCGATGGCCTCACCCTCGTCGGTGACCCCGGCGAAGACGAGCTGGTCCTCGCTCTCCAGGGCGGTCATGCTCACGTGCGCGCAGGCAAGCCAGCCCGAGCGGCCGCGCAGCGGCTCCAGGATCGCGATGTTCTTGCCGCTGTCGGCGTAGTCGAGCACCACGTCCGCCGGCTCTGGTTCGAGCCCCCGGGCGCGCGCGAGCACGCGCTACGCCAGCGGATGACCCACGCGGTACGTGTTCGCGTCCTCCACGCCCTTGGCCATGCGGTAGGGCCCCGGGTTGATCGTCTCCTCCGGGAAGGGTGCGCTGGTTCGAATCACACGACTCGCGTCACGTGCGATCTCGCCAGTAGAACGGCCGGCGGCTATTGTGAGCGACCGCGGACACGTAGATTCCGCCGTCACGCGCCGAATAGACGACCATGTAGGGGAACCGGACTATCGCACACTTGCGTACTTGGCCGAGGACAACCGGCGAGAATTCGGGGTGCTCCATGACCTGCGGTAGTGTCCGCTCGACCTCGTCCAGGAACTCGGCGCCGAGCCCGGGTCGCTCCAGGTCATAGAAGTCCGCCGCTTCCGTTCGCGCATCTCACGCCGAGCGTCGGGATGGAATCCTGGCTGGCCGCTCACCCCCGAGCGGATCGCAACTCTGCGAAGACCTCGTCCATCGGGATGGGCTTCACCTTGCCCGACGCCATCTCCTCGTCACGGCGGACGGCCGCTTCGAGCCACAGCCGCTCGACCTCCGGCTCAGAGAGATCGTCGAGACTGGCCAGGAGCTCACGAGCCAGATTCGCCCTGGTGGAAGGATCCAGCTGCAGGGCCTCGCGCTTGAGCTCATCGATTGCCACAGCAGTTCACCTCTCAGTCATCCCGCTGCCACCGCGATCCTGATCAGACGTCGCCCTCGTCCAGCTCGGTATCGCGTACTTTGCCCATGGCGCGCTCGAACTTGCCGCGATCGCCGCGAGCGGCACGCTCCTCGAGATAGTCCGCGGTCATGAGCGCCGACATCTTCTCCGCGAGCGCGGTCGCGATGAGCTGGTTGATGGAGACGTCTTCTGCCTTGGCGAGCTCGCGCACCTTCTTGTGGAGAGACTCCGGCAAACGCAGACTGATGGTGCTCATCACGAACCTCCAATGCTTCGCAGGAACTCACCGGGCGTGATCGCCGTGACGCCGAAACGCTCGGAGCCGGCGAAGTCGCGAACGTTGTGGGTGACCACGACCCCACACCCAGCCGCCGCAGCGAGCTCAAGAACATGGTCGTCGCGCGAGTCGCGCAGTACCGGCCGCCAGAGGAAGTGGATCTCCTGGAGATGCGCGACGCCGCACAGGTAGTCGATGATGTCGTCGACGTCATCGTCCGACAGCCCTGTCACCTCCGGCGTCCGCTTGGCGACATCCTCGTACTCGAGCACGAGTGGAACCGACAAGGCAATCTCGAAATCCGCCCCGCCGACGAGCATCAGGAGGCGATAGGAAGCGCCTCGGGATGAACGCAGCGCCGAGATGAGCACGTTGGTGTCGATAACGATTCGCTCACTCATAGCGGTATCATAGACGATACCACGCTACTCGTCGAAGACGCTGGTGGATCTGAGCCTGGCCGTGGCGGTCGACTCTCGTGTTCACTTCAGCGGCGCGCACGGCGGCGTTGAAGCTGCGCGCCTCCAGAATCGCGGACGGCAGGTAGAACTTGTCGGCGAGCTCCTGCGTCCACTGCTTGCGCAGGTTGGCCGGCACGATCACCAGCATCCGCCGCCGGCGCTCGGCCCACTTCTGCGCCAGCAGCAGACCGGCCTCGATGGTCTTCCCCAGGCCCACCTCGTCGGCCAGGATGGCGCCCTTGGAGAACGGGCTGCGAAAGGCGACCAGCGCCGCCTCGATCTGATGCGGGTTGAGGTCGACCTGCGCGTCGGCGAGCACGGCCGTGAGCTTCTCGACGCTGCCCGACGAGCAGCGCCTGGAGAGCTCGTAGGCGAAGTACTTGGCGTGGAGGTCGGTGATCACGACACCAGTTCGCCTCCTTGCCACCATGTTGGCTGAGGCCGAGCTTCTCCGAGGCGCGGCCAGCCCCGGTCATCGACCTACTACTATGTATACCAGAGAGCTCGGACGCATCAGACCCGTGTCGTCGCGTCCGTCACGCTCGTCAGCCTCGTGAAGGTGGCTCGCATCGACGACACTCGTTCGGTCCTGACCCATCGCCCATCGCAGAAGGTTGACATTTGCAGCGCCTTCTTGACTGAGTGTCGATGTTGTGAGACACTGTCGTCATTCTCCCCCACGGGTATATCCCGTGGCCCCCCCGGGGTTGCGACCCCGGGGTTTTTCCTTTTCTGGAGGCAATCGTCAACCGCTGCGCGTTCCTTGTCGACGGCTTGAACCTCTATCACTCCGCGCTCGACGCGGAGCGTACAACGCGGCGCTCACTGCGCGGGCTCGACGTCAACGCCCTTTGTCGGTCGTACCTCCATGCCCTTCCGGGGCGTAGCGCCGTGACGTCGATCGTGTACTTCTCGGCGGTAGCCCACCATCGCGAGTCCCGACACCCCGGCACGGTGGCTCGTCAGGTGGCGTACTTCACGGCCCTCGAGGCGACCGGGGTCCAGATCCAGCTCGGCCACTTCAAGGCAAAGAGCCAGGCGTGTCCACTGTGCGGCGGCACGTTCGTCGGTTGGGAGGAGAAGGAGACGGACGTGGCCCTCGGCGCCGGGCTGCTCGAGATTATCTGCAGAGACCTGTGCGATACGGTCGTCCTCGTGACCGGCAACACGGACCTCGTGCCGGCCATCCGCGCGGCTCGCCGCCTCGACCCGACGAAGGATCTTGTGGCTCTGCAGCCCTATCGGCGGGTCAACCGCGAGCTCAGTCGATGCGCCGATCGGGCGTTGACGATCCGCGTCGCAAGCTACGCGCGGCATCAGCTCCCGGCGGGACGCTAGATCACCTTCCACCAGGGCGCCGCCAACACCCGGCGCGTGAGAGGGAAGGTCTCGTCCCCGCCGTGAACGAGCAAGGCCCCGTCCGCCAGATCGGGGTAGTCGTCAAGAAAGGTTTCCAGCCCTTTGGCGTCGGCCGTCGTCACGCGGGCGGAGGCCTTGACCTCGATAGGCAGCAGCCGGTCCGGCGTCTCGACAACGAAATCCACTTCAACCCCGGTGGCCGTCCGCCAGTAGAGCACCTCGGGGCGGCGCGCCTGGAGATCACGCCAGGCCAGCAGGTCGGTCAGCACCATGTTCTCCAGGTGTGCCCCCCGCGGCTCACTCTCCCCGGCCAGAAAGAGGGCCAGCCCCGTGTCGCTCCAGTAGAGCTTGGGCGACTTGATGAGCCGGCGGGTCCGGTTCACGGAATAGGCGGAAAGGCGCACGGCCTGGTAGCTCGCTTCCATGAGGTTGAGAAAGCGGTGGACCTGTGGCTGGGCGATCCCCACATCTCGCCCCAGCTCGGTCTGGTTGACGAGGTTCCCGATGCGTAGACAAGCCGCCCGCATGAGGCGGCGAAAAGCGGCGAGGTTCTCAACGGCTCGCAGGGCCTGCAGGTCCCGCTCCAGATAGGTCTGCACGTACCCGGAGAACCACAGCGCACGGTCTGCGGCGCTGACGAGGCGATAGGACGGGACGGGCAACCCCCCCAGGGCGGCAGCCGTGTGCCAGTCCTCGGCAGGACCTCCGTGCGCATCCAGCACGTCGCGCCAAGCGGAGGATGGGGCCGCCAGAAGCTCGCTCCAGACCCCGGTGCGCCCCAATCCCAGGCGTTCACGCCGGGTGAAGGGCCAGAGGGTGACATAGATCGCGCGGCCGGCCAGGGTCTCTCCGATGCGCTCCATCATCAGCAGGTTGGCCGATCCGGTCAGCACGAAACGGCCTGGAGCGCGAGCCGGGTCGGCATCGACGGCGCGTTTGACGGCAATCAGCAGCTCACGGGCGCGCTGTACCTCGCCGAGCACCAGGCTGGGGGCCCTGGCCACCACGGCTTCGGGTTCCTCGTCTGCCTGGACACGCAGGTCAAAGTCGTCGAGAGTGAGGTAGGGCCGCCCTTCCAGCAGGGGCAGAGCACGCAGCAGCGTGGTCTTGCCCGTTTGGCGAGCGCCGAGCAGCACCACCACAGGGGCGCTGCCGGCCGCCCGCACGATGGCGGCGGCGGCGGCAGCGCGAGGCAGAATGAAATCGGGAGTCATGGTTCCCACTGCGGCATGATAATCATACTCTGGGGTATCCATTTAACCGGTGTAGACTAGGGCAATGGAGCATCCTCGTGCCGGCAGGCACTATCCGAGGTCAGTGGGCGAGTTCCAGGCCTGGTTCCGAACCGATGCGGACTGCCTCGACTACCTGGAGTGGCTGCGCTGGCCGGCCGGCTTCGTCTGCCCGGGCTGCGGTCACGCTGGCGGCTGGCGGCTCGGCGATGGCCGCTTCATGTGCTCTGGCTGCGGCGGCCGCAGTTCGGTGACGGCGGGCACCATCTTCGACCGCACGCGCACACCGCTCACGGTATGGTTCACGGCCTGCTGGCTGTTCGCCGCAGGCAAGGACGGGATCTCGGCGCTGAGCCTGAAGCGGACCCTGGAGATCGGCTCCTACCAGACCGCGTGGGCGATGCTGCATCGCCTGCGCGCGGTGCTCGTGCGCCCGGGCCGGGAGCGGCTGACCGGGATCGTCGAGGTGGATGAGGCCTACTTCGGCGGTGAGGAGCCGGGGCTGAGTGGCGGTCGGGCCAGGGGCAAGAAGGTCCTCGTCGGCATCGCGGTCGAGATCCGCGAGCCGCAAGGGTTCGGCCGCTGCCGGATGGCGCCGCTGGCCGACGCCTCCGCCGCCTCGCTGCACGCCTTCGTGACCGCTCACGTGGAGCCGGGCACGAGGGTGATCACCGATGGCTGGCAGGGCTATCGCGGGCTGGAGAAGCTCGGCTACGTCCACGAGCGGCGCAGCCAGCGCGCCGCCCGCGCCCGCGGAGAGGACCCCGGCGGTCTGCTGCCCGCGGTGCACCGGGTCGCCTCGCTGGCCAAGCGCTGGCTGCTGGGCACCCATCAGGGAGCGGTGGACGACGCGCACCTCGCCGCCTACCTGAATGAGTTCGTGTTCCGCTTCAACCGCCGCCGCTCGCGCAGCCGTGGGATGGTGTTCTACCGGCTGCTCGATCTCGCCGTCGCCCACGACCCGGTGCGCTACCGGGACCTCATCGCCCGCCCGCAGCCCGGGGCGGCGCCGCACGCGCCACCGGGCGCGCGCGGGCACCCGCCGAGCCTGGAGCGCCCTCCAGCGAACCGCCCGTGGAGAGCCGCCGACCTCGATTCCTCCGGTTAAATGGATACCCCAGTGTCGGCTTTTCCCCCGACCTCCCGAAGCAGTCGCTTCCACGAGTTCTTCGGCCCGTTCGACACCTTGCATTCGATAGCCAGCATCCTCCCATCGAAGAGCCTGACAGGAACGTCACACTTGGCGTCTGCTATCTTCTGCTCCCTCGCGAACAAACCTCGGGGTAGATCGTCGATCAGCCTGATGGTCTGGCGGTCCTCAGAGAGCTGTCGCGCAAATCCTGCCCCCAGGAGCGCATCTGCCACCTCGTCTTCCTGTGACTTCGCTGCCGACCCCCTGCGTTCCGTTCTCAGCCTCTGGTGGGCAATCAGTGTCGTCGTGGCCAGAATGGCTGCCCGCAACTCAGCCTCCGTCGGTTCACGCGATTCTGCAAGCCATGGCATACGAAAGGGATCCACCAGTTCGGTGAGCACACTCGCGGCATCGACCGCTACGCTCTCGGGCATTCTCCGAAACTTCTTGCCAACCAGAGTCCAGAAGTCCTCTTCGCTGATCTCCGGACCGCAGAAACACCGAAGCAGGTGCCACAGCCTGTCGTCGTCCAGCAGCGCCTTCTCCAAGTCAGGTCCCCACAACCCCGCACGTGTCAGTGCGTCGGCGACCACTGGCGCCACCTCGCCGAAGGTGGCGGCATATCTTTCCGGCCCCTCGCCGCGACGCTCGATACGGAAGAGGTCTTCAGCCCTATCGCGCTCGGTCCGAAGCTGCTCCACCGTCCAGACGGGTGGGGCGAGAAAGCCGCCCGTCACGCCGATCGCTCCAGTCGAGCCCGCTGGCGGTGAGCGCCGTTGACCTTGTGTTCCATCTGCGTGTAGTTGACCCGCTTGAAGAAGTAGGGCGGCCACGGTGGTGATTCCGGCGCCTGCCGCGAATCGTTGTCAGGAACGGACTGCGCAAGATGGCGCCCCACACTGACGGCGACATCGCCTTGAACCGCGTTTCCAATCTGCCGGAACAGCGACGCCTTGGTCCCGACGAAGCGCCAACCCGGGGGGAAGCCCTGAAGTGCAGCACACTCCCTCCAGGTCAGACGTCTCAGAAGACCGTGACGGTCCCAAATCCAATCTGGCGTGGACGCCGCACGGATTGTTCTGCTCGGCTGAGTCGGGTCGGCAACGAAAGCATCCTGCCGATAGCCCCAGTGCCCGCCGGGTCGGTTGGCTTCCACGATGCCGCCGGTCTTCAACCCCGAACCGGGCGGCAGCGAGAGCAAGTCGCTCGCATACTTGCCCGTCGGGGTGACGATGTCGTCGTCGGGATAGGGAAGGCCGTCCAGAAGCTCCCCGAGCGAAACCCATGGTTCCACGTAATGCAGTTGCGCCGTGGTCGCGCTCTTCGCGTGAGTCGGCGGGGGGAAGTGGGGTACTTCCTTCCCGCTGCTTGCGACCATGAGCAACCGCACTCGCCTCTGCGCAGCACCGTAGTCGGCAGCATTTAGGAGCTCAAACCGACACGCGTACCCGATACCCTCGAAAGCGGTCTGGATCAGTCGGAGAACTCCTCCGGGAGACCCATCGGGGCCTCGCGCCGTCACGAGACCTTGAACATTCTCGAAGAGGATCAGACGAGGTCTAAGCTCTGCCGCCAGCCGGACGAACTCCACGAACAGTCTCCCACGCGGGTCAGTCACGCCCCGCTCCTTGCCCGCGGAACTGAAAGGCTGGCATGGCGGTCCGCCAGCCAGAAGATCGGGGCGCCAAGACGCGTCCTCGCCGTCGGGGCGCAAGTCCCTCGCGGTGAGCAAACAGATGTCGGCTTCGACAATCTTCGCCCCTGCCAAGTGACAGCGACCAGCCGCATCTCCAGAGACAGGCAGGACGGCGCAACGCGTAGCCTCCAGCGTTGCCAAGGCGTCGCGATCGTTGTCAACCACCGACACCGTGCTCCAGCCGGCTCGCTCAAGACCCGACGTGAGACCGCCTGCGCCACAGAACAGGTCGATGCTGGTTCTCAACCTGCCGATGTCCGCGTCGCGAGCTCTCTTGTGAACGACAGTCATTCGGCGGTCTTGCAGTCCTGATGGGCGGCCATCTTGGCGGCGATCTCGCTTGTGCGACACAGCTTGAAGACACTGACAACTCTGTAGCTGTGGGCAAGCTGGCAGTCGTCTCCGAGGTAGATGTCCTCGCGCCCGCAGGTAAACTGACGATGGCCGCGCAGGTTGACCACCAGCAGTGCCCCACACTCGGGGCATTTCACGGCGGCGTCGGGGTCCATGCCAAAGGTCATTGTGCCATCTCCACGAGGTCCATTCTTTTAGCATCCTACACTTCGCCGGGGACAGATTCGCTGCAGACCTATCTGCACATCTTCACCTGACATACCTTCCGCGCATCATGCGAGCGAGAGGTCTTCGATCGCTCTCCGTCCCATACCCATCTATATGGTTCCTCTGGGGTATCCATTTAACCGGAGGAACCGAGGTCGGCAGTTCTCCACGTCGACGATCCCGGCCAGCCGCTCCCGGCCCGGGCGCACCAGCACGGAGCGCAGGCGATGCAGCATCGCCCACGCGGTCTGGTAGGAGCCGATCTCCAGGGTCCGCTGCAGGCTCAGCGCCGAGATGCCGTCCTTGCCCGCGGCGAACAGCCAGCAGGCGGTGAACCATACCGTGAGCGGGGTGCGCGTGCGGTCGAAGATGGCGCCCGCCGTCACCGAGGTACGGTTGCCGCACCCAGGGCGCATGAAGCGGCCATCGCCGAGCCGCCAGCGTGGCCGCAGCCCGGGCAGACGAAGCCGGCGGGCCAGCGCAGCCACTCCAGGTAGTCGAGGCAGTCCGCATCGGTGCGGAACCAGGCCTGGAGCTCGCCCACGGACCGCGGATAGTGCCTGCCGGCACGAGGATGCTCCACTGCCTCAGTCTACTCCGGTTAAATGGATACCCCTGAGCGGACTTATGCCGATATCGGCATAAGTCCGCGTACCGCACCAGCCGCCCGTAACGCTGCGCCTGCCATGCCCGGTCAAGCCGCTGCAGGTAGACATTGCACAGCAGCGGAGAGATGACCCCTCCTTGGGGAGTGCCGGTGGCCGCGCCGCGGACCACGCCGTCCTCCATGACTCCCGCGCCGAGCATCGCGCGCAGGAGCTTGAGAATCTTGCGGTC
>Ga0194057_10001873_pt1 | contig 10375 bp, 8 predicted proteins | sample SepL4415m_MetaG_FD_155474 | JGI IMG/M metagenome (GOLD analysis project Ga0194057, IMG submission 155474) | Anoxic zone freshwater microbial communities from boreal shield lake in IISD Experimental Lakes Area, Ontario, Canada - Sep2016-L442-15m | ecosystem: Environmental > Aquatic > Freshwater >...
GAATATCATTGCAAACCCGAACTGCTCAACTATCCAGATGGTTGTAGTATTGAAGCCGATACATGATGAAGCTAAGATAAAGCGTGTCGTGGTTTCGACTTATCAATCCGTTTCCGGCACCGGGAAGGACGCACTGGAAGAGATGCTTATCCAGTCACGGGATATGTCCACATCGATAGAATGGACCAAGAATGATAGCCTGGCCCAACTTTGTCAAGGTTTAGAGCCTTTTAAAACAGTAGCTACCAAAATCTATCCCCACCGGATAGCCTTTGAGTGCATTCCTCATATCGATGTCTTCCTGGAAAATGGTTCTACCAAGGAAGAGATGAAAATGGTATGGGAGACCGGGAAGATACTGGATCCGTCCATACGTCTCACTGCGACTACCGTAAGAGTTCCAACTTTCTTAGGACACTCGGAGTCAATAAACGTTGAGACGGAGACAAAGATAACTCCCCAAAAGGCCCGTGAGTTGCTACGGGCCGCTCCGGGTGTAAAGGTACTGGACGATCCATCAAAAAACAAATATCCGCTTACTGCGCTTGCCGCTGGAGAGGATTACACCCTTGTAGGACGCATTCGTGAGGACGATTCCGTTGCCAATGGACTAAATTTGTGGGTTGTTTCGGACAATATACTCAAGGGCGCGGCATTGAACGCTGTTCAGATTGCGGAGATACTGATAGAGAGATACCTATAAACGGGTAGTTTACCAATCTTTAATTAGATAATTCCATGAAAAGAAAGGAGTGCGGATGAGCGGCATGCGTCAAGCAGTTATAGTCAGCGCCAACCGTACGCCGCTGGGATCATTCGGTGGTGGCCTCAGTGGTATCGGAGCTACAAAGCTCGGGGGCCTCGTTATTGAAGAGGCTGTTAGAAGGGCAGGCATTGAGAAAACTGATGTAGATGAAGTCATCATGGGCCTTGTTCTCCCTTGCGGTTATGGACAGAACCCGGCCCGTCAAGCTGCTTTGAAGGCGGGACTTCCCTTCGAGACCCAATGTTTTACGATAAACAAGGTATGCGGTTCGGGACTCAAGGCCGTAATGCTAGCTGCTCAGGCAATTCAACTCGGAGATGCCGATATCGTCATAGCGGGTGGGATGGAGAACATGAGCAATGCGCCTTATTATCTCGAAAAAGCCAGGTTTGGATATCGTATGGGAAATGGCGCCCTCGTGGATCACATGGTACATGACGGCCTCTGGGACATTGTGAATGACTTCCACATGGGCATAAGCAATGATCTGTGCAGTGTGAAATACAATGTGTCTCGAGAGGATCAGGACCGTTACGCTGCGCTTAGCTATCGGAGATCCATGGACTCAATTGAGGAAGGTCGCTTCAAAGAAGAGATTTTGCCGGTGGAGATCCCTCAAAAAAAAGGTGACCCAAAGATATTTCATACCGATGAGTGCCCCAAAGATACGTCGTATGATGCCTTGAGCAAGATGAAGCCGGCCTTCCAGAAAGACGGCTACGCCACGGCAGGTAATTCATCCATAATCTCCGACGGCGCCAGCGCGTTGTGTGTCATGGCTGAGGATATAGCAAAGGAGAGAGGGCTAGGAATTCTCGCCAGGATAGGCGCCCAGGCCAGTGCCGGTCTCGACATGAAATATGTTCTCATGGCCCCGATTTTCTCTATCCCAAAGGCGGCATCGAAAGAGGGAGTGGATTTCCGCTCCATAGACCTGATGGAAGTTAATGAGGCTTTTTCGGGGTCTACGGTGGGAGTGATAAATGAGTTGGGGCTGGACCTGGAGAAGTGTAACATAAACGGAGGCTCAGTTGCCCTTGGTCACCCCATCGGGGCAAGTGGCGCCCGCGTTCTTACCACGCTCATCTATGCTCTGAAAAACAGGGGGAAGAAGACCGGGATGGCGTCTTTGTGTCTAGGAGGTGGAGAGGCCGTGTCGCTGTACATCGACCGGTAGATGAGGACAGTGAATGCATCGAAGTCAGCCGGAGGGTAGTATGTTTATCGAACACAATCCACATTCATTCCTGACTGGTGATTACCCGTTCCTTCTCATGGTCCCGGTCGACGCTTCCGCGGGCAGGTTCGAGGCGGAAATTGTTTTTGAATTGCATCACGAAGGAGTCATAGGACTTCCTCACGGCGGGGTAGCAATGGGATTATGTTTGGACGCGTGGCGAAGATTCGGCCACCCTTTGTACCCCGTGGATGTGAGCTTCAAATTCGGTGGATCAGGAATCAGTATAGGGGAAAAAGTATCGTTCGCTGTTGAACGTGATCCTGCAGACAATGGAATGAACCTGGTTGCTCGAATAACCAAGACTGGAGATAAGAGACCTTACCTGAGAGCAGAAATCAGGCCGGCTGGAATTATTGCAGAGAAAGGACTGGTTCTCCCTCCTCCGGCAGGAGAACCGCGGAAACTCCCTTATTACAGAAATTGCTTTGTGTGCGGCCACCATCGTGCCGTTGTGGGGCTACAGCGTAGATTTCGCATTCATGCATACAACGGCTCTACCGTGATCACTACTCCTTGGGGCCCTGATACCGATGATGTGGACAGGGCACAACTATTTCTCATAGAAAAGAGAGAGTTGCATCCAGCGGTAATTATCTCAATTTTTGATGAGAACACGGGATGGGCTGGGTTCATGGCAACCAAGGGCGCCGGTCTGACAGTACGAATGGAGTTCACTCTTCTACGTCCGGTAGGGGATAGCGAAAAACTCCTTTTCGTGAGCCGACCCGCTGGAATAAAAGGAAACCCCCGCTCGCCGCGTTTTTTCATTGCGGAAGGAACCGTACTCTCCATGATTGATCCGGGAAATCCTGAACCGGTAGCTTACGGGAGAGGAGAATGGATTATTATGGATCAGTACACAGAACAGATCAAAAAGAATCTTCTTCCCGTAGACGATTGGGAGTGGATATTCTGGGACAAACAAGGCTAGTACTGATGTGAAAACCGGATTTTAGAGGTGAAACATTGATCGAAAGCGTAGTTGAAGGCATCAGGTGGATACCGGGACGGGACAAATTTCTCCCCGATTCTCATGTATACGTAATCGGCAAGCCCAGTTCGACCGATTTTACACTCGTTGACTGCGGACTCATGGAGATGGGCTCCTATAAACTAGAAGAACTCGATAATTTTGGAATAGCCCCTGAGCAGATCAAGCGCATCATAATGACTCACACCCACATGGATCATATCGGATGCCTGCCGGAATTATTGAGAGCCATTCCTGAAGCTGAGGTTTGGGTTCATGATGAGGAAGCATCATACCTCGAAAGGGGCGACGATAGGATCGTTTTTGGAAACAGCATGTTCGAGTCTGTTATCAGGTCCCAGTACACGATACCCGAAGGTTTTTTCAGGTTCAAGGTACATAGGAAGCTCTCTGGTGACGAGGTTCTGGACCTGGGGGGAATATCCATGAGGGTAATTCACCTGCCGGGGCACAGCGCCGGAAGCATCGGTCTGTTTAATGAAGAACATAAGTTGTTGATGTCTGGAGACACAATTTATGCCGATGGCGCCATTGGTCGCTACGACCTGTTTTCCGCAAATCCTTCCGATTTGAAGCGCTCCCTGGAACTCGTCGGCGATATGGGAATAGACATTCTGTTGCCCTGTCATAACAGGATTGTAAGGTGCGGTGCGGATCCCATGGTTAAAAACACGGTGGACCAATGGTCTCCGCTCCTGGGGGACTGATTCCAGGGTGCCTTGTTTTGAGCCGTTTGTTGAGTCTGACATTTACTGACCGGCAAAATGACATCGACTTTTCAGGCACTTTTCGATGAGCCGGAGAAAGAGGAATGAATCATGGGCCATACAGTTGCTGAGAAAATTATTGAGGCCCACCTGGTAAAAGGAAAGCTGGAATCCGGGTCTGAAATTGCTCTACGAATTGATCACACCCTGACTCAGGATGCCACTGGAACGATGGTTTTCCTGGAGTTCATGGCTATGGGAATCCCCCGCGTAAAAACTGAGGTTTCAGTGAGTTACGTGGACCATAATCTTATTCAGGCAGATTTCAAGAATGCCGATGATCACCGGTTCTTAAGGACCGTAGCCGCCAAATACGGGGTGATTTACAGCAGACCGGGCAACGGAATTTCTCACCAGGTACACTTGGAGCGTTTCAGTGTGCCGGGTAAGACCCTTCTTGGCTCCGACAGCCACACACCGACTAATGGTGGAAGCTCTATGCTTGCAATAGGTTCCGGTGGGTTGGACGTGGCAATGGCCATGGCAGGCCACCCATTTTATTTGATAATGCCGCAAATTGTAGGTGTCAGACTTACAGGAACCCTGGAGCCCTGGGTGTCGGGCAAGGATGTAATTTTAGAAATGCTCAGGCGTCTGACTGTGAAGGGCGGAGTTGGTAAGATTTTCGAATATTTCGGTCCCGGAGTACAAAGCCTTTCGACTACGGACAGGGCCACCATCGGAAATATGGGAGCCGAATTAGGTGCCACCACCAGCATATTTCCCTCCGATCACCGGACAAGGGAATTCCTGGAAAGCCAGGGCCGTTTGGATAGCTGGAAGGAAATTCTAGCCGACGACGATGCTCGATACAGTTCTACAATCGACATCGACCTGGCCGCACTTGAACCTCTGATCGCATGTCCAAGTTCACCGGACAATGTGAAAAAGGTGTCCGAGGTAGAAGGAATAAGTGTGTCTCAGGTAATCATCGGGTCTTCGGTAAACTCGTCTTTTCGCGATCTCATGATAACTGCAAAAGCTGTAGAAGGACGCCATTGTCACCCTGACGTGAGTTTTGAGATAAATCCCGGCAGCAGTCAAGCATTGCTGAACGTCGCGCAAGCCGGTGGGGTGTCGAATCTTATCTTGAGCGGAGCGCGCATCCATCAATCCGGATGTCTCGGTTGTATAGGCATGAGCCAGGCCCCTGCTACCGGGACGGTTTCTCTAAGGACTTTCCCAAGAAACTTCCCTGGTCGGAGCGGAACCTTTCCCGACAATGTGTACCTTTGCTCACCGGAGACGGCTGTGGCATCCGCCATTTTCGGGAAAATTTCAGACCCAAGAAAGCTGGGGGTTTATCCTAAAGTTTCGAACCCAGCTAAGTACCTGATCAATGACGAGAACTTCTTGTTTCCAGAGAAAGATTCGTCAGAAGTTCAGGTCGTGACGGGACCGAACATAAAACCATTTCCGAAAATGGGACCCCTGGAAGATTCTCTCGAAGGGGTAATCTTGCTTAAACTAGGTGACAACATCACCACAGACGATATCATGCCGGCTGGAAGCAAGATTCTGCCTTTTAGGAGCAACATTGAGGCGCTCAGTGAGTTCGTCTTCAGCAATATAGATACCGGCTTCCACTTAAAGGCTCGGAGCAACCGGGGTGGGTTTATTGTGGGGGGAGAAAATTATGGACAAGGCTCTTCCAGGGAGCATGCAGCCATTGTGCCGCGTTTTTTGGGCATATCAGCAAAAATTGCCAAAAACTTCGCGAGAATTCACAAGGCAAACCTTATAAACTTTGGAATATTGCCAATCACTTTCGTAAATCCCAGCGACTACGATACCGTGCTCCAGGGTGATACATTGATGCTTAGGGGGCTAAGAAATGCCCTTGAACATTCACCTAGCGAATTTATCGCCGAAGTTCTTCCATCTGGAAAGAAAATTCCCCTCAGGATCGACGTGACGGATAGAGAGAGAAAAATTCTTCTTGCCGGCGGGCTCATCAATCTGGCAACCCAATGATGACCACCCCACTACAGACGCGACCGACCATCTCATAAAGGCCTCTTCGCCTTGCATGAAGAGTGGGGTATCAGGATGGTGAACGGGTTGGTCCCTTCTCAATCTTCAGGCGAACAAATATTTCGTCCGGTTCCTGGTCTTTGAGTGGAGCCAAGTTGCGGCCGTGATGGAGTAGAATCTTATCCGATTCTATCTCGCTGACTAAAAGATTCGACACTGCTCCGGCTTCCCAGAATAATGTCAGGTTGGGGGGGGCATACGAGAAACCTCCCTGCCCCGCAGGAATCCAGCCTTGTGCCTGATCCCATCGATATTCGGCCCTGAAAGTCCCTCCAGGCTGAAGGACGAGTTTCATGAAGCGCTCGGTTACGGGAGATTCTTCTCCTTGTGCAATCCTCGCTTTAAGGGACCATGTTCCGGCCAGTCTCATCGCATGTTCGGTTTTTTCACTCTTGTAAGTCTGGCCCCCACAAGAAAATTGCAGAACCAGAAGAAAATTGAAGAGAAAGCCCCAGATGATCCAAGAACAAACGTTTCGGGAAGTCGGCTTCATATTTTTTAACATTTGCATCGGCCACAAAAAAACGAGGCGATCCACCTAGGGCTGATCGCCTCGTCTACTACCTTTTATGAATTAAGACCGCGGATATAGGTTATTAGAACCAACCGCTGGAAGAACTGCTCGCAGGCCAGTAACCGCTGCTGGACGAGCTTGCCGGCCAATATCCACTGCTGCTGCTCGATGCAGGAACACAGCAATACGCATATCCACTGCTGCTGCTGCTGCTCGATGCAGGAACACAGCAATACGCATATCCACTGCTGCTGCTGCTGCTCGATGCAGGAACACAAGATTTAACCGCAACTCCGCTGCTCGATGAACTGGCAGGCCAATAGCCACTGCTCGAAGAGCTTCCGAACCAACCACTAGATGAACCGCTGCTGGATGCCCAGCCGCCCCACGATGCATAAGGCGCCCATGCAAAACCGCCCCTGCCCATTGCAAAGGATGCGAGCATCATAACCATACCGACAACTAATAGCGTCAATGCAAATCTTCTCATTGAACTCCTTACCTCCTCATGGAATAAATAGCGTTTTCTGTTCTCCAAATCGAAAACAGTTATACCCGCTTTAATGTTACGCAGATTGTTCTCATCGCTATCACGACTGGAATCAGTTGTCAATGTTTTTCTACAAGGACAGCCCTTCTGTATTTGTCAGGCCTTCCGACACTGCCCAAAAAGGGCCTTGACTCATCCCTGTGCTCTGGTAGGATTCCCTTGTATTCGCATTTTTGTCAAGGATTTTTTGAAAATGAGACTTAGCCCCAATCCGCTACTGAAATTTGCTCTGAGAGCCGGTTTTATCTTTGACGCTACCCGATTCAGCCGCGTAACGTCAAATAAAAAATCACTGCTTACGATTTGTTATGTAACAATTATTATAATCGGCATTTTGGAAATCACTGCATTTACTGAAATTACAAGTAAATATCAACTAATGATTTCAGATCTTGATCCCGGCACTTCTCAGTCCGTGACTTCCCTTGGTCCTCCATCACTCGCCGGCGACAATTCTGTTTTCCAGTTGAACTCATTGAGATTCTTAGCAGATGCAAGTGAAATTCTTCCTCAGGAACCGGTCCGACAGTCCGAGTCCGTGACTTGCTCTGAAAAAATACGGAGTGCTGCTGAGGTAGCTGCACGAGGCGACAGTACCCGTGCCGCGGAAATCGTACGGCAAGCCATTCGGGAATGCGAAGCCGGTGATGAAAACGTACGGGAGTGTTCGCACTGCCTAAAAGCTTGGCAGGGACTCAAGGCACTCCTGGATAATGTGCCTCCAAAAATAGTCGTCACCAACTCGCTTGGCATGAAAATGGTTCGCATCCCAGCAGGTGATTACATGATGGGGAGCCTGAAACAGGAAATGGACTGGGTACGGCTCACTTTTAAGAAAACATGGAGAGAAGGCCACAAACAGTGGTTTGAGGATGAGCTACCGGTGCACCCTGTCCGTATAACGCGCCCATTCTACATGGGTGAGACGGAAGTAACCGTGGGGCAGTTTCGGCAATTCGTTCAGGACACCCAGTTCAAGACCGACGCGGAAAAGGGCGATGGAGGAATGATATGGAGCAACAAGGAGGCGCGATGGGTTCCGCAGAAGGGCATGAAATGGGGTTCGGTCCCATGGAAGATCGCAGACGACCAGCCGGTTGTCTTTGTCTCGTGGAATGATGCCAAGGCGTTTTGCAAATGGCTCAGTCAGAAAGAAAAAAGAACCTACCGCCTGCCTACGGAGGCTGAATGGGAGATGGCTTGCCGCGGCGGAGCCGCCTGGGCGAGGTATCCATGGGGAAACCGCCTCCCTGGGGATCGTGACATCAATTTCGGTGACGGCAATCCTAAACTCCCCGAGAGTCTCACGACCGTAGATGACGCGTACGAATTCGTAGCGCCCGTTGGAAGCTATCCCCCAAACGCGTACGGCCTCCATGATATGGCGGGCAACGTCATGGAATGGGTAGAAGACCGATATGACAGAAATTACTACGAAGGATCGCCGTTAGAAGACCCAAAGGGGCCGAACACTGGAAATTCCAGGGTAAATAAGGGCGGCAATTGGTTTGCAAGCCCGTGTGACGCTAGATGCGCGTTCCGCGGATTCTCCGGTCCGGAAATGAGTTTTTGGAATTTGGGATTTCGCGTCGTCATGGAAGAGAAGGAAGATGAGACCGCTTCATCGGCCTCAAAAACTGCACGAGGTGACGGTGGTGTAACAAAGGCCCCGTCTGCAGGTACAGCCTTTCCTCCCACCGAAGAGGATGGAATACGCCTGTTCCGCCAGGCAATGTTTGCAGCACAGCAGCAGCAGTGGGATACTGCGACGGAGGACTTGGAGAAAGCTTTAAAAATCTATGAGCAAAGGGAAGATCCTATGTGGGTAGCCCGCGTCAAGGCAACTCTTGCAGGCGTCTACGCGGAACAGAACCGTACCTACAAGAGTAAGGAACTCTACACCCAATCTCTTGCAGAATTTAGGAAAATCGGTGATACGCAGAGTGCAAAGCTCATACTGGGTCGGCTGGAGGAACTCGAAACCTCGCCTGGCGTCAAGGTGGTCGAGATCCAGAAAGGAGGCATTGCAGATAAGGCAGGCATCGTTACCGGGGATGTCATTATCGAATATGCTGGAGAAACTGGGTTTAGGGTGAGTGGCTTTAAGAAACTTGTTGAAGATTTCTCTCGAGCCGGACAGGTCACCCTCAGCGTACTCAACAACGGTGAGATAACCACTTCCGTGGTTTCTAGCGGGCCCTTGGGGGTAGCACTGGAGGATATCAAGAGACCGCCTCGGCCAAGGAGACCCCCTGAACAGGACGGTAGTCGGGAAAGAAGGCCTCCCAGACAGAGACGAGACAGGCGATGATAGAATTCTGAAAAGAGAGACCTAAAGCATAGAAAGTTTTCGAATTCCGAATTGCGCCTTGGCGAATAATTTATTTTATGAACCTTTCCGGAAAAAGGATTCTCATAGTTAAGCCTAGCTCTCTTGGTGACGTGGTTCACACGTTGCCTTTGGTTCATGCTGTCAAACGCACGGCACCGTCTTGCCATATCGGCTGGATAATCCAGGAGACTTTCGCCGGTATCCTTGAAAGCGACCCGGCCATCGACGAGATAATACCTGTATCTATCCCATCCACAAGCGACCCCATGGCCTCTCGGGCGGCTTTTTTTAAGGCTTCTATAGCAACTTTTCGGGCCCTCACCCGTTTACGGGCTGAATTCAGGAACCGTCCCTATGACGTGGTCCTGGACCTTCACGCGTCGTTTAGGAGCGGGCTCCTGGGTATGACCAATCCAAACGGCACCAAGATTGGCTTTTCCGAAGCCAAGGAGTTCAATACCTTTTTCCAGAATCGTCTCATAAATGTTTCCTCTGAAAAAAAGCATGCAGTAGACAGAAATCTCGTTTTTGCAGAATATCTTGAGTGCCCACAAAATCCCAAGGATTTTAGACTCATCACGAGTGTGACATCTCGCGAAAGGGTCCGTTCATTTCTTGCTGAGGAGGGTATAGGGAGCCAAGATCGGATAGTTTATGCGAATCCTGCTGCGAGGTGGAAAAGCAAGCTTTGGACGGTCGAAGCATGGGCCGAACTGGCAGACCTTTTTGCGAATCATGGGCGGGTTCAAGTGGTTTTCGCAGGCAGTACCGTTGATGTACCTTACATCCGTTCAATCACTGAGCGCACGAAAAAACATGCCGTAGTGGCTGCAGGAAAGCTTACTCTAGCTGAATCTACAGCTTTGATCGAAGCATCGGACGTCTACGTGGGAGTGGATTCCGGCCCCATGCATATCGCCGCCTTTGCCGGAACTCCGGTGGTGGCGATTTTCGGTCCGACCGATCCTGCCAAGGTAGGCCCATATGGAGAAGGCCATAGAGTAATTCGACATGAAAGGCTCGATTGCCTTGCGTGCCGGAAAAGGTCTTGTGGCGATCACCGCTGCCTCCATGAGATCACTCACCAACGGGTCTTTGATGTGACCATGGAGTTACTTCATTGGTGAGCAACCGGAACTGGAGCAGCCTACGTTCAGGATCGAGTTTACGCGATTTACAAC
>Ga0194057_10001876_pt1 | contig 10363 bp, 9 predicted proteins | sample SepL4415m_MetaG_FD_155474 | JGI IMG/M metagenome (GOLD analysis project Ga0194057, IMG submission 155474) | Anoxic zone freshwater microbial communities from boreal shield lake in IISD Experimental Lakes Area, Ontario, Canada - Sep2016-L442-15m | ecosystem: Environmental > Aquatic > Freshwater >...
CCTCCGTCCAGCGCGCGTACTGGTTCGCACAGGGCTACGACACGGGCGACGTGGAGAAGTGTGGCGTCATCTACGACGACCTCGTCAACGGCACGCTGGAGAAGGAACTGAAGGCCGGCGCCGACGCTGTGAACAGCACCACCACGCCCTAGATCAGGCGGCCCCGCCGGGGATCCACACGTAGGTGCAATTGCCACAGCGGCGCACGTCCTGGCCGATGTCCTCCGAATCGCGCTCCCCACACGTGGGACAGCGCGGCTGATCCTCCGCCGCATCATCACTCATGCGCCGAGGCTAGCGACACGATGCGTAATCGGGCGCGCCGAGGGTCATCCCCGGCTACGGTCCCTTGTGTGACCTCGCGTGCGGACACCGGTCTATGGGCCGATCTGCTGCTCACCCCGGAGACCGTCACCCGCACGGTCACCCATGCCGAAGGCTTCGACGATGTCGCCGCGCTCCTTACGGCGCCCGGTGTGCAGAGGGTCGTCGTCACTGGCAATGGCGCGCAGTGGCACGTCGCCCTGGCGCTGTCGCTCGCATGGCTCGACGTGCCCCACCCCCCGGTTGACCTCATTGCTGTGCCCGGTGGGCTGGTGGCCCGTGGTGCATTCGCCTGGCGCGAGGGCGACCGCCTGCTCGCGCTCTCAAGCTCCGGTGAGTTCAGGGATGTCATCGAGGCGATCGCATCGGGGGCACCACGCCCCATTGCGGCCATCACCGCCAACGCCGGTTCAACGATCGGCGCGGCTGCAGAGGCGCGGGCCATGGTGGTGGTGGACACCCTGCGGGCACGCACTCACACTCAGGGATATGCCGGATCGCTGGCGGCCGGCCTGGCCATCATCGCCCGCATGTCGAAGGACGATGCGCTGGGCCGTGCCGTGCTGGGCGCCGGGGAAGTCCTGGCCGCGCTGGTGGACGCCGCCGAGGCGAGTGCACGGGATGCTGGACCACGCCCTCATGCCGGGGTGTGCGTGGGCACGGGGCCCGCCTGGCCGGCAGCGCTGCACACGGCGCTGTGCCTTCGCGAGGTGTCCATCCTGCCGGTGGATGGCTACGAAACCCGCGAAGGGGCTACGACCGGGCGGTTCGCCACCATCCCAGGCGATCTTGCCGTGACGGTTGCTGGCGTGCAGCCCGACCCACTGCTCGCAGAAGCCGCGACCATTCTCGCCGACGGCGGTGCACGGGTAGTCGCGCTCCAGGGCGCGCCGGATGCCGATCCGCGGCTCGCCCCCATCTTCGCGCTGCCCTCCGCCATTGCGCTGGCCATCGACATGGCGCACCTCGCCGACCTCAATGCCGACGCGCCGGCCTGGGCAGGCGCGTACGACCGCACCTCGCGCGCGAAAGGGCACTGACAATGCGAGTACTCCATGTCTCCCCGCACCCCGATGACGAACTGATGGGTGCGCCCGCAACGCTCATGGCCCTGCGCGACGCCGGTCACGAGGTGACCAATCTGGCCTTGGCCCTGGGCCGCGAGGCCGACCACGAGCGGCGACGTGCAGAGGTCACGGAGGCGTGCCGCCGCGCCGGATTCGCGCTCCGCATCGTCGATCCCCCAATCCTGATGTCAGCGGGAGACGACCTGCTGGCAGCTGAGGCGGCCGCCCGCGAACACATCGCCGCAGCACTCAGTGGTCCGAACCCGCCCGATCTGATCGTTGGCCCCGGACCGCATGATGTGCACCACGGACACGAGATGACCGGTCGCGCAATCCGGGACGTGCTCGCAGCGTCGGGCGATTCGGTGCCGTGGTGGATGTGGGCGATCTGGGGAGACCTCCCCATGCCCACGGTGGTGACCGCGCTCGACGACGAACGGGTGGGCGAGATCACTGAAGCCCTGTCCGCGCATGCCGGAGAGATGGAGCGCGCAGATCACCGCGTACAGATTGAGGCCCGCACGCGTGTGGCGGCCACTCTGGCCGCCGAGAAGATCTTTGGCTTCGGCGCCCCCGCACTCACCACCGACCGCGCCGAGGTGGTCACCGAGGTGGTGCATCGCGATGGCCACTGGCTTCTGGGGGCGCCCCGTGCCCTCGATGCCCTCCAGCCTCTCGCCAGCCCCCGGCCCCTTCGCGTCGACGCCTGGCTGAACGCACCGAGCGCGCGCGAACTGGTCAACGGCGCCATCTACTAGAAGCCCCACCCCGGGGTCAGACCCCGGTGGGGGTCAGTCCCCGGTGGGGGTCAGTCGCCGTCACAAATGTGCACGCCACGTGTGTGGGGAAAACCTGGGGTCAGACCCCGGTGGGGGTCAGTCGCCGTCACAAATGTGCACGCCCCTTGTGGGCACGCATTTCGCCGGGTTCGGTGCCCGATCGGTGCCTGCGTGGGGTCAGACCCCGGTGGGGGTCAGTCGCTGTGACAAATGCGCACGCCCCTTTCCGGCCCCACGGATTGCCGCCGCTTTGCTGTGCAAATGTCCGCTTGCAATGCGAGTGACGTCGCTCCGGGGCCTATCGCCCGCCGGGCAGCATCTCCCCTGCGCGCACGGCCTGCGCGATGGTGTTGCCTGGAGGGGCGAGTGGACAGGCCCACTTCGCGTCGTGCGCGCATGACGGGTGGTAGGCGAAGTTGAAGTCGAGCACCAGCTGGCCGTCGGGCAATGCCCCGAGATCTGCGCCCTTCACCTGGTCGATGAGGTAGCGCCCGCCACCATAGGTCTCATCGCCGCAGGTGCCGTCACGAAATGGCAGGAACAGGCCGCCGCCGTAGCCCTCGAGCCACAGCAGCGTGAGTCGGATCTCGCTCTCGCCCCCGAGCGCCACGACGGTGCCCAGCGACGCGAAGGACCCCTCCGGCCCTGCCAGCGTCGCGGCATCCGACGATTCGAGCCTGCCCGTGAGGCACCACGATGGGTCGTAGTCGAAGAAGTGCATCCCCGTGAAGCCCTCGTGCAGCGTTGCTGGCACGGGCGTGTCGGGATGCCCTGCCAGCAGCGCGTCGCGGCCAGTACGCCAGGCAGCCCACGCATCCGGGCCGCCACCGGCCCGCCGCACATCGGCATACAGGTCGGCCACCCGCCGTCGCCAGTCGGCCAGCGAGAGCGACCCGTCAGCCATCGTCGCCTCAGGCCTCGTCCGCGTGGCCGGCGCCATGACCATCGCCACGGTCATCCGCGTGCTCGTGATGGTGGAGGTGCGCGTGATGACGCTCACCGCCATGAGAAGTGGGATCCACGTGCACGACCACTGTGCCGAGGTGCGGCACGTCGTGGGCCAGCCGGTGCTGCACAGCGCTGGCAATGCCATGCCCTTCGAGTACCGAGAGGTCGTCGGTCACCGAGATGTTGATCTCGACCCACACGCGGTGGCCCACCCAGCGTGCTCGCACCTCATGGACGTCGTCCACGCCTGACACGGCCGCCGCCGTTTCGCGGATGGCCACCACCACATCGGGATCGATGCCATCGAGCATGCGCGTGCCGATGTGCTTCGCCGCGTCCCACACGATCTTCATGATGAGCAGGCCGATGAGCAGGCCGGCGATCGGATCGGCCAGTGGAAATCCCAGCATCACTCCCACAGCGCCTGCCAGCACCCCAAGGGATGTGAAGCCGTCCACCCGCGCATGCTGACCATCTGCCACAAGCGCCGCTGAGCCGATCTGACGACCCACCCGGATGCGGTATTCGGCAACCCACTCGTTACCGATGAAGCCGACGATTCCCGCGATGGCGAGCACCCAGAGGTGGCTGGGCTCCTGAGGGTGAATGAACCGGCTGATGGCCTCGTAGATCGCGTAACCACCCGAGAAGAAGATGATGAGCACGATGACGATTCCGGCCAGATCCTCCGACCGGTGCAGGCCATATGGGAAGCGGTCGGTCGCCGGGCGGCGCCCCAGCAGAAATGCCGCCCCCAGCGGGATGGCGGTAAAGGCATCACCCACGTTGTGCACGGTGTCGGCCAGCAGCGCGACAGACCCGGTGAACACCACCAGCACGGCCTGAATGGCGGCGGTGATGCCCAGAATGACCAGGGAGATGAGCAGGGCCCGCATGCCTGCGCGCGAGTCCCGCAGGTCGGGATCCACTCCCCCATGGGTGTGATCGTGGTCCTGATCGTGGGAGTGGCCGATGCCCATCGCCCGCAGTCTGCCAGCCCCCACGCCCGGTAGGTTGGGCCGGTGAGTCCACGTGTCCTCGCCGACCTCAGCCCCCTTCGCAGGTCGCGCGATCTGCGCCTGCTCATCGCCGGCCAGTCGATCTCGCTCATCGGCAGCCAGATCACGCTCGTGGCCGTGCCGTACCAGGTGTTCACCCTCACCGGCTCATCGCTCGCAGTGGGACTCGTCAGCCTTGTGGAGCTGGCCCCGCTCATTGTTCTGTCCCTCATCGGCGGTGCCTATGCCGATGCCATTGATCGCCGCCGGGTGCTGTTCATCACGCAGGTGCTGCTCGCAGTGATGAGTGCGGCGCTGGCCGTCAATGCCTTTGCCGGGCCAGCGCTATGGCCGCTGTTCGTAATCGCCGCCTTCGCGGGAGGGCTGGCAGGGGTCGACTCCACCACCCGCCGTGCGCTCATCCCCGCGCTGGTGCCTCCTTCCGACCTGCCCGCCACAGCGGCGCTCAACGCGATTCTGCTGCGATCCGCGCAGGTCATCGGCCCCGCCCTCGGTGGAGTGATTATCGCCACCATGGGGCTCGGAAGCGCCTACCTCATCGATCTGGCCTCATTCGCCGCCGCGCTCGTGGCGGTGGCCCTGATGCGGCCACAACCGCCTCAAGGCGGGGGCACGCCCGTCAGCTGGGCGGGGTTCCGTGAGGGCATCGGCTTTCTGCGCCGCACCCCGATCCTCCAGGGGATCATGCTGATCGACATCAACGCCATGGTGTTCGGTATGCCGCGCGCGCTCTTCCCGGCCATCGGCACTGAGGTGCTGGGTGGTGGCGCGGGCGTGGTGGGGCTTCTCTATTCCGCGCCAGCCGCCGGCGCCTTCATCGGCGCGCTGTCCAGCGGGTGGGTCGGCCGCGTACGCCGGCAGGGTTGGGCCGTGGTCATCGCGGTCATCGGATGGGGCGCCGCCATCTCCGCGGTGGCCTTCGTCGAGTCGTTGACAGGCGTCCTGGTACTCCTCGCCGTGGCCGGGTTCGCGGACATCATCTCGGAGGTCTTCCGGGCCACTATCTCGCAGGTGGTGGTACCCGACTCACTGCGCGGTCGGCTCTCGGCGCTGTTCATCATCCAGGTCACAGGGGCCCCCCGGCTCGGCGATCTGGAATCGGGCGTGGTCGGAGCGCTGATCGGCACCCAACTGGCGGTGCTCACGGGCGGACTCGCCTGCCTTGCAGGCCTTGCTGCCATCGTCATGTGGCGTCCGGGCATCACCAGATGGCGCGTGGATGCGCTCGGGAGACCGCCGCAAGGCGAGTAGCGTTGGTCCCGTGAGCAACACGGCCACAGGGCCACTCGACCCCGAGCGGGTGCTGCGCTGGATGCGCGACCACCCCGACCGCCTGCGCGAGCTTCTGGTCGAGGAGGATCCCAACGACCTGGACGTCTCCCCGGCAAGCGACGCGGCCATCCGTGCGCATCTGCGCCTCGCAGCCGAAGGAATGGTGCACGGGGCAGCGCCCGACCTCGCGATATTGCTTGAGGGCATGGCCGACGACCTCGACGACTGGTTCGAAGAGGAGCAGGACCTATTCGACCACCAGATCGCGCTTGGCGAAGGGGCCATCGCGCTTGAGGAGCACCTCCTCTATAAGGGGGACGCCGAGTCAGATCCGGCCCTTCACCAGGCACTCGAGCGCAGGGTGCGCATAGCCACCTGGAACCTGCTCTTTCTGAGGTGCATCGAGTCGCGCCTGGGGCCAGTCCACGACGGCCTGGCCGATGCAGCGCTCGAATGGACGGCCACCCGTGGGCGCGATCTGATGACGATGATCCTCACCATGGACCAATCGCAGCGAGCGGCCATCGAGATACGGACCGGCCGAAAGCCCACCCGGGATGAACAGGTGCAGTCGGGACAGGTGGCCGCCGTGGCGGCCTACGTACGCATGGCCATCGAGGCCACCGCGCATGTGTTGGAGCACGACCCCGCGGCCACGTAAGCCCCGGAACCCCGACCGGCGGGACATCCGGCAGGACAGGCTTTAATGCCCCCGTGCTTACTCGAACGCTCCTGCCCCTCGCCGCTCTCGCCGCGATCACGACCCCGGCCCTCGGTGCCGTCACGGTGGTGCCCCCGCCATCCGCCGCACCCGGTGCGGTCCAGCCGCTGGTGCCCGGCCTCAGCTACACGGTGATGAACCGTCCGGGGCCGCAGGTCCTGCACGTGCTCACCATGCGCCCAAATGCGCTGTTGTCGCTGGGGCCAACCCAGCTGTCGGGATCACTCAGCCAGCGCGCCACGCTGACGTCGGGAATGACAGCGCGCCTGGCCACGGGAGCAACGGCCGGCATCAACGCCGATTACTTCGATCTGGGCACCGGTACCCCCAGCGGAATCCTCTCGGTGGGCCCGCGCCTGTGGGCCGGACCGGAGCCCTCGCGATCGGCCCTCACCATCGCCAATGGCGGCGCTCTCGCCGTCGGCAAGCTCACACTGGCCGGCCGGTACCAGAAGCTCGATCCCGCTGGCACCACCCCCTTCCCCAAGCGCACCTTCCGGGGAGTCAACCGGCCGCTGCCCAGCACGTCATCCACGGGCGTGGTCATCTACACCCCCGACTTCGGTCGCCCCACCCCGTCCACGCCTGGCTATGAGGCCGTCGTGGCGATTGATGGCGGTGTGCCGCTGTCGGTCAATGCGCCGCTGCAGGGCACCGTCATCGCTCAGGGCACTGGGGGCGGCACTGCCATCGGGGTAGGCCAGATGGTGATCTACGGCAAGAACGCCTCGGGCACGTCGATCATCAACGAACTGACCGTGGGCAGCCGAGTGGAACTGGAGGCCGGTATCGCCGGTATCGCCCCCGATGCCTGGGGCGCAGTGGGTGGCGGGCCGATGATCGTGCAGGGTGGGGTCGCCGTGCCATCTGCTGGCGAGGGCTTCACCGCATCGCAGCTGACGGGCCGTACGACCCGTACCGCCGTGGGCCAGACGGCCGACGGCCGCATTCTCATGGTGGTGTCCGAGGGCCCGCAGCAGGGCAAGGTGGGCTATACGGCCGCTGAGCAGGGCACTCTGATGGTGTCGCTTGGTGCCACCGACGCCATCGGATTCGACTCCGGTGGGTCATCGCTCATGGCCCTGGGGCGCCAGCAGGTCATCCCCTGGTCAAGCGAGCGCGCGATCGCCGATGGCCTCATCGCCACCTACCTGGGTGCGCAGATCTCCATCCCCAGCCCCCAGCGGGTCTCGCCCAACGCCGACGGCCTGGCTGACAGTTCGAGCATCGACGCGCAGTCACCCGTTGCAGGGCACACCGTGGTGACCATCGCGCGACGTGGCGGTGGCGGGTTCTCGTCCGTTCTGCTCGATCAGACGGGTGCACCGGCCAGTAACCAGATCGCCATCGACCCGGCCACACTGGCCATCCCCGAGGGCCCGTACGTGGTCACCACCACGCTCACCCCGGCCGATGGCACCCCGGCCACCACGATGAACCGCAATCTGGTTGTGGATGGAACGCTCGGCAGCCTCAAGGTGTCGGCGAAGACGACTGGCAAGGGCAAGGCCAAGACCAACACGGTGAAGACCTCCTTCACGCTCTCCCGTCAGGCCAAGGTGACCATGAAGATCATCAACTCGTCCGGCAAGACCGTGGCGAAGGGCGCATCCAACCGCAAGATGTCCGGGGGCAACCGAACGGTCACGTGGAGTGGCAAGGCGCTGCCGACGGGCTCGTACAACGTGGTGGTCACCGCTCAGAGTTCCTACGGGCTCAGCGGCCTGCAGGACTCCATCCGCCTGAAGTAACTAGGCGGATGCCGCCGTCATTGACGCGGCAAACGACGACAGCGACTGGCCGCCGCTCACCCGCACGCGGGGCAGCACAGCCCGTTGGTCCGACCTCAGTGTCGAACCCGCGTCCGTGGTGTACGCCAGCAGGTAACCCGCGGCGTCAACGGCGTTCGCGGATGTCGGGTCGTGCCGACCAGCCGGGTAACAGAACCACCGCACCGGGTGGCCCAGCCCCTTCTCAAGAGTGCTCCTCGACGCCCTGAGCGCCTCTGTGCGCTGGCTCGACGACAGCGAAGGCAACTCGGTGTGCGCCACCGTGTGCGAACCGATGTCCATGCCTGCGGAATCAAGGCGCTTCAGTTGGTTCCAGGTGAGAAATGCACGCTCACCGATGCGCCCGGTGATGATGAAGAACGTGGCAGGCCACTTGAGGGGCTCGAGCACGGGCAGCACCGCATCCGTGGCGTCGACGTAGCCATCGTCGAAGGTGAGCACCACCGGCTTCGCGGGTAGCCGGGTGCCGTGCTCCATTGCGTTGAACACCTCTGCCTGTGACACGGCCGTGTACCCATGGCCCTTGAGCCACGAGATCTGCTGGCGGAAGGTTGCGGGCGTCACTGTGAGCCCATACGAGGTCGAATTGGTAACCGTCGTCGCAGATGCCACGCGGTGGTACATCAGTACCGGCACCCGCACCTGTGCACGGGCGGGCTTCGCGGCCACCACAAGGTGGCGGTCCCGCGCATGCACGTCGACTCCGGCAATCGACCGGGAAAGGCCTGCGCCGTTATCCCCGGTGGTCGAGGTGGTGCCCGCGGTGTCCGTCGTACCGGTGGTTTCGGTACCGACCAGGCCGGTGGTACCAGTCGTGTCAGTGGTGCCGGTGATCCCGGTGGTGCCGGTGGTATCGGTCGTGCCAGTGGTACCGGTGGTTCCGCTCGTCCCGACGGTGGGGGTGGTCGCCGGCGCCGGTGATGGGGAATCCGACGGGCCCATAAGCACCCAGGCAAACGCGATGATGACCACGGCAACCACGCCGAGCATGATCCACATGTTGCGCTGGCGATCGCGCTGGTGCTGGGCGGCGGCCTCGCGGCGGCGCTGGGCGCGGGAGTCTTCTGATTGGGGCATCCGATGCAGGCTAGCCGGGGGTACGGGGGTTTTCCCCCAAAAAGGTCAGCCCATGATGCGCCGGAGTGCCTCCACGGCCCCAATCGGATCGGGCGTCGACGGGCTGAGCACCAGCACCGACACCCCCGCATCGGCCAGCGCCGTCAGACGTGGGCGTACCGAATCCTCAGTGCCGATCACGGCCATGGCATTCACCATTGCGTCGCTCACCATCCTCTCGGCCTGCTCCCGTTGGCCCCCGAGCGCGGCATCCTGAATCGCCGCGGCCTCATCCGGGAATCCGATCGCCGACACCGTGGCTGCGTAGTAGTTGCGGTCGCGCGAGCCCATCGATCCCACATAGAAGGCCATCTCCCTGCGCGCGGCGGCCCGGGCGGCGGCCTGAACATCGCCATCGCCCACGCCCACTACCGCCGAGGCCATTATGTGAAGGGGAGCGAGCGATGCATGGCGCCGTGCGCGACCCTCTGCCAGCGGGCCTCCCCAGTGGCCGGAGATGGCTGCCGGCGTGGCAAACAGGGGCCACCAGCGATCGGCCACCTCGGCGGCAAGGCGTACTGCCCGTGGTGCCATTGCGGCAAGTGCGATGGGAATTGACGACCGCTCTGGCCGCGTAATGATGCGAAGCGGCCGGTCATCACTACCCGGGAGCGGAATGGGCCGCGGGCCATCCACCGTGAGCGGCTCACGCGCCCATACGGTGCGACACGCAGCCACCACCTCGCGCAGTTCGGCAAGAGGACGGGCAAATGGGATCCCGTGCCATCCCTCCACCACCTGAGGGCCCGATGTGCCGAGTCCCAGCAGCGCCCGGCCACCCGAGAGGGCATCAACGCCGGCGGCGGTCTGGGCGGTGAGGGCGGGGCTGCGCGTAAACACGGGCAGCACCGCACCAATGCAGATGCGACGGGTATTCACGGCGATGGCGCCCATAAGGCTCGGGGCATCAAAGCCCCAGGTCTCGGGAACCCACACCTCATCGGCCCCGGCGTCATCCAGGGCCATCGCCACCGCCAGGGATTCAGCAGGCGCGGCCATATGATTGAGCGTCATCGCAATTCGCATGCGGCGATGGTACGGGCCGACGACGACCAGATGGGTGTCTCTGCCCGGCATACCCTCTGGCGTGCGTCCGGCCACCCGTCTATGGTCGGTTTCACGCTGTCGCGCATGGGTCGCGCCCTGCCCGGAAACAACGATTGGTATTTCGCCTGACCACGCAGTCCGCCCCACACACCACCCGTGCCCTCCACGCGCTGCGCGCCATGCTCAGGGCCCGCTGGGTTGACGCCGTTGAAGCCGAACTGGTGCAACGGGGCGAGGCGTTCTTCCAGTTGGGCGGCGCCGGGCACGAGGCATCGGCGGT
>Ga0194057_10001884_pt1 | contig 10337 bp, 9 predicted proteins | sample SepL4415m_MetaG_FD_155474 | JGI IMG/M metagenome (GOLD analysis project Ga0194057, IMG submission 155474) | Anoxic zone freshwater microbial communities from boreal shield lake in IISD Experimental Lakes Area, Ontario, Canada - Sep2016-L442-15m | ecosystem: Environmental > Aquatic > Freshwater >...
GCGGCAAGACCACAACACTCGCGGCGCTGGCTGGCGAGATACCGGTTTCAGAACGTGTAGTGACAATTGAAGATGCTGCCGAGCTTCACTTAGATCATCCTCACGTCGTAAGGCTTGAGGCGCGGCCACGAGGCGCCAGCGGGGCTGGTGAAGTGCTAATTCGCGACCTAGTTCGAAATGCGTTGAGGATGCGCCCTGATCGCATTGTTGTTGGTGAGGTTCGCGGCGGCGAATCGATTGACATGCTCGATGCGATGGCAACTGGCCATGCCGGCTCACTGTCAACTGTCCATGCTGGATCACCAAGTGGAGCCTTGCGACGAATCGCCAGTCTTGCTCATCAGGCTGAGCTTGGTCTCCCACATGAAGCAATTGCCGAACGGGTTGGTGCTGCCATCGACATGGTTGTTCATCAGGTTCGCAGGGCTGACGGCAGTCGCTCTGTCGAGCGGGTTGCAGTTGTCGAGCAGATGGACGCTGGGCCAAGGGCCTGCGACATATTTCGCTCGCAGAATGGTGCCGTTCGCTGGCGAGTGCTTCCGAAGGCGGAACGGTTTGCCCGCCTAAGGTTCGGATGAACGCAACGCTGCTTGGGTTTGGTTCCGGTGCCACTGCGTTGCCTGCGCTCTGGGTGGCAGCGGATGCGTTGGCGAACTCCAAGCTGGCTCGGCTGTCGGTAAGGCTCACAGCGCCGCTCGCAATTGCTGTACGCGACGGCGACTATCACGCTGCTCGTGCTGGTGGACGCGAGTTAGCGGTCGCCACGGCAGCGGCGTGCCTGATCACGTTGATCTGCATCGGCACTCTTGAAGCACTGCTTGTGGGGTTGGCCTTGCCTGTGCTGGTGATCAGAGCGGCGGCGCTTCGAAGCAGCCGAATTCGACGTTCTGTCGATGGTTCGATGCCAGTCATGTTGCGAACGCTGTCTGATGCAACTGCCGCTGGACGGCCGATTAGTCAAGCGATTGCGGATTTAGGCAATGAAGCAGCCACAGGTGCGGCAAAGGAGCTTTCGATCTTGTCGAGCGCCCAACAGCGAGGCGCTCGCTTTGATGAGGCGGCTTCGAGGATGGCTTCGGCAGCTCACAGCCGACAGTGGCCGGCGGTGATAACTGTGCTGGAGCTTCATCGCCGTGCAGGTGGGGATCTGCCGGCTTCACTAAATGCGCTGGCAACATCATTCGAGCAGACATCTCGCGACCGTGATGCGGTCCGTGCATCGACTGCCCAAGCGAGATTCACGGGATCGATTGTCTGTGCACTGCCGTTGCTGGCCGCCGCTACAGGTGAGTTGCTCGTACCTGGTTCTGTCGTCGGCATCGTTAGTCAGCCGCTAGCGGCGGTCATCGCGCTTTTGGCGTTGCTGCTCCAGGTTGGTTCGCTGCTTTTGATCCGAAGGTTGAGTGCTAGTTCAACACAATCGCAATGACGCGTGCGGTCGTGGAGGCTGCGGCGGCTGGGGTATTGCTATCGCTGGCTTTGGTGTTGGCTCCATGGCCAAAGCTAATTGCGACCGTTTTGAGGCGCGGCAGCCGACTTGGAGCTGGTGCTGACCGGGATCGGAGGGCTCAGCGGAGGCTGGAGGCTGCCGGCCTCGCACAGGTCTTGACGGTCGATTCGCTTGTGATTATCAAGATTGCTTCCTCGATTAGCTTGGCGGCAAGTGCGGCGCTATACGAGTCGTCTAATCGGAACGGCTTCATCCCACGGCCGACGCTACTTCTCGCGCTTGCAACTGTCGGTGGATGGTTGGTGCCTGAGCTGTTAGTCCTGCGGGCTCGGTTAGTGCGTCAACGCGCAGTGGCTGCGGCGCTCCCGGGTTTGATGGCAGCAATTGCGTCGGGTATCTCGATTGGACTGGACCCACTTGATGCCCTGTCGGCTGCGACGCGCCATCGCGATGATCCACTCAGTCAGCAATTCGCGATTGCCTGTGAGCGGATTCGGCATGGTGAACCGCTTGAGCAGGCTTTGGCTGTCGTCGCAGAAGGGTTTGGCGATCCAAGGGTCGGATCGTTGACAGCCGAGTTGGTTGCGGCCCGCAGGCGGGGTGGTGATGCCCGGGAGCGGGTGTCGGCGCTAGCTCGCGCTGCCCGCGCAACCGCTCGCCGACGTGAGGTTGAGCGTTCGGCAAGGGCTGCTCCGATGATTCAGTTGGTCGTCGCCTTGGGGCTTGTTCCGTCGGTGCTATTGCTGATCGCCGCCGTTGTGGTCGCCCATCTTGCACGCTGAAGTGGGTTGTTTTGCCCAGAAAATGGGCATTTGAGAGGCCAAGTGGGAAGAAATGTGATGCGGGGGTTGCATTGTGGGAGAAAGTGGGTATTGTCCCAACCGCTGAAACAAATGCCGGGGCGTCGAGGCTCCTCCCGCCTCGACGCTCCGGCCTAATTCAGACAAGACCATGCCATTCCGCGGAACCTACGACCACACACTTGACGTAAAGAACCGACTGACCGTTCCAGTCAAGTTCCGAGTTCCGCTCGGTGACGGTCTGATCGTCGCTCGAGGTATTGAGAGCTGCGTCACGGTCTGGACTCCTGAGGGATTCGAAGACTGGACGGGGGAGATGATCGATGCGCTCGGTCGGCTCTCTCAGCAGGGACGCGATTTCCGCCGTGCGGTGTCAGCGAGCGCCTTCGAGACCGACCTTGACGCTGCGGGGAGGATCATGCTGCCGCCTCGCCTGATCGAGCACGCAACGATCACACGTGATGTAACCGTGATCGGCAATGTCGATTCATTTGAAGTATGGGATCGAGAACTCTGGAACGAGTGGGACACGAGGATCGCTCCTGAAATCGTCCCAATGACCAATTCAATTGGCACCAATGCTTGAGATGTCAACCGAGCACATTCCCGTCCTCGCCGACGAACTGCTCGACCTCGCAGCACCACTGCCCGGAGATACCGTCATTGACTGCACATTCGGTGCTGGTGGTCATGCGCAGCTGTTTGCTGATCGAATTGGCTCAGAGGGGTTGCTGATCGCAATCGATCGGGACCCTGCGGCATCAGAGCGGTTTGCGGAATTCGATCAGCAAGCCGTCTGTCAGACCCGCTTTGTGAGGCAGTCATTCGCAGATGCACTCGAAATGCTGGCAGCAGAAGGGCTCACTGCCGATGTCGTCTACCTCGATCTTGGGATGAGTTCGATCCAAATTGATAATCGCGAGCGCGGCTTTGCCTACGCCAGTGATGCTCCACTTGACATGCGTATGGACACTGAGCAGGCGTTCAGCGCAGCCGACTTCATCGCCGAGAGCGATGCCTCTGAAATCGCTCGCGTACTTAAGCAGTACGGCGAGGAGCGACATGCCAGCGCTATTGCTAGAGAGATCGTGCGAAGTCGTGAGGCAGCACCGATCAGGACCACCTCACAACTCGTTGCCTGCATCGAGCGAGCAATTCCGACACCGGCAAGGTTTGCTGGCGGTCACCCTGCGAAGCGCAGCTTCCAAGCTATTCGCATAGCCGTCAATGACGAACTTGCACAGATCGATTCGGCTCTGCCGACGGCCTGGGGAGTCCTCGCGAGTGGCGGACGCTTGGCTGCTATCTCCTTCCAATCGCTTGAGGACCGACGCGTAAAACAGTTCATGACTGGGAAGGCGCGCGGATGTATCTGCCCGCCAGACTTACCTGTCTGTGGCTGTGGACTCCTGCCTGAAGGGCAGCTTCTCAATCGACGTGCGGTTTCAGCGGGCGCAGCTGAGGTTGATGCGAACCCTCGGGCTCGCTCAGCTCATCTCCGCGGCGTCTTGAAGCTCGGGGAGGAACAATGACTCCACCACGAGCTTCAACAGCAGCAGGGCGACTTACCGCATCGATGCCATCACCGGCAGCCGCCCGAAGTGAACGCTCGGCAAGGCGTTCCAGCCAAGCTTCGCTGGGCGCGAATCGCCGTGATGCGTCAGCAGTCGGGCAGTACACGGAGACCAAGCCAATGCGGCAGGCGACTGGCGCGCGACGCATGCAGCGGCGCATCTCAGGGCCGGCAGCAGCTGGCCGAGCTGCTGTAGGTAGCGCCCAGGCGGCGGTTGCATACATCCCGGAGTCAATTCCTAATCCAGTTCGCTTACCGGCGGGGGCGCCGATTGGACGCAAGCTTGCCGTTGTCGTTAGAAACGCGCCCGATTTGGCAATTACGCACCGGATTGCGAAGGGGAGGACGTGGATTGGACTGCTCGCCGCCGCTCTGATCGGCATCGTATTCCTACAGGTGATGCTTCTAGACATGAACTCAGGCATTGGTCGCGACATCGGTGCCGTGACTCAGCTGCAGCGCGACAACGCAGAACTGCGGAGTGAAGTCTCCTCGCTGGGCTCTGATCGACGGATCGTCGCGGAGGCTCAGAGAATGGGCTTTGTTGAACCTCCGGTTGGCTCAAGTCGCTTCACCTCCGTAACCAGCGGTGACGCCGAGCGAGCAGCCACTGCTGTTGTGCCAGCCGCCGGTGGCCCTGATGGTCCGGTACTGCGTAGCCTCAAATCGGGAGCAACTCCAGTTTCGGTCACGCAGGGCAGCGCAAGCGTCAACCCCGGGATCGGTTAGGCGGTTAGCCGAGTGCGCCGGCTAGACACACGCATTCGGACCATTTTCGTCGCACTGGCTGCTCTATTTGTGTTCGCAGGCGCACGGGCCGGTTACCTCGGAACGGTTCGAGCGGATGCACTAGGCACTGAGGCCTCAAGCCAGCAAGCGATCACATCGAAGGTTCCCGCTCCACGTGGCGATATCACCGATCGCAATGGAACTGAACTGGCCGTTTCTGAGGCAGCAGTCGATGTCGTCGCTAACCCAATGATCATTAAGAGTCCAGCCGATCTAGCCGCAAAGCTTGCCCCGCTGCTGGGTTCCCAGCCCGAGGAGCTACTCCCTAAGCTCTCGGATCGTTCGCGGGGATTTGTCTACATCGCGCGGCGAATGCCAGCTGAGGTTGGCGATCGAATTAAAGCGATGCATCAGACGGGCCTTTCGCTTGAGCAGACAATGCGACGCAGCTACCCCCGCGGCCAGCAGGCCGGCCAGCTGCTCGGCTTTGTCGGCAATGAGGGAAAGGGACTGTCCGGTCTTGAGTACGCCTGGAATAGCGAACTCCAGGGCACCGACGGCCAGCGAACAACGGTCTCAGATGCACTCGGACGGCCGATCAATGTCGCCGATAACGCCATGGTCCAGAAGGGAAGGGACATTCGGCTGACGATTGATGCCCCACTTCAGGATGAGGTTGAGCGTGTACTGGAAGGTGTAGGGCGCGTCTATCAGCCGAAAGGGGCGACCGCGGTCGCTGTTGACCCGCGTACAGGTGACATTCTCGCACTCGCCAACTGGCCAGCTGTCAATGCAAATGATGTTGGCTCAGCCTCTGCCTATGCGCAGCTCAATCGGGCGAGTGGATTCACCTATGAACCGGGATCAACATTCAAGTCGTTCACGATCTCGGGAGCACTTCAGGACCGGGTTGTAACACCTGATACCCAGTTCGACCTGCCGGTTGAACTGCAGGTCGGTGACAAGACGATCCACGACGCTGAAGACAGAGGTCCTGAAACTCTGCCGGTTAAGGAGATTCTGTCGAAGTCAAGCAATGTCGGTGCCGCAAAGATCGGAATGAGGACAGGAGCGAAGCGCTTTGACCACTGGGTTAGGGAGTTTGGCTTTGGCTCGCCGACTGGCTCAGGACTGCCTGGAGAGGAAGCCGGGATCGTACTTACCCCAGAGCACTATTCCGATGCAACGCTCGGCAATATGGCAATGGGTCAGGGCCTTGCGGTAACTCCGCTGCAAATGATTCAGGCCTACGGAGCAATAGCAAATGGTGGAATCCTCAAGCCGCCGCGGCTCGTATCTGAGGTGGGCGGCAAGCAATTAGATAACTCTGGTGGGCACCGTGTAATAAGTCCGCAAACGGCTGCGAGTGTTCGCGAAATGCTCAAGGGCGTGCTTGGCGAGGGTGGCACGGCATCTTCAGCTGCGATTCCAGGCTTTGACCTTGCTGGCAAGACTGGAACGGCGCAGAAGGTTGACCCACAGACCGGGACATACTCGGACAGTAAGTACATCGCCTCATTCATCGGCTTTGCACCCGCTTCGAAGCCGAAGCTACTAGTCGCAGTGGTAGTTGATGAGCCGACCGGAGAGATCTACGGCGGCCAAGTCGCTGCGCCCGCATTCTCACGGATTATGGCTTGGGCACTACCGTACCTCGGAATCAACCCACAGTAGGTCGGTTGCGAGTGCTGCTCAGCGAACTTATCCCCGATGTCGAGTTGCAAGAGGATGTCGAGATTCGCTCGCTGGCCTTTGATGACAGGCAGGTTGTGCCCGGAAGCCTGTTCTTCTGTGTTCAAGGTTACTCGCGTGATTCGCACGATTTCGCTGCTGACGCGGTCGAGCAGGGTGCGGCGGCACTAGTGGTCGAGCGGGTGCTAGGTCTGGGTGTCCCGGAGGTCGTCGTCGAAAGCGTGCGGCGGAGCATGGGCCCACTTGCTGACCGTTTCTACTCGCATCCTTCCGGAGACATCGATGTGATTGGCATCACCGGTACAAATGGCAAGACGACTACGGCATTCCTGATTAGAACAATTCTCGAGTCGATCGGGATTGGTTGTGGACTGGTCGGAACTGTCGAAACGATCGTCGGTGGCGAGCAACAGAGCGCGCTTCGGACGACCCCAGAGGCGATTGATCTGCAGCGCCTATTCCGGACGATGGCCGACGCTGGAGACCAAGCCGCGGCGATCGAGGTTTCCTCGCACGCGCTCGAGCTCGGCAGGGTTGACGGAACCACATTTAGGGTTGCGGCCTTTACCAACCTGACCCAAGACCACCTTGATTTCCACGAGACGTTTGAACGCTATTGGCAGGCAAAGGCGAGGCTCTTCACCGAACTTGACCCGCAGATGTCGGTCATCAACATCGACGATCCGCATGGAGTGCAGTTGGCTGAGAGTGCTCCAAACCCAGTCACCTGTTCGATTGATGGCAAAGCAGACTGGACTATCACTGCACTCGCGACAGGGCTCAGAGGCTCAAGCTTTGAGATCCATTCACCGATTGGAACTGCCCATGTCGAAACACCATTGACCGGCCGATTCAATGCTCAAAACATTTTGGTCGCTGCAGCTTGTTGCGCCGCGGTCGGCGTCTCACTTGATGCGATCGTCGCCGCCCTAAGGTCAGCCGGTCAGGTGCCGGGAAGATTTGAAGCGATCGAAGAGGGGCAGGCCTTCGCTGCGGTTGTTGACTATGCGCACACTCCTGATTCGCTTGAGAATGTGTTGTCCGCTGCCAGACTGATCGCCGACGGAAAAGTGATTTGCGTCGTCGGTTGTGGAGGTGACCGGGATAGCTCTAAACGGCCGCTGATGGGGGAAATTAGCGGTCGACTTGCCGACCTGACATGGGTTACCTCGGACAATCCGCGCTCCGAGGATCCGAGCCAAATTATCGATCAGATCGTCGCCGGTATTGCCGGCGAGTACAGCGTTGAGCCAGACCGTGCGGAAGCGATCGAAGCCGCCCTATCTGCTGCTCAGCCTGGCGATGTCGTAGTGGTTGCCGGCAAAGGGCATGAGAGTGGACAGGAGTTTGCGAATCGAGAGGTTGTCCCATTCGATGACCGGGATGTTGTTCGGACAGCGCTTCGGAAGCTAGTCGGTGATCGGCTATGAGTGGCTGGACCGCGAGTCGGTTAGCTGAGCTGACTGGTGCAACGTTGCTAAGGGATGCTGAGGGCTGCGCATCCGGATACACAATTGACTCGCGCGAAATTACGCCTGGCCAGCTTCTGATTGGGATTCCGGGGGAACGAGTCGATGGCGGATCGTTTGGAGCTCAAGCGCTCGCTGCTGGCGCCTGGGGTGTGATCGCTCGTGACTGCAGCACTGCGGCAGAACTGACAACAGAGGGAGCTTTGCTAGAGCATCCCAGTCCGGTCGAAGCGCTGGCACGGATGGCGAGTCAGAGACGCCATGACCTCGGTTGCAAGGTCGTAATGATCACCGGCTCAACAGGGAAGACTTCGACGAAGGACATAACAGCGGCCATTATTTCCGCTAGCCGCAAAACGTTCGCCAGCCATGAGAACCGAAATACCGAGATCGGCATGCCTCTCGAAATTCTGGCGGCACCGGACGGGACTGAGGTCATGGTGCTTGAGGCGGCAATGCGTGGACTCGGCCAGATTGCCGAGTTGGCGACTATTGCTGAGCCCGATGTTGGAGTGATTGTAAATGTCGGACCCGTGCACCTTGAACTACTTGGGTCGATTGAGGCTATTGCTGTAGCCAAAACAGAGTTGATTCGTGAGTTGCCTGCCGAATCTGTGAGTGTCGTTCCAGCTTTTGATGCGCTGATTGAGCCGCATATTCGCAGTGACCTCAAAACACTCAGCTTCGGACCCGGTGGTGATGTGCGGCTAGCGGAGGAAAATGGCCGCAACCTAGTCGTCGACGTTTCCGGCGACAGATTCGAGATCGAGGTTGATTTCGACCAGCCTCACAACCGGCTAAACCTTCTAGCAGCGATAGCTGCGGCATCAGCAATCGGTGTCGCTCCGCCACGCCGTCTCACTGTCGGCTTTTCCGCGCTAAGGGGCGAACGCAGGGTTCTGCCGAGAGGGATCGTCGTCATCGACGACTGCTACAACGCAAATCCGATGTCAATGCGGGCAGCGCTTGATGACCTCGCCGGCGAGGCGGCGCGCCGCGATGGACGGAGCGTTGCCGTGCTTGGAGACATGCTTGAGCTAGGGGACGAGGGCCCGGAACTGCATCGGCAGGTTGGACTAGCGGCACTCGAGTTGAGCGTTGACGAGTTGATCACTGTCGGGCCGCTAGCCGTAGACATCGCTGGCGCATTTGGGCCGACTGCGAGGCAGGTTGACACTGGTGCGGATGCTGCACTCCTGCTCGCAGATCTGCTTCAGCCGGGCGACACGATCCTCGTGAAGGCGTCGCGTGGGGTTGGTCTTGAAGTGGTCGCAGCCGACCTTGAGGTCAGGCTCTAGCTATGGGACGCGTGCTAATTGCGGGGACAGCATCACTTTTGATCTGTCTGTTCCTTGCTCCTAAGTTCATTGCCTTCCTGCGAAGGCGTGAGTTTGGCCAGCAGATAAGGGCGGAGGGACCATCCGGTCATCAGTCGAAGGCGGGAACGCCAACGATGGGTGGAATCATCATTTTCGCAGCAATAGCAGTCCCATTCCTGATTCTCACTTCGGGCGGGTGGGAGGAAGTAGGTGTCTTTGCGACGGCAATCGCCTGTGCGCTTCTTGGCTTTGCAGATGACTACGTGAAGATCGTCCGCCAACGCTCGTTGGGCCTTCGCGCACGGACCAAGCTTGCTGCGACGGCGCTGATCTCAATCGGTCTTTGGTGGATTGCGACTCGTAAGGCAGGGTTGCCCGAAACTGTTCGTCTGCGGTTCATCGACGCTGAGATCTATCTCGGATGGCTGTACCCGCTGTTTATCTTCCTCGTCGTAGCCGGAACAACCAGCGCGGTTAACCTGACCGACGGACTCGATGGCCTAGCGGCCGGCTGCGCAGCGATTGTGCTGCTCGCCTATGTCGGAATAACAATTGCCTATGGGCAGAAGGAACTGGCGCTGCTGAGTGGTTGCCTGGCTGGTGCATGCGTTGGCTTCCTCTGGTTCAACAGTTTCCCAGCGAGCATCTTTATGGGCGATACAGGGTCGCTTGGGCTAGGCGGCGCATTGGCTGGAGTTGCCGTGATGACCCACACGGAGATTCTGCTGATTCTGCTCGGAGGAATATTCGTTGTCGAAGCGCTGTCAGTTCTCATTCAGGTCGTTTCATTCCGTCTATTCAGGCGGCGGGTCTTTCTGATGGCTCCAATCCATCACCACTTTGAGTTGATGCAGTGGTCTGAGACGAAAATCATCCTTCGCTTTTGGATCGTTGCGCTCGGCTGTAGCGCAATCGGATTCACCCTCTATCAGTCACGAATCGGATGACTAGGACTGGAACAACGATGCCGGGCGGACCCTTCCTTGTCTGTGGGCTAGCCCGTTCAGGTCAGGCCGCAGCTAAAGCTCTTGCGGCGCTCGGTCACCGAGTTGTTGCGGTTGACGCCGCTAGCCCCGAGGGTGCCTCGGCGCTAGCTGATTTTGGGGTCGAGGTGCACCTCGACAGTTCCGGTCTCGACCTGCTGAACGGGATTGAGACGGTCGTCAAGAGTCCCGGAGTTCCGCAATCGGCACCTGTCGTGGCAGCTGCGCGCGACGCAAAGATCGGCGTGATCGGCGAGTTTGAGCTTGGCTGGATTCTTACCGATGGCCCTGTAATCGCGGTTACGGGAACAAATGGCAAGAC
>Ga0194057_10001885_pt1 | contig 10337 bp, 5 predicted proteins | sample SepL4415m_MetaG_FD_155474 | JGI IMG/M metagenome (GOLD analysis project Ga0194057, IMG submission 155474) | Anoxic zone freshwater microbial communities from boreal shield lake in IISD Experimental Lakes Area, Ontario, Canada - Sep2016-L442-15m | ecosystem: Environmental > Aquatic > Freshwater >...
CCTATGAACTTTTATGGTTACAAATGTGACTAAGTGGTTATGAAAGAAGTTTACAAGGCAAAGTGAATATTAGAATCCATGGAGTCCAAAGGTAATTGAGTAGACCAAAGTGTCTTTCTTTTGAAGGAATATTACTAGATTTTAGGAGGTATGAAATGTTGAAGTTAATATCATTTTTGAGACACAAGGGTCGTGGTGGTTAGTTGAATATCACCGCCGAACAGATGCTATCTAGATTGAATTTAATCAATTTTATCAAAATATAAGGAGTTTTTTATGTCTACTTATTCGGATGCTATTAGTACATTACATCAGTCACCAGACTTTACAAATTTATCCCAACCTGGTTCTGTCGAACCTATCGAAGCAGGAGAAATAACTATTAATAAAGCTCATAACAAGACAATTGCGTTGCAAAAGGAGGCAGATATTATGTCGAAGAATGAGGAACATTCTTTGAGGAAAACTTCTAAATTTAATTTTACAAACGATAACATTGAGTGGGCAAAATGGACATGGAATCCAATAGTTGGATGTTTGCATGGTTGCCAATTTTGCTATGCTCGTGATATTGCTACGAGATTTTATGGTACATTTGAACCTACTTTTAGGGAGGAGAGACTAGTTGCTCCTTATAAGACAACGATACCAAAGAACAAAATTGATGATCCAGGAATTAAAAATGTATTTGTCTGTAGTATGGCAGATTTATTTGGTGAATGGGTTCCAAAGGAACAAATACAGAAAATACTAGACGTTTGTAGAGATACTCCTCAATGGACCTACATCTTTCTTACTAAAAATCCAAAAAGGTATTCAGAGTTTTCTTTTCCAGAAAATTCTTGGGTAGGCGCAACTGTAGATAACCAAGATAGGGTAGAAAGAACTTATCAAGGTTTGTTGGACTGCAAGGTTAAGGTAAAATTTATTTCCTGTGAACCATTAAGAAGTCCAATTGAACTACCTGATGATATGCCAGTCAGCTGGATAATTATTGGTGGACAAAGTAAAAGTTCAGGAGAACCTGCAAGACAACCAGTGTGGGAATGGGTAGAAGATTTAACTAATCAAGCAAGAAAGCTTGGAGCTAAAGTCTACTGGAAACCAAATTTAACAGTAAGACCAAAGGAATATCCTGAGGAATGTTTTCAAATCTGAAGTAGTCAGTCAATGGAAGGAAGGAGGTGAAACAAATTTAATGTGACAAAAGAGGAAAATCCCGCTCATCCAATGGTATCTGGTGTTGAGCGGGTAACAATCTGAGAATGAATCTCCTACAGAAATCAAAATTAGTGTACTGTGAACAGTACTGAGGAAGTTATAAAATGACCAGAATCATCATGTCAGCCACAGTGATTGGATTTGTCGTTATCCTTGTATCTGGTACGAACATCATTGAAGCGAAAGATAAGGATTTGTTTCAGGCTGCTGGTAGTGGTGACCTTAGAATGGTGAGGTTTCTTCTGGAAATAGGAACGGACGTTAATGTTAAAGACAAGGACGGCAAGACAGCACTTATGTTCACCTCTGACCTTTGGGGGGGGGTCCCGGTGAACGCTTACCTTGAAGTTGCAGAGCTTCTTCTTGATAAAGGAGCAGATGTGAATGCTGAGGACAAGGACGGTAAGACGGCACTGATGGTGGCTTCTGATAGGGGTCGACTTGAGGTCCTAAAACTTCTTCTTGTTAAAGGAGCGGATGTCAATACTAAAGACAAGGATGGCAAGACAGCACTGATGGTGGTTTCTAATAACCCTGAAGTCGCAAAGCTTCTTCTTGATAACGGTGCCGATGTCAATGCTAAAGACAAGGATGGCAAGACGGCACTTTTGGTGGTTGTGGGGAGGAGTAGTCACATCCTAAAGCTTCTTCTTGATAAAGGCGCCGATGTCAATGCCAGAGACAAGGATGGTAAGACAGCACTGATGATGGCTCTGAGGATAGGTCACTTTGAAGTCGCAAAGCTTCTTCTTGATAAAGGCGCCGATATCAATACTAAAGACGAGGATGGTAAGACAGTACTTATGTCCACTCGTGACCTTAAAGTTCTAAAACTTCTTCTTGATAAAGGAGCGGATGTTAATGCTAAAGACAAGGACGGCAAGACGGCACTTATGGTGTGGTCTGTGGGGATGTGTGACATTGTTCTGGTAAAACTTTTTCTTGATAAAGGAGCGGACGTTAATGCCAAGAACTATAATGGCTATACATTACTGATGGTGGCTTCTTCGAGGGGTGAGCTTGAAGTGGCAAAACTTCTTCTTGATAGAGGAGCCGATGTCAACGCTAAGAACAATAACGACAAGACAGCACTGATGATGGCTTCTGGGAATGGTGAGCTTATGGTAGCAAAACTTCTTCTTGATAAAGGTGCAGATGTCAATGCTGAGGACAAGTACCGCAGTACAGCACTATTTTATGCTTCTTCTAAGTCTCACCATGACATGGTGAATCTCCTCAAAGCTTATCAGTCCAGGTCCTCGAATACCTCTACTGGCAAGATTATTGTTGAGGTTGAACCTAAAACTGCAATTGTGAAAAACCAAGGTGATGTTGATGTTCAGACCTTGAGGCCAACTAAGACTCCTACGATACCCCAAAACACAAGGTCATCAGATCAAACATCTGAGGATATTAAGTTGAAGATAAGTGTTGCAGAAAATGGAGATGTGGAAGCTCAACTCAATCTTGGATTACTCTATTTCAACGGTCAAGGAGTTTCGAAGGATTACGCTGAGGCCTATAAATGGTGGCAAAAAGCTGCTGAACAAGGTCGTCCCGAAGCCCAATTCATGGTTGGAGTACTCTTTTTTAACGGCCAGGGAGTATCCAGGGATGCCTCTGAAGCCGCTAGATGGTGGATCAAAGCTGCGGAACAAGGTATCACTCATGCTCAATCCCTCCTCGGGAATCTTTATTTCAAGGGTACTGGGGTTGACCAAAACATCTCAGAGGCAAAGAGATGGTGGATGAAAGCTGCTGAAGGGGGAAACCCTGACGCTATACGGAACCTCGCAATTCTGAATAGTAAAAGCGATATACCTGTTCAGGAATCTAAAGTTACTCCAGGTACTGAAAAAACGAATTCATCTCAGCAAGTTTTGGACAAGCCTAGGATCTTGAAGACCTCTTCTGACAAGGGGAACACTGAGATAGAACCTAAACCTGCAATTGTAAAAAGCCTAGCCGATGTTGATGTTCAGGTATTGAGGCCAACTGAGGATTCTGCGATACCCCAAAGCACAAGGTCACCAGATCAAACGTCTGGGGACATTAAGCTGAAGATAAGTACTGCCGACCAGGGTGATGCCGAAGCCAAACCGGTTCCTTTCCCTGTAATCTTCTCCGAAGATGAAACACCTGGTACCCAAGATTATTTGGTTAAGATGATTCGGGCGTGTACCATTCTAGGTACTGCAAGCTTGCGCTCTTATTCTGAGGCAAAAATATATCAAGTCTTCAAGGGTCGCCCACCTGACCTCTATAAAGTGACAGAAGCAATCATAGGAAAGCAACCCGTCTGCAACCCTGCAACTAAGGTGCCCGAACTCAGCCGCAAGAATCTTGCTCAAAAAATTGGCTACCTCACTGACGAAAAATTTATGATTAAGATGGAGGTCCTCAGGTATGACCCTTATGATGAAAAGAACTGCACAGCTGACTTATACTTCTGTAGAGATCAACAAAAGGCAAGGAAAAAAGAGGGAGATTTGCGCAAAGAGAGACTGACCAAACACGAACTGGAGTTCTTGTCAGAGATTTCTCCACTGTCCAGCGGTGCAAGCGGGTACCATTGCAGTCCTCAATGCACTACATATATCAGGGATCTATTGAAGCTTGTTGACACAACGATTGACTCCGCATTTATTGAGAGAACCGAGTATTTGAAAGCGATCGAAATTCAACAGAAAAAGATAGCTGCTGAGAAAAGTCGTGGAGAGGCTGAGCTGAAACTTCGTCAGGAACAAGAATTTCAAAACTACGTTCGATCCATCAAGTCGGGTCAAAAACGTATAGAGTCCATGAACGATGCTAACATCTACTATGACCCCATTGATGGATACCAATCATACGTGGCACATCCTCCAATGAAAATGCCCCATGAGACGAGATACTTGTATCTGCAAGGTTTTGTTGAAGACAAGCTCGATGAATCGATAATCTGTAGCTTTCGCGGGCAAGGGCAAGATAGGTGGGCCTTTGAAACAGCTAAACTGAAATCCTATCTACCTCGAAAGGGAGAGCACGTTGAAGCTATAGGGAAGATTGTAAACCTGATCGAGGGTCGCGCACGGGTGGGTCCCGTATATATGATAGTCATAGACCCTGTGGCATTTCAGGCTGAAACAGGATCCTATTACGCTAGGTGAAAATCATTAAATTTACTACCATCCTTTTTCAAAGAGATAGCAACGCGACTCAGTGTGGTATGCAATATGTGGAAGATTTCTTCTAGCCAACCCAGGAAAAAAGATTCAGGACCACTTTGGACTTTTAGAAGAGCCAACCCTAGGTCCACGCTAGAACATTACCCCAACGCAAACAGTGGCCGTAGTAAGATTCAACCAGGACTCCACTGCTAAACAGCTCGAAATGCTCATGGGGATTAGTTCCTTTCCGGGCAAAGGAGCCGACAATTCCAGATTCTGGGCAAAAGTCTCCTTTATTAAAAGAAAAACAATTTCAAGGACAATTTTTCTGTAAATTAAGTCTCCCTCTACCCTAGAAACATCCCTTACGCTATTCTGACTCGTCAGATCTGGGGGCTCCTCGATTAAAGTCTAAATCCTTCTGGCAATGATAGACATCAGCGCAGATTGAAGAATCCCAAAATTCCAAGTTCCATAATTTGTGCCACTAAAATATGGATAATATGTTTTAGTCCTTCTTAGTAAGGTTTTCTGCAATAAATCCTCTTAAAATCGAGGATTTAGTCCTTTGGTCCTCCTCTGACAGCTGGGCAAGCTTTTCGAAAGTCTCGTTGTTAACTCGTACTTTCAGCTGTTTCCTTAGATCTAACTGGTAGGGTCCTTTTCTCATCCTTCCTCCTGGGTCTTGAAAAATATGTAGTTTCATCGTTTTCCGGAAGTGCCGGAAAACTCACTCCTTGAATCCAGTAACCTCAGTAGTGCTGGAGGTCACAGAAAGAAGATGGCAAAGATACCCAGAAGGACACCCTGACTTTGAGTTGTTTTGCCAGGTCCTTCTCATACATCCTCCAGTTCCTTATCAAAAGCAGTCTCTGAAGTGCAGACAACTACTCTTAAACCTGTCTATCTCCAGTAGTAGTGTGCTGAGAGACAAAGATAGGTATTGATCAGATCCCCTGAAACCACGGGTCTTGTAGTTTCTCTAGGAAACTCACTTTGGGGAATCCATTGGGGAAATCATAATCAACGTCGATCCTTATCATCGTGCCCGCTAAGCCTGGAAGAACCTTGTAGAGCTTATTCAAATCATCTACATTAATTCCCAATGTTTTTAGGTCTATTTTCAGGTAGGGCAAGGATCTCTCGACTAATGGGGAGAACTTCATAGTTGTACCTATTTGTCCGGATGGCATATCTGCTTCGAGAATCCATCTGACTTGTAGATTTTGATTCTTTGACAGGGTAATTTCTGCGCTGACCAGCCGAGCTTCGTAAGTCCCTTCCTCTAAGGCTCCTGCATATCCTGACCCTGCTGAGCGATAACTTTCGTTTAAAGATGACAAATCAGTTCTAATAACCATTTTTTTTCCTTTTCAAATTTTGTTCCTCTAAAAGAAAGACACTTCTTATCAGATAATTAGGGGACCAAACTTTTGAGTTCCTTGTCATCCTTGACCTCGACAATAGGGTAACCTGTATCAGATAATCCCTGTTCGATTCTGATGACCAAAAATCTCGTCCCATGACTTCTTCAAAATTCTCTTGCTGAGATAGGGAATAAGATAGGCTGGATGAAGTTGGGGTTAATCATAAACCCTTGACGTCTTGTCACGGAATATCCTGTGGTGTTGTAGAAGTTTTAGCGATGATTAGAAGGGTGTTGCAGGAGTCGGCGGGGGTACTACTCTTCTTTTCGCACTGGAAAGGTAGATAAATAGGAAAGCAGGAAAGTAGAAGTGATAATAACCTCTGTTTGTAGGGTTTAAGACTGCTTTCTTAGCAGGAAAGCTGAGGAAAGCTGGGAAAGCGAAACTGAAGATGATCTCTGAGATCCTTTACTGTAATCTTACTTTCATAGATCTAGCTTTCCTAGCTTTCTTCAGCTTTCCTAGACAAGAAAGTACTTTGTAATATATAAGTGTTCAATATATTTAATTAATAAGAGTATTATCTCTTAGTGCTTTCTTACTTTCTAGGTGTCTATAGCTTTTATTGGATAGTTTCTCAACAACCCCTTGCGATATCAAAGTCTCCAGTACCCAATCTCCCTGTCATCAAATCTTAGAAAGTTCTGATAAATGGAGAGTAGACCACTCTCTATAATCAATGGATCTCCATTTTTGTCAGATTCTCTAGATCTTGATATCGACTGGTAAGACTATAAGGGCTGGAAATAAGAACTCTTTTTGTAAGTGGTAATAAAAACATTACCACTTTATTACCACCCAAATGACGATAACCATTTAATATGACTACTGTTATGTCCAGAAAATGTCACTGGTAAGGCTGGTAAGGTAAAAAGGGTATCTCTATAAAAAAAGAACATTGAGTGAAGATCCATTCAATGTTTTTTTTCTTAAGGGATATGTTTTTTTCATATATTCCTTACCAGTAAGCTTTTTTACTTATAACTATATAAGATAACTAGATATCTTGAAAAATAAGTGGTAATAAAGTGGTAATGTTTTTATTACCAGTGTTTGTAACATACTTATATGTTAAGTGTTTCAAGACGTCATCTGGTAACCCTTTTTTTACCAGTCTCCCTTAAGATGTGAATTTTCACCCTTAACCACAGCCTCTGAACTTTCACCCATCAGGGCTAGCTTCAATATCTTAAAACACGCGACTCGTTTTCCATCAATTCTGATTAGGTGATCTGGACTACCGAGTTTTGAGTCAATCAGACCTTGTGTGACAGCGCCGTAGTCAAAATCTGTCTCTTGACAAATCTTTTTCAATTGTATTGGGACAAAGTATATCTCTTTCCAATTACCACCCGCCCATTTTCCTGCCCAGCCATTGTGTGGCATAACTGGAATCTCTTTCATTCCTGTTTTCTCATTAAAATCAGATTTTGTAGTAATAGTTTTTGTTTCGTGTTGTCCCCAAAAGGAAGTAGAATGTGCGACTGCCCATTCATGAATACTTCGAGCCCCCCTGATGTGGATATCTAGATCTTTTGCTTCTTCCTTTATATCCTTCCAGACCCTATTTATTGGTTCGCTATATTCCCATGACAATTTGAGCGCTTCATGAACTAGTTCACCTGTAAGTGCGATTACAGCCGCTTTTTCTGCTAGCCTGGCCTCAACCCCATTTGATGGTTCGAATGTGATTATTAATTCATTAAGACGTTCCTTGAAACTCTCCCATCTTCCTTGATTTTCAATTAGCCATTGAACCCATAGTCTTCCAGCGAAACCATAATTATTCTTAATTATTTGATTCAACTTATTGACCAAATCCCGATTTGGTTTCGATCCGAATGGAAATCCTCGAAGTGTAAGAATCCTTGCTCTAGCCCCAGCATCTTGTGTGTAGGAAACAGCTGCTGCTTCTCCTGATGAAATGAGGATTGTCCTCCACGACTGGGTCTCCCTCAGTCCACTCCGACTACCTCTTCCACGTCCCTGACCTGATATTATCAGATATAATTTACTTCCCAACATCTTTGGATTCGCCCTCTTTGTGTCATCAAGGATCATAGGAAGATCAGACAATACTTCACACAATCTCTCGACTGCTACATTGGTTGAATCCCATGTACGTGTCATACTTGACTTTAATGCTTCGTCTGGTTGTCCCCAGACTGACGCTGCAAATCTCAATGTAATAGTCTTACCAGTTGACGTCTTGCCAGAGAAATCAACACCTAGGTTTGGAACCTCTAGTATTCTTACAAGGGGTGCCGAGAAGGACGCATATAGTGCTATCATCGGCAAAGGGTGTCCTTTGACTGTCTTAACAGCACTTAGCCACTTCTCATATTTTCCTTTAGTCTTTATTCCAGCAATAATACCTTCTTCTCCAATATCTGATGCTTGAAACTCTATTTTGGTCGAGTCAGATGAAATACATTCCTTCCCCAACAAGAAGGCTTCTCCGTGCCAGCCCATTTGAAATGATATTTGCTGTTCTGGTAGTAAATCAATATAAGTTGCTTCAAAGGCTTGCAGGTATTGCGCTAGAGCCTTAGCATTGGTGCTTCCCACTGGAAAGTTCCTGTCAGCAAGATCCACTATCTTCCTTGTATTAAAGAAATCTCCTCGAGGGGCTTTGATGTAGTTCCATTTGTCTTTTTCGAGCCAAGCAGCTTCAAGGAAGGCCTCTTGATGATCTCGAACGAATCTCTTCGTGATGAATATAGGTGTATGACAAACTTCATCTTGGCGTTGTTCATTGAAGTAATAGAAGAGGCTCACCCCTTTTGATGTTTGTTGGTAAAAGTATTTATCTACTATCGGGAAGCCTTCAAAACTGCCTGGATAACTCTTTGGACATCCTGGTATTTCATGAAGTATTTGGTTCCCTGAAGAATCTGCCAAGGTTGGTATTGGTCGAGATTTCATCGCCCTCAGTAAATATGTTTTTTTGCCTGGGAATAAACTCTCAATTTTTTCGAACAAAGGTGGGTCAGTATCCTTCGCTAAACATAGAAGTGACGCATTATCATCATCTTGAATCAGACTAATTCTGTCAGACATAGACGCTCCTTTGAGTTCAGTGAAAAATGTATTTAGTTTTTGTAGGCGATCCTCTCTATATCCCCATATAGATTTCACTATTCCTTCGACTTCGGCAAAATCCATTGGTGGTTGACAAAGCTTGTTGGCCGCTACGCATTGGTTTAGGATGACATCATAGGTTGAATTTTTCGCTTCCATCTTTCCGGCATAACTCGTAATTCTACAATTGCGCTCCCCATCCTCTGCTGGTAGTGTACGTTCAGCTGCAATTTGATTTCTCACAATCCTATTGGTAGGTTCAGTCTTGAAGATTAGTCCTAGACCTTCAATGATCTGCTGTTCAGAATATCTTGGTATTTCTGGGTTGAAGGCAATAACCTTTGTCAAATACGGCTCCTTTTTTTGATTATAGTAGCCTGGTAATCTCATTACTCGAGATGGGTTTATCACACTCTTGTCATGACCAAATTGGGCAATGAAGGCTTTTTGTATTGGCTTGAATCTTTCTACTGGGAAATTTTCAACTAGCCAGTAAATATGGTGATGCTCACCTGGTGATGATTTCACGATTGCATGAGGTGTCAATCTGGAGGCTACAGCATCCAACACTGGTTGAAGTGGAACATCATCGAGGTCCATAAAAACTGCCTTAATCAAGGTGATGTCATCATCTTTGTGCCCACCAGAGTTAGGAATGAAGAAAATACCCTTCCCTTCTTTATTTTCTTCTCGCAGTTCTATTTTATGTAATATATATGGGCCATTAAAGTTTTTCCCAGGGAGACCTTTCTCTTTATCGCTAAATGTTCTGAAACATTGAACTTCACTAAATAACTGTAAGAATTCTTCAGTCGATACATTAAAATCATTGGATAAAACAACCTGACCTGGGGCTGTTTCAGTAAATATCTCCTTGCTTTTCTGTTCAGGTGTATTCATAATTATCTCACTCATTAGTATTTTTTGATGTTAGCCCTCGGTCGTGCCCGACCGGGGGCTTGGTTTTATTATGTCGTTGCTTTTCTATAAAAAGAAATCGCGAAATTTTAATGTTAACCTATATTTATAGAAAGACTGTTAGCTATATAACCTGATGACTGTGTGTCCGGAAATACGTATTTCCTTTAATATTTAGATCCTTAAACAGTCCTAATTACATCAATTGTTTTTTGAGACTTTTCTATGTGCGTCTGAGCGTTTTCGCGCTTTGAAGAAGGCTTCCTGGAAATAAGGACTCATCTCCAAATCTTTTATTCTCTTCCTGCTGTAGAGTTTTATGGGCCTCTTCCCTGGCGTCGGACAGTGGGGATTGGGTATAGTTTTATCTGGCTTCCCCAAAAAATCGCTGATAAGAGCATCTGTCCATCCTTCCTGACTTTTAAGGTGAGCCTCGCAAATATATTCACTATGCTCCATAATATTTTCCTTTAATTTCAAATTTACTATTTGATCTTTAGATTTGGAGGAGACCGGTGGGGTTATGATGAATATACTCAGA